>JACDJB010002585.1_pt1 | contig 12803 bp, 18 predicted proteins | sample 7454121 | NCBI WGS metagenome assembly JACDJB01 (sample SAMN14253290, study PRJNA609438) | sludge metagenome | isolation source: sludge after 25d culture with pyrite | collected 2018-12-20 | reverse complement strand
GTTTCTTCAGAGTATCTGTATCCTTCAATCCCCAAAACACCATAAAATTCATCATACTAGACCCTATTCCAATAATTACTGCGTAATGAGTGGATGGGTAAACCCAATATTGAACTTCTTCTTCTTTTGGGAAATGTTAAGGGGATTGGTCTGGTTATGTACTGGATTACGACCCTTAGAAATCAGGGAAAAAGACTAAGATTCGGACATTGACTTTTTCTTGGTTCTTGCTATAATAGCCCAGTAATTGAACTTAAATATTTACACTGGATGTTTATGGGCTACCTAAAAGATTTGGATACGGGTAAACAGGGCGAACGACTAGCCCGTCAACTATTAAGTAATTTAGGCTATAAGACAGAAGATGGCGATGGAAGACACGTAGACTTTTATCTATTGGGTAATTCTAAATTATCTTGTGAATGTAAATACGATTTATATGCTAATAAAAGTCATAGATTTGCCATAGAGATAAAAAACAGCAAAACAAATACAGACTCTGGCATTACCTCAACTAAATGTGATTTATGGTTTCATGTACTTTCACATAATGAAATATATGTAGCAAAAATACCCATGTTTAAAAAACAGATTAACAAAATTATTCCATTTAAAGTAATTGATTTTGCTGGAGATGGTAACGCCAAAATCTTACTATTCAATAAAGACCAGTTAATTGAAAGTTGCTTTTTAAAATTAACACACTCCTCGATAAAGCAAATCATTAAATGAATATTCCTCATCAAGAAATTATATCCGATTATCTAAATATAAAGAATTCCAATAAATCTATTTGTGATAAATTTAATATCAATGAAGGCACTTTGTATTACATCTTAAGAAGATATAACGTAGAAAGACGATATTTAAAGCATTTAACCAAAATACAGCGTCAACAATTTATAAAAGATTATCAATCAAACAAAATAACAATTAAAGAACTTTCTAATAAATACAAAATATCTCCATTAACTGGAAGTAGGCTACTTAAAAGATATAATATTAAAATTAAAAGAAAAAAACTTTCCAAAAAAGAAGAAAAAGCATTAATTAAGAATTATCTGGGAGATTTATCACTAAAACAAATTAAACAAAAATACGATATATGCGATAGTGTTATATATGATACAATCTCTTCAAAAAATATTAAAACTGGGAATAAAAGAAAATATAAAATAAATCTTGATTTCTTTAAAAGAATAGACACAGAATCTAAAGCTTATTTTCTTGGATTACTTTATGCAGATGGATGCAATAATGGAGCAGATTGCACGTCATTAACTTTACAAGAACAAGACAAGCATATTTTAATAAAACTAAAAAAAGATATTAAAACTAATTTTGAGCTTAAATTCCATGAACGTAGCAAAATAAATCCTAAGTGGAAAAATACATATCATTTAGAATTAAGAAATAAAGTTATCTGTGAAGATTTAATTAAATTAGGATGTATGCCAAATAAAACATACAAATTAAAATTCCCTACTGAGAGCCAAGTCCCGAAACATTTGTTATCTCACTTTATGAGAGGTGTGTGGGATGGCGATGGAACTATAGGACTTGGAAAAGTGACCAAACAAAAATACAACTATGCTTGGTGTACTTTGAGTGGAACAAAATTTTTTATAAATGACTTTATAAAATTTATAGAAAAAGAATTACAAATTAACTGTACTTCATATAAGCCCAAAATCACTCATGAAGTTATTCTTAAAGTAAGTATTTGTGGACCGAATCAAATTAAAAAATTTCTAAATTGGTTATATTGTGATGCAAATATCTACCTAAAACGCAAATATAAAAAATATAAATTAATTCTTAAAACATTTAATGGAAAAAGAAGAAAAAATTTAACATAATAAATATATGTATTTTTACAAAAAGGAATCTATCTGTGGAACAGGACTTATCGAACTCACCAAAGACAATTTCGCCCGCCTTTTTAGTCAAATTGATTCTGGAAACTCACACTCAGCAATCAATAATGATGGCGACAGAAAACGAAAAACTTCCAACAAGTCAAGTGGTGGGGTGTCCACGAAAGTGCGTAACTGAACTACTTAATAAGATTACTGGCTATCAAATCGAACCCTATGAATCAGATTGGCTCACTTTAGAACTTACTGATATTGAATACGAAACCCCCACAAATATAGCGTATATTGTATATGTGTGTCGCATTCCAGAAAAAACAGAGCTAAAAGCTCCCTATAATTGGGCTAATTTTCCCGATGTTAGGTCTCAATTAGAAAGAATAAGAGGGGTATTTTGATGCCTATCCGCCTTAAAATCGTTGTGGATAAAGACGTGGCGAGGATAAGGACAGATTGGGACAATGTGACAGATAAGACAATCAGAAATTTCTGTAAGTTACTAGCTAATTTACAAAATGGGCAGTGTGGTACTGAACTAATAGACGCCATTCAAAATAATCCAGATAAAAAGACATCTAAAAAAATCATAAATCAGTTGTCCAAATTTGACAACTTTCTAGATATGCCGGTTCTGACTGCCAAAGAAGTCGGCCAAATATATTCGGAAGAAGGATATGAATAACGCACAGACAAACAGTTTGATTGGAAAATATACGAAAGTGCTTGATAAAGGGTTCGTAGGCTTAATTGGAAGCTACTGTACAGATGAAATGGTGGAGACCTCGGCAAGAATATCGTACTCCGGCAATAACAAGAAGAAAGATACAGGTCGTCTCCTAAACTATTTAATGAGGAAATCTCACGCATCTCCATTTGAGATGATTGAAGCTACTTTTCACGTTAAATTGCCATTATTTTGTGCCAATCAAATTGTTCGGCACAGAACCCTAAACATTAATTTTTTATCATTCAGATATTGTGAACCAAAAGAAGAAGTGTATACCCCAGATTGGAGAGCCCAATCTCTCAAGAATAAGCAGGGTAGTGAAAATACTATCGAAAACCCGGCCTTAAACACCATATATACCACCAGTACTGATTTTTCCTTTGAATCATATAATGGCTTGATTAAAGAAGGCGTTGCCCGAGAATTAGCTCGTTCCGTTATTCCAATGTCCACCTATACGGAATGTTATATGAAGTGTGACCTTCGGAACTGGTTTAACTTTTTAAGACTAAGGTCGGATGACCATGCTCAATATGAAACTCAAGTTTATTCGGATGTTATTGGCTCATTTTTGAAGGAATTGTTTCCGATTTCGTTCCAAGCATTCTTGAAGCATCAATTTAATTCTAGGTCATTCACTAATGAAGAACTGTCATTTATGATAGATAATGGTGACCGTCTTGGAGCCTTAAATTTAGATATTCTGAAAAGAGACAATGAATCACTTAATGTGTGGTCTACTGACTCTGAAATTGAAGATTTTCTCAAAAAACTTTATTTTGTACCAAAGGAAAGATTCAATCTAAACAAGTATACACTTACCACTCTGAAAGAGGTGGACTCATGAGAATTATAAAGTGGACTAAATATGTGAGCCCGGAAACTAAGTTCTACAGTAAGATGAAAAAAAAGAGCATGTTTCTAACGGGACCTAACGGCATAGTATTCCCAGATTCTGCTATGGATAAGAAATTCAATATGTATGAGGGAATAGCAAATTTTCCGATTAGTATGAGAGATATGAACATCATTAATGGAACCGATGGTGTCGAAATGGTATATATTATTACCGCCTATAGACTTATGATTGCCGTAGCCCCCATGTTCAATGACAAAGATGTTCTAGATTCCATTAATAAGGCAGTTGACCCCTACGTCGGAATTCATGACCACATTATCTCAAGATATCACAATTTAGCTAAACAAAAATACCCGGATTATGTCCTTTTTGAGGACTTCCAAAAGATGATTCATATTACGAATGAAGAAAATGAGCCGAATGTTCAGGGCTTCACTATTTTACGGGCAAATCCTAAGCCGTCCGGAGTATAATAGATACGTAAGGTCTAATTTCGGAGAATAAAAATGCTTCTAGTCGTAAGCGGGTCTAGCACTCAACGTTTGAATACCGGTATTGTGGTGATGGGCGGAAATAATGCCACTACTGACCGGGTCACCAAAAGTGCCGGACAGGTAATTGGCACAGTATCTCATTATAACCAGATTGGTGCGTCTCAAGGTAGCGGCATTTATCTTGCATCCAGTATTAATGGTGGAACTCTTGCTCAGGATGACCGAGATGATGCAATTATTTACCTGAGTCAGAAGCGAGATTTGGCGGGGGTTGCATCGAATCGTTTAGCTCAAGCAGTGGCCGGTCCCTCAAAAATGCCTGCGTCTACGTTGAGTGGCAGTGTGGTAATTTATCCTTCCGGATGGTCGATGGTAACGGGTCAGCCTATTGTTGCCCCTGTTGTTGGGGGTGAAAGCTGGGGAACAAGCGACATTGATGCCTCGGGCAGAGGTTACTGGCACGAAGGCCAAGGTAATGTGCGAATGGTTAGCGGACTATATCCAGCTAGATAATGTTTATGAGTCTTATTTAAGGCACCCTTGTGGTGCCTTTTATTTTTAAAGGACAAAATGACAGATATAGATAAACAAATAATAGATTTATACACACATAACGAATCATTAACATGCAGAGATTTAGATAGAAGATTTGGATTTAAATATGAAAAAAGTAGAAAGATTCTCAAACGTAACGGGCTCTCTATAAGAAATAATATATTTAAATTACGTAGAAAATATTCGTTGGATGAATCATTTTTTGAAAAAATTGATACTGAGGAAAAAGCTTACATATTAGGTTTTCTCTATGCTGATGGATGCATATATAAAACAAGTTTAATTGTTAATTTGTGCTTTATTGATAATGATATTTTGGAAAAAATAAAAGTATCTTTAAAATGGCAGGGGCCAATTAAAACTAAAAAAGCTTGTTATGTAACCATAAAAGACAAAAAGACATATTCTAAAGAACAAAAAAGTCTTTATATACGAAGTCAAAAATTAACAAATGATTTAATTAAATTAGGATGTGTTCCACGAAAATCTCTAATTCTCAAATTTCCTACGGAAGAGCAGGTCCCAACTCATTTATTATCTCATTTTATTAGAGGGTATTTTGATGGAGATGGAAGTATAGCATTTTATTTACGCGATAATAGACTAAAACAATGTGTGTCAATGGTTTCTACTATAGATTTCTGTACGAAATTGATAGACTTTGCCAAAAATAAGCTAAATATACATTTTTCTATTTATAAATATCCAAATAATAGCACTATGTCAATTAATATATCTAGTACCAATGGATGTAAATATTTTCTTGATTGGCTCTACAAAGACGCCACAATCTATCTAGACAGGAAATACGACAAGTACATGAATCATTATTATCCAAAAACTACTGAATCCACTTGATTTTTTTCGACGGTAATCTATACTAACAGGTAGGTTTCAAACTTGGCCTCGCGGCCTTGAGCGGCGTATATTTTAAATAGCAACTAAGGATACCAAAAATGAATCAAAAAAATGCATATCTTAAAATTTTCTTAGTTCTTGCGTTAATTCTAAGTTGTTTTTGTGGGACTGCTTTAGCTCAAAAGGCCACTAAAATGTCCGAAAAACAAACGCTGGTTGGTCTTGATAAAGAGTATAGTCGTGGCGAACTAATTAAGATTAAGGTGTCTCCTCTACCCGGTTCCGCCAATACTATTACAGCCATCTATAAATTTAGTCTGCTCGAAAATGGTAAGGTTTCTCAGAATTGTGAGCAACTCACCAAGTCAGAGAAGAATACGGATACCAAAAAGGCTACTTCCGATTTCATATTTACTGCTAGATGTGACCCAAATACCCGATATCAAGTCTTATTTATGGTCACCTATATTGAAACTAAGACTGGAACCTCGGAAATTGTAGAAGTTGTTTCTCCCGACCCCGTAATTCACGACGTTAAAATCTCTGGAACAGTTCCAGAACCATTGCCTGACCCAACCGTTCCTGATGGCAAATTCGGTATGATTAGGGTCATCTACTTAGAATCTCAAAAGCTGACACTGAGCCCGAGCGTAAAGAAAGCCTTGTTTGAAGAAATGAGGAATACTTTCTCGGGCCTAAGCTCTAAAATTGCGGCCGGAGTCTACAAAGATAGTTCTATTGAACAGGAACAAGTAGATAGAATTAACGGGTTTCTAACAGATAGTGGAAACGCTACGACTGAAGCCTTTAAGAAAGTTAATTTGCCTAAAGAAACTTTCGATGGTAATATTGATGTAGCTATTAAAGGTAAATTACAAGAACTCTTCGATAAGGGATTCCTCCGTAAATTCAATGATTATCAAGTAGTCTATGCTGAGATTGCTGAAGGTTTCGATTTAGCAGCTAGAACAATTAAATAAATAAGAGGTTTAACATGGATATGCCGAATTTCGATTTATTTCCTAAAGTTAATGGCGTTAAAAATTTCGGGTGGGCTGGACCTAAAGCCGCTCATGACGCTTGGGAAAAGGTCAAAGGTAATTTTAGTCCTTTCAGACTAGAACCTAACCAGAACGAAACTGTAAAAAAAAAGTCAAAAAGAGGACGCCCAAGAAAGGCGAAACTAGACCCTAAATTGATGGGGTCGGTTATAGGAGAAGGTCGTAAGCGAGACCTGTGGAGACTCGTAAGAAAAGTCTTAAATAAAGACCTAATTAATTATGCTCAACAAGCTGGCTCGTGTGTCAGCGAGGGAGCTCGTAGCACCTGTAATTACTTATCTTGTACCAATATAGCTCTTCTTAATAAGAGTGAAAAATTCCGTCCAAGTTATGCTCCATATCACTATGGCACCAGTCGAGTATTCATTGGGGCTAAATACGGTGTAAATTTCGGATACAATGATGATGGTTCAATCGGCTCATTTATGGCCGAAGCTATTCAGGAATACGGAAATCTTTTTGCGGATGTGGCTGGATTACTTGATTATACTGGACAAGCTAAAATTGCTAGAGATTGGGGATATCGTCCAGGCCCAAAGAAAGAATATGTAGAAGAAGCTAAGAAATATTTAGTTAAGAAAGCCGCTCGTATTACAAATTGGAATGACTTTGTTACGGCTATCGTGAATGGATATCCTATTCATTATTGTTCTATGCTTAGTTTTCAGATGCAGCCCAATTCAAAAGGGTTTCATGAACAAACTAATGAGGGATGGGCCCATTGCGGTGAGAAGGAAAGTTTTATTTACTCTTATAATGGTAAACAATTACAGGATATAGTCGTAGGAGATATGGTGTTTGGACATGATGGAAAAAGACACAAAGTAACTGAAGTTATTAAAACTAAATTTGAAGGAAAATTAATTAAAATAAGCTCCGGTGGGCAACATATAAAGATAACTCCAAATCATCCAATCCTTGCTTATGTTTCTCAAGAAAATGATATAAGTCAATATAGAGATGTAGACTTAACTGGTGGAGTTGCAACTATTCCAGTTACAAAAACAAAATTAGTAGCAAAATGGATGAAGGCTTCCGAACTTAAAGAGGGAGATTTTTTAGTTTGCCCAGGATTTGTTTTCGAAAAAACAGAAAACTTTCCTAAATTTGTTGTTCCTAATGATGGCCAAAAACGAAATATTCCTAAAGATTTATTTATTGATGATGACATTGCTTGGTTTTTTGGAATGTATGCTGGAGATGGGAATTCGTGCCCAGAAGGACATAAGGTTCGAATTACGTTAAGTAGCAAAGAATATGATAAAGCTACTAGATGTGTAAAAGCCTTGAATAAATTAGGGTTACCAGCATCCATTAAGCCGGTTAAAAATAAAAATGCCATCAGAGTCATTTGTTATTCTTCTATTTTAGCTCAATTTATGGCTAAAGAATTCGGTAAAAGACAAGATAAACACTTGCCAGATTGGATTTTTACTACAGGCTTAAATCTTAGAGAAGTAGCAAATGGTTTATTTGATAGCGATGGACACAAAATAAGAGAAGGGGTGTATATATTTGATAATACTAGCAAGGTATTAGTTAATCAACTATATATGATTTTGATTTCTCTTGGAGAAAAACCAAGATATACTAATGAAAAGAACTTTAAAAAACCCAGAAATCCAATGTACAGCATTAGATACAATAAAAATTCAAATGAAACCGTTTCAAGGTGGGTTGATAATAATTATTTAACAAAAATTACTAATATTTCGGAATATTATTACAATGATTATGTTTACAATCTAGAGGTAGAAGATGCTCATTCTTATTTACTTGAAGGTACTGTTTCTCATAATTGTATGACCCATATCGGCGTAAATGATGAACATAAAGACCCATACGTTCTTATTCTGAATTCCTGGGGTGATGTTCATGGCCAACTTTATGATTTCGACACAAATGAAAAACTTCCGGTCGGCGTCCTAAGAGTTCGTAAAAGCGTAATCGAAAAGGACCTAAGAAATTCTGATACTGAAGCATTTGCTTGGTCAGATATGGACGGATTCTACGAACGTAAGAAAGAAATTGACACAGCCCTCTTCGACTTATTCGGTTAGGATATTATGAAAATTATACTAGCAACCATTATTCTGTTTATGTGCTTGACCCCTTCTTTTGGGCAATCTCCAAGCCCTCTCCAAGGCTATAATAGCTCATTAGAGGTCATATGTCCTTCTGATTGGAAATTATCCTTTAATGGATATGTTCAGTCTCTAGAAGGCACTAATAGAGTGTTTGGGTTTAATTTAGAAACAGGAAAAACACACAGTGTGCGAATTGTCGCTTGGAAGGAGTCAGATAATCTTGTCCTGTTTGACCAGACTATTGAGCTTAAGGGCGGACAAAAAAACTTACTAAATACACAGAAAAAGTTGGAACCAAAAAAGCCGGAGTCCAAACCTAATTTTGACTTATTTAAGAAATCTGAACAAAAATCCGGAAATAAAATTGAACAAAAAGTTTCTGTGGACTTGCAAGACAGTAAGTCTCAGTATACAATCAATCAGACCGGAGAGAAACGGTTTTCCAATTGGGTTCATATCCCAATCTCCGTCGGTTCAACTCCGACCTCCGGCATTTGTATTCCCTGACGATAGAATAATTGAGGCGGTCGCCTCAGAAGAGGAATTATGTTAGATAATGTATATGGAAAATTTGCTAATAAAGTAGCTGCGGAAACAGTAAAAAGCGGGAAGCTAAATGTCGAAACATTAGACCCAATGACTATCTTAATGATTCTTAAGATTCTCTTTGAGGTCGTTAAATGCTATCTCTCGAAAAAGTATTCAGCCGACAATGCTGTTAAGATGGCTCAGAAACCTAGTCTGCTTGAAAAGCTTCTTTTAAAGAGATTTGTTAGAGAAGCCATTAGAGATGCAGACATTCCCAAAATCATTAATAAGCTTACATTAAGAGCCGAATTAACTGAAAGACTCTTAGAACTAGGGCCAACTGTAACTCTACAAGATATTACAGAATTGACTAATAAATTTAAAGAAACCGAATCTTATCTTCAGAAGGTCGTTAGTGGAGGAATTAACGTTAATGCCACTTAGTTTTCGAGACTTATACATAATTAAGGTATTAGCTGAATTTGCTAAACGTTATATAGCTACAAGTGAATTATTGAAAGTTGAATTGCAGTATGCAGAACAAGAGTCTCCAACAATACTACCAAATGAATTAGATAGTCTAATAAAACGTATTAATGAATACAAGGAAGAATTAAGGAATAAATATGGTTCGTGAAGTTGACTTAGACTACATGAATGATTTAGAGCAACATGGGCTCAGCCCCGATATTGAAGAAACTAAAAAGCACTTATTCGAAAAATACAATAGTGTCTTGGGTCATATGGACCTTGTCGCTAAGTATTGTAGAAATTTGGCTGGAGCTCTAATTGATGAGGGAGATTTTGAGGGAGCTCACAACCTCATAATTGCATCGCAAACACATGACCACAGTAAGCTCTTTAATGATGAATGGGTATATTTGTGTGAATATCAAGGTGGAGAACAGTCGCCAGAAGTAAAAAAGGCTGTTTATGAGCACGTTCATAACAATAATCACCATCCCGAGTTCCACGAATACAAAGGCGGAATTCATGCGATGGATGAAACTTCTCTTCAGGAACTTGTGGCGGACTGGCAGTCACGAGCGGATGAATTCGGTATTCCTATCATAGACTTCTTAAGAGATAAGGGATTTAAGAAATACGGATTCACTGAAGATTCCCCGGTTTTCCACAAAATTCAAAAATACTATTATATGATGACTAGTAAACGACTTACGTAAAGGTTCCAATGCCCGGCCCAATAATTTGGTTGGTAAAAAAGATTTATGAGTGGACAAAAGATTTGTTTGGTATAGAATCTAGTCCGGAGCCAAAACCAGAACCAGTTCCCGAACCAACCGTTATTGAATCTAAAAAGCCAAAGGATTAAAAATGGACTACTTGGATGAATGGGATTATCGGGCTTATTTTGTGAACTCTCCGGTAATTGCTAGCCTAGAGGATTTGATGTTCCAGAAATTTTTAATGTGTGAAATGCCAGATTATATCATTTAGAAAGGTTTATGAACTATATGGACGTTGGAAAATTTGACCAAAAGAAGGCTCGTGAGGAATTAAATATGAAATGTACGCATTGTAGAGATACTGGAATTGCCCCCGGTACAACTCCTGTTGAGGGAGTACCTTGCCCAGAATGTGTTGGGAACAAGCAAATTAATCAGCCTGAACTAAAATCTAACCAAGAGGCTATTGATACTTCTATTGAGGTAATTCAGGCGGCAGAAGACCATTTTATTGCCCCAAATCCTAAAGCTAAAAAGCAAAAAGTTAACGAAGAACAAAAAAACTAACGAACAACAAGAATCTAACGAGGAACTATAATGAGTTGCTGTAACTGTAATTGTAAAAGTGTAAGTATTTCGGCCAGTTCCGAAGGAGTTTGGCTCGAACAAGGTACTAATGATATGCATGTGTATAGTGGGTCAGTGTACGGCCGTAAGGGTGCTGTAATCGGAACTAATAACGAGAGCCTTAAGAAGGGTAAGATTAGTGGCACTCCTATCGCTCTTTCTATGGGCCCGGACGGGTGCGTTCTACAAATTGTCACCGAATCTAATTTGATGTCTCATTATAATGTACCAGCCGAAAAGGTTTACGAGCGGATTCAGGACCTACTTCATAGACTTGTAGCTGAACATAAGAATGACACTCCTATTAGTGAAAGTCAACTAAAATTTTAAACTCAATTTAAATCCATCTTAATTCTTTCTTAATTTCACTATTGCCGCTTTCGGGCGGCTATTTTTATCTACTGAGGTTGTATGTATTCGTATAATGAAGCTTTTAATGCTAGTAAAGATTATTTTAATGGTGATGAATTAGCAGCAAATGTATTTTTAAGTAAGTACGCATTAAGAGATAATAATGACGAATTGGTAGAAAAAACTCCAGAAGATATGCACAAAAGAATAGCTAAAGAATTTGCTAGAATAGAAAAAGATAAATTTAAAGAGCCAATGTCCGAGGAATTTATTTTTAATCTATTAAAAGATTTTAAGTATATTGTTCCTCAGGGGTCTCCAATGTATGGGATTGGAAATCATTATAGAGAAATTAGCCTTAGCAATTGTTACGTCACAGATTCACCAAATGACAATTATTCATCAATTTTAGATGTAGATAAACAAATAGTTAATATTAGTAAGAGGCGTGGCGGAGTTGGTGTTAATTTAGATAATCTCAGACCTGCCGGAGCCAAAGTTAATAATGCGGCCAGAACCTCTACTGGTATTATTTCATGGATGGAGCGGTATTCTAATAGTATTCGAGAAGTAGGGCAAAATGGTCGTCGTGGAGCTCTTATGGAAACCATTTCTATAAGACATCCGGATTCCGTTAAGCTAGATGACGTAGATTTCTGTTCCGTGAAACTAGATAAAACTAAAGTTACTGGAGCTAATGTATCTATTAAGATAGATGATGATTTTATGAATTGCGTAGTAAGTAACAAAGACTACATGCAAAAATGGCCAATTAATTCTGATAATCCGGAAGTTACCAAAATTATTAATGCTAAAAAAGCATGGAATAAAATTATAGATTGTGCTCATAGTAGCGCAGAGCCAGGAATCGTATTTTGGGATAATGTCCATAATTATGGAGTTGCTGATATATATTCTAAGTATAAAAGTGATGGCTTGAATCCATGTCTACATAGAGACACTTTGATAGCGACCGAAAATGGATTAGAAAGAATCATAGATTTATACAAGAAACAAACAGTAAACTATGTTACTTGTGATACAAGGATAAATAAAAATAATATAAATGAAAATAATTTTGGAATCAAAGTTAGGAAAGCAACAAAAGTAAAATTGACGCAACAAAATGCTAAGCTTTATAAGGTATCTACTAATTATGGCTATAGTGTAATAGCAACCGACAATCATACATTTATTACTAAGGATGGTAGAAAACAACTTAAAGAATTAAAAACTGGAGATATTTTATTACTCCAAAGCGAAAAAGGATACTTTGGAAGTTACGGAGATTACGAAGATGGGCTAATACTTGGTCTGATTACTAGTGACGGATTTATTTCTAACGACAATCGTGCATTTTTTGAAGTTTGGGAAGATGACTTTGAAAGTTTAAATAAAATCAAAAAAGCTATTAAAGAAAAAATGTTTATGATAGAAGTAAAACATCATAACAGAAAAAGCGAATCTTATGATGTAGATTATCAGGTTCAAACCGAAGTCAATAAAAAGAAAAAACGCATAGGTGGACGAAGACTCTATAAATACATCGAAAGATTAATTAAAGATAAGCCTGAATCTATTAAGAATAGAGTTCC
>JACDJB010002584.1_pt1 | contig 12819 bp, 8 predicted proteins | sample 7454121 | NCBI WGS metagenome assembly JACDJB01 (sample SAMN14253290, study PRJNA609438) | sludge metagenome | isolation source: sludge after 25d culture with pyrite | collected 2018-12-20 | reverse complement strand
GCTGCAAGTGGCTGCCGGTATGCTCGACCAGTTCCCGGATGGCGTCTGGTTTGTCGAGCTTGCGCCGCTGACGGACTCTGACCTTATCCCCCACGCCATTCTGGCCACCCTGCGCCTGGGTGAGCATCCGGACAAACCCGCCCTCTTATCGCTGATCGATGCCCTGGCTGAAACGACCTCGCTTCTGATCCTGGACAATTGCGAACACCTGATCGAAGCCTGCGCCAGAGTGGCCGAGGCCCTGCTCAACGGTGCGCTGCGGCTGAAGATCCTGGCATCCAGCCGCGAGTCGCTGGGCGTGAAGGGAGAGATGGCCTGGTATGTGCCCTCGCTCTCGCTGCCCAAACCACGCCAAGCGGTCGTACGCGAGCCGCCGCCTGCCATTGACGAGTTGCTTCGCTACGAATCGATGCGCCTGTTTGTCGACCGGGCTGCGTTGGCGCAGCCGCGATTCGCCCTGACGCCGGAGAACGCCCTGGCCGTGGCCCAGATCTGCTACCGGCTGGATGGGATTCCCCTGGCCATTGAGTTGGCGGCGGCGCGGGTGAAAGCCCTGAGTGTGGAACAGATCGCCGCCCGGCTCGACGACCGCTTCCGGCTGCTGACCGGCGGCAGCCGCACCGCCCTGCCGCGGCAGCAAACCTTGCGCGCCTTGATCGATTGGAGCTACAACCTGCTATCGGATCAAGAGAAGACGCTGCTGCGCCGGTTGGCCGTATTTGTGGGCGGCTGGACGCTGGAAGCAGCAGAGCGCGCGGCAGCGCCGCCGGCTGGCGCCGCCGGGACGGACGCCTTCGATGTCTTCGATCTCCTGGCCCACCTGGTCGATAAGTCGTTGGTCCTTGCCGAGGATGGCTTCGAGGCCATCCGCTATCGTCTGCTGGAAACGACCCGCCAGTACGCTCGCGAGATGTTGCTGGCCTCTGGCGAGATGGCAGTGTGCCGCGACCGCCATCTTGCGTTTTTCCTGACCCTTGGCGAACAAGCTGAGACGGAGTTGCACAGTCCCCGGCAGGCGCTCTGGATGGCGCGTCTGGCAAGCGATCACGATAATCTGGCCGCAGCGCTGGAATGGGCGTTGGTCACGCAGCCGGAAGCAGCTTTGCGTATGGCGGGCGCGCTCGTGGACTATTGGGATACTCGTGGGCATTTTAGCGAGGCCCGCAAGTGGCTGGAAGCCGCGCTGGAAGCGACCCGCGACCTGACGGCCACACCGGCGCGGGTGAAGGTCCTCTACGGGGCCATGGGGCTGGCGTCGCGTCAGGGCGATATCGGACGCTGGAGAGCGTTGCTGGATGAGGGTTTGGCGCTTGCCCAGGCGTTGGACTACCAACCTGGCATTGCGATGGGGCTGGCCGGTTGTGGTATCTTCAAGCTGCACCTCGAAAACGATCAGGAGCAAGCCGAGAAGCTCTTTGCCCAGGCCCTGGATATTTACCGGCGGACGGGGGATCCGCTCAGGATCGGCCAGGCGCTGGGGCCGCTGGCAGCCAGCGCGCTCAACCGCTACGACGCCGTGCAGGCCGAAGCGCTCTACGGGGAGAGCCTGAGCCTCTTCCGCCAGGTGGGCGACGAGAGGGAAATCGCGGGCGCGCTCTGGAACCTGGCCGAAGTGGCGTTGTGGCGGCGGGACTATGGTTCGGCCCGCACCCGCGTCGAGGAGAGTCTGGCCCTGTACCGGGGGCTGGAGGACAAACACGGCATCGCCACCGCGCTTCGCACCCTCAGTCGCGCCGTCGCCAACCTGGGCGAGGTTGCCCAGGCGCGGGCGGCCTGCGAGCAGAGCGTGCAGATCTTTCGCCAGATCGAGGATACGACCTGTCTGGGCCTGACTTTGCCCGTGCTGACGCGCCTGCTGCTGGACCAGCGCGAACTACCGCTGGCCGCCAGCCTGATTGGGGAGTCAATCTCCATGCTACGCAACGCCGGCGACAGGGTCTCGGAGGCCGACGCCCTCGACATCGCCGGCCGGGTGGCCCTGGCGCAGGGGGACTTGTTAGCAGCGCGCCAGTGTTTTCAGGACGGATTGACCCGGCAGCAGGAGATGCACGACCGCCGGCACGTTCCCTCCTTGCTCGAAGGTCTCTCATATTGGCTTCTCGCCCGTTCCCACCCAGCCGACGCCGTGCGGCTGCTGGCCGCAGCCGGCGCCCTGCGCGACGAACTCCACCTGGCTCGACTGGAGGTCGAGCGGGCCGACTATGAGCGGGCGCTGTCCGATCTGCACGGGCAGATGGACGCGGGTTCGTTTCAGATATTATGGGCGGAGGGGAGGGAGTTTGACGTCACAGAGTTGCCAACTTTTCTGAAAGTTGGCAACTCTATGATGGATTCACCTTCCGGTTCATCTCTTTCATCGCCGGGATGAAGGCCATGCTCAAGGTGGTGATGAAGTAGGCGACGCCCAGCCCGATCAACATGGGAAAGACGCCGAACAATTCGGTGAGCACGCCGCCCAGTAGCATACCGAAGGGCATAGCAAGCCATGCGCCTGCCGTGACGGCGCCAAAGACCCTACCGCGCATATCCGGGGGGATGCGCTCGAACTCGACGGCGCCGATGATGGGATTCAACGGCCCGGCGCCGATGCTGGCGATGAGCACAGCAGCGACAAGAACGCCCATCGGGGGATAGAGCGCGTAGACCCAGAACTGCATCCCTGTCAGCATGAACGCGGCGACGAAGGTCGCATGGCGGGGCAGACGATGACCATAGGCGGCGAAGAGCAACCCGCCAATGACGGCGCCGCCGCCGTTGGCCGCGATCAGCAGGCCGAGATTGAGCGCCTCTCCGAAGACCTCATTGACATAAACGGGGCGAACGACGCCGCCGAAGATGGCGTCGAGGAAGTTCGTCAACATGACCATGACGACGATGGCAAGGATCAGCCGGTCGTGGGCGATGAAGCGCAGCCCGTCATGGAGTTCGCCGAAATAGCCTTTGGATGCCGTCGCTTTCCTGGCGATGCGGGGCGCGGCGATGAGGAAACCGATGATCGCCGCCGAGATGAAGAAGGAGGCGGCATCCAGCCATAGCACGTCGTCCGCGCCCATGACGCCGATGAGCAGGCCAGCCAACGGCGCGCCCACCAGCCGGGCGCTGCGCTCGATGACATGGGACAGCGAGGTTGCGCGCTCGATGGGCATGCCCGCCGCTTCTGCCAGTTCGGGCAACAAGGAGGCGCGGGCGGTGCTGCCAGGGGTGTCGAGCAGCGCCCCCAGAAAAACCAGCATGAGCAGCTGCCAGAATTCCAGCCCAATCGTGAAATGAAGCAAAGGGATCAGCGCGGTTGTGACCCCGCTTGCCAGGTCTGCAATGACGCTGGTGCGTTTGTAGCCGAGCCGGTCGATCAGCGTCCCGCCCAGGAAGCCCGCCAGCACAACGGGCATGATCGTGAAGAAGCCGGTGACGCCCGTCTGCGTGGCGCTTCCCGTGGCCTGAAGCACGAACCAGGGGATGGCAACGGCGGAGAGAACGTTGCCAACCAGCGAGATCGCATTGGCGACGAAGAGGGCGTAAAGCGGAACGGCGGACCTGTGTCCGGCTGGCGCTGTCTCCATGTTCACATTCTAACCCGAGTGCGGGTGAGTCCTTATTCCTGCACCTGCTTCAGCTGTGTGCGTGATAGCTGGGCCGGCCCGGCGATGGCGGTTATGAGAGCGGCCACGACGATGTTGATGGCGATGACAATGAACAGCACACCCAGGTTGGCGTCTGACACTGTGTTGGTCGTCGGCAGAAAGACGCCGGCGGTGTTGCCTGCGGCGTGGAAGATCGTTACCAGGAGCAGGCTTCCTCGCGTGTTGTTGTAGAGCCAGGTGTAAAGGATCGATTCAGGCAGGATTCTGAGCATGAACCAGCCAAAAGCGCCAGGGCCTTCGGGGCCGAGATACTTGGGCAGATGCCAGAAGCCCCAGATCACGCCCAGGATCAGGCTGGCGACCAGGGCGCTATGACGGGATTGCAGACGGGGCAGCACGTAGCCGCGCCAGCCCATCTCTTCGCCGTTGGTGATGGCGTCGAAGACGAAGAAGGGCAGGATGAAGATCGGCAGACTGGCTGACGTCCCGAAGATGTTGCGCGCCATGACCGTGCTGAAATCGACCGGCTGCTTCGTCAAGGCGGCATTTAGCCATACGGCGGCAATGTAGATTGCCGGAAACAGCAGAAAGGCGACCGCGTACCACCACCAACGCACGCGCCAGATCAGATAGCGCTTCAGCAGGGCGATGACCGCGGGCTTACCCAACGTCAGCCCGGTCATGATCAGCGAGGCGAAGATGAAGCCCCAGCCGAGCAAGATGTAAACGACGAACGGAACCTGAAACGGCAGCACGTTGGAGTTGGCAAGGTCGATGGGCCAGGTGAAAGCGAACATCAGGACCAGCCCGGCGATCAGCGAATGGCGGCGCAGGAAGGCGCGGAATGATGACACTGGATCCTCCTCTGAAACGTTGAGCGCTAGGCGTGGAGTGAGAAGCGGGAGGCGCGGACGCGTTCTAAGTATAGCTTTTGATGCATGTGGATATTGCAGAATGAAGTTTGGGTGCGTTTCAGGTGACATCCATGGATGAGATCAGGAATCGCCCGCGATCCAGACCGTATAGGCGGCGAAACTGTTCGATAGTGGCGCCGGGTTCCAGGGGCTTGACCATGAAGGTTGCCCAGCTTTGATTCGTGACCTGGAAGCCCGCCTGGGCGAAGGCGGCGGCATGTTCGGGGCAGTCCAGCCGGGTCTGCACGTATGAGACCTCTGCGGCCTGAGCCAGGGCGGCTGTCGCGGCAAGCGGATCGCACGAATTGGCCAGCAGCAGGTTCTTGATGCGCAGCAAGCCATGATGCGCAGCGGCGAAAGCATAGCCAACCACGCCATCGTCCAACCGGATCAGCCATAGATCCTGGGCGCTGAGATAGCCGCGCGCATGCAGGAACAGAAGGAAGGGGGTGTGGCGGCGGGCAAAGCCCAGATGGTCGCGGGCGAATTGCTCGAACAGGCGGTCGGCCAGGGCCAGACGGTGAACGCCTGCCGTTTCGGCGCGCACGCCTGCCGGGTTGGGCAGGGCTCCGGCGCGGCCTACGGCCATGACCGGCGAGAGCACATCGCTGTAGCCGTGCTTCTGATACAGCGCGTGGGCCACGCGGTAGCTGTCTGTGCCCAGGGTAGAGAAACGCAACCCTGCCGCGGCCATGCGAGCGTGGGCTTCATTCAACAGCAGCGAGGCGACGCCCTGTCCCCGGAAGGCCGGGTGCGTCGAGACGGCCCACACGCCGCCCACCTCATCCGCGCCTGTGGATGAAACCATCGGCAGCCGGAACACGCCCACCTGCCCGGCCACGGTGCGTCCCTCCACCGCGTAGATGGCAAAATAGGGGAAGGGGCGGGGATCCATGCGCCGGATCAGCGCCGCCAGTTCCGGCGTTAGCGCGAAATCCAGGCAGAGCAGATTGAGGTGCAGCACTTGCAGCGGGTCGACTGCGTCGTATTCTTCGATGCGCATCGTCATGGTTGGTTGAACTGGATGTAGCGGGTCAGCTTGGTGTCGGTGAATGTGCCGCAGCCACCGCCCTGCTCGTGGTTGGCGTCGTAGGCGATGCGGGGGTTGCCGGCCGTATCCAGCGCCAGCGCCGGCCGCACGCCGCTATCCCAGAACGAGAGGGTGCAGGGCGGGATGGGCGGGTTGCACTGGGGGAACGAGCAGCCAGGCCAGGGCGGGATCGGCAACTCGGCGTTGACCTCCTCGCTTGCCTCCATCTTCTGCGCCTGCCAGCCCTGGGTCGCAGTTGCACAGTCCGCGTTGCACCAGGCATAAAAGAGGCCGAAGCCGGCGGCCGGCGGGGCGTGGTAGGCGATGCGGGGCCGGCCCAAGCCATCCAGAGCCAAGGCCACGCCCTCTTCACCCTGGGTCTGCGGCAGCTCCAATCTGAGCGCCGACCAGTCCTGATCCTGGGCGCATTGATCGGCGTCGCAGGTCAGGTAATAGAGGCTGTTGGCAGCCAGGCTGCCTCCGACGCCCGTGCCTGTGTACAGCGCCAGACGGGGTCTGCCTGCTGAGTTCACGGCCAGATCAAAGGCGGCGAAATAGGTCACACTGGCCGAAGCGGTGTCTGCCAGCACGATCCCCGACCAGTTGGCTGCAGACTGGCAGCTTTCGTCGCACCCGGCGTAGGCTATCTGCTGAGCGAGGTTTTCGCTGTCGTAGGTGGAGTAGACCAGCCGCGGCCCGCCAGCCTGGCCGAACGCCAGATCGAGGTCGCTGGCGTGGCTGTCGTCCAGCAGCCGCGTCTCGAACCAATTGGCAGCGGTGGTGCAGTCGCTATCGCAGTAGGCATAGAACACGCCCCAGTGAGGGTCTTCGTAGCTGGCGCCGTTGTCGTAGTAGACGAATCGCGGCCGGCCTACGTTGTCGAGGGCAAACGAGTGGATGAACGGTTCCACCCAGCCTACGGGCCGGGCGTTGGTATAGCCCACATCCTCAGACCGCCACTGGGCCGGGTCCAGGCAGTTGCCGTCGCACTGCCAGTATTGGAAGACGAAGGTGGATTGCACGGGCCTGCGCAGTAGCAGCCGGGGGCGTCCGGCCGGGTTGAGCGCAAGACTGGCGTAGTCTACGCCTTCGCCCAGGGGAAGGAGGGTGAAGGCTGCGGCGCTCGTGCAGTTGGAGGCGCAGTACGCATAGTAAGCGGGGCGTGTGGGATTGTTCTGGTTGGCGCTCTGGGGGGTGAAGGCGATATGGACGCCGCCTGCCGGATCGACGGCTATCGTCGGGTGCGAGGTGGGGAGCTCGATGTCGGGCGTGGGGATGATGAAGAATCCGCTCGTGGATGGCGGCGGGTTGACCGCAGTCCCACCGCTGATCAAGGGCAGGAAGACTGCCAGTGGCTGCGCAGAGGGTGCGTCCGCTGTGGCCGGACCATCTGCTGCAAGCACAGCAGCGTGGGTCAGCAGCAGCGCCATCATCGCCATGAGTGCGGCGAGTCTGTAGAGTGTGTCTCGTTTCATTGTCTGTCTCCAATCATGAAAAGGACGGTATGGGTAGGAAGTGCTCCGATGTATGCATTGAACCAGAAGATCGCGGTCCATTGGGGTCACTCGGTCACCCTTGCACTCACCCAAAATGTGATACAATCCTGGCACCGGCGACCCCAGTGTTGGCAACGCCTGGGGTCTGGGCCGGCTGGAGCCTGGTCGACGCGCATAACTAAGGAGGTTTGATCGGCAAATGCGTGGAGACGAATCCCCCCATTTCTTCGGCGAATGGCTCAAGCGCCGCCGTCAGAGCCTGGACCTGACGCAAGCTGAGTTGGCTGAGCGCGCCGGATGCTCGGTCTTTGCCTTGCGAAAGATCGAGACCGGGGAGCGCCGGCCTTCCAAGCAGTTGGCCGGGCTGCTTGGCTCGGCGCTTCAGCTTCCACCAGACCAGATTGACGCTTTCGTGGCGGCGGCGCGAGGCGAGACAGGCTGTGACCTTCTGCATCCTCCGGGCCGAAAACAGCCAGCCGAGCCGCCGGCTCAGCACATAGCCTCAGCCCTGCACAACTGGCCGCCCCGTCTTACGCCATGGGTCGGCCGGGAGAGCGAATTGGCCAGCCTGGGACGGCTGCTGGCTGATCCCCTGTGCCGGCTGCTCACACTGATTGGGCCAGGAGGCATCGGCAAGACCCGCCTGGCGGTGGAAGTCGCGACCCAGGAGCAGGCGCGCTTCAGCGATGGCGTCTGGTTTGTACCGTTGGCGCCGGTGGCCTCAGTTGGGGCGATGGTCCCTGCCATTGCCGAGGCCCTGGAACTTGCCTTTCGCGGTCAGGTGGACCCGCAGGTGCAGCTCCTCAGTCACCTGGCCAATAAAAAGGCGCTGCTGGTGCTGGACAACGTTGAGCATTTGCTGGTAAGCGTCGGGCTGTTTGTCGATATACTGGCTCATGCCCCCGGCGTCAAGCTGCTGGTCACGTCGCGTGAGCGCCTCAATCTGCATAGCGAGTATGTCTTTGTCACCCAGGGCTTGCCAACACCCCCAATCGACCATCTGCACCGCGCCTACGAGTACGATGCCGTCGTGCTCTTCGAGCAGAGCGCGCGGCGGACAGGGGGCGATTTGAGTCTGCAGGGCGAGGAATTGGCGGCAGCGGCTCAAGTCTGCCGGCTGGTAGAGGGGATGCCGCTGGGCATCGAGTTGGCCGCGGCGTGGACACCGCTGCTACGCTGCCGGGAGATCGCGGCGGAGATCCAGCACGGTTTGGACTTTCTCAGCACTTCGCTGCGCGATCTGCCAGAGCGCCAGCGGAGCCTGCGCGCTGTCTTCGATCACTCGTGGCGGTTGTTGACGCTGGAGGAACGGAGCGCGCTCAGCCGGCTGGCCGTGTTCCAGGGCGGCTTCGACCGCAACGCTGCCGATGAGGTGGCCGGGGCTAACCTGGTCACACTGCTGGCGCTGGCATCCAAATCGCTCATCCGCCGTAGGGAAAGCGGCCGTTACGACCTGCACGAGGTGGTGCGGCAGTATGCGTTGGCCCATCTGATGGACGACGAGACCACTCGCAGCCGTCACAGCCGCTACTATCTAGCGCTGTTGGACGGCCGCGAGCCGGATCTGCGCAGCAGCGCCCAACGCCAGACCCTGCGCAGCCTGCTCGACGAGATCGACAACCTACGGGCAGCTTGGGACTGGGCCGTGGCGCAGACTGTCTTCGACGCGCTTGCCCCGGCTGTGCGCGGCTTTGGCTGCCTGTTCGAGCTTTCAGGCTGGTTGGAGGAAGGCGTCAAAGTGATGGAGACGGCGATCCTGGCCGTTGGCGATGGGAGTGAGGATCGGGCGCGGGGAAAGCTGAAAGGCGAGATGCTGGCTCAACAAGCATTGCTGCTGATGCGCCAGGGGCGTTTCATGCAAGCGTTGGAGCGAGCCGGCGAGAGCCTTAACCTGCTGCGGCCGCTGGCTGACCCAAACCCGCTCGTACGTCCGCTCCTGGTTTGTAGCATCATTCTGCACATGGTCGGCGCATTGGACGAGTCTCAGGCCGCAGGAGAGGAGGCCCTGGCCTGCGCGCACGTGACTGGCGACCATTGGGGCGAGGCGTTTGCGGACTTCATCATAGGCTACGTGACGCATCTGCGCGGCGACCACCGTACCGGCTATGAACGCATGCGCGGCGGCTTGAGCGCATGGCAGGGTGCGGGCGATCCCCATTCCATCGCCATGGGACTGAATTTCCTCAGCCCGGTCGCCATCCAGTTGGGGCGCTACGCGGAAGCCGAGGCGTTTCTACAGGAAAGCCTGGCGCTATGCCATGAGATGGGCGATCGCTGGGGAATGGGTACGGCTCTGCGTTTTCTGGGCCTGACGGCGCTGGCGCAGGGCGACGCCGAGCGTGCGCGAGACCGCCTGTGTGAAAGCCTGGAAGTCCACCGGGGTTTCGTCACCGGTTGGGACATCGCCCGCTCGTTGATCTATCTGGGCCAGGCAGTGTTGGCATTGGGGAAGCCAGCGGAGGCGGCGGGCTATTTTGCCGAGGCGCTGATCGTGGCTGAGGAGGCGCAGTCGTCGCCGTTGGTGGAGGAAGTGCGGATGGGATTGGCCGAAGTTGAGGCGCTTATGAAGGAAAGCGCGTTGTGAGCCAGGCGTACTACAGGGAATCGAACAGTGATGGCTGATAGACGTTGTCGAGACTCACTTTTCTTGGGATAACCCGCCCTTCATCGAGACCGCCCAGATTGTTGATATTCTCCGCCACCCGCGCAACGCAATAGTTTGCCGCCTCCTCCTGAACCTGCTGGCTGGTGAACCGCAGGACTTTCCATCCCGCTGTCTCCAGGTCGTTGTCACGCAGATTGTCTTGTTTGGCCCGCACCGGGTTGGCGTGCCAGTGATCGCCATCGGTTTCCACATCGATGTTGCCTTTAACGCAATAGACCGCAAAATCCAGGGCATAGTTGCTTCCCTTGGCGGTCACGAATTCCTGCCGTTCTGCCGGAATGCGGTGACGTTTGAACTCGGCCCACAACTTGTCCTCCAGCATGCTGCCATCGAATAGATCATTGATTTCAGCCGCTCGGATGAACTTCTCCCAGGTGGTCGGGATAAAGACGATCCTGCGAAATCGCCGGCTGTAGATTGGCTTGGATAGGGCCTGGATCGATTTCAGAAAGACCTGGAAATAGCGCCGTTCGCTTTTCTCATCGCGTGGCTCATCGGGGAACAACTGCCACCGGGGCACCTCGCGGATTTCGAGTACTTCGCCGAAATAGTTCACGGCGTGTTTCTCAACGCCAAACGCTTGTGTCTGATAGAAGGCCAACCACCGGGGCGGCCACCGCTCCCTGAGCCATTTCTCAGCGCTTTCGACGGGAATCCGATACCAAAGCTTCTCACGCAGAATGGTGAAATCCAGCTTGTGGTTGAGGATTGCCACCAGTACCTCACCTCGTCTCATGTGTCGCACTCTTTCTTGGCTTGTTTGTTGCGTGTAAATTCGTCGGTGCTGCATTGTAGCAACTGGAAGGCAAGCACACAACTGTTCAGAAAACCACACCCATCCATCAGTTTGGCGATATGCCTTCATCTGAGTACCCTTGAAGACTATGAATTATCTATCCCAAGCCATCCGGCGCCGCGGCGCCAGTCGTCGCGCCTTCTCTCGCACTCTCGTGGCTGTGCTCGCCCTGCTAGTTATGGCTGCGGTCCTGTCGGCCTGCGGCCCCGCCCAGGAGCCGACGCCCGAGCCGACCGCCACCTTCGAGCTACGTCCTACCTTTACGCCCACCAGCGTCGAAACGGCGCTGGCGCGCGCCGCCACCGAGACGGCCGCCGTTGCGCCCACTGCGACTCCGGTTCCGACGGACACACCCGTTCCCACTGATACCCCGATCCCGCCGACGGACACACCGCCGCCGCCGACCGACACTCCCGTGCCGCCTACGCCCACGCCCCTGCCACGCGCCAACACCCCGGCGCCGGTCGTGCGTCCGGCCACGGCTGCTCCTCCCACTAACACGCCCGCACCGGTCGCGGCTGATCCCTGCGCCGGCATTGGCGGCGATGGCTGCAAGTTTAAGGTGCGGGGCGGCCCTGCTACGGCGCCCAATGGCGGCCAGGAACTGAAGCTGACGCTGGCGTTCGTTCACAGCGGCCGAAACAGCGAGGCCCAGGGCAGCTATTTCATCTGGCTGGAAAAGGACGGCGTCGGCAAGCTGCCCGTGTCGGACAGCGTGCGTAGTTGGACAGGCGATAAGCGCGCCGGGCCGAACGGCAGCTACAATTACGAATACAAACTGGGGCCGGACGTATTGGGCGGAAGCGTAGCCGGGTGTTACACCGGCTGGGTGCTGGACGGCAACGGCGAGCGCGACAGCCAGAACTTCCGGGTCTGCGTGCCTGAGGGTCAAGGTGAGGTTTGGATCCAGTTCGACCAGGCGTGATTGTTGCGAATGTCCCCTGTATGTCCCCGGCACGGCCAGTCGATAGCATCTCTATCCGAGTTGGTTGCCGGCCGTGCCGGGGACATCGGCAATTGGGCCGTGCCGGGGACGTACGCTCTCTACTTTCATCTCGCCCAGCCGCTGCAACTGGTGGTTGGGCGGATGGGCCTGTGTGAATTACCGGCAGGCGACCTCATCTATGTCGGATCGGCCTTTGGGCCGGGCGGGCTGGGGGCGCGGCTGGCGCGGCATCTGCGCGCCGACAAGCTGCTGCACTGGCACATCGATTCGCTGACCGCAATCCTGACCCCAAGCGTGTGGCGGGTTGATACCAGCGGGGAGCGGCTGGAGTGCGCCTGGGTGCGCGAACTGCTGGCCCTGTCAGGGGCCGGCGTCCCGATTCCAGGCTTTGGCAGCAGCGACTGCCGGGAGGGCTGCCCGGCGCACCTGGTGGCGTTGCGAGTCCCCGGGATGGAGGTTATGATTGGTCTATGATCACCCGCACGCTACTCGAAGCCCGCGAACGCGCCACCCTCGCTACCTGGGGCATGAAGAGCGCCGATACACGCGGCCGCGCCTATCTGGAAGACGAAGCCGATTACCGCACGGTCTACCAAAAAGACCGTGATCGCATTGTCCACACCACCGCCTTCCGCAGGCTGGCCTACAAGACCCAGGTTTTTGTCTATCACGAAGGCGACCACTACCGCAATCGGCTGACGCACACGATGGAAGTGGCGCAGCTAGGGCGGACGCTGGCTCGGGCATTGGGCGCAAACGAAGATCTGACCGAAGCGATCTGCCTGGCCCACGACCTCGGCCACCCGCCCTTCGGCCACACCGGCGAGCACGTCCTCGATCAGCTGATGGCCGGGCACGGCGGCTTCGACCATCAGCGCCAGACGATGCGCGTGCTCGAGCGTCTGGAACATCGCTACATCGGCTTTCCCGGGCTCAACCTCAGCTACGAGGTGCGGGAGGGCATTGTCAAGCACGACACCGACTACGACGTGACCAACGCCGAGGGTTACGAACCACACCTTGCCGGCACTCTTGAATGCCAGCTTGCCAACCTGGCCGATGAAATAGCCTGGAACACAAGCGATCTGGACGACGGTCTCTATGCCGGATTGCTTGAATTGGGCGACCTGGCCGCGCAGCCGCTGTGGCAGCAGGTTATGGCCTCATTGGACCAGCCGCCCCGACCCGAGAAGCTCGACCCGCTTTTGCGCGCCCGCGCCATTCGCCGGCTGGTTGGGCTTGAGGTGAATGACGCCATTGCCCATACCCAGGCGCAGCTCGAAGCTCAAAGCATCGGCTCGGTGGACGAGTTGCGGGTGGTAGGCCGCAATTTGGCCGGGTTCAGCCCGGATCTCGCCGCGGCCAACGGCGTGCAGAAGCGCTATCTGTTC
>JACDJB010002583.1_pt1 | contig 12820 bp, 10 predicted proteins | sample 7454121 | NCBI WGS metagenome assembly JACDJB01 (sample SAMN14253290, study PRJNA609438) | sludge metagenome | isolation source: sludge after 25d culture with pyrite | collected 2018-12-20 | reverse complement strand
ATGTGATTTATTTTAATTTTGCGCCGGAAGGAAGATCAACTCCAATTTTAGTTTTTCATCCAGGACTTAAAAAACTGGTTCCAATATACAAACCATAAAAATTAAAAATATTGCAACTAAAAAAGCAATTAACCCGACCTTCACGCCGGATGGTGAATTTGGTTTGGGAGTAATCAACAGGTGTTCTGCCGCCCCTGGCGGCCTATCGCAAACGTTAGAAGGACTATGCGGTCCCAGTTTAGAACTATTGAAAAATCGATGAGGAATAGATGGGAAAAATCAACGTTGGAATCATTTTTGGCGGTAAGTCTGCAGAACACGAAGTATCCTTGCAGTCTGCAAAAAATGTATATGATGCCATTGATAGGGAGAAATATAATCCAATCTTGATCGGCATTGATAAATCTGGCAGGTGGCTACTTGCAGATGAATCCGGATTCTTAATCAATGAAAACAATCCCAAACTCATCGCATTAAATCAATCCAACGATATGGTGACATTTGCGCCAGAAAGTAGTGGTATCATTTCTCATATTTCGACACAAGGCTCCGATAAGTCGATTGATGTCGCTTTTCCGATTCTTCATGGACCAAATGGAGAAGATGGTACGGTTCAGGGTCTGTTGAAATTGGCCAATATTCCATTCGTAGGAGCGAATGTTCTTGGTTCGGCGATCGGTATGGATAAAGACGTGATGAAGCGTCTCCTGAGAGATGCAGGGATTCTTATTGCTAAATTTGAAACCATCAAAGATGGAGACACTATTCCAGACTTTAAAAAAGTGATAGAAAAACTGGGAGTACCAATTTTTATTAAACCGGCAAATATGGGCTCTTCAGTTGGTGTCAACAAAGTCCTAACGGAAAGTGAGTATAAAAAAGCCATTGCCGAAGCGTTCGAATTCGACTTGAAAGTGATTTTAGAAGAGTATATCGAAGGAAGAGAAATAGAATGTTCGGTACTTGGTAACAGCGATCCGATTGCGTCGGTTGTTGGCGAGATAAGGGCGAATCAAGATTTCTATTCATATGAAGCAAAATACATAAACGAGAATGGGGCTATTCTTGAAATTCCTGCAAAGATACCACATGAAGTAACTAAGCGCGCTCAGGAACTTTCCACCAAGACTTTCAAGGTATTATCGTGTGAAGGACTTGGTCGGGTCGATATGTTTTTAACGAAGGACTACCAAATATTGGTAAATGAAATAAATACTATTCCAGGATTTACAAAAATCAGTATGTATCCCAAACTCTGGGAAGCGTCCGGCGTGTCTTACTCAGAACTCATAGATAAACTTATTACGTTGTCGCTCGAACGTTTTGAAAAAGAAAAAAAACTGAAAATGAATTATTTATGAGCATCTAACAAACGGATACTCCGGATTTTATGTTGCTCTCGGTAAATTGAGGTTTTGTGGCCTTCAAATATTTCATTTTGAATTCACCTCCGTGTAAAGCCGGTGATACAAGTTTTAGTAAATTAAACATTTAATTAGGAGTTGGTTATGAGAAGGAGAAGCATAATTTTAACTGCTTTATTGTTTTTATTTTTCGTACGCCAAACATTTTCGCAGATTTCATTCATACCGCATACGATATCTACAAATGCTGTTGGGGCACAATCGGTTATTGCAATTGATTTAGATAAAGACAACGATATTGATGTATTATCAGCATCCAGAACTGATAATAAAATTTGCTGGTATGAAAACGACGGCTATGAAAATTTTACTGAACGAATCATTAGCACCACGGTTAATAGTGCAGAAGATGTTTTTGCAATTGACATTGATATTGATAATGATATAGATGTTTTATCAGCTTCGGCAAATGGAGATATTATCATCTGGTTTGAAAATGATGGTAATCAAAATTTTACGGCCAATTCTCTTTCGAGTAGTCCATATCGAGCAACTGATGTTTTGGCTATTGACTTAGATGTGGATGGTGATATTGATGTGCTTTCTGCTATTTACAATAATGATGAGATTAATATTTATGAAAATAACGGCCAGCAGGTTTTTACCGAATACACTATCATTTATTCTACATCCGCACCCCATTCTATTTTTGCTATTGATATGGACGATGACAATGCCCCCGATATTTTATCAGCTTCAATCAGTGATAATAAAATTGCCTGGCATCAAAATAATGATATTCATGTTCAAGGATTCACCGAGTATATTATCTCAACTAATGCGGTAGAAGCACTTTCCGTTTTTGGAATCGATTTGGATGGTGATGGAGATATAGATGTGATCTCTGGATCATCAGATGACCATAAAATTGCCTGGTATGAGAATGATGGTAACTTGAATTTTACTGAATACATAATTTCCACAGATGCTTCAGGTGCTCAATCAGTCTTCGCAATTGATTTGGATAATGATGGGGATATAGATGTACTTTCTGCTTCAAGAACTGATAATAAAATTGCGTGGTATGAAAATAATGGCAATCAAGTTTTTACAAGTCATATTATAACAACAAACGCTCTTTATGCACAATGTGTTTTTGCATTAGATTTAGATGGTGACGATGACATTGATGTCCTTTCAGCTTCTCAATCCGATAATAAAATCGCCTGGTATGAGAATATTGGAACAACTGGTATAGAAGGAAATGATTTTTATAGTGTTCCTGATAAATTTATTTTATTTAATAACTATCCAAATCCATTCAACCCAAATACAAAAATAAAATATTCTGTTGCACACAATAGCACTGTGTCAATAAAAGTTTTTGATTTGCTTGGTAATGAGGTGGTAACTTTAGTTAATGAAGAAAAATCTATTGGGAATTATGAAATTGATTTTTATGCAGGCAATTTTTCAACTGGATTATATTTTTATAGAATGCAAGCTGGAACTTTTATGGATACAAAGAAATTATTATTAATAAAATAGTATTAACGTTTAACAAGCGCCTCAACGCCGACCGCCATTTTGGCTCGGTGGTTTTGAGATTTTTGAGAATGTGTTTTAGTTAAAGATTTTGTCCTATGTGTTCCTACTAATTAATTAACTTACCTTGGGTGCTTTGCTGACGCAAGATAAGCACCTACGGCTTAATCATCAGTATTTGTGTTTTACTCGGCGCCCTTGTTCTGGACGGCGGGTTAGGCGCAAGAACGTTGGGCGGGGAGAGAAATTATGACTACTCATGGAGAGTTCAACTGGAATGAACTTCAAACCCACCACCCTGATGAGGCCATTGCTTTCTATCAAGAAACCATCGGATAGCAATTCCGGCCTGAGGATATGCCATCGGGAGGTATTTATTGGCTCGGTTTGTCATCAGGCAAACCCGTCTGTGGATTGCTCACATTAGAAGGCAGCGAAGGTAATAGTGAGCCCGACCACTGGGTAACGTATGTTCACGTTAATGATCTTGACGATGCAGTCGCTCGCGTCCGGACCAGTGGGGGTAAGGTGTTAAGAGCGCCTTGGGAAGTTCGCGGTGTTGGCCGGGTTGCTTGGATTCGTGACCCAGGCGGCGCTGAAATGGGTTGGGTAACACCTGATCAACAGGTCGAGAAATAGCAAATGACGTGTTGCGGTCAAAGGCCTAACATTGGGTAGCAAGGGAATTAGCAAACGTCCGGTTCCTTTAAGTTTTGGAGGCTCATCGAGCGCGCTAGTCCCCTGAACCCCGGCGTTATACTCTTTAAAAAAGTGGTCCAGTATTTTCAACAACAGTATTTTTGCCTGTTGCTCCGGCAGAAAATAAATCTGATTTCTATCTTATAGGAGGTTTAATACATATGTTACCAAAAGAAATAATAATTGAAAAAGAAAAGGCAATTCTTGACCGCTGGAAAACCGGCGATACATTCGGATTTATTGAAGCTGCCGCCGAAGAAATAACCTATTTTGATCCAGGCTTACAAAAACGGTGTACAGGTAAAAAAGAATTCCATGACTGGATTGCCGCTTTCAATGGGACATTCAGCTTTCCCGATTATGAATTGATTGATCCGCAGGTTCAGATGCATGGAGATGTTGGTATTCTTACTTTCAACTTTATTGGGTTTATGCAGGGTGGTAGCAAAGAAAATTGGAATACAACTGAAGTATACAAGCTGTTGGAAGGGGATTGGAAGCTGATAAGTTCTCACTGGTCACAAACTAAAAACAAATGATGATAATTGAGATCAAGACTTACTTCTGTAAAAAAAGATTTTCCTTTGAAGAAAGGATCTATACATGAATGAAAATGCTGAAATATTAGAATTTAAAAATAAAAATGAATATAGAAATTGGCTTAAAAAGTATCATAAACAAGAAAATGGAATATGGATAGTATTTATAAAAGGAAATATTTTATTTTCAGCCAATGATGCATTAGAAGAGTCAATTTGTTTTGGCTGGATTGATGGATTAATGAAATCAATAGATGAAAAAACTTATAAAAAATATTTCTCAAAAAGAAAAGATACAAAGAAATGGTCAAAAAAAAATATAGGAATATATGAAAAATTATTTAAAAACGGATTAGTGACAAATGCTGGAATTGATGTATTTAAAATTGAAAAGACTGATAAAAAAGTGGTCATAGATATGAATGAAAAAATAGAAATATTAAAAAAGGAATTAAAACAACATAAAGACATATTAAGTTTATTTGAATCTAAAACTCCTTCAAGACAAAAACAATTTGCCGGATTTTATTGTGACGCGAAAACAGAAGAGACACAAAAAAAACGTATCGATAAAATAATTGAAGCGTTAGAAAATAATTATGATGGAATGTTGTGGTGATTATGGCATAACATCCGGCCGCACGCCGAATTTTATTTTCCTCTTTTTGGGGAATTTAAGATTACGCGTCACAAACGTGTTGCTACTCCATTCAAAGAAAAAACTTTTGCCATGAATGCGATCAATTCCCATGCAAGGAGCATAGAAGAAAACTGCTTGATTCCCATCCAGGGGATCCGAGATTTAAATACAGACATGAGATCATGGAGAACTTTGAAAAATTGGCAAAGCTAGGGATGAAGCAGTATCTCGAATATCAAAAAAACAAATGGACATGCCCTTCCTGTAAAGGCAGGATTCATATGTACTATTACAGTTGCGGTCAATGTGGCAAGGAGCTAATTAGCCAAGGTTAGAACAAACGGCATAACAGATGTTCCTCCCGAACCGCATATCGCCGCTGCCGGTCTGAAATTCGCTGATCTTGGTAAATGCATCGTCAATCAACCATCGGTGCAACGGCCGGTGAAACTGGTGTAATTGGCTAAATTCTTAAAACATTATTTTTGCTTTTTTTGACCTTAGTAGCATAAAATCAAATAAAATATCTAACCTTATTACCTTATTGGGTACGAACTTAGTCCAACAATCGGTCACCCATTTTGTATTCAGCGATTTTGAATGGCAACCATTAATTCCAAAACGAAAAGAAATTGTGTGGAGCTGTATTGCTACTAAGGTTAAAAGCTATGTAATAAGGTTTTTTGAGTGAGAGTCTCTAATGAAAATCAGTTCTCAGATGGGCCGGGGAAACGTAGCGTTTCTACCTTCAAATGTCCGATATTAAAGAAACACTTGTGATCCTTCAAAAATGAATGTTTCCGGAAGTAGAATTTACTTAACTTTTTATTGACTTAAGGAGATTCTAAACTGAAGAAATAAAAAAAATAACTCAACATATTCGATTAAAATTGCTATCTGACATGTTAAGGAACGAATATACGTTGGACTTCCAAGATGCCTTTAACCAACCAAGCAATTTTGTAAGCTCATTGAAACAATTAAAAATACAGCAGAACTTGCTGCCCGGTGGCACAAGTTCTGCTGATTTTTGATATAGTTAAAGCTGAATACCCGGAATTGCCGATTCGGGACAATCACTCTTCACTTTACCCAAACGTGTACTTTTGCAATCTGAATGGTAATAAACCAATCCATATTTCTGGCTTAAAACTCAATTCTATAGCTTAGATTTGGTACCATAATACCTTCATAATTTGTATTTACTTTTCCTGTTTTTAAGCTGTAAAAGTCATTCGAATATTCCTGCGCGCTGGTTAGATTTAAAATCTGTAATGACCATACAGAGGAATACTTGGGTTCATTTGTACGATATGACACCGTGAAGGAAAAAACGGGAATATCCTGAAATTTTTTATCAAAAGCTTCGCTGCCGGTTTCACCATAAACCACTTCCTTTTCAATTAAGGAAGCTTGTTCGTCAATGGCATCTTTGCGATTTCCACCTAAATAGTTAAGGCGGATGTTGGCGCCAAGTATATTGTCTTTATTTTTTCCAACGGCCCATTCTTTACCGACGAGTAGATTAAAAACATAGTTTTTATTAAACCTCGTATTTCGTGTGATACCATCAGCAGCGGTATATTTTGAATCAAAAATCGACGCTGTCGCCAGATAGTAGAAGCCGTTGTACAGAAAACGTTCAATCGTTACATCCACACCTATATTTCTGCCGCTGCCTTTACTGACCAGGGCTTCATTAAAAAAAACATCATTTTGCATATTGATGGTTGAAACATAACCGTCCAGCGAAACCGGGATGTTGGTTAACTTCTGATAGTATGGTTCAATACACAATCTCAAATCATCATTAAGCTTTACATTGTAGGCGAGAACATAATGCGCGGATTTTAAAAGATCGAGATTTCTATTTGGATTGCTGCCGTCAACATCCACAAAATATATCGGCAACCTTTCAATCCGGCTGTGCAAACCATATGCAAATGCCAGGCTGTGTTTATCGTTAATATCGTACTTTAGACCTGCCCGTGGTTCAATAGAATACTTATCATTTAAAAACAGGTATTGCGCGTGCGCACCAATATTCAGAGATAATCCGGGAGCCGTGGTAATTTTGGATTGTGTGTAAAGCTGCAGCAAGCCGGACTGTCCCTTCTGTTTAGTCAGTGTAACCGGCGTTTCACCCTCAGCCTGAGATTGCTCAATATCCATATCATAACCGAGTTGACTGTAATAAAAACCCGTTTGATTGCTATGTTTTTTACTAAAACGTTTTCCAATACTTGACTGAATCGTGTAACGCCAGGTATGATTATCAATATGAGATTGAGGACGCGGCTGTAAGGAAAAATTTATTCTCTGTTCGTCGTGTGATAAGCCGTTGCCTGTTGCTGACAAAGTACTGTTTAGATACGTGCTTGAATTTAAAACCATTTTATGTGACAGGCCGGTGGCAAACATGTATAATTCGGTTTGTGAATTATCCCTGTCCGAATTGGCTTCCCAATCTGTGCTGTCCGCGGCGTCCATTTCCTGTCCGTCCAAAGCGCCGATACCCCAAAGTGAAAAAGTACCTGTTTTTTTTGTCGGGAAATTTGTTTTAAATGAAAAGTCCTGGTATTTCAAAATACCAGTGTCCTCCGGCAAAACGGGAGAGATAAGCGCCATAGTAGAATAACGATAGTTCATAATGTAGGATGCGTCATGGCCCATGACAAACGGACCCTGCGTCGAAAAGTCTACGCCGATCACACCAGCCTGTATAGTATATTCGCGCTTATTCGAGTTACCTGTTTTCAGGTTGATATCAAAAACACCCGAGGCTGCGTTGCCATACTCGGCAGGGAACGCGCCGGTGTAGAAATCACTGTTTCCCGTCATTTGATTGCTCAGTGCCGTCAACAAACCGCCGCCCACAACAGTTAGGTCGGCGAAGTGGTTTGGATTCGGCGCCTCCACGCCCTCAATTCTCCATAACAAACCTTCGGGATTATTCCCGCGAACAGAGATTCCATTGCTGACCACCGACGGAGTTGCAACACCTGCAAAAGAAGATGCTAATCGAGCAGGATCATCAATGCCACCGGCGTAACGTTGTGTTTCTTCAACGGTAAATTGCCGGCTGCTGACAGTCGTCATCGTGTTAAGTGGAATATCCTTGTTGATTTTTACAACAACCGCATCCGTTTCCAAAATCGCTTGTTGGAGCGCAACATCTAAAAAAGGCTGCTGACCTGAGCTTATCAATAGCTCATTCACTATATAGCTTTCATACCCCATCATGGTTACCTGGATGTTTTGGCGACCCACCGGTACTTTTTCCAGAGTAAAATTGCCGTCCATGTCAGAAGTTGTTCCAATGCAGGGATCTGTGTCTAAAACTATGATATATGCGACAGGCAGGGCTTCTTTTGTTAAATTGTCATACACTTTACCTCTTACGGATTGAGTTAGTGATTGTGAAAAAGATACAGAGCAAAAAATGAGCGTAAACAGGGTGATTAATAGATTTTTCATGATGTTGACCTTTTTATGAATTTGGTTTTTATTTTTATTACATGATTGTGTGAACATGATTTTAGTTTTTAGCTAAATTTTTAAAGAAAAAATCTTTTTCTTTCAGAATTAAATAGAATGAAAAAAAGATCAGCAATACGGTTTGTATCACCTTGCTCATGGGATGAGTTTGAAAGATTTCATTAAAGTACCCGGCCGTGATATGAAAAATGACCGCAACCAGTATATTTCTGTTGGTTTTGTAATACAGCCAGTTCATGATCAGCACAAAGGGAATGATACTGATGAAAAAGTTCAAAGAATAAATCAGTCCGGATTCAACTAGATTGCTGTGATAATAATCTTTAATTGTGGAAAGCGGAAAATGCCAGATCCCCCAATACAAAGCGAACATAATCGAGGTTGTAAACAAACTGAAACGTGACCGTAAGCAGTCTGTACCGTAGGAATGCCAGGCTAGTTCTTCAAGAAAAGGCGCCGCGATCAATAGCAACCAAACCGGGAAAACTGCTGAAGTAAAAGAAAAAGAACCGGCCAATCTGAATTGAGTAGCGCTGTAGCCAAACAACAATGAGACTGCCTGCGCCAGAAAGATGCTGCCCAGCATAAAAAAGCAGGCAGCAAGCCAATATTTGACTTTTACACCTTTAAAATTAAAAAAGCGTCCCAGCATATCGCTTCGCAATTGCTGGTCGGGCAGGATCAATAGTAATGCGACAATGTTAGGCGCTATTAATCCAAGAAAAGCAAAACCTCCCGTAGCAAGAGTGAGTGTATTATTGACCGGTGTAATGTGGCTGATATGACCGGCAATAAACCAGCACGTCCATGGCAGGATAGTTGACAAGCTATAAAAGAGAACGGGGTGTTGATACTTTTTAATAATCATGATGACTCCTTTTCTATAAAATTAAATGTTGAGCGAATATAGAATACAGAAAGGAGTCCGTTGCCCAATCGTATGGGATTGGACTTATTTGTGGTACAGGCCTGTAGGGTTGCACCTGTAATTACAATATTTACATAAAGTTAAGAGAAAAAGAAAATTTTTAAAAATTTTTGGGTAATCGCATTATGCGTGAAGATTGGCCATATAATTGGAGGGGGTAATGCCTTTATGTTTTTTGAATACGTTGTTAAATGAAGATTTTGAGTTGAAACCGGCATCGAGGGCATGAGCAAGAATGCTGAAATTTCTATTTGCTGACGCGTTTTTAATGAATTCTTCAACTCTGTATTTGTTTACAAAATCGTGGAAGTTCATTTTTTCATTTTGATTGATGATTTGTGACAGATGATTTACAGAAATATTTAAGCTGGTAGCAAGATCACTTAAAGTCAGTTTAGGATTAGTATAGGGCTTTTCCGTCTCCATCAGATCCAGCAACTTTTGGTGGACATCTTCTGCTATTTCTTGCTTTAGTCCTGATTTTTTATATTCTCCATTTAATTTGGATTGAACCAATCGTACTTTTTTCTCACTTGAATCTTCAGTGAAAATATTCTGATGTCTAATTCCGAAAAAACCAATACAAATCACAAAAATAACGATCATAATGTAGAAAATAAAATCGGCATTAAACGGAAACTCTAAACCCATACCATCTTTAATAAAATATACTACGGCGACAGTAAAAAATAGCAGACCTGTTCCGTAGATACAGTATTTTAACCAATCGAGACTGATGCGGTTGTTGTAGGAAAAATTATCATTTATAAGCTGATTGTATTTCCCTATCCACCGGTACGCCAATATCGGATAAATCAGCCCGGACACAATAAATGCCAGCAGTGCAATGACAGAGAAGATAGCGAAATCGTTGACAAGGCCTTTGTCTACCAATACTTTTTCTTGCGCAGAATAAAAAAAGTAAAATCGGCACATATACAACCACACTAATAAAGCCGGCGCAAAATGTAGATAATCCACCTTTCGCAATCTCTTCTCATCCCGCAGCGAGTAAAGCGTGTAGAGAAAAAGCATAGGACCGTGTAGCAACGGAACCGGCAATGTGACGCCGACCATGTGCGGATATTTTGTCCAAAAGTCAAGCGAATAAAGATAGTAACTCGTTAAATGGATGCCAATTATACTCAACCAAATAGCAAGAATAATGTCTGGTAAATATTTTTGTTTTTTAGCGGCAAGCAAGAGTGAGAGAAAAAACGACAGAAAAATGCCAACGGTAAATATAGTGTTCATAGCCGGGCTGTCTTTTTATTTAAAAACAACTGTGATTAAACAAAATTAATCATACATGATGATTAATGACAGGGATTAAACTCAAATGAAATATCAAATTCTCATTTGCATATATTTTAAATTACAAAGATTTAGAATGCAAGTATCACTTGGTTTAAATATCCCCAAAGAAAACGGTGGTACCCTCAGATATTGCAATCGGCAATGGCGCTCAAATCTTGTCCGTGGAAGAGAATTAGTATTTTCCCTTCCCTTAAAAAGTCTTTAAGAGTTTATTGAAGAAAAATAATAAAATTATATTTCTATCCATTGCTGAATCAACCCATAGCAATTTAATGATCTATTGAGGAAATCAATTAGATATTGCCTCTAATCGCCCAGAAGGCTCCATCCGAAAACTTACATAAAAATTTATACAGAACAGGTCGGATAAGTTGTTAAATTCATTTTATAATGCAAGAAAAGTACTTTAAAATGATTTAAAGGCAAAACCAATTATTAAATGATGATAATAATTGGTCATAAGAATAAAATTTAAAGATGGTTTGGATTACGGAAGTCCGTTAAATTCGGCTAAATGATTTTTATTAATGGGCCTTATCTCATCAGGTTCATGCTGAAATTAAACACGTGCGGTTCTTTTGAAAAAACCTACAATCGCGGAAATGTCTTTTTAATTTACAAGTTCCTGGTCGCAAGGTTAAAATCAGCTTTACCAGCACCGTTAACCGCTATATGAATTACGATTTAACAAATTTTGAGGTAGAATATGAAAGTGTTCCGATTTATACAAATTTTGATATTCGGGAATCTTCTTTTTCTATGTTATCTGCAAGCGGGAAGTGATTTGGATAAGGGAATTCAATATATAGAGCAAGGAGAATTTGAGGTTGCAAAAGAATTTTTTCTTGAAAAAGTAAAAGAAAATAAAGACGATGCTGCTGCCAATCATTATTTGGGTCGTACGTATTTGCTTTTAAGGAATCATGACAAGGCAATTGAATATTTGGAAAGAGCGATTGAACTTAACAGCAATATCGCGGATTATCATTTTTGGTTAGGCCAGGCACTGGGAATAAAAGCACAGAATTCTAATATAATAAAACAGGCTTTTATTGCTCCAAAAATACTCAAAGAATTTGAGAAGACGATAGAACTTGATTCTACTCATATCGGTGGTCATGTCGGTGCAGCTAATTTTTATATTCAAGCGCCTTCAATCATGGGTGGCGATATGGGAAAAGCGCGTAAAGAAGCTGAAATTCTTTTAACTTTGAATGAAATGCAGGGGAAATTAATTTTAATTGCAATATACGAAAAGGAAAATAGACCGGATCTGGCAGAGCAGGCGTATGAAGAGTACGAGAAATCCTTAGATGATTCAACAGGTAATTATCAATTTTACAACAGTTATGGCTATTTCCTTTTAAAGCAGAAGAAATATAACAAAGCGATAAAAATTTTTCAAAAACAAGTAAGATTAGCGCCTGACAAGGCGAATCCACATGATAGTTTAGGCGATAGTTACAGGGCGGCCGGGAGACTTGAAGAAGCTTTATCTGAATATCAGAAAGCAGTGGAAATTGATGCCACCTTTAAACCATCCCTAAAAAAGATTAAGGAACTGAAAGCAGAAATTCGGAAAAATAAAAACGAAGACTCATAAAATATTTTATGGCTATAATCATTAGCAAAGATATTGTAAAAATATTATAAACAATAGACGGTTAATAATTCGCTCAACCGGAAAATAAACGCGGGCGGGTTCTGTCCCATTTTATTAAACCGGAGAAGAGCATTAAAATTTTAGCGATACTTGCCGCAGTGTTTATTTCCGGTTAGCTCTACTACCTGCCAATAATCAAGAGAATAGTGCATGAAAACTTCTTGTAAGAATTATATCACATCTTTAACATTATTTTTACTATGTGGCATTATAGATGCCCAATCATATGAATTAATTTGTCCAAGATTTTCGGATAAATATCAATTTCCAAACGAAATCACTGAATTTGAAAGATCAATTAAAGATTTTATTTATAATAACGCGGGGGTGAGTTTACCTAAAAAGAAAAACCGCTAACAACCGCATTAAGTAGGAATTAATCAACAAGCGGTTAATCCTCTTATGCTCAAGATTAGGTGCTTTCCGTGTTTTTCAATTTCTGTGTGCTTTTGGATGTGTGGATCACCGCAAGGATGTTTTGAATCTCACTCAAAAACAAACAACCATATACCGGTTTCAACATGAGACACGGAAGTGTAAGTACTTTTCCCACTTTTTATAGATAACGAGTGCGTTTTGAAATAGTGTGTAGTACGCGCAATTGAGAACATCGTTTTGTGAAAAGAT
>JACDJB010002581.1_pt1 | contig 12845 bp, 11 predicted proteins | sample 7454121 | NCBI WGS metagenome assembly JACDJB01 (sample SAMN14253290, study PRJNA609438) | sludge metagenome | isolation source: sludge after 25d culture with pyrite | collected 2018-12-20 | reverse complement strand
TTTCACACAGGTACAAAAAGCGGACTGTTTCGATAAAACTTCAAGGGAAGCGCTGATTTATTCAGTGCTTCCCGCTTGGGGCAGGATGCCCCAACACGAACAAAGACGGTCAGTCTTTGATTCGTGAGCGCCATCGCGGGCGGGTACCGCGATGGCGCGCTGATTTATTCCAAGGATGGAATAAATCAGCATTTACCAAGATATACTGATGAAAATCTCAGTTTTACTCGGTTACAACCCTTTGTCAGAGGCATATACGACATGACGCAATCCGCTTCCCAGCACATCAAAATCCCTCAAGGCGAACGCATCGTTGCCAACCCGGATGGATCGATCACCGTACCGAACACACCGATCATTCCATTCATTGAAGGCGACGGCATCGGTGTCGACATCACCCCCGTCATGAAAAAGGTGATCGATGCGGCAGTCGCAAAGGCCTACGGCGATACGAAGAAAATTGCCTGGATGGAAGTGTATGCCGGCGAGAAGGCGACCAAAGTCTATGCCGACGATAAAAGCGGCCTGCCAGCCGAAACCATGGCCGCCGTGCGCGATTACGTCGTCTCCATCAAAGGGCCATTGACCACACCCGTCGGCGGCGGCATTCGCTCACTCAATGTCGCCCTGCGCCAACAGCTCGATTTGTATGTCTGCCTGCGTCCCGTGCGTTATTTCACCGGCACGCCCAGCCCGCTCAAACACCCGGAAAAAACCGAAATGGTCATCTTCCGTGAGAACGCCGAGGACATCTACGCCGGTATCGAATGGGCCGCGGGCACACCGGAAGTCAAGAAAGTCATCGACTTCCTGATCAATGAAATGGGTGTGACCAAAATCCGCTTCCCGGAAAGCTCCGGCATCGGCATCAAGCCCGTCTCGCGCGAGGGCACCGAACGGCTCGTGCGCAAGGCGATGGAATACGTGATCGACAACGATCGCAGTTCCCTCACCCTCGTGCACAAAGGCAATATCATGAAGTTCACCGAAGGCGGCTTCAAGCAATGGGGCTACGATCTGGTGAAAAAAGAATTCGGCGCGACCGAAATCGGTGGCGGTTGGTACAAATGCACCAACCCGAAAACCGGCCGCGAAATCACCATCAAAGACAGCATCGCAGACGCCTTCCTGCAACAGATACTGCTCAGACCGGAAGACTACGACGTCATCGCGACCCTGAACCTCAACGGCGATTACATTTCCGACGCGTTGGCAGCCCAGGTTGGTGGTATCGGCATCGCTCCCGGCGCCAATATGTCCGACTCCATCGCCATGTTCGAAGCCACCCACGGCACCGCGCCCGACATCGCCGGTAAAAACCTCGCCAACCCGGCCTCGCTGATTCTCTCCGCCGAAATGATGCTGCGCCACATGGGCTGGACTGAAGCGGCCGACCTCGTCATCAAAGGGGTCGAAGGTGCGATTGCCCACAAGCGCGTCACCGGCGACTTCGCCCGACTCATGGACGACGCCACCCAAATCGGCAGCGATGCCTTCGGCGATGAAATGATCAAATACATGAACTGATCGCTGCCAGAAAACAGTGCCTGACCGTCCGATCGAACAGCCCGCCCGAGGTACTTTTCCGGAGCGGGCTTTTTCGTCCATACTCGACTAACCAACCCGCCCGCTCGTGATCAAACGACCGAGCGGCACCACAAGAACCGGGAGCACCCCATGGACCTTCAACCCGAAGTCAGCGTGCAATGCCCCTACTGCTGGGAAACCATCGACCTGCTGCTGGACGCCAGCGCTGGCACACAGGAATATGTTGAAGACTGCCCCGTATGCTGTCGCCCGATCATCGTCCACGTATCGTTCCTGTTCGATGAACCCGAAGTCCGGGTCGAACCGGAAATGAACTAAGAGATGACTTTTCATCCACCCATAGTGCTGTGGTAGCATTCGACCGCCGTCTACGTAGCTCAGTTGGATAGAGCGGCCCCCTCCTAAGGGGCAGGTCACAGGTTCAATTCCTGTCGTGGACACCAGTTTATCTAAAACAAATCATCAATTTAACTAACAGGCAGGAAATTCGGAATATCCCATTTCGGCACACCTTTAACGCCAACTGTACCCATATTTGTTCCCAAACCCATCCCTTTTCTACTGGCACCGGAGAGCCCCTGCTCTCCAATGATCAACAAAGAAAACGGCGTAGATTTTTTAGCAACTTGTATTTGCCCATGGTAGTCATTCTGTTTTCGTGCCCTTCGGGCATCCGTGACCGAAGTACGTCAAGGTGGGTTCGGAACTCAAATCAATCACGTAAGCGATTGAAATGGCGCGAGTTCATTGCGAGTTCCCACCATCGTTGCTGGAAGGAACGAGAGAACGCCCTTGCGTTTCGCGAAGGGCTGGATACATGGGTGTATCCAGCCGAAATGAACGTCCTCGAAACAGCCCATGAAAGGGGTTTTTCGAGGTGCTCCTGCATCTTTTTACATTACCCGAGCTTGAAATTACCATTCACGCGCCAAATGAACCGGACTGATTACAAAACAATCTGAGTACCTAATTCCACTACTGAATTGGGCGGAAGATTGAAATAGTTAACCACACTTCCTGAATTTCGAAACATACTGATAAATAACTTTTTACGCCAAGGTGACATGCGAGTCCGCGCACCTGGAATTAAGGTCTCCCGGCCAATAAAATAAGACACTTGCATTGGATTTAATTCAAGATAATCTCGATTCAACAAGGTCAATGCCATCGGTATATCCGGTCTATCATTGAAGCCGAATGAGACAGAAATCCTGTGAAAATTGTTTGGCAGCGCTTCATAGGTTAACCGCTCCGAATAGTGCACCTTAGGAATATCCAAAAATCGGACACTTAATATAACAACATCCTGATGCAGCACTTTATTATGCTTTAAATTGTGCAAAAGCGCGTGGGGTACGCCCTCAGGATTTCCTGTCAAAAAAATTGCGGTCCCAGGTACTCGTGTTGAAATTTCAGAACTCATGGATCGAACGAATGTCGATAAATCGATCGAGTCCTGTTTGAGTTTATCGCGCAACAACCCTCGCCCTTGTTTCCATGTGGTCATTAAAATAAACAAACCCAAGCCAAATAATAATGGAAACCAGCCTCCTACCTCAATTTTAACCAGATTTGCACCAAAAAAAGCAAGATCAATACCTAAGAATACCGAGATAAATATTCCGGATTTTAACCACCCCCAGCCCCAAAGCCTACTTACCACAACGAATGCCAGCAATGAAGTAATCACCATTGTGCCAGTGACGGCTATACCATAAGCAGCGGCCAATTTGGCGGAGTTATCAAACAAAATTATCAACAAAAATACTGCTGACATTAACATCCAATTAATTACAGGGATGTATATTTGACCGCGGAGCTTTTCTGAAGTTTGCAGTACATTCATGCGCGGTATGTAACCTAATAACATTGCCTGTCGACTTATGGAAAATGTACCGGATATAACTGCCTGAGATGCAATCACTGTCGCGGTGGTGGCCAATATAACCAAAGGATACAACGCCCACTCCGGAGCCAAACGGAAAAAAGGGTTTGTCACATCCTCAGGATGGAGAATCAGTAATGCCCCTTGACCAAAGTAATTCAATAATAAAGCCGGCAGAACCAAGCCGAACCAGGCTAATTGCACGGGTAAACGACCAAAATGCCCCATATCCGCATACAAGGCTTCAGCCCCTGTTAATACCAAAACAACACCACCCAGAGATAGGAAACCAGTCCATGGAGAATCTTTAAGCAAATGCACTGCATGGATTGGATTTAATGCCATTAATACTTTTGGATCAGATAAAATACCCAGCAGGCCTAACACACCCAAAACGAAAAACCAGAGCAGCATTATCGGCCCGAATAGAATCCCAACACTGGCAGTTCCTTTTCTCTGAAAAATAAAAAGTCCCCACAAAATTCCAATGGTAATTGGAATAACGAATGGTTTTAGATCAGCACTGGCTATCTCCAATCCTTCAACAGCGGACAATACGGAAATCGCCGGGGTAATAACACTATCGCCATAAAACAAGGCAGCACCAAAAATCCCGAGCAAGACGACACTATTTCGCAATCGTGATTGTTCTTTCAGTGATCGCAATGCCAAAGCCATGAGCGCAATGATGCCGCCCTCACCCTGGTTGTCGGCCCGCATGATAAACATCACATACTTAACTGAAACCACGATCATAAGCGACCAAAAAACCAATGAAAGCACGCCTAGAATGTGCTCATCAACCAGTGTTATGGGATGCTGCGCCGAACTGAAAATGGTATTCAAGGCGTAGATCGGGCTGGTGCCAATGTCACCATACACAATCCCAGTTGCCGCAAGCGACAAACCAGCGAGTTTGTTTTTTGAACTCAGATGAGTTGCCATCGTAAATTCCTAATTGGATAAAACCGACCAAACACTACATAACTCGAATTTGTAAAGCTGAAATCCAATTCATTAAACCAAAGTCTAACTGCATCTGAGTTGCGAATTATGAGCCCTCAAAGTCCATTGTCAGGCTTTTACCAAATTCTGCATATACAACGACTATCCTCATTGAAAATCAGTCTGACATAACAGCAAGAAGCGTCGGCTGCGCAGCGGCTTTTTGAGTCACTTCAAAAAAACCGTCGCAGGAAAGTTAAACCGGGTCTGGAGGATCAGGCTCAGGATTTTCGTTTAATACGATAAATGGCGTGCTCACCAAACCAATTCGGGAAAGCGCGCAGTAAGGTCGACTCGCGGTGGGCACTATCAACAACGGCCCGGTCGAGTATTTGAATCCCTAGCTCTTGGCAGAGGGATTCAAAATCGCTCAAGGTACAAAGATGGATGTTCGGGGTGTTGTACCAGGGATTCGGCAACGCGCGGTTGATTGGCATATGCCCGAGCAGACCGAGTTGAACCCGGTTGCGCCAGTATCCCATGTTCGGGAAGGTGACGATGCCCTCGCGGGCGATGGTGAGCATGTCGGCCAGCAAGCGCTCGGGGTGACGCATGGCCTGAATGGTCTGGCTCACGATCACGAAATCGAAGGACATGGGCGCGAACCAGTCGCTGATACCGTTATCCAGGTCTTCCTGAATGATGTTCAATCCGCGCTCGATTCCGGACGCGACCTTGTCGTCATCGAGCTCAAGCCCAACGGCTGAAACCTGCCGCCGTTCAATCAGATGAGACAACAAGGCCCCGTCACCACATCCCAGATCGAGCACCCGACTCTTGGGCGCGATCCACTGTTCCACGATGTGCCAATCCGGACGAATCATTCGGCACCCTCCGTGCTGTATACCGGGCTCGAGGCGCCACGGGGCGTGGAGGCCAAATCGATATTGGCCATATAACCCGCCAGTACACGGTGATAGTAGGGAATTGTCATCAGGAAGGCGTCATGGCCATGATTCGATTCGATTTCGGCATAGGAAACCGGCTTGCCGGAGGCGAGCAGGGCACGCACGATTTCCCGGGATCGCTCGGGCGAGAAACGCCAGTCCGATGTAAATGACACCACAAGGAAATGCGCCTTAACTTCGGCCAGCGCGGCAACCAGATCATCATTACTGGCCTGTGCTGGATCGAAGTAATCCAGCGCCTTGGTCATCAACAAATAGGTATTGGCGTCAAAACGGTCAACGAAACTCGTGCCCTGATATCGCAGATAGCTCTCAACCTGAAACTCGACATCAAAACCATACTGCACCTTACCCGAACGCAACTCACGCCCAAACTTGGCCCGCATCGCGTCGTCGGACAAGTAAGTAATGTGCCCCAGCATCCGGGCAAGCATCAGCCCCCGGCGCGGCAGTGTGTTGTGATCCGCGTAACGCCCGCCGTAGAACTCGGGATCGGTGATGATGGCCTGACGAGCCACTTCGTTGAAGGCAATGTTCTGTGCCGACAAACGCGGCGCGGCGGCAATCACGACAGCGTGCGCAAGCGCATCTGGATAAGTAATCGACCACTGCAGCACCTGCATGCCGCCCAAACTGCCACCGATCACCGCCGCCCAGCCGGACAACCCCAGATACTGCATGAGCCGGTATTGCGAATGCACCCAGTCTTTGACGGTCACAATCGGAAAATCCGGGCCATAAGGCTTGCCACTGACCGGATCGATGCTCAACGGCCCGGTCGATCCCTTGCAACCACCCAAATTGTTCAGGCTTACCACAAAAAATCGATCCGTATCGATCGGTTTCCCGGGGCCGATAGCCGAATCCCACCACCCCGGCTTGCGATCGGTTTCTGCGTGGAAACCCGCCGCGTGATGATCACCCGACAAGGCATGGCAGATCAGCACCGCATTGCTGCGCTCGGCATTTAGCTGTCCGTAGGTTTCGTAAACCAGCTCATACGAGGGCAGTGAACGACCGCAATCCAAGGCCAGCGGCTCGGAAAATCGGGCCGTCTTCGGTTCGACGATCCCAACGGACCGGCTCAAACCGGATTGCGTTAATTTTTCAGATGCATCACTCAATGCCGACACCTTAAATCATGTAAGAACAGGACATCCACCACACAGGCTGCGGTTATCCCATCAATAAATTACCCACAAAAATCTGCAGCACCTGAATTGCGATCAGCACCGCCAGCGGACTCAGATCGATTCCACCCAAAGGAGGCAGGATTTTTTGTACCGGTTGCAGGATCGGATCGGTCAGATCTTCCAGCAAGGCGATGCCCGGCGAACGACTATTCCCGATCCACGAAGCGATGGCGCGCATCAGTATCGTCCAGAAGAAGAGATCAGTCACCAGCAGAAAGACAAAGTACAGCGAGTTGAAAATCAAAGCCGCGGCCGAAACGCGGCCGACACTCATCATGCCCAACACCCAGACCATCAACACGATCAACACCAGCGTGACCAGTAACGACGCAAAATCGTGGCGACGGCTCTTGGGCAAGATGTTCCGCAAGGGGTTGAGAACCGGATTGGTCAGCTTGACCAGCGATTGTGTGATCGGATTGAAAAAATTGGCGTGGAACAGTTGCAGGAAATAACGCACCATCACCACGAAAATCACCAGTTCGAACAAAGTCCGAACCAGGAACATCATCGGATCTCCGAAACTACCGCTCATGCCCTACCCTCGCCTCCGCTCAATTCGCGCCCCAATTCAATACTTCGTTGATGTGCAGCCGACAAAGCCTGTGCAAACGCATCTCTTAACCCGGCCTGCTCCAGGGCCGCGATACCGCGTTCGGTCGTACCGTTCGGCGATGTCACGCGAGCACGCAATTGTGCAGGAGGCTCATCGGCAGACATGGCCAGTCGCGCCGCACCATATACTGTCTCCAAGGTGAGCAATCGGGCCGTTTCAGCGGGTAATCCCAAGTCCTCTGCCGCCGCCTGCATCGCTTCCATCACAAGGAATATATAGGCCGGGCCACTGCCAGACAGTGCCGTCACGGCATCGATATCGGCCTCGCGCTCGACCCACTGAACCAAACCAACCGCCCGCATCAGCGACTCGGCAAGATTACGCTGATCCGGCGTCAACATGGGCGAGGCATAGAGCCCTGTCGCACCACAGCCCACCATCGCGGGTGTATTCGGCATGGCGCGAATGACGGCCGTATGCCCGCCAAGCCAACGTTGCAAAGCTTCAATGGTGATTCCCGCCGCAACCGAAACAACCAACTGGTGCGGCTGCAAAACAGTGGCTATTTCCTGGGCAATGGCATGAATCTGGTTGGGTTTGACCGCGAGCACAATCAGATCGGCCGAATCAACTGCAGTGATGTTCTCGGCTGAACTGAGCACACCGTAGAGGGAAGTCAGCAGTTCGCGACGCGCCTCCGATGGATCGGACACCACAAGAGTCGGGGCATGGGTTGCATCATCTGCCTGATTTTTTCTCAAGCCTTCTATTAACGCAGCAGCCATGTTGCCGCCCCCAATAAACGCAATTCGTGCTGCCTGCATAAACACCTCTCGAAAACCCTTCACACCAAAAAACGCACCCTGAAACACCAAGCAAGGGCAGATTCAATCCTGACTCAAAATACCATGTTTCGCCTGCCTACTGGCGAGGACCGAACAAGGCCGAACCCACACGAACATGCGTGCTACCTGCCGCAATGGCCGCCTCAAAATCGTCACTCATCCCCATGGACAGAACTGGAAGCGGTGATTCGAGGCGGGCATTGAGTGCGGCCAAGCGGCGAAATCCGTCAGAAGAGCCCGGCGCAGGAATCGCCATCAATCCCATCAGCCTCAAGCGAGGGAGATTTTGAAAAATGCCTACCATCTGTGGCAACTGCTCGGGCAGTACGCCCGACTTGCTGGCTTCGCCATCGATATTGACTTCGATCAGGACATTCAGCGGCGGCAATTCGATCGGGCGCTGGTCGTTTAAGCGCTGCGCAATTTTCGGTCGATCTACGCTATGAACCCAAGAAAAATGCTCCGCGATGCCTCGTGTTTTATTGGACTGGATCGGCCCGATAAAATGCCAGACTATCGATCCTCCATCCGGATGTTCAGCCAGAGCCGACTGCTTATCCAAAGCCTCCTGAAGATAACTTTCGCCGAAATCGCGTTGCCCCAGACTGGCCAGTTGTGCCATGGCTTCAACCGTTTGTCGCTTGCTGACGGCGATCAAAACCACAGAGCCTTCGGGTCGCCCTGCAGCACGTGCTGCACGTTCGATACGGTTTTTTATACTGGAGAAGCGCTCCTGTAGTGAATTCAAGTTGCACCCCGCGGCGGTTCGATTTATTTTGTGGCCTGATTTGAAGCATAAAGCACAGGGATCTTGATCTATTGCATCTTTCGGGCATTTTGCATCACGGTTGCGTGCGCATCAAAAAATGTAACGAACCCGGTCCCTTTGCAGCAGGAAGATAATCCCTCGCCCCATGCTGACAAATGCGAGGCAGTTCATGTACAGTCCGCATGATTATCTGAGCAAATATCAAGTAGACTGAGCCAAGCCCCCGATGTCGTCATCTCAGGGGATTATTTCTTAAGGATTAGCACACAAGGATCTTCGATCATGGCAGAACAACGCGGCATTGATTCCCTTCTTACCTTTTCAGTAAAAAACGGCGCTTCAGATCTTCATCTGTCTGCCGGTGAGCAGCCTCGCGTACGGATCGACGGTGATGTGCGTAAAGTCAACGTCCCAGTCATGGAGCACAAAGACGTGCACGCCATGGTGTACGACATCATGAACGACAAGCAACGCAAGGAATACGAAGACAATCTCGAAGTGGATTTTTCCTTCGAACTTCCCGGCGTGGCCCGCTTCCGGGTCAACGCGTTCAACCAGAATCGCGGCGCTTCTGCGGTATTTCGAACCATTCCGAGTGAAATTCTCTCTCTTGAACAATTGGCGACGCCAAGCGTCTTCAAGGATTTGTGTCTGTTTCCGCGTGGCATCGTGCTGGTCACCGGCCCGACGGGTTCGGGCAAATCAACCACGCTGGCCGCGATGGTCGATTACATCAACGATAATCGCAATGACCACATTTTGACCATCGAAGACCCGATCGAATTCGTTCACAAAAGCAAAAAATGCCTGATCAACCAACGTGAAGTGCATCGCGACACACACAGCTTCAACGCGGCGCTCCGCTCTGCCCTGCGTGAGGACCCCGATGTCATCCTGGTCGGCGAGTTGCGCGACCTGGAAACCATCCGTTTGGCGCTCACCGCAGCGGAAACCGGTCACCTGGTGTTTGCCACCCTGCACACAAGCTCGGCCGCCAAAACCATCGACCGCGTCGTGGATGTGTTCCCCGCTGCCGAAAAAGACATGGTGCGTTCGATGCTTTCAGAGTCACTGCGAGCCGTTATCTCCCAGACATTGCTCAAGAAAATCGGTGGTGGGCGAATTGCCGCGCACGAAATCATGCTGGGCAGCCCGGCGATTCGTAACCTGATCCGCGAGAACAAGATCGCCCAGATGTACTCGGCCATTCAAACCGGCCAGACACAAGGCATGCAGACACTCGACCAAAACCTGCAGCAGCTCGTCAAACGCGGCCTCGTCGCCAAGGATGAAGCACGCGCCAGAGCACAGAACAAAGCGGATTTCATGTAACTTATCCAAGCCTCAGGCTCGCAGATCGTTATGTCTACTCAACAAGGAACGCGCATTCATGGATCGCCAGCAAGCAGCTAACTATGTCCAGGGTTTATTACGTAAAGCAGTGGAGCTCGATGCTTCCGACTTGTTCGTGACCGTAGGCGCCCCGCCAAGTGCCAAAATCAATGGCGAGATCACCCACCTGACCGAAACCAGCCTGTCGACCAACCATACCCAGATGCTGGTTCGCTCAATCATGACCGACAAGCAGGTTGCCGCGTTTGAGGAATCTCGCGAAGCCAATTTCGCGATTTCTCTGCCCGGTGTTGCCCGTTTTCGTGTCAACGCCTTCATGCAGCGCGGCAGCGTGGGCATGGTGCTGCGGATGATTCGCTCCGACGTGCCCAAATTCGCCGAATTGCTGCTACCGAAGATCCTCGAAACCATTTCCATGACCAAACGTGGCCTGGTGATTTTCGTTGGCGCCACCAGCTCGGGTAAATCGACATCGCTCGCGGCCATGCTCGATTACCGCAACGAAAACTCGCACGGCCATATCGTCACCATCGAGGATCCGATCGAATACGTGCACCGCCACAAAGGGTGCCTTGTTACCCAGCGTGAAGTGGGCGTGGATACCGAAACATTTGAATCGGCATTGAAAAACACCCTGCGTCAAGCACCTGACGTTATCCTCATCGGTGAAATCAGGGATCGGGAAACCATGGATCACGCCATTGCCTTTGCGGAAACCGGTCACCTCTGTCTGTCCACGCTGCACGCCAACAACACCAACCAGGCACTGGACCGCATCATCAACTTCTTTCCGGAAGAACGGCGCCATCAACTGCTGATGGATCTTTCCCTGAACCTGAAGTCGGTTGTTTCCCAGCGTCTCCTTCGCAAGGAAGACGGCAACGGCCGCGTTCCAGCGGTCGAAGTGTTGATCAATACACCGCTGATCGGTGACTTGATCTTCAAAGGCGATGTGCAAGAAATCAAGGAAGTGATGAAACGCTCACGCGAACACGGCATGCAGACATTCGACCAGGCGTTGCTGGATTTGTACGACGAGGGCTTGGTTTCTTTCCAGGAAGCCTTGCGCAACGCGGATTCACAAAACGACCTTCGCCTCAATATCAAACTGCACAGTCGTCGCGGCCTACCGAAGGACTTCGAGGATGGGAACGATCAATTGCGCGTGGAAAGTGAGGATTAACTACCTTCCTGGGCATCCGCCGCTCGGCTCGCAAGCGTCAAGCTTTAATAGACAAATCACAGTATCGCCGCACGGTACGGCGATTTTGTAAGGAAACACAAATGAACGAATCTGCTCTCGACCCCTTTCTGAAGCTGCTGGCTGAAAAGGAAGGCTCGGACTTGTATTTCAGTACCGGTGCCTTGCCTGCGGTCAAAATTCAGGGCGAATTGAGATTCATCGGCAAGGAGCGGCTCAAGCCCGGCCAAGTCGAGGTTTATGCAAAATCCATCCTCACCCCCGAACAAATTGATGCGTTCTATCGAGACCTGGAACTGAACCTGGCATTGAGCCGCCCGTCGCTCGGCCGATTCCGCGTCAACGTCTTCCTGCAGCGGGGCGAATGGTCGATGGTGATTCGTTTTATCAAAAGCGACATCCCGCGCATCGCCGACCTCAACCTGCCTCAAGTCATCGAAAAACTGGTTGAAGAACGCCGAGGGTTGATCCTGGTGGTGGGGGCTACCGGCTCAGGCAAATCAACCACACTCGCCGCCATGGTCGATTACCGGGCAGAAGCACGCCCAGGACACATACTCACCATTGAAGATCCCATGGAGTACGCCTTCAAACACCGGAATTCTATCGTCAACCAACGTGAAGTCGGTGTCGATACCCACAGCTATACCGCCGCGCTGAAAGAAGCACTGCGAGAGGCACCGGATGTCATCATGATCGGCGAGGTTCGCGACAAGGCCACCATGGAACATGCGCTGGCCTACGCCGATACCGGCCATCTTTGCCTATCCACACTGCACGCCACCAACGCTCATCAGGCGCTGGACCGAATCATTCGATTCTTCCCGCCTGAATCGCGCGATCAATTGCTGATGGATCTCTCATTGAACCTGCGCGCCATCATCTCCCAGCGTCTCATTATCGGCAGCCAGGGTGTTCGTGTACCCGCTGTTGAAATCATGGTAAACACTCCGTTCATCGCCGATCTGATCAAACGGGGCGAGATTGATGAGATGAAAGAAGCCATGGAGAAAAACGAACTGGAAGGCTCGCAAACCTTCGATATGTCTCTCCATGCGCTTTGGAAGGCCGGCAGCATCGATCGCGAAGAAGCGCTCAAAGCGGCCGATAGTCGAGCCAACCTGGAATGGCGGATGAACTTCGGCGCGGGTAAAGATGAACTCCGTGCTTCCGCCGCGCAGGCATCCACAAAGAACACCATGAAATCCAGCGCCACTCATGACGGTGAACTCCCACCGCTGGATTGAGCGCACATCAATCGCAATAAAAATTGACTGCTTCCTTGCCAAATTCGTTCGTCATGTGCCAGCAGATCCAGCCTCCAAAAGCACCTTGAGATTGCCCCGAGTTCGGGGCTTCTGTCACTGCCGATCGTGGCATCAAACCGTGAATACCAGTTCTATCTGGTCATAGCTGATTGACAAGAGCCAACAATCCAATCATGCCCGAAACGCTTAGGGAACCGCTGATTTATTCAGTGCGTCCCGCTTGGGGCAGGATGCCCCAACACGAACAAAGACGTAAGTCTTTGATTCGTGAGCGCCATCGCGGGCGTGTACCGCGATGAGCGCGCTGATTTATT
>JACDJB010002580.1_pt1 | contig 12846 bp, 7 predicted proteins | sample 7454121 | NCBI WGS metagenome assembly JACDJB01 (sample SAMN14253290, study PRJNA609438) | sludge metagenome | isolation source: sludge after 25d culture with pyrite | collected 2018-12-20 | reverse complement strand
CTCGTCCCCACCGACGGCTACTATCCTTTCCATCTGGACGCCGATGACGGCGTGCGCTTTACGGTGGACGGCCAGGTGGTAGGCGAGAGCCTGAACCCTGACACGGTCAACGCCATCGATACGGGTCTGAACCTGACCGCGGGACCGCATCCCATCCGCATTGACTATTTCCAGCGCGGGGGCGGCAAGGCGCTGGAATTCTTCTGGCAGCCGCCGGGTCAGGCATTTCAGCCGGTGGCGCCGCAGTATTTGCGGCCTGCGTCACATTAGCCAATGAAACGTGAAATGCTCAGGGCTGACAGAAGAAGATGAGGAGTGACGTACGGTAACCTGTAGGTCTCTGGAAGTGCAGCTCACCTGTGAAATCATGTTACAATGCGGCTTGAAGGACCCCATGTGCAAGGAGTTGATTCCCATGTTGAACACTGTCACTTTAGATCAAGCAATCGATACCGTCTTGCACTTGCCATTCGAACAGCGGGAGATGCTGGTGGACATCCTGCGCAGCCGCCAGATTGACGCTCGGCGACAAGATATTGCGACAGACGCTCACAAATCAATAGCGGCGTTCCGCGAAGGCAAACTCAAAGTGCAGTCTGAGACAGATGCAGATTGATGTCTTTGCACACAACTTGGGGACGCACAAGCTTGGTAGGTAGAAATTGCAGTCGGGCATGAATCGTCTCCTCTATCTCCTTCTCGCCCTTCTCCTTGCCGCCATCAGCCAACGCTGGCTGACGCAAGGCGGCATCCCGCGCGATTCGCTCATCCTCTTCGTCATCGCCGGCGCCATCTTCGCCATCGTCTCGCAGAGGCCGCCAGCCTGGCCGCAGCTGCCGCCACGTCGCAAATGGATGTATATCGGCATCGGTCTGGCGGGGGCGGCGCTGCTGCTGGTGGGTATAGCGAGCACGCAGTTCTGGCAGGGGCAGTACAGCGGTTGGGCTTTCTGGCTGTGGATCATCGCCATCGCCCTGTTCGTCGCCGGCATCCTGCTCGACCTCCCCAGCCCCGACCCGGCAGAGGAGAAGCAAGCCGCGCGTTCCTGGTACGATGATGTACTCAGTCGCCGTTGGGTCATCGGCCTGCTGGCCTTGATCCTGGTCGTGGCAGTGGCTGCCCGCTTTTACGCCCTGGACACGTATCCCAACGGCTGCCAGTCGGACGAATGCAACAACGGCCTGGACGCGCTGAAGTGGTTGAGCGGCCTGCCCTACCGCCCTTACGCCGAGACCAATGAAGGCCAGGCCACGCTCTTTACCTATATCATCGCGCTGTTCATCAAGCTATTCGGACAGAGCGTGACCACCATGCGGGCGGTCTCGGCCCTGATCGGGTCGCTCACCGTCCTGGCCGTTTACTTTCTGGCCCGGGAACTCTACGGCCAGCGGCTGGCTCTGCTCACTGCCGCTCTGCTGGCCGCCGACCGCTGGCATCTCACCTTCAGCCGCATCGTGTATGAACTGATCCTGATGCCGCTGGTGCTGTCGTTGCAGATGCTGTTTCTGGTCAAGGCATTGAAAACGGGGCGACGCCGCTGGTGGGGGCTTTCCGGTCTGATGTTGGCGCTGGGCATGAACACCTACACTGCCTATCGCCTGGTTCCCGTCTTCACCGGCATCTACTTGCTCTACTGGTTGATCGCTCACCGGCAGCGGGTGCGCCGCGACCTGGAGGGCATGGTCATTTTTGCCGCGGGGGCGGTCGTGGGCGTGGCCCCGCTTGGCGTCTACACCCTGCGCAATTGGAACGTCTTTCTCTCGCGCATCAACCATATCTCCGTCTTCCGGGATGTCGAAGCCGTTGGCTCGTATGCGCCGCTGTGGTCGAACTTGTTCAAGACGCTGTACATGTTCAACTGGGAGGGCGATGTGGCGGCCTTGAACAACCTGCCGTCGGCGCCCTTGCTCCACGCCGCGGTGGGGGTGCTGTTAGTCCTGGGCATGGCCTGGGCCATCCGCTGGTTCTGGCGCGAGCAGCCCTTCCTCTATCTGGTCTGGTTCGGGGCCATTGCCAGCGTGGCGGTGCTGTCGGTTGCCCACGAGGCACCGACGGCGCGCCGCCCCATTGGGCTGATCCCGGTCATCTATCTCCTGGTTGCGGCGGTCTTCCAGCAGGTCTGGTGGGCCTGGGAGAAAGGCTGGGGCGCCAAACGCTGGCGGCCGCTGGCCATCGGGTTGGCCGGCCTCGTCATCTTCGTCATGGCTGCCAACATCAACACCTACTTCCGGGTGCAGGCCGTCAGCCCTGAGGTGTGGGCGGCGTACAGTCCCAACGAGTCGGCTGTGGGCGAGTACCTGGCCGGGACGCCGCCGGAGACGCGCATCTTCATGACGCCGCAATACACGCACCATTCGGCGGTCAAGTTCATCGGCGGCCAACATGACATAACTATCCTCAATCTGGCGGAACACGTGCCGCTGCGCCAGGACCCCGGCGGCGATGTGCAATATATCCTGGAGCCGGTGGACGAGCGTTTGATCCCCCTCCTACAGCAGCTTTACCCCAACGGCGGCTATGAGACCCACGCCGACAAGTTTGGCCGCCCCTTGTTCCTGACCTACAGCGTGTCCCGTTCGGCCCTCGACGCCGCCCGTGGGTTGCAGACCTCCTACGCTCCGTTGGGCGAGGAAGCTGCTCCCCCCGTGCCAGGCCCGCAGGTCTCGGCCATCGATTTCGACTTCAACGCTACGCCCGCCCCGCTACCCGCGCCCTTCCAGGTGGACTATCAGGGCGCGCTGCTGATTCCCGGCTATGGCGATTACACTTTTGAGCTGACGTCCGAGGGCGGCGAGGCAACGCTGTTCCTGGACGAGGCCGAAGTCCTCAAGGTCAGGGATGGCAGCCAGCAAGCCCAGCGCACGCTTCCCGGCGGGTTCCAGGGTCTGCGCGTGGCCTACAGTGCTGACGCCCAGCCTGGCGTGCTGCGGCTGAGTTGGGCGACGCCGGGGAACCCGACCCTCACGCCCATCGACCCGGCCTCGCTCTACACCCTGCCCGGCGCCTCCAACGGTCTGGTCGGCTATTACTACGCCAGCCCCGACTGGTCAGGCACGCCCAGCCTGATCCAGCGCGACCTCTTCATCCTGCCCAACAACACGCTGCGCGAGCCGTTCTCGATTCAGTGGGTGGGGAAGGTCGCGGCGCCCACCGCTGGCACATACGTCTTTGGCACGCGCTCGGACGATGGCTCGCTTGTCTCGATCGACGGCCAGCTTGTGGTCGATAACAGCGGCTCGCACGGGTCGGAATACCGCGAGGGCGTGATCGATCTGGCCGAGGGCTTCCACGATATCGAGGTCAGGTACAACGAGTTGGGCGGGTCGCGCGACATGCAGCTTTGGTGGCAGCCGCCCGGAGGCGGCAAGACGATCATTCCCAGCGCTTATCTGTATCCGGCCGAGGATGAACTGCCCGTCGGCCTGGTGCTGCCCCCGCCGCCTACGCTGGAGACGCCGCTGGTGGCGGTCGAACCGGAGACAGGCGAGATCGTGGAATCCGGCCCGCCCGAACTGCCCGCCGCGGAGGAAGGGGTTCCGGCTGAACCGGCCGTTGCTTCCCCGCTGGGCGACTTCCCCGTGATCGAACCGGCGGTGCTGTGGACATACGGCACGTGCGGCACGGGCGAAGACCAACTTCAGAAGCCCATTGGCGTAGCTGCGGACCAGGAAGGCAATGTATATGTGGCCGATATGGCCGGCTACCGCGTCGTCAAGATCAGCCCCGACGGCCAGTTCCTGGCTGCCTGGGGCGAGTCGGGCGAGGGGCCAGGGCAGTTTACCGAGGTCTTCGACCTGGCCGTGACGCCCCAAGGCGAGATCGCCGCGCTCGACGCCGTCAATCAGGTGATCTCGCTGTGGTCGCCGGAAGGCGACTTCCTGCGTCAGTTCGGCGCCGAGCTGACTACCTATCGTCCGCGCGGCTTTGGCGCCGCCGCCAACGGCGACTACTACATCGCCGACACGGGCGGAGTGCGCGTGTTGCAGGCCGACGCCAACGGCCAGCTCATCCAGCAGTTTGGCGGCGCCGAGGACGAGCTTGGCCCCGGCCAGCCGACTGACGCCAGCCTCAGCCCCGGCGGACTGTTGTTCGTGACCGAGCCGATTGCGGGCGCATTCTGGAAGGTGGATCCGGCCAGCGGCCGTCGCGAGCGTTTCCCCGGCCCGGTGGCCAACACGATCGAGTCGCCGCACCTTGCCATTGCCCCGGATGGGCGCATCTTGCTGACGGACCCCGAGGGCGGACGCGTGCTGGCCCTGACGCCCGATGTGCGGCCGCTGGCGCAGTTCGGAACTCGCGGCGCCGCGCCCGGCCAGTTTGGCCGCCCGGTTGGCGTGGCCTTCGGCCCTGACGACGTGATGCTGGTGGCCGACCCGGATTTGTGCCGGGTGACGGCGCTGAGCGGGTTGCCGTAGCCCAGATCTGGCAAGCATTGGCATGAGGAAATTGCCGCCAACCTACCGACGCTGAGCCTGGAACAGATTCATGCGACGATCACTTACTATTTGCACAACCGGGCGGAGATAGATGCCTATTTGACGCGCCTCGAAGCCTGGCAGGACGAAGACTATCGTGCCTGGGCAGCTAGACCATCGCCTGTGGTGCAGCGACTGCGAGTGTTGAAGGCTCAACGAGAGGAAGCTCAGTTGATACCGGTATGAAGGTCGTCTTGGCTACTGTGAACATCCGTTCGCTTTCTTGCGGCTCAAGACTTCGCGGCAATCTTCAGATCCTGGCGCAGATGCCGACTGCTCAGGCCGTGAATTCAGCGCTCAATTCGCGTGCTTTTCTCAGTGCAGCAATGGCAGGTACAGCAAGCGCCGCCCCTCCCCTGGGTTGATCGGATTCGTGCCGTGCCCGGCTTCCCAGCCATCGGTCGAGCCGTCGTGATCGCTGTCGGGGTCGAAGGGGTCCGTGCCTCGCGCCTGCTCGCCGGCGTTGTCCAGCCCGTCGCCGTCGGGGTCGCCCTGGCCGCCGCTGTCGCCGGAGGGATCGAGGTCGCTGAGGCCGTAGTGCGCTTCCCAAAAGGCCGGGAGGCCGTCCTGATCCTCGTCGCCGCTGAGGCCCAGCCGATAATTGACGGTGAAGACCAGGCGGTCCCAGACCATCGTCTCGCCCGCCACCAGGTCGGCGGGGGCGGAGGGCAGCAGATCCGCGGCCGGTCGGCTGCGGCGCAGCACGGGGTTGATCCGCAGTTTGATCGCTTCCTCCGCACCGCTCAGGACCTCCACCGGGCTAACGGGGAAGAACTCGGCGCTGGACCAGCGCGGGCGAAAACCGGCGTCATGGTTGCCCATCGAGGGGACAGGGATGGGGCCGGCCAGCACCCGCGAACGGCTCAGGTCGGTGTCGATTTCGACCGAAAGCACCTGGCTGCCCTCGGGCAGCAGCGGCGCCAGGTCGAGCACGGGCCGCAGCGGCGCATTCAGCCCCCCCGCCGGCGCCATCCCGGCCACGTGGCTGGCCTGCTCTGAGTCGAAGATCGGCGGCAGGCGCAGGTCATAGCGGACGCGCAGGCTGCGTTGGGCCTGGTCGAGCACGGTCTCTTCCCACCAATAGTCGATGGGGTAGCGCTCGAGCAGGATCTCGGGCGGCAGGAAGAGACGCCGCCAACGGTAGGTGGGAAAGCCATAGAAGGTGGTGGTGGCCAGGACGCGGCGATGGGCGCCATCGCTCATGGCCGCCGGTCCCGCCGCCGCCAGGTAGGCGTCCACCGCCTCCAGCCAGGCTTCTCCGCTGCTGCGATAGCCGCCGTGCAGCAGGTGTTTGATAAAGAGGGCCGCAATTTGCTCCGAGTAGAGGGCGTAGGCCGGGTTGTCATGGGCGTCGCTGAGGCTGATCCAGGTGTAACCGGTGGAAGCGAGATAGACGCCGACGCCGCGGGCGGCAAAGGCCTCGGGGAAGTCGGCGAAGCTGGGGTCGCCGGTGGGGGCGTGGTAGAGCCGGTTGCCGAAGTTGACGCCGTTGTGGCAGCCGTCCGCCACGACGACGGCGTTGGGCAGGTCGCCCAGATCGCCGACATCGCCCTGGCTGGCGCTGGCCGCGGGCTGGAAGCCCTGATCCCACTTGCGGGTCGTGATCCAGTTGTAATCGCCATGCCCCGCCAGGAAGATGATGTTGGGGTGGGCGTCGATACGCGTGGGCAGCTGGGCCGAGGTGAAGCCAGACTGGATGAGGGCGTCATCTGCGGCCGCGCCCATGGCGTCGGCCGCGGCGCGGGCGCCGTCCATGAAGTCGTTCGACCCGGCGGCGAGCCGGCCGGCGCTTGACAGGTAGGCTTCGGCGTCAAGATAGGCATCGATGAGGCCGCCGATTTGGGCCGGGGTCTCGACCAGGCGGCCCACAGCCAGCTCGGGGCGCAGGATGCGTTGCTCCCCCCAGCCATCATCGACGTAGCTGAGGTCGCCATAGGGTGCATCGGTCAGGTAGTGGCCGGCCGAGCCGCTGTGATAGAGGTCGTACAGATAGCCGGCGTTCTGTGGCAGCGCCCAGCTGTCTTCGTCGTAGTTGTCGGCAGGCCGCGCCTGCATGGGCAGGACCTCGTGGCTGCCGGCCAGAATCACGTTCTGCAGATTGGGGTAGGTTTGCTGCTTGAGGGCTTCGATCCAGGCATCGAGCGCCGCCGCCAGGGCGTTGGTATGGACCACATCGCCTTCGCTGCCCGACCATTGGCCGAAGGCGTTGCGAACGGCGGCGGGCGCAAAACGCACGTCTTTATGGACGCCGACCAGGTTGGTCGCAACTGGCGAAGTCTGAACCAGGGTCCCGACCTTGTCCATCAGCGCCAGCACCTGGTCTGGCTCGTAGCCGATCTCGATCATGCGCTCGCAGGCTGAAAGCACCAGGGTGTCGACGGCGGCCGGGTCGAACAGGCGGAGGGGACGGTGGAGGAAATCGACCAGGTTGAGGAAGGCGGCCTGACCGTCCGCAGTCAGGTGGTCGGGGCCCTGATTGAATCCCCAAAGCGCCAGGCGATCGCCTTCGCGTATGACCGACCAATAGGCGGGCGCGTCCGGCTCGCTGGCCAGCGGCAGCAGATGGGCAGGTGGATCGCTGATGGAGACGACGATAGCCGCGCCTGGCTGGTCATAGAGGATGGTCTGCCGGTCGGCATCGGCATGGACTGGCCGCGGGAAGGTGAGGGTAGGCTGGGCGCACGAAGTCTGCACGGAGGAGCTGGCGGTGCGGGCGCCGTTGGGCCAACCGGCGGCCGCACCGGCCTTGCCCAGGAAGGCATAGCCGCCCTCACCCAGGGCAACGATGCGGGCATTGCTTCCCAGGATGCGTTCGACCAGATGGGGGGCGCCCCAACTTTCGCCGACGCCGGTGTCAGGGCCGATCAGCAGCACGCTGTAGGAGCTGAGATCGGTCTCGCCGGCTTCGGCCAGACTGAGATAGGTTGCATCGAAGCCTGCCTCCAGCAGCCAGCGCAGCCAGACGCCTGCCAGGTCGACGTCGTGGTCGTAGAGATAGGCCAGGCGCGCCGGCGGCTGCCAGCGCTCGAAGATCAGGTCGTCGATTGTCTCGCCGCTGGCGGTTTCGCCGTAATCAAGGGCGATGGCGGCGATGTCGTTGGTGGTGGCGTAGAGACCGAAGAACTCGCCGCGATCGGCAGGCGCGGATTTAGTCAGGGTGCCGATGACATCGCCGGAGGCGGTGTAGGCGCGCAGGGTGGCTGTGGCGCCCTCGCTGTTGCTCATCCACAAGCCCACCCGTCCCACCGGCGGGTCGAAGCGCATGATCACGGGCTGGCCGGCGCTGCTCTGGCCGGAGGCGGGCTGGTTGCGCAGGGCGTTGGGCGGCGAGGCGCCATCCCCTTCAGCCAACACGACCACCGCCGAGCTTTCCGGCAGGTCGTCGATGCGGACGCCTACAGCCGCATATTGGCTGCTGACATGGCTGCCAGGCGCCAGATCGTCGAAGCCGAGCCGGGTGGCAAAGGGGCTGAACGCGGCCGGCGTCGTGATCTCGCCGAAAGCAAAAGGAGCGGCCATGCTGGCGCTGCCGACCAGGAGCAGAAGCATCGGGGCCAGCAAAAGGGTCAGAGCGACAAAACGAGCACGATACATAGTTGTTTTCTCCTCAGGAACCTGAAGCCCGTCCAGCGGCCGGTGCGACGATTGTAGCATCGCCTTCCACCGCCGCCAATTGCAGATCATGGCAACCGGTGATAGCAGGGCTACAATGTATTTCTCTGGACGCAACTATTTGCGCTACTAATAACAAAACGCTAGAATTCTGGCCGATCAACCGAGGGTAGACGTCCGCTGTCAGCTATCGAAACGGAGGATGTTTCTCTGCAAACAAAACTGCTGTCGCCCCACGAAGAAGCGGCAATTCGGGCGGCGTTTCGCGCCAGCCTTGGTCGCGTCTCTCAGTCCCTGGCCGTCCAGGGCGACAGTCTTCTCGAACGCGTCACTCCCCAGCGCTGGTTGTTGGAGTGGGGTTTGCCGTTGTGGCTGGGTGAAAGTTTTGGCCTGACCACAGAAGCCGCCCACACCCTGGCCTTGTGCAACATCCTGGGACTGGCGTACATTCGCATTCAGGACGACCTGGCTGACGGCGAGCTTTCTGCCGCCATGCGCCCCGGGTTGGTTGCTCTGTCTTCGGTTGCTTTTCAGCACGCTATGGCCCATTATGCCCGCTTCTTTGCTGGCGATGAACGCTTTTGGGCCGCTCTCGAATTGAGGCTGGGCCAGTGGGCGCAATGTCTGACGTTCAGGGCTGATCTTGCGCCCAATTTCACTGCCCAACCCGACTCTCAGTCGCTCTACCGCCTCTCCCATGCCGGCGCGCCGGTGCATATCGGTCTTGTCGCAGCCTGCCTGCTTAGCCGGCGCAGCGAGGTCCTGTCCCAGCTGGGTGCGGCGCTGGATGATTGGCTGCTGGCAAGTGTTTTGCTGGATCATGCCCGCGACTGGATGGCCGATCTCGAGGCAGGCCGTTACAACTACTTCATTGCCCACTGCACCATGATCGAGCAGGCCCCAGCCCAACGCGAGATCATCCGGCAAGCCATGCTGAAGATGGTTTTGCTGGGCAATGGCGACGAGCCCTATTTCGATTTCGTTCGCAAGCTCCTGAACAGCGCCCACGACGCAGCCCGGCCTGCCGGGTGCGCCCGCCTGAGCGCCTACCTGGAATGGTATGCAGAGCAGACGGCAGCCGATATCTGCGAATACCGCCAACAGGCTGCCGAGCCGCTTCGTGCGGCTTCAAGGCTACTTTTCGGCGAACCTTGATGTTTCAAGCTTGCAGACTGCTGTTCGATCAGACAGCAGACAACATATCCACCTTCCCACACATCTCACCCATCCCATTCACTCAAGAGGAGAAATGACATGGCAAGCCAAAGTGAACGCGACCAACTGACCGGACATGCCCTTCTCAGCGACGAAGGTTTCCGCCGCTGGCTGCTCGAAGACCCTGCGGCAGCAGCAAAGAGCATCGGCATCTACCTGAACGAATCGGAGGCCAGCGCTATCAAATCTACAGATCCGTGGGCGCTGGAAGAGGCGGCAAACGCGGTGCGTAGAGTGAGCGACGGTCCGCGGAAGCTCGGCGGCTGGTAGCTATCTGGCATGCGGCTGGCTGCCGGTTGTAGCGCCGGCAGCCAGCCGCCCCCATCAATTCACGAACAGCGGCACGACATAGCGCTGGATGATCGCGGTCAAAATGATATAGATCAGCGGGCTGGTGGCGGCGGCCAGGGCGCGTACGAGCGCGCCCAAGTCACGGAAGGGCCAACTGGGCGCTTTGAGAATGTGGCCACGCAGAAGAGATAGCTTCTCGGTTCGACTTGCCAGATCGTCAAGCGCTTCGCTGCTGAGATAGCTCTCGTCCATGAGGGCGGCGTGTACTTCGCCCAATTGGGTGTTGATTTTCTGCGTAGCGCCATCTTTGATCCCCACCATCTGGTGGTGGACGCCCCAAAGCGGCAAGATCAGGGTCAGCACGCTGCCGACCAGCGTCAGCGCCAGAACAATAAAACCGATGCCGGTGGGTGGGCCAAGCGAAAGCAGGGGGATGAAGATGATGCCGGCAAGGGTGGCGCTGTGCCACAGGCTCAACCGGCCAAACTCCAGCACATTGCTGGCATCGAGGACATTGAGCAACAGGGGCTGCTTTGAAAGGGTGCGGAGACCTGAGGCATGGGCCAGCGAGTCATAGGAGAGACTCAGCCCAATCCAGCCAAAAAAGGTGTAGCTGGCAACAATCGCCGCGGCCAGAAAAGCATTGTCTGTGGGTAGAAAGACATCATCATAAGCTGGCATCGGTTTGCCGAGCAGCAGAAACAGGGCCAGGACGATCACCAGAGTAGCCGCGGCCAGGCCCAGGTAGGTGTCGCGCCGGGTGCGCAGCATGTGACGGGCGATCCCGTTGTAGGTTTCATCACTGATGCGCACGCTGGGGCGAAGGGCGCGCAACGCCTGCACCGTGCGCCGCCGCAACAGACGCCAGACCAGCATCATGTAGATGGTGAGCACCGGCAGGAGCAGCCAGCCAGGCAAAAGCCCGATCGGAGTGGTTGTCACACCGACCTGGGTCTGGGACCTTTCCCAAAGCTGTTCAGCCACGATCAGGACCGCAATCGAAGCCAGGGCAAAGCCGAATGGCATCGGCGTCCTTTCCAATGGCGTGCGCGCCCATTCCGCCCACAACTCAGGCTGCGAAAGGTTCGCAGGCTCGGCGGCCGGAGGCGTTGGCGGCGTGGTTTCCTCGGTCTGTGCTGAAAGCAAGCTGTCGTCGTGATCGCTCATGGCAGGGCAAGGGAATAGCGAAGGACGCTTCGCCGGCTGAAACGGCAGGTCATTGCAGTAGCTATCCTCAATTCTAACATGAAGCTAGTACGATATGCTACACTCTGCCTGCCGACCTGTTCCTCAATTCTTTCCCAGCGCTCACGGATGTTTGTTTATGCACAACGATATTGCTGAAATCCTCATCACCGAAGAGCAACTCGCCGCGCGCATTCGCGTCCTTGCCGCCGAGATTTCCGCCGCCTATTCCGATCAGCAGCCAGTGCTGGTGGCAGTGCTGAAAGGCAGCGTCGTGTTCATGGCCGACCTGATCCGCTCGCTGACCGTGCCGCACGCCATCGATTTCATGGCCACCTCCAGCTATGGCGCCGCCACTGAATCGACAGGTGTAGTGCGTATCCTCAAGGACCTGGATGAGCCGATCGAAGACCAGCACGTCCTGATTGTGGAGGACATTATCGATAGCGGCAACACGCTGCACTATCTGCGCGGCCTGTTGCTCGCCCGCGGCCCGGCCAGCCTACGCATCGTCACCCTGCTGAGCAAACCAAGCCGCCGCCTGGTGGATGTGCCTATCGACTGGATTGGCTTCGAGATCCCCGACAAATTTGTCGTCGGTTACGGACTGGATTTCGCCGAGCACTATCGCAACCTGCCCTATATCGCCGTGCTCAAGCCAGAAGCCTATGGCGGCGGGGCGCAAGAAGAAGGATGAATTCAGAAACGGCAACGACGCTGGCTGGACTGATGGCCGGCCCATCTGCCGATTTGTCGCCCGATCAAGCGCAGGCCATCGCCCATGATCTGGGCGAGCGCAGTGGTTTGCATATTTATCCGGCTTCTCTGGTCGCTGCCGATGGCCGTATCTTTGCGCTTGCCTGGCGCGGCCCGGATAAGCTGCTGCTCGTTCTCCACGCGCAATCCGCAACCCAGCATCTGCGATCCTTTTCAGGCGTCGCCGCTCCTTTTCCCGGCGACCACATCCTCACCCTTTGCCCTGCCGGCGCGGGCAACGCCGCCGCCCTGCGCGCCGTCCTGCCTTTTTTGCAGCCGCAGCGATTAGGACTGGCAACCTCGGTCGGATGCGGCGACCGCCTGGGGCTGGCGACGCCGGGACATGTCCGGGCAGCGCGCGCGGCGGGAATTGCGCCCATCCTGGCGCAGCAGTCGATGCGCGAAAACGCGCGCACGGGCCGTAGCCCGCAGGACGTGGTCGACGATGCCACCTGGGGCGTCTTTCAGGAGGGCTGGCGCCAGGGCTACGGCGCCGACGCCGATCATCTGAAAACTACCGAGCACATCGATTGGTGTGTGGCCGCCGGCTATACCTTCTTCACCATCGACCCTGGCGACCATGTGAACGACGAAGCGCATGATGCGCCGCGAGACCGCCTGGCCGCTATCCTGGAGGCTGCGCCCTGGGACGATCTCGAGACAAGCTTTTCTGATCTGAAAAGCCGCTATCTTGGCCGCAGCTTCGATGTTGGCGGCGCCCTGCGTCTGGTCTTCGACGAGGAGACGCTGGCGCGAGCCGCGGGCAAATACGGCGCTGCCATCGCTCACACCGCCCGGATGTACAGGCATCTGGCCGGGCTGACCGGCGAGTTCGAACTGGAAGTCTCGGTGGACGAGACCGAGACGGTCACTTCGCCGGCAGAGCATTTCTTCTTCGCCAACGAGTTGCGCCGGCTGGGTGTGCGCTGGGTCAGCCTGGCCCCGCGCTATGTGGGCCGATTCGAGAAGGGCGTCGATTATATCGGCGATGTGCAGGAACTCGAACGCAGCCTCGGCCAGCATGCGGCCATCGCCCGCCATCTGGGGCCGTACAAGCTGAGCATTCACTCCGGCTCGGACAAGTTCGCCATTTATCCTGCCTTCGCCCGCCAGTGCGAGGGGCTGGTGCATTTGAAAACGGCGGGGACGAGCTACCTGGAGGCGCTGCGCGCCGTGGCCCGGATCGATCCCGACCTCTTCCGCCGCATCCTGGCGCTGGCTATCGACCGCTATCCGGCAGACCGGGCGACCTATCATGTCTCCGCCGCCCTGGCAAACCTCCCCGATCCTACCTCCCTGCGTCACTCCCCCT
>JACDJB010002577.1_pt1 | contig 12849 bp, 9 predicted proteins | sample 7454121 | NCBI WGS metagenome assembly JACDJB01 (sample SAMN14253290, study PRJNA609438) | sludge metagenome | isolation source: sludge after 25d culture with pyrite | collected 2018-12-20 | reverse complement strand
GGTCATAGCCTGAAGGGATTGATCATCGGATTCACGCTCGCTCCAATCGCTTAATCTTACAAATCCCAGCCCATAGTTACTGCCTGCACCGCCAATCAAACTGAAACCGTTTACCAGGGTCACCCCTTCCACACCCGGCAGATTCTTAATCTTTGCATAGAGTTTCCGGTTTACTTCGGCCGTACGGTCAATGGATGCACCCGGAGGTAACTCCACATTTACAAACACAACGCCCCGGTCTTCATCGGGCACAAAACCTGTGGGTGTGGTGCTCCATGCCCACCAGATTGCCCCCACCGCAGCAATGAGCAGGGCAGCGGTTACCCACCTATTATTATATAAAAAGCCCAGTCCCTGGCCATATTTTCTCACCATAGCGCTGTAACCCCTGTTGAAGGCGGCATGAAAGCGTTGTAAAAAATTCTTATTCTGTTCCTCCACGCTGTGGGGCTTTAAAAAAAGCGCACACAATGCCGGACTTAAGGTTAGAGCGTTAACGGCCGAAATGAGGATGGCAACCATCAAGGTGAGCCCGAATTGTTTGTAAAAAACACCGGTAGGCCCCGTTATAAAGGTTACAGGTATAAATACCGCAGCCATAACCAGGGTTATGGAAACGATGGCCCCGGCAATCTCGTGCATGGCATCCAAAGTTGCTTTTTGCACGTCTTTGGCGCCTTGATCTAATTTTGCATGTACCACCTCCACCACCACAATGGCATCATCCACCACAATGCCAATAGCCAGGATAAGGGCAAATAAAGTAAGCAGATTGATGGAATATCCAAAGAGGTTGAGAAAGAAAAAGGTACCAATAATAGATACGGGTACCGCGATGGCCGGTATCAGGGTGGATCTAAAATCCTGCAGGAAAATAAATACCACGATAAAAACCAATGCAAAGGCTTCAAACAGGGTGCGGGCCACTTTATTTATCGAAGCAGAAAGAAACTCATTGGTGTCATAAGGGATGAATACATCGATACCGCGTGGAAAATCTTTTTTCAGTTCATCCAATTCAGCTCTGATGTTCCTTATGATTTCCCGGGCATCTGAACCTTTGGTTTGGTAAATCCCCATCGACACACTGGGATATCCGTTACTGGTTGAGCCGGAGCTATACGATTGCGCACCCAGTTCGATGGTAGCCACATCTTTTAACCTTAAATATTTACCATCGCCCAGGGCTTTTACAATTATATTGCTGTATTCTTCTTCGGTTTTATAGCGGCCGTCGTAGGTAATAACATAGGAAAAAGTTTCAGCGTTATTGTCGCCCAGGGTGCCGGCAGCAGCCTCCTGGCTTTGTTCCTTTATAGCTGCCGTTACATCGGCTGGCGATAAACCGTAAACAGCCATTTTGTCGGGCTGCAGCCAGATGCGCATGGCATAGGTCCTGCCACCTAATACGCTTACATTTCCCACACCATTGACCCGTTGAAAAGCCGGAAGAACATTTATATTCAGGTAGTTTTGCAAAAAAGTAGCATCATAGTCTTCGGAAGTACTAAAAAAGCTTATAAACATCAGTGCACTGGTTTGTTGTTTTTGGGTAAGCACCCCCGTCTGTATCACAGCCTGCGGTAAGAGCGGGATGGCCCTTGCCACCCTGTTTTGTACATTTACCGCGGCAATGTCAGGGTCCATGGCCTGGTCGAAAAATACGGTAATATTTGCCGACCCGTTATTGGAAGCGGTGGATGTAATGTAAGTCATACCCTCCACCCCGTTTATTTGTTCTTCGATGGGCACAATAACACTTTCAAGCACTGTTTGGGCGGTCGCGCCCTGATAAAAAGCAGAAACCTGTATGGTTGGAGGGGCAATATCGGGATATTGCGTAACCGGTAATGATGTGATCCCCAACACTCCCAGCATTACTACGATAATTGAAATCACCGTGGAGAGTACCGGACGGGTTATAAATGTTTTAAGCATAATCTTGATTTTTCAAGGAAGACTACCGAAACTCCGTTTTGATGGGTTGAACGATGCTGTCGAATATGGCTTGTTGCGGTTTTATGGGCATGTTTTTTTGTAGCTTACCAACACCCTTTGCCACAATTCTCTCACCTTCGGTTAAACCGGAACTGACTATGTACAGGTTACCAGCTGCCGCTTTAACGGTAATGGCTTGCGGTACAGCGGTGGTGTCTTTAGACACCTTGTACACGAAGGTTTTTTCCTGTTGCTCAAAGGTAGATTCCTGTGGCACTACCAGCACATTTTCGTAAACGGAGGGCACTTTTATAATTCCACTGCTGCCATTGGTAAGCAATTCGGCGGAATTATCGAATTCGGCTCTAAACGATACTGTGCCAGAATTTGAATTTATTTGAGAATTGATGGTCTCTATTTTTCCCTTTTTGGGATATTCCATGCCATTGGCAAGGATTAAGGTGACCGGGGGCAGGTTCTTTATTTTATCGCGCCGGGTATCTCCTTTGGCATTTTGCAGGAAATCCAGATATTCCTTTTCATTCATTGAAAAATAAGCATACACAGCGCTTATATCCGAAACGGTAGTTAACGGAGTTTGGTTGTTGGGACTTACCAGAGCTCCTTTGCGCAACCGTATTTCGCCCACATAACCATTCACCGGGCTTTTAATGGTGGCATAATCAATATTGGCAATGATGCTGTTGTACCTGCTTTTGGCCTGTTCTAAATTGGCTTTGGCTGTCTCCATCAGCACACTGCTGATAATCTCCTTTTCAACCAAAGGCCTTAATTTATCTACTTCCACCTGAGCCGCCAGGATATTGGCTTTTGCCGCGGCTGCATCCTGATCCATCGACCGGGTTTCCAGCTTAAAAAGAGTTTGCCCCCTGCGTACTTTTTCACCCTCATCTACCAATACTTCGGTAATGTACCCCGGAATCTTTGCCCGCACCTCGCTGTTTACAATACCCTCAATACTTGCGGGGTAAGTGGTGTAGGCCGTTACCGTTTTAACGGGAACATCGATAACGGGATAGGGCAATACAAATTGGTTTTGAGGGCGGTTTTGACCGGGCTTATCATTTCCACACGAAACAAAAAGTAGAAGCATGAGGTAGGAGGCCGACAAGATGATGTGTTTTCTCATGGCAAATAAAAGTTGATAACCATTTACCTTACCTTTAACAAAAAAAACAAGGATTTGTTGAGGGTGGCCAGGAAGGTTGATCCCCGTTATTTCCCGGAAATTCCTTACTTTTAGCGGGTAAATCATATAAAAAAAAACAGCCATGATCAAAGGAAACATAACCCTTACCATGATCAAACCCAAAGCGGTAAAAGATCATCATACCGGAGACATTCTCTCCCGCATCGAAAATGCCGGCTTTAAGATTAAGGCATTAAAGATGGTATTGATGTCAAAGGCACGGGCAGAGCAATTTTACAACATCCACCGGGAGCGCCCCTTCTTTGGCGAGTTGGTTGCTTTTATGTCGTCGGGTCCGTTGGTGGCGGCGCTGTTGGAAAAGGAGAATGCGGTGGAAGATTTCCGGCAATTGATAGGCGCTACCGACCCTGCGGAGGCGTTGGAAGGAACGCTGCGCCAGATGTTTGCCACCAGCAAAACCCAAAATGCCGTTCATGGCTCCGACAGCGATGAGAATGCCAGGCTGGAAGCGGGTTTCTTCTTTGGTGAGATGGAGCGATTTTAGGTTATTTCAATACCAGTTCGGTGACGATGGGCCGGCCAATGTGCTCATTCAGGCTTTGGATGATCTTTGTGCGGTGCATGAGCAGCTCACCGCGAATGGTGCTGCTGTTGAGACTCACGAACAAAACACCGTTGCGAAAAAAAACACTGCGGGTAACACGTGCCACCGGTTTGCCCATCACCGCTTCCCAGGCCGCGGGGATACGCGATTTGTAAATACCCTGCGAGAGGCGGGGTGCACCTATTATTTCGCGAATGATCTCGGCCAATGGCTGTGCCGATTGTTTTCGGGGTGGTTTCATTGTAATAGAGTTAGAGACGCCTGCCTGCCCTGCCTACCGGCAGGCAGTCGGCAGGCAGGGAGCTTTTTTCACCGTTCGCCGTTTACTGTCACACATCCATCATGCACGTTAAAGAAACGAAAATCTTTACCTGTTTTATCCACGATTCGCGACAAACGCTCTTTTTGGGTGTCGGTGATGAATATTTGCCGGAATCGCTCCTCGCCCACCAGTTTGATGAGGCGGTCGCCCCGGTCGGCATCCAGCTTATCAAACACATCGTCGAGCAGCAGCAGTGGCCCAAACCCGTTAAAGCGGGTCAAAAACTCATATTGAGCCAGTTTTAAAGCGATTAAAAACGACTTTTTTTGTCCCTGCGACCCCTCTCTTTTCACCGGTTGGGCGCGAAACATTAGTTCCAAATCGTCTTTATGAATGCCCCGGGTGGTGTAGCCCAATGCCAGGTCACGCTGACGGCTTTCCCTGAGCAGCGATAAAAGATCGCCTCTCTGAAAATGAGAACGGTACACTATATCAACCTCCTCGTTTCCATCGGTGATGTATTGATACAAATTTTTAAAAACCGGCACCAATTGATCCATGAACGAAGTACGCTGCTCAAAAATCTTCACTCCCATCACCGCCAACTGTTCATCCCACACCTCCAGTTGTGAAATCAGGGCCACGGACGACTTATTTTCACTTTTCAAAAGCGTGTTGCGCTGGTTAAGCGCCCGGTTATAACGTATCAACAACTCCAGAAACGACTTGTTGTATTGACTGATCACGCTGTCCATATATTTTCGTCGCTGATCGCTGCCCTCTACTATCAATCGTTCATCGGAGGGGGAAATCATCACCAGCGGAAGAAGGCCGATGTGGTCGGAGAGTTTGGCATACTCCTTTTTATTGCGCTTAAACACCTTTTTTTGGTTGCGTTTAAGCGCCACGTAAATTTGCTCACTTTTATCCAACCGGTTAAAACGACCCTGGATCACAAAAAAGTCCTCATCGTGACTGATGTTGTGACTCTCGACGGCATTGAAATAACTTTTACAAAACGACAAATAGTAGATGACATCGAGCAAATTGGTTTTGCCGGCACCATTGGGCCCTACAAAACAGTTGATGCCATCGGTAAATGAAAGCTCAGAGTGGGCAATATTTTTATAATTTAAAACATGCAGATGTTGAAGGTGCATAAACTCATCCATCAAAAAATGATAAAAGACAAAGGTAATGAAGATGGAACAACTCTTTAAGTAAAATTTGAGCAAACTGCTCAATAAATCACCCGTTATTGACAACAATAAGGATAAAAGCCGAAAAAAGTGCAACAGGCTGTTTTGAATAATTTTTAAAACAGTTACATTTGCCCCTTGTATTAAAAATAAAATCAAACATGTCGAAAAAGAAAAACCCGAAAGAAGATAGTTTTGAAAACGTTGAATCGGCGTTGACCAAAACGGAACAATTTATTGAAGACAACCAAAAAACATTAAGCCTGGCGGTGTTGGCAGTGATCGTGATTGTTGGCGGTTTTTGGGCTTTCAAGAAGCTCTATATGGAACCCCTGGAGCAGGAGGCGCAAAAGAGTATTTTTGTGGCGCAGCAGTACTTCGAGAAAGACAGTTTCAATATGGCCCTCAATGGCGACGGCATGAATCCCGGCTTCCTGGAGATCATTGACCTTTATGGAATCACCGATGCCGGAAACCTGGCGAAATATTACTCCGGCATCTCCTACCTTCATCTGGGCGATTTTGACCAGGCACTCTCCTATTTAAAGGATTTCTCTACCAAAGAACCTCTGTTACAAACCACCGCACATGGAGCCATGGGCGATGCCTATCTGGAACAGGGTAACAACAAGGAGGCTCTTAAATGGTATAATAAGGCATCCCAACCCGACAACCAGCTTACAGCACCACTCTACCTCTTTAAACTTGGGCTGTTGTACGAACAAACCGGTGAGAAGGAGAAGGCCCTGACCGCCTATAACAAAATAAAGGAGAGCTACAGTAATAGCTTTGAGGCCAGGCAAATAGATAAGTATATTACCAGGGTGAAGGTAGCCTCCAGGTAGGAGTGAATGGTGGAAGTGAGGAATGATGGAATATTGGAATGAAGGAATACTGGGAATGAAGGAAAGAAAGAATATAAATGAAGGATATGCACGAAAAAGTATCAGGGAATATCTTAACTTTCTGAATATCGCTTTGGGTTCAAGTGGCGAATTCCAATTTAAACCAACCCTCCTGACAAAATAAGAGTAAAGATGGCCACACAATACAAAAACCTCTCGCACTACGATCCCAACTCGCTCCCTTCTGCCGAGCGGATGAAATTTGGAATAGTGGTTTCGGAATGGAACCCGGAGATTACCAACGCGCTTCTCGAAGGTGCCATCACCACCCTTGAAACCAACGGTGCACATTCCGAAAACATATTAACGGTGCACGTTCCCGGCAGCTTTGAGCTCACGCATGGCGCACGGCAGCTTATCAAGTGTTCCGATGTGGATGCTGTGATCTGCCTCGGTTGCGTGATTCAGGGCGATACACCCCATTTCGACTATGTATGCCAGGGGGTCACACAAGGCATTAGTCACTTAAACGTAAAGTTTAGTACACCGGTGATATTTGGCTTACTCACAACTCTTAATCAGCAACAAGCCCTTGACAGAGCCGGTGGCAGACATGGAAACAAAGGCGATGAAGCCGCGGTAACGGCCATAAAGATGGTGGCTTTGAACCAGAAGTTGAAGCAGAAATAGCTTTTCACTATCTTGTGCGTTTAAAAGAGTGACTTATCATGGCCAGGAAACGCATTCACCGAAAACAGACAGACCCCGGCATTCAGTTTGTGGGGCAACAATACCTGAAGACTCCTGAATTACAGCTATTTATTTATACCGATAAGCAGGTTAAGGAGTACTCTTCCCTTGGGAGCTTTGATAAGGTACGCGGACATCTGGATTCGCGAGGCGATAAAATTGCCTGGCTAAACATCCACGGCATGCACGAGGTGGCCCTCATTGATCAGATAGCCCAATACTTTAACCTCGACCGGCTGGTGGTACAGGACATTGTAGATACCACCCAACGGCCCAAAATTGAGACCCATCCCGACTATCTGTTTTTTGCCATCCGCTCGCTCTCTCCACTTAATAAAGAGAGTGTGGAGGTTGAACAGATCAGCTTTATTCTGTTACAGGGCGTTTTAATCTCCTTTCAGGAAAAAAGAGGCGACCATTTCGGACACATCCGAAACCGCCTTCGCCACAAACTTGGAATAGTACGGGATCAGGGTGCCGATTACCTGCTTTATCTGCTCATCGATGCTATAACCGGCAACTATTTTGCCACGCTAAGCGAACATGAGAGTCTGTTAGAGAATTTATCCACCCGTATTACCAAAGTTGCCACACCCGATGCCATCTCCTCCATCGAGGAGATCAAACGCAACCTGTTTACCCTTCGCAAATCGATTTTCCCTCTCAAGGAAGCTGTATTCTTCACCGAAAAGGCACAGCAAAACTATATCAGCACCCCGGTGTTGCGGTACTTCTCCGACTTAAAGGACCAACTGTTGCAACTTTTTGATGAGGCCGACCTGAATCTGTCACGCGCCGAGGGCGTTACCAACCTGTTTTTCTCCTACCAGGGACACCGCATGAATGAAGTGATGAAAGTGTTGACGCTGGTGGCCACTATTTTTATACCTCTTACCTTTATCGCGGGTGTTTACGGCATGAACTTCAGGTATATGCCCGAACTGGAATGGAGATGGGGTTATTTTGCCGTTTGGGGGGTCATGCTGCTTAGCCTCGCGGGGATGCTTCTTTTTTTTAAACGAAAGAAGTGGTTTTAATTAGAAGTGGCGTCGCAAAAAATGCCAATAACTGCGTTATGCTCACCCTGATCGACAGTCATTTACGAAAGTAAACTCCTGTCAATCAGGTCTCGCAAGCCTTGTTCTTGACGTTTTTTGCGACGCCACTTTCCAGAATAGGTAGTTTTTTTGCTTGCACTAATTAGAGGTGGCCGGCAGAAATATCGTAAAACAAGAACCCTTCCCGGGAACACTCTCCACCTCTATTCTGCCTTTATTGAGTTCAACCATCTCGTGCACCAGCACCAGCCCCAGTCCGGTGCCGGCCTCTTCGCTGGTTCCAGGTGTGGAAAGGGTTTCGTTCAGAGAGAAGAGGGACTTTAATTTAGCCGGCTTTATGCCAATGCCGGTATCCTCCACCCTTATCATCACGTTTCCGTTGGCAGCCGATGCCCGGCAAAGGACACTTCCACCTTTTGGGGTGAATTTTATGCCGTTGTGAATGAGGTTGCGCATCACAAACTCCATCATGTCCTTGTCGGCCAGGCAGTGGAGGGTCTCGGGAATTTCATTTTTGAGCTCAATGTCTTTTTTAAAGGCGAGCGCATCCATTTGTTGGAAAACCTTTTGCACCAAATCACGTGCCTGGCAAGCCCCGGGTTGTGATTTAAGCTGTCCCAGTTGAGACTTCGACCAGGTGAGCAGGTCTTCAAGAAGTTTATAGGTGTGTTCCGAAGCATTTATAATTTGCTGCACCATCTCCTTCATCTCAATAAAATAGTCGGCTTTTGGAGGTGCGGATGACAGCTTACCCGCTAAGGCGCCGGTTGAGGCCGTAGCTTCTGCGGCTCTTTGCATCTGCATCTCTTCGGAAGAAAATAAATCGAGATTTTGATGAAGCAAAGAAGCAAATCCTAAAATGGCCTGAAAGGGATTTTTAAGGTCGTGTGCTATGATGCTGAAAAACTTATCTTTGGTGTCGTTCAGCTTTCGCAGATGGGCTTCGCTCTCTTTAAGACGAATTTCCATCTCCTTTTGGATGGAGACATCGGACACCAACAGGCATTCCTGTTTTGAGGAAAGATTGAATAACCTTAATCTCAGGAATTTGCCCGAAGGATGATGTGCCCATTCCAAAACCTCCCTACCCCTCATTTTGCCCTCCAGTAGTTGGTCAACCAATTGGTTATTGCCGAAGGCCTGCTTCAACGAAGACTCGTTGAGTGAAGGCTGGTTAAGGATTTCGCAAATACGGGCATTCGATTCTGATACCTCATAGTCGATCAATACATTATCACGGTTTATGGGGTTCAATATCAAAATCCCGATGGGCGAATTCTCGAAGAGTTTTTGGAACAATTGCTCACGCAACTGGAGTTGTTCTCTCAGCTTTTTTTCAACGCTGATGTCCTCTTTAACCGCAATAAAACCCACCGTTGTTTTGCCATCGTCTGAAAATATGGGTGAAATAGAAGCCCTCTCAATGATGAGAGTTCCATTTTTCGCGCGATTTATGAAATCCCCTCTCCAGCTGACCCCGCCGGAGAGGGATTTCCACATTTCATCATAAAACGATTGGGGATGATACCCACTTTTTATAAGGGCAGGTGTTTTTCCGATGGCCTCGTGCCTTGTATAACCGTAAACCCTTTCGAAGGTTTTATTTACAAACGAAATGACACTGTGGGTATCGGTAATTACCACAATACTTTCAGCATTGTCAAGAGCCTGAACCAACTGTTTGCCAGCTATCATAAAACCAATTTACATTCAACACAATCGGCCACAGAGATGGCCAAAGTGATATTTTCGCAAGATAACAAAAACAGGATAAAAACCTCCTGAACTCGCTCATTTTATTGAATGGGCTTCATAACAAAACCATAACTATAATCTTTTTTGGTAAGCCGGTACTGTTCATGCGTCCAGGCACCCCAGCTGTTGTCGCCACCCACACCCATCTGCTGAAGGTCGATATCCACGGCAGTAAGGTCGCGTGGTTTCACATCCACCGTATGGCGCTGCACCGCCTTCTCGCCCTCGGGCAAACGGCCATCGGTACGCCTGGGCGACTCAAAATCTTCCAACAAATTGTGATGGGCCGACACCTCCAGAAGTTGCCTGCCGGTGAACATGAGGCCTTGTCCGGCGCTATTGGTAATAGACATACGGCGTACGTCGGTTTTGTTACCATTCTCCTGAGGGCGGATGTAAGGATAATATTGATCGGCCACACGTCCGGAATAGAGATCGACAAAGGCAGATGTTTTGCGGTCCTGATACGATTCATGCGGGCCCCGACCCAACCAGGTGATCTGATCAAACGCGCGGGGCATTATCAGGGTCATCCCCATCCGGGGTATCTCAGGCAGATCGCCACCGCTCATTTTAAAGCTGTTATCCACTTCCACCTCACCGTTACCTTTAATCAGGTAAACCGACTGGTAGTTACCAATCTTATTACCCGCATCGTCAACCAGTTTAAAGGTGTAGGAAATTTTCACTTTGCCCTCTCCCACTTTTTGCACAGATGCATCGTCAACCACACGGTTCTCACCTGCCTTGCGCCACATGGCGGAGCGAACGGGGAGGTTATTTCCAAAATCGTTGTCGATGGGGGCGCGCCAGAACCCCGGAACCGGGCCGGTTTGAATGAGTTGGGTATTTTGATACTCATACCCCGTCATGACGCCTTTTGCATTGTCAAAAGTAACTTTAAAGTCCTCACCGCTGATGGTAACTGTATCCTTCTCCTGAGTGTATGTGAGTGCAGCTAACTTCTCATTTTTGGCTTTCTCCGGAATGAATACGGGCAGTTTAAACTGTTCGGCAGCCAGTTGCGTTCCCGCGGGCAATATTCCATCGTCCTCTATAAGAGTTGCGGTCACCGTAAGAAAATACTCCACACCGGGCTCAGGGTCAAAATCTATATCAACGCTCACCTCTTTCTTATCATCAGGCTTTAAATCCACCTCTGCAAATTGACCCGACTTCACCACCTGGCCCTCCCCTTTTATTTTCCACGAAAAGTCGAAACGGCTGGTATTTATGAAATCGTATTTGTTTTCGATGGCAATAACCCCCTTATCGAGATTCACCGGATGAAATTTGATGTATTGATACACCTTTTTCACCTCCAGCAGCGATGGGTGGGCTTCGCGAACGGGATTAACCAGCCCGTTGATGCAAAAATTACCATCGGAGGGTACCGTGTCGGGGCCAAAATCGCCTCCATAAGCCCAGTATTTTTCACCCTCTTCATTTTGGGTGAGCAGACCCTGGTCCACCCAGTCCCAGATAAATCCGCCCTGCAGCACATCGTACGCCTCTATCAGGTTCCAGTAGTCGTTAAGGTTCCCCACGCTGTTGCCCATGGCATGGGCGTACTCGCATTGGATAAGCGGCTTTTCCGGGTTGCTTTTGGCATAATTTTCCATGTGTTGTATGGTTGCGTACATGGGCACATAAAGGTCGGTGTTTCGTCCTGTACCGGCGCGCTCGTATTGTACCGGCCGGGTATTATCCTCGTTTTTCAGATAGTCGTAAGTGGCATCAAAGTTAACACCATCGCCGGCCTCGTTGCCCAGAGACCAGATAATCACCGAGGGCTGGTTTTTGTCGCGCTGGTACATATTTTTTGTGCGAAACAGGTGTGAATCCATCCAGGCCGGGTCTTTGGCCAGGGATTCGTCGCCATAGCCCATGCCATGCGACTCTATATTGGCCTCATCTATCACATACAAGCCATACCGGTTGCACAGCTCATACCACCGGGCAGGTTGCGGGTAATGAGAGGTGCGTACGGCATTGAGGTTATGACTCTTCATCATCAAAATATCCTTCAACATGGTTTCTTCATCCACCACATGCCCGTTAACATCGTGGTGCTCATGCAGGTTGGCACCCTTTAACAACACATACTGGCCGTTTATCCTCAGGGTGTTGTCTAATACCTCCACTCTTCTGAACCCTACGTCCTGCCGTATGACCTCCTTTACATCTCCCTTTTCAGCTTTTCGTTTGATGAGCAACCTGTAGAGGTTTGGCTCCTCGGCCGACCACTGTTTAACATCGGGAACAATGACCTCCCAGGTCAGGCGGTTGTTACGTACCGGCGCGAAAATTGTGTGAAAAGGCTCCTCCGACTCTTCGGCAAGAGAGACTTCCATGAGCATATCATCCGGGGGGTAATCACCTTTTAGCTCCACCTCCAGATTAAAGATGCCTGTAGAATAGTTGTCGCTGAGCGTGGCTGTTACTTTAAAATCGCTGATGTGCTGAGCATCACGTGCCATGAGAAACACATCGCGGGTGATACCCGCCAGGCGCCAAAAGTCCTGATCCTCCAGATAACTGCCATCGCTCCACTTGTAAATCTCCACAGCCAGGCTGTTTTTTCCCGGCTTAAGATAGGGGGTGATGTTGAATTCGGCGGGCGTCTTGCTGTCCTCGCTGTAACCCACCATTTGCTCGTTTACCCACACATAATAGGCCGAACCGGCGGCACCAAGATGTAAAATCACCTCCTTACCTTTCCATTCGCGGGGAATCTCAAAAGTGCGTTTATAAGAGCCTACCGGATTGTAGAAATCCTGAATCACCGGGGGCGTTTTCTCATGCGGGTATTTCACATTGGTATAGATGGGATATTCGTAACCCTGCATCTCCCAGTTGGAAGGAACCGGGATGAGGTCCCACTCACGGGTATCAAAATCATCCTTAAAAAAGTAGTAGGGTCGTTCGGCAGGGTTTTGTGACAAATGAAATTGCCAGTCGCCATTCAGGGAGTAGAGAAGCGAGGAGGCCCATTTGTTGTCGGGGTCTACCTCGGCCTCACTGGCGAAGGGAATAAACCAGGCGCGTGGCGCTTCACGGTTAATTTCACTAACGGCCGGGTTCTCCCAGTCGGCCGGTGTTTTCTCCTCAAAAGGTACGTCGCTGTAATCGGTGTACGATTTACAGGAAGTAAAAAGGGTCGCGAGCAATATGCCCGAAATGAGTAAATGTTTCATTTTAAAGAACTGTGGTTATGTAATTAAAGTGTGGAATTCAAATGTGGTAAAGATAATAAATTTCCTGAAG
>JACDJB010002576.1_pt1 | contig 12851 bp, 11 predicted proteins | sample 7454121 | NCBI WGS metagenome assembly JACDJB01 (sample SAMN14253290, study PRJNA609438) | sludge metagenome | isolation source: sludge after 25d culture with pyrite | collected 2018-12-20 | reverse complement strand
CGCGGCGATGGCGGCCACGCCGTAGGCGACGGGGTCGGCCCCGACGGTCAGGCCACCGATGGCGGTCACCTCGTCGGGGATCGCCTCCAGCGCAAGATCGGCCACCAGCAGGATCCCCTCGGCCCGACAGCAGGTCTGCTTGGCGTCCAGGAACCAGTTGCTCTGCTTGCCCGACTTCAGCGTGAAGTCCCCCCGCCGCACCGAGTGCTCCAGCAGGTGCTGGACGAGGAGGGCTTTGGCGTCGCTCACGCCTTGGTGACCTCGCCGATGGCGCGGGCGGCGTGGCCCCGCTCGGCCAGGAGGGCGATCGTGCGGTCGGCGTCGGCGGGAGCCACGACCAGGACCATGCCGATGCCCAGGTTGAAGACCTTGGCCATCTCCTCGTCGCTCACCTCGCCCAGTTCCTGGATGCGCCCGAAGATGGGCGGCACGTCCCACGTCGACGGGTCCAGCCAATGGCCGACGTCGTCGGGCAGGGCCCGGGGGAGGTTGCCGGGGATGCCGCCACCGGTGATGTGGGCCACCCCCCGCACGTCGACCTCGGCGAGGGTGTCGACCACGGCGGGCGCGTAGATGACCGAGGGCAGCAGCAGGTCGTCGGCCACCTCGTCGAGCGGAAGGCCGCCGACCTCCAGCAGGACCCGGCGGGCGAGCGAGTAGCCGTTGCTGCGCAGGCCGGGCGAGGGCAGGCCGATGAGCAGGTCGCCCGGGCGAGCCTGGTCGCCGGTGATGAGCCGGTCCCGCTCGACCACACCGACGGCAAAGCCGGCCACGTCGATGCGGTCGGGGTCCATGGCCCCGGGGTGCTCGGCCATCTCGCCGCCGATGAGGGCACAGCGGGCCTGGCGGCAGCCCTCGGCGATGCCGCCCACCACCTGCTCCACGACGTCGGGGTTCAGGGCGCCGACGGCCAGGTAGTCGAGCAGGAACAGGGGCTCGGCCCCCTGGCAGACCAGGTCGTCGACCACCATGGCGACCAGGTCGATGCCGATGGTGTCGTAGCGGCCGGTGGCCTCGGCCACCAGGAGCTTGGTGCCGACGCCGTCGGTCGAGGAGACCAGCACGGGCTGGGTGAAGCGCGAGGTGTCGAGGGCGAACGGGGCCCCGAAGCCGCCGACGTCGGTCAGGACCGACTCGGTGAAGGTGGAGCGGACGGCGGGCCCGATGCGCCGGACGGCCTCCTCCCCCGCATCGATGTCGACCCCCGCGGCCGCGTAGCTCTCGCCCAAGTGGGCCTAGTCCTCGCGAGCGAGGTCGGCCGGGAGGCGGTGGTCCTCGTCGTCGAGCAGACGGGGGGCGGCGACCCGGGTCTCGGTGACCTCGTCGCCCTGCTCCAACACGCCCTTGTGGAGGTTGGTGGGGATGGCGACCGGGTACTCGCCGGTCAGGCAGGCGTTGCAGAAGCCGGCCCCGACGGTGCCGGTGGCGGCGACCAGGCGGTCCAGCTCGAGGTAGGCGAGGGTGTCGACGCCCAGGTACTCCTGGATCTCGGCCACGCTCAGGTTGGCGGCCAGGAGCTCACCCCGGGTGCCGGTGTCCATGCCGTAGAAGCAGGGCCAGCGGTAGGGCGGGGACGACACCCGGAGGTGGACCTCGGTGGCCCCGGCCTCCCGCAGCATCTTGACCATGGCCCGGGTCGTGGTGCCCCGCACGATGGAGTCGTCCACCACCACGAGGCGCTTGTCCGCGATGGCGTCCTTGAGCGGGTTCAGCTTCATCCGGACGCCGAGGGCCCGCATCTCCTGGCTGGGAGCGATGAAGGTCCGACCGATGTAGCGGTTCTTGACCAGGCCCTGACCGTAGGGGATCCCACTGAAGTGCGAGTAGCCCTCGGCCGCGGGCAGACCGGACTCGGGCACGCCCATGACCATGTCGGCCTCGATCGGGGCCTGCTCGGCGAGCTGGCGGCCCATCTTCACGCGGGCGGCGTGGACGCTCTGGCCGTAGAGGCGGGTGTCGGGCCGGGCGAAGTAGACGAACTCGAAGAGGCAGAGCTTGGGGTTCAGCCGCTCCTCCGCGAAGGGCTTCATGGAGCGGACGCCGGTGGCGTCGATGACCACCATCTCGCCCGGGTCCAGCTCCCGCACGAAGTGGGCGCCGACCACGTCGAGAGCCGGGGACTCCGACGCCAGGACCCAGCCGGACTCGAGGCGCCCGAGGCAGAGGGGCCGGAAGCCGTTCGGATCCCGCACCCCGAGGATGTGGCCCTCGTCCATGGCCACCATGGAGAAGGCGCCTTCGAGGCGGGGCAGGACCTTGAGCAGGGCCCGCTCGAGGCCGCGGCCGTCGCTGCGCTCGTCACCGGAGGCAGGCAGCTCCCGCTGGATCATCTCGGCGACGAGGTCGCTGTCGCTGGTGACCATGCCGGGCAACATCCCGACCTCGACCGCCAACTCCTCGGTGTTGACGAGGTTGCCGTTGTGGCCGAGGGCGAACTGGCCGGCCGGTGCGTCCCGGAAGACGGGCTGGGCGTTGCGCCAGCTCGAGGAGCCGGAGGTGGAGTACCGGGTGTGGCCGATGCCGAGGTGGCCGTGGAGCGACTGGAGGGTCCGGTCGTCGAAGACCGTGGCCACCAGGCCCATGTCCTTGACGACCATGAGGTGGTCGCCGCTGCTGACCGCCATGCCGGCGGACTCCTGGCCCCGGTGCTGCAGCGCGTAGAGCCCGAGGTAGAGCAGGTGGGAGACAGGCTGGTTGGGGGCGTACACCCCGAAGACCCCGCAGGCCTCCTTCTTGCCGTCGTCCAGGGGATCGACGGGTGCCTCGTCGACGAGATCGTCGGCGGGTGGCGTCACGCCGATGAGCCTAGCGACCAGGCTCGTCGCTCCGAGGAACCCGTCGCCACGCCCGGCTGATCAGCGGGGGGGCCGGGGCCGGCTCAGCGGGCGACGGCGTCCAGGGCGTCGGGGAGGCGGTTGCGCCAGGTGGTCCTGGCCTCGTCAAGGGTGACGTCGACCAGGCCGTCGACGACCAGGCGGTCGCCGCCCGCCACGCCGAGCGGCCGGACCGGGACGCCCGCGGCCTGGGCCCGGGCCGTGACTGCGGCCTCACGATCGGCGGCCACGCAGGCCACCACCCGAGAGGGGGCCTCGGAGAACAGGGAGCGGTGATCGGCCACGCCGTCGACGGTGAAGCCGACATCCGACGCCACGGCCATCTCGGCGAGGGCCAGGCCGAGGCCGCCGCTGGCCACGTCGTGCACGCCGCTCACGACCTCGTCGGCGACCAGACCGCGGACGACATCGGCCACCGCCGAGTGCAGGCGCAGGTCCAGGGCCGGCAGGTCACCCTGGCGGGAACGACCCGTGGACCGGGCCCACTCGGAGCCACCGAGGGCGTCCTGTTCGGGGCCGATCAGCAGCAGCCGATGCCCGTCGACCAGCCCGGCGCCCGGGGGCACCGAGGTCAGGTCGTCGATGAGGCCCAGCAGCCCGACCACCGGGGTCGGGTCGATGTCGGCACCCTCCGACGCGTTGTAGAGGCTGACGTTGCCGCCCACGACGGGCACGCCGAAGGCCGAGCAGGCCTCGCTCATGCCGTCGACGGCGTCAGAGAGCTGACCCATGACCACCGGGTGCTCGGGGTCCCCGAAGTTCAGGCAGTTGACCAGGGCCAAGGGGCGGGCCCCGACACAGGCCAGGTTGAGAAGGGCCTCGGCCACGACCATGGTCGTGCCCTGCCGGGCGTCCACTGCGCACCACCGATGGTTGCCGTCGGTGGTGAGGGCGAGGCCCCGACCCGTGTCCTCCCCCGTCGTGGGATGCTTCAGCCGCAGCACCGTGGCGTCGTCGCCGGGGCCGACCACGGTGTTCAGGAACAGCTGGTGGTCGTACTGGCGGTAGACCCAGGAGGCGTCGGTCAGCAGGCCGAGCAGGTCGGCCCCGCAGTCGTCGGGGACCAACCCGATGTCGGCGTTGTGGTCGACGGCCCGGCCCGGCCGCTCCTGGGGGCGGTCATACAGCGGAGCGGCGTCGTGCAGGGAGGACGCGGGCACGTCGGCCAGGACCTCACCGTCCCAACCGTCGAGGATGCGCAGTTGCCCACCCGTGGTGACCTTCCCGACGACATCGGCCGCCACCTCCCAGCGGGCGCAGATGGCGAGGACCTCGTCGAGGTCGTCCGGCTCCACGATGGCCAGCATCCGCTCCTGGGACTCCGAGGTCATGACCTCGAACGGCTCCATCCCGGGCTCGCGACGCCCCACCGCCGAGACGTCCACGTCCATGCCCATGCCGGCCCGGGAGGCGGTCTCGCTCGTCGCACAGGTCAGACCGGCGCCGCCGAAGTCCTGGATGCCGACCACGAGGCCTGCGTCGAGCAGCGTGAGGCAGGCCTCGATGAGTCGCTTCTCCTCGAAGGGGTCCCCGACCTGGACCGAGGGGCGCTTGTCGGCGTCGGTCTCCTCGCTGAACCCCGAGGAGGCCAGCACGCTGACCCCGCCGATGCCGTCCCGGCCGGTCGAGGAGCCGAGGAGCACGGCGAGGTTGCCCTCGCCGGAGGCCTGGCCCAGGACCAGCCGGTCCTTGGGCATCACGCCGAGGCAGAGCACGTTCACCAGCGGGTTGCCCCTGTAGCACTCGTCGAAGACGACCTCGCCGCCCACCGTGGGGACACCCACCGAGTTCCCGTACCCCGAGATCCCGGCCACGACCCCCTCGGCTATCCACCGGCTGCGGGCGTCGTCGAGGGGCCCGAACCGCAGCGGGTCCATGAGCGCGATCGGCCGGGCCCCCATCGTGAAGATGTCGCGCAGGATCCCGCCGGCGCCGGTGGCCGCCCCCTGATAGGGCTCGATGGCCGACGGGTGGTTGTGGGACTCGATGCGGATGGCCACCGCGATGCCGTCGCCGACATCGAGGACCCCGGCGTTCTCACCCGGACCCACCAGGACCGCCTCGCCCTCGGTGGGGAGGCGCTTCAGGTGGATGCGGGAGGACTTGTAGGAGCAGTGCTCGGACCACATGACCGCGTACATGGCCAGTTCGAGGTGGTTCGGGGCCCGCCCCAGGATGGCCTCGATGTCGGCCGCCTCGTCATCGGTCAGACCCAGTTCCCGGTGCAGTGCCGCCACGGCGCCGACGGTAGCCGCACGTCGCGCGACCGCCGCGGAGGCGATCTGTGTTACACGCGTGTCCACCTACTAACCGGTCGTTGGAGAGCAATGCCTTTGCCAATTTCTTGCCTCGAGCGCTTGGCAATTGATCGCCATTCTGGGCAGACTCTTACGCAATGACACCTGACACCAAAGGCAGCATGTCTGCCGAACACAAGACAGCACTCGCGGAAGGTCGTACCCAGTCCAGGGCCGTGCGCAACTACTTGGAGGCGCTGGAGGCCCACAAGCCAAAGAGGGGCCGGAAGCGGACCTCGGACTCCATCAAGAAGCGCCTCGACACCATCGAGGTCCAGATCGACGGAGCCGATCCCCTCAAGCGCCTCCAACTGGTCCAAGAACGTATGGATCTCACCACCGAACTGGCCAACATGGAGAACAAGCCGGACCTCTCCGCACTGGAGAAAGGCTTCACCGACAGCGCCAAGGCCTACGGCGCCCGCAAGGGCATCACCTACGCCGCCTGGCGGGAGCTCGGCGTCGACGCCTCCACCCTCAAGGCGGCCGGGATCACCCGCGCCGGCTGACCGCCGCTCGAGGCGCGTCGGACCGATCTGCACCGTTGGACGGCCGGGGTGGATCGTTCCGGCGACCTCGCCGCCCGGGCGCGTGCGGGTCAGGCGACAGCGCGGGTGGCGGCCAGAACCGAGGCCAGGAGGGGCAGACCGTCCTCGGAGCCGAGCAGGGCCGAACTGGCCCGCTCGGGGTGGGGCATGAGGCCGACCACGTTGCCCTCGGGGTTGCTGACCCCGGCGATGTCGGCCATGGAGCCGTTGGGGTTGTCCACGTAGCGGACCACGACCTGGTCCTCGGCGATGATGCGCTCGAGGGTGGCCGGGTCGCAGGTGTAGTTGCCCGAGAAGTGGTTGATGGGGATCCGCAGTTCTGACCCGACCGCCACGTCCCGGGTGAGCACCGAGGCCTGCGATGCCACCCGCAACGTCACCGTCTGGCAGAGGAACCGAAGGCCGGCGTTCTTCTGCAAGACACCGGGGAGCAATCCCGCCTCGCACAGCACCTGGAATCCGTTGCAGATGCCTACCACCGGGCCCCCGGATGCCGCGAATTCCGCCACCGCCTCCATCACCGGCGAGAACCGGGCGATGGCCCCTGGGCGGAGGTAGTCACCGTGGGCGAAGCCGCCGGGGACGATGACCGCATCGGCCCCGCCCAAGGAACGATCACCGTGCCAGATCAGGTCGGTCTCGGCTCCCAGACCCGTGAAGGCTTCGACGACGTCCTGCTCGCAGTTGGACCCGGGGAAGAGCAGGACCCCGACCTTGGGGGCCATCAGCCCTCGGCCCCGGCCAGGGTGCTGAGCTCGATCGTGGCGTCCTCGATGACGGGGTTGGTGAGGAACCGGTCGCAGAGCTCGGTCACTCGGGCCCGGGCCGAGGCCTCGTCGGGGGCGTCCACGCTGAAGCGGATCGACTTGCCCACGTGCACCCCGCGCACCTCGTCGAAGCCGAGGGCGGGCAGCGATCGCTCGATGGTTGCGCCCTCCGGGTCGGCGATGCCGGGCCGCTGGGTCACCTCGACGTGCACGGAGAATGAGGCCATGGCGTCATCGTCGCGCACAGGGTGCTGCCTGACGCGAACGGTGGCGGCCCTCAGGTGCCGGCGCCGGGCCAGTCGGCGAAGCGACGACCACTGATGCGCTCGTAGCCCTCGATGTACCGGGCGGAGGTGGCGTCGACGACCTCCGGGGGCAGCGACGGCGGGGGCGGGGCCTTGTCCCAGTCCAGCCCGTCGAGGTGATCGCGCACCGGCTGCTTGTCGAAGGACGGGGGCGTCGAGCCGGGTGTCCACTGGTCCGCCGGCCAGAAGCGGGACGAGTCGGGGGTCAGGACCTCGTCACAGACCGTGAGCTCGCCGTCGACCATGCCCAGCTCGAACTTGGTGTCCGCGATCAGGATCCCCCGCTCGGCGGCCCACTCCGCCCCCCGGCGGTAGAGCTCGAGGCTGATGTCCCGGGCCGCCGCCGCCACCTCGGCGCCGACCAGGTCCACCGCCGCGGCGAAGGAGATGTTCTCGTCGTGGTCGCCGACCTCGGCCTTGGTCGACGGGGTGAAGACCGGCTCGGGCAGCTGGGCGGACTCCAGCAGGCCGGCGGGCAGCTCGGTGCCGTGCATGGTCCCCGACGAGCGATACTCCTTCCAGGCCGAGCCGGTGAGGTAGCCCCGGACGATGCACTCGATCGGCAGCATCTCGGCCCGGTGACAGAGCATCACCCGACCCTCCCAACCGGGCTCCTGCAGGTCCTCGGGCAGGTCGGCCAGGTCGGTGGACAGGAGGTGGCTGGGGGCCACACTCGCCAGTTGCCCGGACCAGAACGCGGTCATGGCCGTCAGCACCCGTCCCTTGTCGGGTATGGACTCGGCCATGACGACGTCGAAGGCCGAGATGCGGTCGGAGGTGACCATGGCCAACCGGTCGTCGCCGACGGCGTAGATGTCACGGACCTTGCCGGAGTACAGCGGGGCGGAGCTCACGGCCCCGTTCTACAACAGCCGGTCGGGCTGATACGAAGCGGCATCGGGGTGCTCGGTGACCAGCTTCCCGACGGTGGCCGCGAAGGTCGCCACCTGCCGCCGGGCGTCGCCGACGAAGGCCAGGGGGTCCCCGATGATGGCGTCGAGATCGGCCCGGCTGAGCGGGATGCGGTCATCGGCGGCGAGTCGGTCGACCAACCCTTCGGCCGCCGCCCCTTCCTCCCGGGCGGCCAACGCCGCGGCCACCGCGTGGCCCTTGATCAGCTCGTGGGCCTCCTCGCGCCCGAGGCCCTGACGGACCAGGGCCACGAGCACGGCGGTGGTCGCCAGGTACGGGAGGTAGCGGTCCAGCTCGTCGGCCACCACCCGAGGGAAGACCCCGAAGCCGGCGAGCACGTGCAGGGTCGTCTGGTGCACCCCGTCGGCGGCGAAGAAGGCGTCGGGCAGCGCGACCCGGCGCACGACCGAGCAGCTGACGTCGCCCTCGTTCCACTGGTCGCCGGACACTGCACCGAGCATGGTCACGTGGCCCTCGAGGATGCGCTTGAGGCCGACGATGCGCTCACAGGACCGGGCGTTCATCTTGTGGGGCATGGCCGAGGAGCCGACCTGACCGGCGACGAAGCCCTCGGTGGCGAGGTCGTGGCCGGCCATCAGGCGAAGGGTCGTGGCCAGGCTGGCCGGGCCGGCCGCAGACTGGGCCAGCGCGGTGACCACTTCGTAGTCCAGCGACCGGGGGTACACCTGACCCACGCTGGTGAGCGACGTGGCGAAGCCGAGGTGGCGCCGAACGGCCTCCTCCAGGCGGTCCAGGGCCTCGGGGTCCCCCCCGAGCAGGTCGAGCTGGTCCTGGGCGGTGCCCATCGGCCCCTTCAGGCCCCGCAGGGGCAGGTCACGGGCCAGGGCGTCCACCCGTCCGAACGCGCGCAGGACCTCCTCGCCGGCGTTGGCGAAGCGCTTGCCCAGCGTCGTCACCTGGGCCGGGACGTTGTGGCTCCGACCGGTGAGCGCCAGGTCGTCGTGCTCGAGGGCCCGCTCGGCCAACCGGGCCAGCACGGTCACCAACCGGTCCCGGATCAGCTCCAGGCCGGTGCGGACCTGCAGGAGCTCGACGTTCTCGGTCAGGTCCCGCGACGTCATCGCCTTGTGGGCGTGCTCGTGACCCGCCAGTGCCGAGAACTCCTCGACCCGCGCCTTCACGTCGTGACGGGTGACCCGCTCGCGGGCGGCAATCGAGTCGAGGTCGATGGTGTCGACCACGGCTCGCGAGGCGTCGACCGCCTCGGCGGGGATGTCCACACCGAGCTCGCGCTGGGCCTCCATGACCGCGATCCAGAAGCGCCGCTCGAGCCGGATCTTGTGCTCGGGGGAGAACAGCTCGGTCACCGGGGCGCTGGCGTACCGCTCGGCGAGCACGTTGCTGATCACCTTCCCATCGTACGGGGAGGCGGAGCCCTCAATCCGAGGGGTTGACCGGCCGACGAGAAGGAGGTGGCACACATCTGCCAGGTCCACCCCTACGAGGTCGCAGAAGGTCTGTGCCGGAGCTGCGGTGGGCCCTTCTGCGCCGACTGCCTCGTGTACCCGTTCGGCCCGGTCAAGCCCCCGTACTGCGTGCCTTGCGCGGTCAGCGCGGCCGGCGTCCGCCAGACGGCCCGCAACCCGACCGTCGTGGTGCCCAAGGAGACCAAGCGCCGCCTGAAGGAATGGCGCCAGGCCCGCAAGCGGGACCTGCAGAGCCCGCCGCCGGACGGGGTCGCCACCTGGCAGAAGATGGACGAGGCGGCGGTCGCCGACGAAGAGGACCACGCCGCCGCCGAGGCCGCGGCCCAGCGGGAGGCCCTGCGGCTGCCGCCACCCCAGCCCGAGACGCCGACGCCGCCCCCAGGAGTCAACCTCGCTCCCCCGGGGCCGCCCGGCAGCGACTGGCGCGACGAGATCGCTGTCCCGGCGGACACCACCGGCCCCCCGGGCTTCGAGTCCGCGCCCGCGGTCCCGACCGAGTTCCCGCCCGCGATCGTCGGCGAGAGCGCACTCGGCGCGGGGTGGGCCGGCGATGACCCGGGGTCCTTCACCGGTCCCCTCCCCGTGCTCGGTGATCCCGTCGTCCCTGTCGCCGCGGCGCCGCTCCCCGCCGATGACCGCTATGCCGCCGAGCCCCCCGCAGATCCCGTCACCTACGCCGGGCCGGCCGCCGAGCCCTTCGCCTTCGACCGAGACCCCTCCGGCTCCGATGCCTTCGATCCGTTCCCGACCCTCGAGCCGGAGACGCCGACGTGGGCGGCGGGACCCACCGACCTCTCCCGGGAGCGCCAGGACGCGCCCACCCCCACCATGGTCGGGGACCCGCCGTTCGACCGCTACGACGGCCCCGACCCGGCCATGCCCCAGCCCCTGTTCGTCGAGGCGTTCGAGCCGACCCCGTTCGAGCCGGCCGCGGCGAGCGCCCCGCTGGTCGTGGAGCTCGACACCGATCCTCTGGGCTCGTTCGGCCTCGGTGGTGGCCTCGCCGACCCGCTGCCCCCGCCGCCCCCGGCGGCCGAGGGCAACGCCTTCGACCCGCTGCCCTCACTGGAGGCCGACCACGGCGACCTCGCCCTGCCGCCGCCCGTCGAGCCGCTCGTCCCGCCTCCCCCGGCACCGCTCGTCCCACCCCACACCCGGACGATGGCCGCCCCCCCATCGCCTCGTCTCACCCCGCCGCCACCGCCGATGCGTCACGTGGCCCCCGCCGTCCCCCGATCGACCATCCGGCCCCGGACGCCCACGCGCATCCCCGCCGCGGATCCCGCGGCCCCGAAGGACAGCGACGCCAAAGCCATGCTCGCCCGCATCGCCGCCCTCCGCACCCACCCCGACAACCACACCGACTGACCCCCAGCGCAGGCATCCCGCGCGAGAGCCCACCCCAGCACTGCGTGGCGCGGCGAGGCGTCAGCCGAGAGCGATCTCGGCTCGGTGGTCGGCCAGTTGGGCGGCGAGACCGGCATCGCTGATCGCCAGCATCTGCACCACCAGGAGCGCGGCGTTCATCGAGCCGTCAACGGCCACGGTGGCCACCGGGATGCCCCGGGGCATCTGCACGGTGGCGTAGAGGGCGTCGACCCCATTCAGCGCCCCCCCGGACAGGGGCACCCCCACCACCGGCAGGGTGGTGTGCGCCGCGACCACCCCGGCCAGGTGGGCGGCCATCCCGGCCCCACAGATGAAGGCCACGTAGCCCGCCTCCCGGGCGCCGCCCGCCAGTTGGGCGACCTCGGCCGGGTTGCGATGGGCGGAGAGCACCTGGACATCGGCCTCGATGCCGAAGCGTTCGAGCGTCTCCGCCGCCGGTGCCATCTTGTCCCCGTCACGGGGTGAGCCCATCAGAACGGCGACCTTCACGGTGCCTCCTTTGCTGTCTGTGGTTCGGATGCCGCGGTTGCGGCGATGTCGGTCCGGTACTGCATGCCGTCCCAGTGGATCTCGTCGATCGCGGCATAGGCCCGATCCCGGGCCGACGCAATGCTCGGCCCGGTGGCCGTGACCGCCAGGACCCGGCCGCCCGCGGTCACCAGACGCCCGGCCCCGTCCTCGGCCACCCCGGCCGCGAAGACCGTCACCCCGGGCAGGGCCGACGCGGCATCGAGGCCCGTGATCGCGTCGCCCGAGCGCGGTGCCTCCGGGTACCCCGCCGCCGCCGCGACGACGGTCACTGCAGCATCGGCGCTGAACGTCGGCTCGACGCGCAGGTCACCGGCGGCCGCCTGGGTCAGCAGCTCGGCCAGGTCCGAGGTCAGCCGGGGCAGGATCACCTGGGACTCGGGGTCGCCGAAGCGGACGTTGTACTCGATGACCTTGGGGCCGTCCGGGGTCAGCATCAGGCCGGCGTAGAGGACACCGCGGTAGTCGATACCGCGGGCCCGCAGCGCGGCCAGTGTGGGCTCGACCGCCTCGTCCATGACCAGGTCCACGACGTCCGCACCCGCGACGGGCACGGGAGAGTAGGCCCCCATGCCACCGGTGTTCGGGCCGACGTCGCCGTCGCCGATCCGCTTGAAGTCCTGGGCCGGAGCCAGGGGGACGGCCCGGGTCCCGTCACAGACCACCAGGATCGACAGCTCCGGTCCGGTCAGGCCCTCCTCGATGACGACCTGGCGGCCGGCGGCGCCGAAGGCGGCGCCGGAGAGCTTCTCGTCCACATCGGCCTCGGCCTCGCCGAGGGAGGCGGTGACCAGCACGCCCTTGCCGGCGGCCAGCCCGTCGGTCTTGACCACGTAGGGCGGGGCGAGCGTGGCCAGGTACGCCTTGGCCGGCGCCGCCTCGGTGAAGGCCCGGTGGCCCGCAGTGGGCACCCCGGCGGTCGCCAGCAGCTCCTTCATCCACGCCTTCGAGCCCTCGAGGCGGGCGCCGTCGGCTCCCGGGCCGAACACCAGCTTGCCTTGGGCCCGCAGCCGGTCGGCCAGGCCGTCCACCAGCGGCGCCTCCGGACCGACGACGAAGAGATCGGCCTCGATCGCCTCGGGCGGGGTCGGCACCGAGCCCGGGATGGCCGGGTTACCGGGGGTCACGACCACCTCGGCCGTACGGCCGAGCGCGTGGGCGAGGGCGTGTTCCCGCCCGCCGCCCCCGACGACACAGACCCTCACCGGGCGGCGGGTCCTGTCACGGCGTGCGCTGGACGAACTGGGTCCGGCCCGGGCCCACCCCGACGAGGCGGATGGGGACGCCCACCTGCTCCTCGAGGAAGTCCAGGTAGTCGAGGGCCCGTCGGGGCAGGTCGTGGAGCTCGGTCGCCTCGCTCAGGTCCTCCTGCCAGCCGGGCAGCTCCTCGTAGACCGGGCGGGCATGGAACAGCTCGCTCTGGTGGTACGGCAGGTGCTCGTGGCGGACGCCATCGACCTCGTAGGCCACACAGACCTTGACCGTGTCCAGGGTGTCGAAGATGTCCATCTTGGTGAGGGCCAGCTCCGACAGCGAGTTCAGCCGGACCGCGTGGCGCAGCATGACGGCGTCGAACCAACCCGGACGGCGGCGGCGGCCGGTGTTGGTGCCGTACTCGTGACCGACGTCGACGAGGTGGTCGCCCACCACGTCCCCCTCGGGCAGCTCGGTGACGAAGGGTCCCGCCCCGACCCGGGTGATGTACGCCTTGGCGATGCCGATCACCCGGTCGATGTGCCGGGGCCCCACGCCGGCACCGGTGCAGGCTCCACCCGCCACCGGGTTGGAGGACGTCACGTAGGGGTAGGTGCCGTGGTCCAGGT
>JACDJB010002572.1_pt1 | contig 12864 bp, 6 predicted proteins | sample 7454121 | NCBI WGS metagenome assembly JACDJB01 (sample SAMN14253290, study PRJNA609438) | sludge metagenome | isolation source: sludge after 25d culture with pyrite | collected 2018-12-20 | reverse complement strand
TCTTCAAAAACTGAATGGATATCAAGCACCCAAAGCAATTCATGGGTAAAAGAGCAACCTTTAAAATTAGGTGTATCTACGGAGCAATTCGATGTACAAACAGACACTTCACAAAAACTTCAAACCATTGAAGGTTTTGGTGCCTGCTTTAATGAATTAGGATGGACGGCATTAAGTCGATTGAGTCAAGAAGCCAGGAGTTCCGTCTTTAACGAACTTTTTTCTCCCGGAGTTGGTGCTAATTTTAACATCTGCCGCATGCCTGTTGCAGCCAACGATTTTTCGCGTGACTGGTATTCTTACAACGAAACCGATGGCGATTTTGAGATGAAAAACTTTAGCATCGATAATGATAAGGAAACACTGATCCCCTTTATTCATGCAGCGTTACAGAAAATTCCAACGCTAAAATTATGGGCTTCGCCCTGGAGTCCGCCAGTATGGATGAAAAGAAATAAACATTACGCTTGTCGCATTCCCTGGGAAGGCCTGGCTGAGAAATTTCAAAACAATCTCCCTATTGATCCCCAGGGTAGGGAAGGGACCAATATGTTTATTCAGGAAGATGCATATTTCAAAGCGTATGCACTTTATTTCTTGAAATTTATTGAAGAATACAAAATGCATGGAATAAATATTGGCATGGTGATGCCTCAAAATGAGTTTAATTCATGTCAGATTTTTCCTATCTGTACCTGGACAGCAACAGGTTTAGCTAACTTTATTAGTAACTATCTTGGACCTACCCTGGAACATCAAAATGTAGAAATCATGTTTGGTACCCTTGAACGTCCTACGGAAGCCTTTATCGATACTATTCTGAATGATCCAAAGACTGAACAATATGTTAAAGGAGTTGGATTCCAGTGGGCAGGAAAAGAAGCTATTCCAGGAGTACATCAAAAATACCCTAACTTAAAACTATACCAAACAGAACAGGAATGCGGTGATGGGAAAAACGACTGGGAATATTGCCGATATGCTTGGAGTCTAATGAAGCACTATTTCAATAATGGTGTCAGTGCATACATGTATTGGAACATAGCTCTTGATGAAGGTGGATACAGCCGTTGGGGATGGCAGTAAAACTCTTTGGTTACAGTAGATACCATTTCAAACACCTTTCACTATAATTACGAGTATTACCTGATGAAACATGTAAGCCATTTTGTAAAACATGGAGCAAGCCTGCTTAAAACAAGCGGTGATTTCCACAATTTGCTGGCCTTTCAAAATCCAGACAACAGCATTGTTTTGGTCATCCAAAGCGATCAGGAAAGAGAATTGAACATTAAAATCGGATCAAAAAGTCTCATTCCGAAACTAAAGGCGGGTTCCTTCAATACATTTGTTTTAAAGGGAATTTAAAAATATGGAATATTGGGTAAAGGAAAAACTATGGACATATTGAGAATTGAAAATTACTATAAACTAAAATTGAATATCGGGTATTGTAAATTGAAGATATTGATTTTAAGAATAATATATTATGAGAAAATTAGATAAATATTCGTTTGGTGTTGGCGACCGTTTTCCTCCCTAGGAAAAGGCACGATTGAAAGCATTTATGGAGGCTTCAGAGTTGGGTATTGAGCCTACTTCTGTTTGAAATTAATCAAACCGGGATTATACAACTGTTGACTCTAATGCTGAAGATACTTAAATTAACGCAATGAGTTTTTATAAAAACAAAATATTTGAATTATGAAAAATCTTTTTAGTTTATGCTTTTTCCTGGGTTGTTTGCATATTGTTAATGCAACCAACTATTATGTTGCAACTAATGGGGAAGATTCGAACTCAGGTATCAGAATGAATCAAGCCTGGGCTACAATTCAGAAAGCAGCTGATATTATGGTTGGCGGAGATACCTGTTTTGTAGCAGAAGGAACTTACCAACAAGATATTAAAATAAATCGTTCAGGTATAAAATCTGGTGCATTAACATTTAAAGCAATTAATAAGTGGGGTGCGAAGATCACAAGCGAAAACTATATTTTCAATATAGGAGAATCTGTTGAAAAAGTTGGGTTTATTACAATTGACGGTTTTGAATTAGTTGCACCCGGAACTTACGGAGTTGGAGTTCACAGCAAAAAGGGGGCACATCATATTACTGTCAAAAACTGCTGGGCTCACAATTGTGGTGAATCGGGAATCAGTTTGCAGGATGGAGACTATCTAACTATTGAAAACAATGTTTGTAATAATAATTCGGCCTTAATGAAATTTTGCGGAAGTGGCATCTCTATATACGGAACTTATCTGTATGATAGTGAACCAGGTTTCCACAACATTATACGAAATAATATCAGTTACAATAACATGAACGACGCTAAACTCACACTAAATACGGATGGGAATGGGATCATCGTGGATGATTTGCGAAATTCTCAAAAAGGGAATCATTTTGGTAACATGGATATAAATTATTCCGGAAACGAAACACTGGTGGAAAACAACCTTTGTTATGGTAATGGGGGAGCGGGCATTCAATTGTTTTTATCTAATAATATAACTGTTAGAAATAATACATGTTACAATAATCAACTACGGCGTTCTAACGATGAGTGGCGAGGCAACATCAGTGTTTCCTGTTGTGCCAATGTGAAGTTTATAAATAACATATCTGTTGTAAATTCCAGTTTGCGTGCAGATAAAGGTGACTCAGACTGGCCCCAATTTTCTAAAAACACAGCTTATGGAGCATTTGGGGCTAACGGAAATATGTATGCCGCAAATTATAGCTATTATAATAACATTTCCTTTGATCTGAATAATCCGACAAGCGATGCCATTGTTTCGGATGGTATTACAATTGAATTTGTAGATGCAAATGGGAATAAATCAGCTACAGATCCATTATTTCTAAATCCAGGGATATTGGATAGTTCCGATTTTCATTTGAAACCGGGAAGCCCGGCAATTAATTCAGGGACCCTAAAATTTGGCGCATCTAAATATGATCTGGATAACAAGGCAAGAACCTCCAAAAAAATAAATATTGGTGCTTATTTCTAACTTTACGATTATAACAAAAGCTCTTCAATTTCTTGATATCTATATCTGCTTTGCGATCCTCTCTTGTGTTAAATAGGGCCTGTTGAATAACTCTTTCTACGCTAAAAACAATAAATTACAACATGAAGGCAGGAAAATTATTATTTCTATTACTGACATTTATTACTCTCTATGGTACGATGGCTGTCAACGCTCAACCATCAGGTGGAGGTGAGGCTAACCCCAATTTGGCTACCAACCCTGAGGCTCTCAAAGCTTTTCGGAGCAATCGCTTCGGTATGTTTATCCATTGGGGTCCAGTCACCTTGCGGGGCACTGAGATAGGGTGGTCGAGAGGTGTGGATGTGCCCAAAGAGGAGTACGATAATTTATATAAGGAGTTTAATCCCGTGCTCTTTGAAGCTCGTGAATGGGTGTCGGTAGCCAAAGCTGCCGGTATGAAGTACATTGTTATAACCTCAAAACATCACGACGGGTTCTCGCTTTGGGACAGCCAATATACCGATTACGATATGGCGAATACCCCATATGGGAAGGGTGTTCTGAAACCTCTTGCCGAAGAGTGCAAAAGACAAGGCCTCGACTTTGCCGTTTATTACTCTATTGCCGATTGGAAACACCCAAATTATCCGGTAGAATATCCTTCACCCGACTATCAGTTTAATGTGGAGAAAGATATGATTAACAACGCGATAAAAACAAAGATGGATCTCTACATTCTTTATATGAAAAATCAGCTAAAGGAACTGATCGATAACTACAATCCGGCTTACATCTGGTTCGACGGCGAGTGGGAGTGGGCTTGGACCCATGAGATGGGCATGGATATGTACGCTTATCTGCGGGGATTAAAGGATGATTTGTTGATCAATAACCGCGTGGATAAAGGTCGACTAGGCATGGAAGGCATCACGAAGAGTAAGATTTATGCTGGCGATTTTGCCACACCCGAGCAACAGGTAGGTAAATTCGACATGGAAAATCCCTGGGAAACCAGCATGACCATTGCCACTCAATGGGCATGGAAGCCCAATGATAAAATTAAATCGACCAAAGAGTGCATTCACACGCTTTTGCAAACCGTGGGTAGGGATGGTAATCTGCTCTTCAACGTGGGGCCCATGCTGGATGGGCGCATTGAACAACGACAGGTCGACTGCCTTAAGGAGTTGGGCGACTGGCTGAAAATTAATGGGGAAGCTGTTTATGGCACACATGGAGGGCCTTATCTACCAACAGAGTATATGGTGAGCACTCGCAAAGGGAACCGGATATACCTGCATCTTCTCACGCATCCTGGGGCCAGTCTGCAATTACCTTTTCCTAAAGGGGTAAAAATCAACAAAGTCTGGTTTCTGCAAAACAATGAGCCCTTGAACGTGGAGCAGGGCAAGGGAATGATCCAAATATCATTGCCGAATCAACTGCCCGACAGGATGGCCTCGACAGTCGTTTTGGAAATTAACAAACCGGCACTTGGAATGGAAGTTGTAAAGCGGCTGAGGTATTGACATCTCAAGCTGGTGAGTACCTCTTTTTATGAATAATAATACATAAATTGGCGGCAAAACATTAAGGGAAGAGTTATCATAGTATTTTTAAGCCTACTTTTGGATTTCCACTATACAGGATGTGCAAAAATATAATTCTGATATTAGCAGGACCTCAACAGCAACAGGAACATTTGTTTTCCTGGCAGATTCAGCATCTATCGCAAAAGGATATAAAATTCTGGTGTGGCTTAAAAATGCAAAACCGGGTGTTTTTATCCATTGGAGAGGGTATTTGCGGTATCTGCTGATGGCAATGTGTGGAATGCACGCACATTTATGGTAACCTACCTGTTTGGAACCTAAGAACGACAACAAATAAAAATAAGACAAATGGTTATAAGGCATCAAAAACGTAAAGAAGATATAGATAGGAGGTATATATATCAGGAAATTGAAGAGCTATTGTTATAGTCGTAAAGTAGAATTACCAGTAGTAGTATAATAAAAATCTATTGGCTCATCTCTGCTAAATCTATATCTTAATGTTAGAAATTAATCAAACCAATTCAGTAATGACTAATTATATCAACAAAAATAAAACTTCTTTTTCGAAAGTAGTGATCTGCCTGATCACATTATTTGCTTCTTCATCTGTTGCACTTGCACAAAAACATACAGGAATTTCATTGACTGAATCCGGACAATACATTCTGGGATGTAATTACTGGGCTTCACATGCAGGGACAAATATGTGGAAAGATTGGAGACCAGATGTGGTTGAGTTAGATTTAGAACAGATTTCGGAAGCAGGAATGCAGGTTATCCGAGTTTTCCCTCTCTGGCCTGATTTTCAGCCTATCTACCAGTTTTACAGCAGTGAGGGATCACTAAAAGAAATTAGGTTTGAAACTGGATCTTTGCCTGGCTCGGGACCAGGAAAAGATGGAATGAGTGTTGAAGCGATGGCTCATTTCAGACAATTCGCAGATCTGGCTCAAAAGCATAACATTAAATTGGTCGTTGGATTGGTAACAGGCTGGATGAGTGGTCAGCTTTTTGTTCCGCAAGCTCTGGAAGGATGTAAAATTTTATCTGATCCAACATCGATCATGTGGCAGGTGAAGATGGTTCGCAACATGGTTCGTGAGTTTAAAGACCATCCGGCGATACTGGCATGGGATCTTGGAAACGAATGTAATGTGATGGAGGATGTGGAAAACTCGCAGACCGCTTATGTTTGGACCGCTTCCATCACTAACGCTATCAGAGCAGAAGATCAAACACATATAGTTATTTCCGGAATGCATAGTTTATCCTCCGGCAGCGATGCTAAATGGAAGATTCAGGACCAGGCTGAACTGAACGATTTATTAACCACACATCCTTACCCGTTTTGGACACCACATACCAATCAGGACCCGGCTAATACGATACGTACCATCATGCATTCTGCTGCTGAAACCAGAATGTACAGCGATATTGGAGGAAAACCTTGTCTGGTTGAAGAAACTGGAATCATGGGACCTATGGAAGCTAATGAACTATCAACAGCAGCCTTTTTGCGTTCAATTTTATTCAATAACTGGGCACAGGATTGTCATGGTCTTCTTTGGTGGTGTGCTTATGATCAAAATCAATTGAATTTTCCACCGTATGAATGGGCAGCAGTTGAGCGAGACCTTGGTTTGTTCAGGAATGATCGTTCACCTAAACCAGTAGTTGAGGAGATAATTAAATTTCGAAATTTTTTGGATGGACTTCCTTTTGAATCGCTTCCGGAACGAAAAAAGGAAGCTGTTTGTATTCTGACCGATGGACAAGATCAATGGGGCGTAGCTTACTCATCGTTTATTTTAGCAAAACAAGCTGGCTTTGATATCGAATTTCAGCATGGAAATCAGCCCATTAAAGACGCGTCACTTTACTTATTGCCTTCAATCAAAGGTTTGTCGCTGATCAATCGTACTGATTGGCTAAAAATTCTTGACAAAGTAAAAGAAGGTGCAATCCTTTATGTTTCTTTGGATCAGGGTTTTCTCTCACATTTTCTTGAACCAGCCGGAATAGAAGTGGTTACCAGTCAAAACAGGAATTCTTTGGTAAATTTTATTTCCAAAGATGGTAGTATTAAACCATTTTCGATGAATGCTGGTCGGAAATTGAAAATCAAAACCACAACCGCTAAAGTATTGGCTCATGAAATTGACAAAAATCCTTTGTTTACTGTGAATTCATATGGCAAGGGTAAAATCTTCTTTCTCGCTATTCCCCTGGAAATGAATTTGACCAATACTCCGGGAGCATTTACTGAAAACCTTGCAGAATACTGGAAAATATACCAGACCATTAGTAATGAGGTTATTGCAAGAAACAGGATAGTGACCAAAAACGATCCATTTGTAGGCATCACCGAACATGATTTTTCAGCCACTAAAAAGGTTATTGTTTTGGTGAATTACAAATCAATCGATAGTGATGTTATTTTAAAAGTTAAAGACGGCTGGAAATTTGAAAAGGCTCTGTATGGTGAGCTTCCTGTAAAATCATTTACGAAATTGAAAGCGAATGATGCCGGTGTATATTTATTAAAGAAATAGTGTTATGAGAATAACCATTAAGGCAACTGATAAATCAATTAAGCAATTATTTTTTATAATGCTGGTTTTGGTATTCCAGATTGCAAATGCCAAAAATTACTATGTCAGCCCAAATGGAAATGACTTGAATACTGGTATTACACAAAACACCCCTTATAGAACTATTCAGAAAGCTGCTGACCTAACTTTACCAGGAGATACTGTTTTCGTCATGAATGGAACATTTACAACATCCAGTTCATTTCTGACTGTTAATCGTTCAGGAACATCGACAGAATGGATTGTCTACCAAGCATTAAAAGGTCATTCACCCAAAGTAAAAGTATCTGGAAGCGTTTGGGCAACGGTTACCATCTCAGCAGATTATATTGTTTTTGAAGGAATTGAACTGGAAGGTGACTTACAAAATTTAAATCTGGCTGATGCAGAAGATGCTGAAGCTCATGCAGAAAATGGGGGAAACGATTGGAATAGGTATGCTATATATAATAATAGTGGAATAACACTTGGTGGAAATAGTTCACTTGGAAATCATCATATGATTGTTCGGAATTGCCGAATTCATGATTTCCCAGGTAGCGGCATTTCAGGTATTAAATCTGATTATGTGACGGTGGAAAATAACGAGGTTTACAATGTGAATTGGTATACAATGTACGCAGGCAGTGCGATCAGTCTGTGGCATACTTACAACAGCGACATGAAAACCGGCTACAAGAATTTTGTTCGCAGAAACATTTGCTATAATAGCAAAACATTGGTTAACTGGGTTGTTACCAAAAGTCTGTCCGATGGGAATGGCATTATCATCGACGATAATCGTCAAACTCAGGACGGTAAACTCGGTACTGCTTATGTAGGACACACTTTGGTTGAAAACAACATCTGTTTTAATAACGGTGGTTCTGGCATACATGCATATAGCAGTAATAATGTGGACATAATAAATAACACTACATTCAATAATGGAACGGTGGTTGGCTACCCTGAGATCTTTCAAAATTCGGCGAAAGATGGAATTGTAATGAATAACATAATTTACGCTAGAGATGGTGGAGAGGTAAATTCGAACTATAATACCAACAATGTAATATATGATTATAACATCTACTTTAATGGAAGCTATGAAGTGAAAGGGGAACATGACAAAGTAATTGATCCCATGTTTATTAATCCTACAATAGATCCTGACCTTGCCGATTTTCATTTGCAAAATGGTAGTCCTGCGATTGACTTTGGGTCAACAACTTTGAGGTCCCCAGCAGCTGCACCTTATTCTGATTTTGAGGGGAATAGCCGTCCTCAAGGAAATGGGATTGATGCTGGTGCTTATGAATCACCATACCATTCAAATATGAATGTTTGTCACTTAATTTCTCCGGCAGATGGTGAATCATTTGACGAAGGGTTGAATATTAATCTGGTTGCGTTCGCTACAGCCGAAAACGCCCTTATTTCAAAAGTTGAATTCTATGAAGGTATTACTAAAATGGGTGAATCAATAAGTTATCCATATAGTTTTCTTTGGCCTAATCCATCTACTGGAGAATATATTGTTTCTGCACATGCATACGATGAAAACGATAATATAAAGATTTCTGAGAAAAAATTGTTCAGAGTAACTTCATCGGAACCAACAGAGTTAATAATGAACGGCGAATTTGTTGACGGTAAAGATTATTGGGAGTCAGATGAGTGGGGTGCTTCATTAAGTTTTGTAATTGATGAAAGTTCTGTTCTTTCAGGAATTGAATCAGCTCATTTGAAGGTTAATGGTGTGGGTGAATTCGATTATCAAGGACAATTAGAGCAGAAAAACATTTCATTAGTTGAGGGAAAGGAATATGTTCTTGCTTTTTCTGCAAAATCTTCAGGAGATCGGACAATGCCTGTTTGGATTCAAAACAATGACGCCCCTTGGGCTATGTGTTTTCAAGAGGAGGTAAGTGTAAAAACAGAGGCACAGGATTTTGGGCCATTTCTTTATACATCAGAGGTGACAACCGAGAGAGCTGCGCTTAAATTCATTTTAGGTGGTTTTTTAGGTGAAGTTTGGATTGACAATGTCAGTTTAACCAGTTTAACCGGAACTGCTACTCCAAAACCTGAATGTAACATTTTAAGTCCTGAATCTGGAAAAGTTTTGGAACGTCCGGCTTTAATTGATATTCAGGCAACAGCAGATGTTTCAACTGGTACTATTTCGGAGGTTGAATTTTATGCCAATAATCAACTTTTAGGAACAGAAAATAGTGAACCTTACAGTTATACCTGGAGAGATTTCACGACTGGCGATTATTTGTTAACGGCTGTCGCAACCGATGCCAATGGAAACGTCGCAACTTCTTCGGTAATTCCAATCTCAGTTGTGAATGTCTCTGGCATTAACAAAATAAAAAAACAATCTGTTGGTATTTCACCAAACCCAGCAAATGAATATTTTATAGTTCAAAGTCCAGCTGACGAATTAGTGAAAAGCGTAAAGGTATATAATATTCTCGGTCAGCAAATTCTTGAAGTAAAGGAATCTTCACAGATAAACATTGGTTCATTAACTCCTGATATTTATCTGGTTAAAATTACTACATCCTTAAAAGTACATACCTTTAAATTTTTGAAAAACTAAAACCTTTGATTATGAAACTAACTTTTTTATTTCTGGCTTTTTTCGTTGGTTTTATCGCTACTTCTCAAAACGGTACTAAGGTCATCCTGGATGCCGATACAGGAAATGAAGTTGATGATTTGTATGCTATTGTCAGAGCCTTTGCTCACCCATCGTGGGATATTGTTGCCTTGAATGCTACTCAATGGCAGGATAGTCAATGGGCGGTGGACCATACTATGGAAGAAAGCCATCGTCTTAACGAGGTATTGATCTCCTATTTGAAAAAGAACGATGAGGTAAAGCTTCTGCGAGGTGGATTCAGACGTATGTACGACTGGGGGGATGAAGCCCAACATTCTGCTGCTGCTTACGAAATTATTAAACTGGCCAATAAACAGGAGGAAGGGAGCAAGTTAATGATTGTTGCCCTGGGAGCTCTTACAAATGTGGCCTCAGCATTATACATTGATCCGGCCATTGAAGATAAAATTGTTGTTTATTGGTTAGGAACTTCCTATGATTTTGTTAATGAAACTTCCAGAAGAACCGATTTTAATGTTGTGATGGATATTCAGGCGACAGAAAGGATGCTTTCTTCTAAGGTTGAAATGCACATTATGCCGGTTAATGTGGCTTCCAGCATGAAGTTTGATTACCAAAAAACCAAAGAGTTGTTTCAAGGGAAGCACCCCTTGACAGATTTTTTACTTCAGCGTTGGGTCAACCATTTAGACGGAGGGAGGTATGAACGCACTCTGTGGGATGTGGCCCTGATTGAGGCAATGATTCACACTGGCTCGGCTGAGCAGGTAAAAGTTTCAATATTCAAAAATGGAAACGTATGGATTTTTAAAGATTTTGATGAACAATTTTTTATTCAGGATTTATACGATTCAATACTTGAGTTTTTAGATAAGTTATAATAATTACAAATTGAGTGTTATGAGAAAAATTTTATTTTTTACATTTTTTTGCTACGATCTCGCTAACCGGATATTCAAAAGTCTGGAGGCTTTTCGATCGTAACTTGGAAGTTCAGTTTGACGATCAGACTGCACTCTTTTCAGTAGTTGATAAACGATGTAATAAAGAATGGGAACAAGCTCCTTTAACTGGACAGTTTTCTGTAATAAAGACGGAACAAAAAGGGAATTCATTAACTATCAAGCTTGAAGGAGAATTTCCTGTTAAAATAATTTTAACGTTAACCCAATTATCAGCTGTTGAGATTACCCTTAATTCCAATGAGAATGAGACTTTTAGTGAACTTGCTTACCCATCAGCATTTAAAACTCCGGATAAAAATTTCTATTTGCTGGAAACAGATGGAGAGGGACTTTTAATACCTGTAGATGATCAATATTACCCATTAGGAAATGGAATAACGTATTTTTGTGGAGGTGGTCTTTCAATGGCGTGGATGGGCGTAACCGATTCAAAATTTGAAACCGGTTATATGGCTATTCTGGAGACCCCCTATGACGCTGCGCTGAGAACCAAACGGGAAGACGGTTTGGTGACTTTTTCTCCAATTTGGTTACCGTCAATGGAAAAATTCGGATATAACCGGAAAATAACTTATCACTTTTTTGATCAGGGTGGGTATGTAGCTCAATGCAAAAAATACCGTAATTACATTTGGGAGAAGAATAATGTAATCACCTTAAAAGAAAAGCAGGAAAAGTTTCCGGCAATCGAAAAAATGGTTGGTGGAGTTCATATTTATGTTTGGGACAAGGCCCGCGAAGTCGATTTTGCCAAGGAACTAAAAGCATCGGGAATAGAAAAAGCTTTTATTCAGTGGGATGCTAACCACACTCCTTATCCGGTAAAAGACTACGATAATTATTTGAAGGACTTAGGCTATGCAACTGGTGGTTATGAGCTTTTTACAGATATACATTTAAAAGATACTGCCTTTTATGAAGTTGATCCAAATGGACCTACGCACTTTGCTCATGCTGTATACCCGGGAAAATTCAACGAGTTGACTGCCCGAAAAAGTGATGGATCAACTTATTTTAATGAATTTGGCCATACCTCTTGCCCGGTAGCTGTTCGTCCGGAAATATATCGTAAATTGAGAAGCAAGTTAAAAGAATATCCGCATGAGGCCATGTTCTTAGACGTCTATCTGGCGAACGGTATATATGAATGTTACTCCAAAGATCATCCCGTTACACGGCAGCAGTTTGTTGAGGCCGCTATTAAGAATCATCAAATTATTGAGGATACATTCCACTTATATCTTGGCGGTGAATGGGGCGCTGAATATGCCAATGCTCATGTGGCCTATGCTCATGGAATGATGACTCTGGGACGAACCTGGTGGGGAACTGGAATTGATAAAAGAGGAACCATTTACTATGCCGGGGACTGGCAAAGCAACCCACGGCCTACATCAATGGTTGGCACCCGGGTTGCCAACGATGCCTACCTGAAATACTCAATTAATGAATATATACGCGTCCCTTTGTACGAATTGGTTTACCACGATGCCTTGGTCACCTCCTGGCGCTGGGAAGATGGAAATCATCATACTCCGGAAATTTGGTGGAAAAAGGATTTATTCAATATGCTGTATGGCAATGCTCCTCTGTGGAGTATAGACCGGGAACGCTGGCAAGAATATAAATATTCTTTCATCGACAGTTACAAAAAGGTTTGTCCCTGGTTACAACAAATTGGTTACGACGAGCTGGTTTCTCACAGGTTTGTTACAGAAGATCACCGAGTGCAGGAATCAGTCTTTTCTTCAGGTAAAAAAATAATAGTGAATTTTGGAGATGAAGACTTTGACAACAATGGAGAACTGGTGAAATCAAAATCATTTATTCAATTCATTGAAGCCCAAAAGTCAATAACTGATTAAATATCAGCTGTCTGCTAAAATTTGTATCTTAACCATAATTATAATTGCTCCCTGGTTACTTCAAACTAATCATACGTTGTTATGAAAAAACATTTCATTTATTCTGTATTAAGCTTTTTGTTTTTATTGTTAATTATTCATTCACCTCTGTTAGCTGTACAGTATTATTTAAGCAGCGCAACAGGCAATGATTCGAATTCTGGAACAAGTATTAATAACCCCTGGAAAACCTTTAACCCTGTAAATACGAGAACTTTCCAGCCAGGTGATATA
>JACDJB010002568.1_pt1 | contig 12878 bp, 6 predicted proteins | sample 7454121 | NCBI WGS metagenome assembly JACDJB01 (sample SAMN14253290, study PRJNA609438) | sludge metagenome | isolation source: sludge after 25d culture with pyrite | collected 2018-12-20 | reverse complement strand
TATCAGACGGAGCTCGAGATGCAGTCTCATATTCTTAATGAGGTCGGAAAGGCAATTGTAGCTACCGATTCAAACAGAGAAATTACCTTCTGGAACAAGGCTGCAGAGGAATTATATGGCTGGAAGTCGGAGGAAGTAATTGGCAAAAAAGCAAGCGAGGTCCTGATGCCAGAAGGAAATGAAAAAAAAGCAAACGAAATCTTCAGCTCGCTTCTTGAGAAAGGGATCTGGAAAGGAATCTTTTCTCAGAAGAAGAGAAATGGAGAGATCTTCATCGCGGAGATGACTGATCTCGTGGTTCCAGTCGAAGATGGAAAATCAAGAATCTTTGTCAATGTATCTTCTGACATCACGGAGCAAAAAAGAACTGAAGAGACCCTTAAGAATACGTTGAGATCAACAGTAGAGGTTCTTTCGGTGATCACGGAGTCTAGAAGTCCATTTTCCGTCGGCCATCAGAAGAATGTTTCTAGGCTGGCTTCTGAGATCGCCAGAAAACTTGGTCTTGGCGAAGAAAGGGTGGGGTTTGTAACTCTGGCGGGACTAATGCTGGATGTCGGTATGATTGCAGTTCCAAGCGAAATTCTGTCGAAGACCGGGCTTCTAAATGACATAGAACGGCGACTTATTGAGCAACATGTTGTCAAAGGAAAGGAGATACTTGAGAAGGCGGATTTCTTCCGGCCTATCATAGATCAGATTTATCAACATCATGAGAGACTCGATGGTTCGGGTTATCCCCGCGGTCTGAAAGGTGATGAGATAATTTTGGAGGCAAGAATACTCGCAGTCGCAGACGTCTTTGAATCCATGGTTTCTCATAGACCTCAACGTCCCGCCCTTGGAATCGAAAAAGCTCTTTTAGAACTGAAAAGCAACGCAGGAACTCTTTTTTGACCCCAATGTGGTAAAAACCTGTGTATTACTTATCGAATCAGGATTCACTTTCGACTCGAATTGATTGACCGTATTTCTTTCAAGATTTTCACTCAGAAAACTTCCTGCATCCACATTGACAAACATAACCATACTCAAAAAACAGATTCCTGCAGCGAACCGGTGCCGGGCTTACCCAGTTGCCGCCTTATTTCGCCAGAGCAACTCGTCTATTTCCGATAATGTTCATTCTTCTACACACCTCAAAACTCAATTTTCTCTGAAGACCTGCAATCGCTCTCTGACATCTACCGGCAACATCAGGAGCTGTAGTAAATGGAGGTCCCCGGAGTTTTCACACACAAACTCTCGTTTAGCAGCTCCCCAAGCTTATTGCGAGATTTTCGACATCTCCAATCCTCGCTTTCGGGATTCCTCCCTCTCGACGAGATCTTCCTGCATAAGTTCGTTGCCTGTAAACCGGACCGCCTCTCTATACCTTCATCTGACCTTTCAGGTGGTTCGAGTCATGCAATCAGAAGCCCTAGACTATTCGCAGATTCTTGTTATATAAGTTCTTCTAGAAGCTAGAGCCCCGAACAGAGACAATCCCTGAAAAGAAAGTCTTCACGGAATACAATTCCATTCTATACCCCGTTCATGTGGTTTTTTCCTCAATCATTTCGATGAACAGTCCGGCAATCTTCGGGTCGAATTGCTTTCCGGCTCCCTCTCTGACTGCTCTAATGGCCGTTTCTCTTCTTTCTTCGATTGAACCGTCTCCTCTATTGAGAACACGTTCGTAGGCTTCTGCGACTGAAATAACTCTTGATATCAGTGGGATCTGTTCGCCTTTGAGCCCTCTCGGGTAGCCCTTGCCATCCCATCTTTCGTGGTGACTGTAGGCGTATTCGGCGAGATCCAGCGTATCGTCAAAGAGATTCAAGATGCGGTATCCAACAACGGAATGCTGCCGCATTTTTTCACGTTCTTCATCCGTTAGAGTTTCTTTGGACAAGATACCTATATCGAGAATGATCTTACCGATATCGTGTAAATATCCGGCTCGTTCAAGAACACTGATCTCCGGCTTGGAAAGGTTCAAAGCAGATCCCGTCTCGCCACACAACTCACTGACTGCAATCGAATGGCGTTTTTCTCTTGGACACTTCGAGTGCAAAGTCTCAATAATGGTGTCAATAATATCCCTGTTTGCCGATTTGCGGTTCATCGTCTTATCCCTATACATCGAATTCTCCGCGTTGGCCATTATCTCTTCAAGTGGTTGATCAATGTTTGTCTTCGTGTCGAAGCCTAGCGAAATGCTACACTTCACCGCCGAAACGCGGGCATTTGAGAATCCCGTCTTGATTCGCGAAAGGATCTCTTCGGCACCCTCCTTGTCTGTCTTTGGCATAAGAATAATGAACTCGTCACCGCCAAAGCGAGCAATTACGTCGTTCTCTCTGCAGGACTGGCGGAGAATTTCTGCAGACTTTTTTATAAGCTCATCTCCGGCAGCATGACCAAACACATCGTTGGTCATCTTTAAGCCGTTGATATCTGCAAAGATAACGGAAATCGGCAAATTGTCGGGGACGTCTAGTTCCTTGCGGTTGTTCTCGAAACAACTCCTGTTGTGAAGACCGGTAAGTGTGTCGTGACAGCTCAAGTATCTGATCTCCTCTTCTCTCTTTTTTCGTTCTGTAATATCCATGAAGGTTATTACCCCGCCGACTACCTTCCCGTTTCTTATCTGGGGATAAGAATGGTACTCTACATCGAAAGAGGTCCCGTCAGATCTCCAGAAGACCTCGTCATCCGCTTCAAAGCCTCTTCCTTGTTTGATCGATCTGAGAATCTTGCAGTCATCAGCAGGAAACACCGTTCCATCGCGTCGGCTATGGTGAAGCTTCAGGTGCATGTTCTTTCCCAGCAATTCTTCAATGCTTTCGTATCCAAGAATTCTAGCCGCACTAGTATTGCAGAAAGTGCAGTTCCCATTCATGTCTATTCCGTAAATCCCTTCTGCCGTAGAATCTAACAGCAGTTGGAGTTGATTCTTGTTCTCTTCAAGTTCCGCATTCGTCTTGTGCAGTTTCTCCGTTCTATCTCTGACGCTATCTTCCAGGTTATTGATGAGAAACTGCATTTTATCGGCAACTTTATTCAATCCCGTCGATATCGTTCCGATTTCATCGTTCCTAACCACGTCGACTCTCTTTGACAGATCCCCCGAGGATAATGCAGCGGAGACCTCAAGAAGATTGTCTACAGGCTTCATCAGCTTGCCAGCGGCAATATTGAATACAATTACTGATATTATCAGTGCGAGAGCAACCAGCAATACAGTCATGTGAATACTTTCCACAACACTGGTCATATAGAGTGCTTCAGGAATTGCCGACATCAAGATCCAGTCAACACCCGGCATGTGGATTTCTCTAATACCTACAAAGAGCTTTCCGCTCTCACCCCTGTATGTGAAATGTGGATCTTGAGTTAGAGAGTAATCATTATATGCCTTCTTAATGTATGAGTTCTCGATTTCACCAATTTCATGTCGTTTGAACGTACCATCGGAAAGGATGGAGAAGTTGTCGAGCTCCATAGAGTTGGCGATCAGTAAGCCTGTGTCCCTTTCAAAAATGATAGCGTAACCATTATAGCCTCTCACAATGTCCTTGAGAAAACCTCCGACACCCGAAAGCAGCATGTGTGTTCCCAGGACGCCCCGCAGATTACCCTCTCTATCATAGACAGGCCAAGCGGCAGAAATGGTCAAGTCATCCATCACAAAGTGTTTGTAGATTGGCGAAAAGACTGGGCCCGCTTCGGCTTCCGCAGTTTTATACCATGCGCGTGTTCGGGGATCGAATTTCCCCGCTACAACTACTCGTTCGCCGGCCGTCAAGTCCTCATTCACGGAGTAGTACCATGAGTAGCCTCCTGTAGAGGCGTCGTTTCTCATTATCTCTATTACTCCATCTTCATTTCTGCGCGCCCCGTAGTACTCGCCACTGGCTGTACCGAAACTGAAACTGTATATCTCCGCTTCATGCGAGCTCAAAACACCGACGAAGTATTTTTCTCTAATTTCCTCGTTGGACAGATCGAGTATATTGTTCTCGATAATACTGTGGTTTGCTTCGTTAATGTGAGTAGGCTCATGCATGAAGTCGACTATGTGATTGAACACGCTTTCGCTAATTGTCTCTACAATGCTTTCAGATGTGCGTTCGGCTGAAGATAACCATCTCGCGAAAATCATACTTCCGATTCCGCCAACAGATATTGTAATGGCCAACATGAACATAATCGTGATGACCCATTTGATCGAAATAACTCTTCTACTCCCCTTCATAATCCTTACCTTCCCTCTTAGCGATAGTCTTCAGCGCAAAGACAAAGTTTACAGAAGCTGACTGGCTTTCAAAACCCCGATTGCCGCCTCCTCATCCAGAGGTTTGCCGATCAGATATCCCTGTATTCTGTCACATCCCCAACTATGCAAATACTGCCTCTGCTTTTCATGCTCCACCCCTTCTGCTATAACACAGTGGCCAAGTTTATGGGCCATTGAAATGATATCACTGGTGATCGTGTCCTTCGCGTCTAAACACATCAGTTTGTCAATGAAGGACTTGTCGATCTTCAGGCAGTTCACATTCAGCTCCCTTTCTCTCGCAAGAGAGGAGTACCCTGTCCCAAAATCATCGATAGCAATCTGAATTCCCGAATCCTTAAGGCCTCCGATGATTCGGTTTATTTCCTCGTAGTTCGAGGCAAATACCGACTCCGTAATCTCTAGCCCGATATTCTCCGGATTGACCTGTGTCCGATCTATCATCTTGAAGAGATTCTCGGAAAAATCGCTCCTCAGCAGCTGAATTGCAGAGACATTGATCGAGACAAGTACTCCGCCGAATCCATTGTCCTTCAACCTTCTTAGAAAACGCAGGGCCCTGATAATGGCTCTGCGACCGATCGGGACGATCAACTTTGTCTTTTCAGCTATGGGGATGAATTCCAAAGCCGGCACAAGACCAAACTTTTCAATCTTCAATCTGGACAGAGCTTCAAAACCACAGATCCGATTTGATTCTAGATCCAGGATCGGCTGATACTGTAAAAACAGTTCGCCGTAGTTTTCATCCGCGCCAATTTTAGCGAGCTCACGCTTCATCTCTTCTTCGCGAATCATTTCCATTTCGATTTCTGCGTCATAGAAACAAATCCCAACATCTCTGTCGTATATGTTCAGAGCTTTTTCTGAGGCAATCAGAAGTCTCTTCATTAGCTGATCTACATCGCGGTCACTGTCTTTATCAATTTGAACAACGCCTATCCCACCGCCAATTCTCTCAGCAACGAGTAGTGACTCGAGCATATTCGCAATGTCTCTGCAGAATTCAGTCAGTTCTTCTCTGTCTTTGTAGTCTTTCAAGTAGAAAACAAATAGATTTTCATATGTATAGAACAGCATGCGTCGGTCTGTACAATACTGGCCGAGCATATCTGCTACTTCCCTCATCAACTCCTGAGTGTAATGAAATCCATAGGTTGCGGTAAGTGACTGAACAGTGTTCAGATTTATACTGACAAATGCCCTGTTCTCAAGCCTTCGATGTTTTCCATCCCTCTCTAGAAGAGTCTCAAGATAATTCAAGTTATGCAGACCCGTCCACCTGTCGTGCTCGCTATTATACTTAAGCCTGTCTTCGATTCTCTTCCGATATGTTATGTCAATGATTATCCCTTCAAGAGCCTCAACCTCTCCTCCCTCGCCAAAAACTCCTTCTCCCATCTCCAGAACCCATTTTCTCTCACCCTCTGCCGTAATGATCTGATATTCATAATTTAGAGGAACTTTCTTAGCGAGAGTCTTCTCCCATTCTATCCAGAGGGATTCACGGTATTCCGGAGCAACCAAATCGCAAAAGGCAAGCTCTTTGTTGTTTATTAGGCTTTCAGGCGAATAGCCAGTAAGTGTGGAGCAGCCGGCAGAAACAAACTCCATAGTCCACTGCCGATCGTACTTGCACCTGTAAGCAAGACCGGGAAGATGGGAGAGAAGAACGGACTTGCTGCGCTCGCTCTCGAGTAGGTCGGCCTCCATCTCTTTTCGTCTCGTGATTTCCTGAGCCAGACATATATGGTTGTACCTGTCATCATTCGAAATTATGAGCGGAGCCACGGTCATTTGAACCCAAACGATAGAGCCGTCGGGCCTAACATATCGCTTCTCCATTGAATAACTACTGAGCTCACCACGCTGCAACTTCTTGAAGTTTATCAAGTCCTTATCGAGATCATCGGGATATGTGATCTTCACCCAGCCAAGCTCCATCAATTCATCCTTAGTTCTTCCTGTTATTTTCTCGAACATAGGATTGAACCTCGCAACGGTATTCTCCCTGCCATTAGACGGTTCAGAGCCGTGTGAAATAGCTATCCCAATGGGCGCCTGCTGGAAAATCGTATCGAAAGTCAGGCCCTGTTCATACAGCTTATGCTCGAGCATTTGCTGGATTCGAAGCAGTTCAACGTGAATTTCAATTCTGGCTTTCAAGGAATCCATATTTACGGGCTTTCTTATGTAGTCCACTGCACCAAGTCTCAGACCTTCTATCTCATTATCCAGCTCATCGTAGTTCGTCAAAATAATCGTGCGGAGTCCCTTGTATCGATCATTTGACTTCAAAGCTTTTAGAACCTCGAACCCATCCATCTTAGGCATATTCAGATCCAGTATCACAATGTCAATGTCGCCATGTTCATCGATTTGTTGCATGGCCTCTATTCCGTCACATGCCGTAAGGATATCGTATTCGCGCAACATTCTCTCGATTATGAAACGATCTGATGCCGAATCGTCCACAACCAAAATTTTTGCAGACATCATTCTTCCTCCTTAAGTTTGGGAGACTCATGCCTTTTCATTTCTGGGCATGAAACCGATCGATTTCCTCGATCAGTCTTCTCAGCAAGCCAGAAAATCTATCTTTCAGCGGCTGTATTTTGTCTTCCTTTTCTTCATTTAAAGCCTTCTGCAATTCCATCGACACTGTGTGCAATTCCTTTGCTCCGATACTGCCTGAGCTTCCCTTAACCTTGTGGACGATCTGCGCGGCATCGGCATATCTCTTTTCATTTATTACAAGTGAAAGCTTTTCTACGGTTTCCCGGTTCTCTTCCAAGTATGCTTTCAATATCTGCCGATAGACTTCTATATCGCCACCAATGTTCTTCAGTCCGGCCGATTGATCGAGAACGGTCGACTCTTGTATTCTTTCTTCCTCATTTTCCAGTATTATTTCTTTGATGGTTTGAATGAAATGGTCGGGGTCAAAGGGCTTGCTTATGTAATGATGAATCCCACTTTCTTCGCATTTCTCTTTGACACCGAGAATCACATCCGCGGTCATCGCCACAATCGGGACACTGGTTGACATCTTCCTGATCTCCTTCGCCGCCTCGTAACCATTCAATATGGGCATGTGCAGATCCATCAAGATCAAGTCGATCCTTTCCTTATGCTGCGAGTAAAGTTCAATGGCAGTCTTACCGTCGCCGGCCAGAATCGATTCAATTCCCACTTGCTGGAGAATAGACTTGGCAATCAATTGATTGGTCTTGTTGTCTTCCACCAGGAGAACCTGATGTGGTCGTTCCAGTTTTGCCTGGCTCACTCGCTCTTTTATTGAAGGATGGGTGGCAGACACGGCCTTCAGCTTGAAAATGTCGAGAATTCCATTCAAGAGGATTGAAGGAATGATCGGCTTGCCGATTCCCATATCGATTCCATAGTCGTTAAGTTTATCGAACAAGTCCTCTCTCATCATTGGCAGGAGCATGATAAGCTTTGGAGTCTTAGGTATCCTTTTGTTATTTCGAATTGAAACTGCAAATTCGAAGCCCCCTTCAGACGGTGTATCGTAATCCAGAATGAACAGGTCGAAGGATTTGGCGAACTTCCCATCAGCAGCTTCCAACATGCTCACTGCACTTTCCTGCGAGGTCGTGAGTTCACAATGCATTCCAAAAGCGCCGAGATAGCTCTCGATCAAGTTCATACTTGCCCCCGTCTTCTCAAGTACGAGAGTCCTGATATTCTTGAAGTGAGTCGCCGAGAAGGTTTTCGCATATAGTTCCTCCCTCTCTTTATCGACGTCCAGTGACAGATGAATGATAAACGTGGAACCTTCTCCCGGGGTGCTAAAAACCTCGATTTTTCCTCCCATCATTTCCACAAGATTCTTGACGATCGACAGTCCCAGTCCCGAACCCCCAAATCGACGGTTGATGGTGCTGTCTCCTTGTATGAAAGGCATAAACAAGTTCTTTATCTGCTCTTCGGTCATCCCGATACCGGTATCTCTGACGGAGAATGACAGATGATACTTCTCATTTTCCTTAGCAACTAGCCTGACGTCAAGCGAGACTTCACCGGCACTTGTGAATTTCGCTGCATTGTTAAGGATATTGAGGAGAATCTGTTCTATTCGCTTCTGGTCACCGAAAAACCAGTTGGGAATAAGGGGATCCTTCGAAAGCCTGAAACCGATTCCCTGTTCTTCGATCTTGTAAGACACGATATTCACGACATCCTGGATGATCTGATCCATGCTGAAAGAAGTGATCTCCAGCTCGACCTTGCCGGCTTCGATTTTAGAGAAGTCAAGAATATCGTTAATTATACTCAACATGTTGTTCGAGGCCTGAGTAATCCGATCCACATACATACTCTGAGTCAAAGAAATCTCTGTCTTCTTCAGAAGGTATGCCATTCCCGTAATTGCATTGAGCGGCGTCCGAATTTCGTGAGACATCCGCGCCATGAAGCTGGACTTGAATTCATTTGCATCTTCTGCTTCTCGTTTTGCCCTCTCCAGATCTATCTGAATGAGCTCCCTTTTTCTGACTTCCTTTTTCAGACGAAAAATCCAGTAGATCGAAACAGCCATTGCAACGCCAACGAAGGCGCCAAAGATAGAAATAATCCGGATTATACGGCCATAGTCAACCTCTGACTCCAAATCGATCCATTTGCTGTTGATGGCAATTCTCTCTTCCTGTGTGATCGAATCCAACGCCTTGTTGATAATACTTATTAAGTGGGGCCAGTCTTTGCGAACTGCAAAATGCAGGGCCAGCTGCTTCTCCGCTTCGAATGCAGTGAATCGCAAGTTTGTCAGCCCGTTTTCGCGTATTAGATGATTCGTAGTAGCGAGGTTTCCGACGAAAGCCCTCTCCGTTCCGTTTGCCACTGCCGTGATTGCGGCCTCAACTGAGTCGTACAGACTCAGGTTTATCCTCGGATAGTATATTAAGTAACTGTGATGAGAACTGTTTCTTTGCACAGCCACTGTTAATCCTTCCAGGTCTTCGATTCCGGAGATACCCTTGTCGGTGTCTCTGGTTACGATTACCCTCTTGAAGTAATAATAAGGTTCGGAGAAAAGGAAGTGTCTCTCTCTCGTCGGTTCTCGATATTGCAGGCAAAGCGTCGACCTCGCCCGACAGAGCCAGATCATATGCTTCTGGCCAGCTCAACCCCGGAGTAATCTCAAATCTGAGACCTGTTCTATCGCTGACAAGCGACAAAAGGTCCGCGGTAATACCCTTGTATCTTCCGTCTTTGTCAATGAACTCAAACGGCACAAAGGCGGGATCTACTCCGAGCCTTATGACAGGATGCTCATTCACGAAAATGATCTCATCTTCAGTCAAAGTTATCTTTCCATCCACCGCAAAACAGGGACCTGACAAAAACATTATTGTGCTTACGGCTACGAATAACAGGACTAGAAGCTTTTTCATAGAGACGCTCCTCCACGCACAAAACGAACCGACTTACAGCCTAGACCAATGCAAAGGCTATTCTTGTCGGTCACGCATAAAATCGAAATACAACTAGCTTTCGTCTGTCCTTTCAGGTAAATCTCACCCCATTCAGCTGGAGAATTTCACGACACCTTTCCCAGTTCCACGACTCTTCACTCCAAAAGCCTGGAAAGAACACAGAGCATCGCGGAATTTCGCCCTGATCATCTTATCAAAAAGATCCCCCACTTAGCTTGAAGTAATACATTCCTTTTCCCTCTTCAAGCTTCGGCGAAAAATTCTTCTTCACAATCTATGTGCTCCATTCAATACAATTTCATGCCAAACTGCCCATTCAGAAGCATAGACTCTTCTAGCGAATAATCGTTTTTTTATCGACTCTCAATTTCGTACAAATAAATCGCTATACTCAATCCTGGCGGCCTCTTTATGTAACCCACGGAAAAGCAGTTTGGAGCGTGATCCTTTATGACGTCCTTAACAAATCAATAATACTCTTCAATTCCGAAAATGTATTTATTCTTGTTATTAATATTCTTCGTAACCCAAAACAAATGCTTATCCCTTTTGGACAAAGAAGTGCTACCGATGTCACTTGCTCTCTTCGACCGTGCGGAACTCCTTATTTAAAAAGTATTCTTCGAACTCTCTTCAAGAAACTTCGAGTCTATCCTTTGATCTCTGCGCTGTTCCTCAACACTTTACAAAACGACCGAATGCAAAGAGCGTGATTGACATGATTGATCGCATGCTTTGCCCATATTTCAACTATGATCAATGACGATTGTTTTTCTATAGAGATTACGATGGACGTCAGCTACGTATTGCCTGAAGAACGCGATCAAATGATGGAGACGTGAAAGGCCTTCATGGATTAAGCGATTGTTGGATAGTGAAAACTGGAAGTCTAGGTAAATAGAATTCGCTCTAGATTGAACATAAGCCACTACAATTGGCAAGAGAGACGTGGAACGCTCTCCACAAGTATGCACAATTAAAACCCTGCGGTGCTAAGCTATTATAGGACATTCAATGATTGCTCCTAAAGGCTCGCAGGTTACGGGAAAGAAATTGCGTACTTTGATCGCTATATTATTCGATCATAGTTTACTTGTCTCTTGCACTCTCTGAAAATATTGGACTATCGAAAAAAGAGAGGTGTTGGAGCGAGTTTGGTTATTTGTTGTTTAAAGCCGTTACTTCACAGATTTGTAGATGTCTCTTCTCGTATGCCCTCAAACATTGATCTTCCAAAGGGGGAATTTGAATGAGGAAAAGACACATTATTCTGCTCATTGTTCCTTTAGTACTTCTACTCACGGGCTGTCCACTTTTTAACAAACTTCCGGTCTGGTCCACAATAGCAGATCTTTCAACAAACATAGGCGATATTGTAAACGTGAATCTTTCAGTATACTGCACAGACCCTGACGGCGATTCTCTGAATTTTAGGCTGGTAAACGGTCCAGGATCGGTCGTGGGTAGTCTTTACTCGTGGACAGTTACTGCGCCTTCTGGGCTAAAAACAGTCGAGGTAGCCGCTTCAGATGGTAAGGGTGAATCGAAGACCAGTTTCAAGATCAATGTGAAATCTCCGCCTAATGTTCCATCAAATCCTTCGCCGGCCCACAACGCAGATGGCCAGAGCTTTAAGAACGTAACTCTCACCTGGACAGGAGGGGATCCGGATGGCGATCCCGTGACTTATGACTTGTATTTCGGAACGAGCCCCAATCCACCGATTAATTCAACTAACCTGACTAATACTAGTCTTGTGAAGGTCGGCCTGGCAAGCTTCACAAACTACTACTGGAAAATAGTGGCTAAGGAGGGGAGCCGTGTGGTTGAAGGTCCGGTGTGGAAGTTCACAACGGAACCTTATGGAATCGTCGATGACAACTTCGAGTCCAGACCTCTTGGAGTTCTTGGGCCGTCAACCTTGCCATGGGCAAACTACGATAGTTCAGATTTGTCGAAGGGAGCCATTACCCTCTTTGGCTTCGCTGGGAGTCGAGGTCTTACTCTCTCTGATCCGACGCTTGATGGTTACGCAAGGGTTCTCAGGACAGGGCTTAGTCCTGCCAGAAGAGGTATGATCTCGTTTGATTTTAGTGTTGCAGCAAACGGTAACTTCGGTGTTGGAGACCGGACGCACTGGGCTCCTTATATCTTCTGTGGAGACTATGGAGAAGGATTTGGTTTATATACTTTCAGTGGGGACTACCAGATGATGATGCTTATATCTCCAAACACCTGGTACACCGTATTGATGGAGTTCGACTTCAATTTCCCTTACAGAGGATTCTCGGTTCATGTAAATGGAGCATATAAGGGAGCTGAGACTTATACGGTTACGTTGGATTTCACCCAGTTCGAATTCCTTGTCTTTTCTTCGAGATTGTGTGATTATGTCGATTTCGACAATGTCTATATCGGGATTTACGATTCCGGTTACACTACATCAGATGTAGATGCTATGTCATCTGACTTTGAACTCTCAACAGGACTGCCTTTGCCCTAGGGACAGACTCCATTTTTAACATCATTGTAACAACAGATGATGAGCGCTAATTCGATTCATGATCGGAGAGATCCTATCGATGCCGATCGCTGAAGATTCTATCCGCTCTTGCAGCTGCAAAGTCTGGGGGAGAATCCTTCTGACTTACAACTGAGCTTCCCGATAATGAGAACCTTAGTCGTGATAAAGGACCTAACGCAAGATGAGAAGCACAATGAAAATGGTAAGATTTATCGGGTAGTTCAACGAACCCCGTTCATGACCTCAGCATTACCCATAAGTCAGAGAGCACAATCCCACTAATATGCTGGTTCATGCGCGAACTTGTATTTGGCTCCTGATGATCCTGATCTCAAATCCTCCCTTGAGGGAGGAGGGCCACGTAGTGGCGGAGGGTGTAGGTCTTTGTAGACGAGAAAAGCCGATGCTCCGAAATAGTCCTCCGAGAGCGGTTGCTCGATGTTAGTTTTTGGTCTCTGGCAGGAGAATACACATGGATCACAGACCAAATGACGTGAAGAGCTAATATCGTTTAATTTCCAACAGGCCAACCTATTCTAAAAGTTGTTCAAAGAGCACACACCCCACCGCAAGCGGTCCCCCCCGCTCAAGCGGGGATTTAAGATCAAGAGCC
>JACDJB010002566.1_pt1 | contig 12879 bp, 10 predicted proteins | sample 7454121 | NCBI WGS metagenome assembly JACDJB01 (sample SAMN14253290, study PRJNA609438) | sludge metagenome | isolation source: sludge after 25d culture with pyrite | collected 2018-12-20 | reverse complement strand
TTCGAGGTCAACAAGGCCCTGGTCTCGCGCTCGCGCATCTTCCAGCTCAAGCCCCTGGTTGCCGCCGATCTCTACCGCATCGCCCAGGCCACGCTGTCCGACCCCGACCGCGGCTACGGCAAGCTGAATGTGCAGGTCGAGCCGGCCGCGCTCGATCATCTGGCCGATGTTTCCAACGGCGACGCCCGCGGCCTGCTCAACGCCCTGGAGTTGGCCGTCGAAACCACCCGCCCCGGTCCTGATGGCGCCATCCATGTCGATCTGGCCGTGGCCGAAGAGAGCATCCAGCGCCGGGCCGTGCTCTATGACAAGGAAGGCGACGCCCATTTCGACACCATCAGCGCCTTCATCAAGTCGATGCGCGGCTCTGACCCCGACGCCGCCCTCTATTGGATGGCGAAAATGCTGTACGCCGGCGAAGACCCGCGCTTCATCTTCCGCCGCATGATCATCTTTGCTGCCGAAGACGTGGGTTTGGCTGACCCCAACGCCATCCGCACCGTCGCCGCCTGCGCCCAGGCCTACGACTATGTCGGCCTGCCTGAGGGCCGTTTCCACCTGGCCGAGGCCTGCCTCTATCTGGCCACCGCCCCCAAGACCAATACCCTCTTCGCCTTCTTCGACGCCCTGGGCACGGTGGAAAAGGAGCGCGAGGCCGAGGTTCCCAGCCATTTGCGTGACGCCAACCGCGACCGCGAAGGTTTCGGCCACGGCGAAGGCTATCTCTACCCGCACGCCTTCCGCGACCACTGGGTGGCCCAGCAATACCTGCCCGCCGGCTTACAGGGCAAGGTGTTCTATCAGCCCAGCGAACAAGGCTACGAAGCCGGGATCAAGGCCGAGGTCGAGCGCCGCCGCGAGGCTCAACTGGCGGCCATGGTCGAGGGCGGGTATGCCCAGGCATCCGAAATCCTCACCTTTGCCGGCGCCGGCGTCGAACGGCAGGCTGACCGTTGGCTGCAGCGCACTATCTCCAATGCGGGCGAGCGGTTGGCGGGTCTGCGCGAGCGGGTGATGGGGGCAGCCGGGATTCAGCGCCATCACCTCGTCCTCGATCTGAACGCGGCCAGCGGCCTCTTGACCTGGGAGGCCATCCGCCGTGCGCCCGAAGGCGGCGTCTTCGCCCTGGCTCGCACCAGCCAGGAGGCGGACGCCCTGCGCCAGATGGCCGCCAACCTGCCCGAATTGCGCCGCCCTACTGTGCTCCAGGGCGATCTGCCTGAGCTCGCCGACCTGCTGCCTGCGAACGACTCCGCGCTTCGTTTCGATGTCATCCTGGGCCGCAACACCCTCGGCAGCCAGACGGACAAACCCGCCGTCTTGCGAACCGTCGCCGATCTGTTGGCTCCCGCCGGCCATCTTGTCCTGGCCGAGGCTGTCCCCTGCCACACCCAGCGCCTCTACCGGTTGGTTGAACTCGACGCCCTACCGCCAGACCTGGCCGAGCGCCTGATGGCGGCTGAAGAAGCCATCTATCAACACCCCGCCGACCCGCTGGTGAATTGGGATGAGCACGACCTGCAAGCCGCCTGCGCCGCCGCCGGTCTGGAAGCTGGCGTAGCCCTGGAATTCGATCCGGTAGAAATGCGCATCAGCGCCGCCCAGATCGACCAGTGGTTCGCCCCCCGTCCCGAAGGCCGGCCCTCCTACGGCCAGCGCCTGGCTCTGCACCTCTCACCCGACGAGATCGCCCTGGTCGCCGCGCTCTTCCGCCGCAAGCTCAGCGACCAGGTAGTCGTCTGGCGGAGTCCGCTGGCGTTGGTTACAGCGCGGCGCAGGAGCGGGTGAGCTTCGGGTATTGTGTTTCTTCAGCTATGCATAGGCTGCTACTGCGACCGAGCGTTCCTGCGCCCACGAGCGCCGGTGCAGTTTGATGCGTTCAAGTCACGAACTTGCCGCCAACGCAGCATCCACCTCACGGATGATCGCGTCGGCGTCGGCCAACAGACCCTTCATCTGCGTTTCGGGCGTCTGCGAGCTGCGGAAATAAAGCTCTAGCTGCTCCATCGGCGTCAGCGCCTCGACATTGATCGCCCCCCAGCGGCTGCGCACCGCGCCCTCGACAGACCGGCTGATGGCGGCGACGTCGTAGGCCTCGGTCAGCGCCGCTCGGATCGTGCGCTCTTTAAGCCCAGCCTCCTGGTCGGGGCGCAGCTCCACCCGCACCCGCACGATGGCGTCTTTCACCTCACGGCGGCTGATGGCTGCCAACACTTCGTTTGTCGGGTCGGCGGCCTGGCGGCAGTCGCAGTCGATAGTTACAAAACGACGCGCCTGGCGCTGGTGATGGGTGATGAATTGATAGCTGGTGTGCCCGCGGCCCACTTCGGCCAGCACCCAGCCCTTCGGCTCTTTTTCCTCACCAAAATCCACACGCTCCACGCTGCCGCTGTACACCACCGGTGGATGCGCGCCGGCGTTCAGGTCCTGGTGCTTGTGGATATGGCCCAAGGCCACATAATCCCAGGTGGGATCGGCCAAAACAGAGCGCGGCACGACCACATCCCGGCCCACCATCAGCCCCCGCTCCGAGCTCAGTTCGGCATTGCTGACCGAGAAATGGCCCACCAAAATCGCCGGCGTCTGCGGCTGCTTGCGCGCTCGCTCAGCCAGGGCCTGGATGCTCTCGATCATCTTGTCCGAAACCATGCCGTCGAGGTCTTCCAGGCTGATGCCCCGGTATTCCTCCTGGCTCAGCAGTTCAGAGGTCAGCGGATAGGGAGCCGCCGCCACCTGCACGGATTGGCCCCTCTGCGTGCTCAATGTGATCAGATCGAACTGCTCCAACACATAGACATTGGGCACGGCCAGCGTGGCAAAAACCTCAATCGACGAGGCTCTGGCCGCCACCGCCGGCAGATCGTGGTTGCCTGGGATCAATACTACCGGGATGCCCCGGTCGGCCAGTTCCTTGATGCGCCAGGCAAACTCGCGGCGATAGGTCGAGTTCGGGTCGCGATTCTTGTAGGCGTCGCCGGCGAAGATGACCAGGTCCACCTTCCTGGCGATAGCGTACTCCACCAGGTCCGACAGGCGGCGCAGGAAGTCCATCGCCCGGCCATTGAGACCGGTGGCGGGATCGATATGGCCGTAGCGTTCGATGCCGACGTGCAGATCGGCAAAATGCAGCACTCGGATGGGTTCGGAGGTGGTCATGGGGCCAAGTTATAGCGTTTCTACGGGGTCCACGTCAATTCGCCAGTTGGGCGTGAGACGGACGCCCGCCAGCAGAGCCGCCGGGTCCTCGCCCCGAATGAGCAGATGCCAGCGCAGCAGGTCGCGCTCCTTGCTGAAAAAGGCCGGGGCCGGGCCGATCAGGCTAAAATCATTCAGAGCCAGCTTCTCGGCGCGCTGCCTCAGCTGGACCGCCAGACGTTCAGTCTCGCGCTGGCAGCGCTCGCGGTTCGTGTCCAGGTATATCAACCGGGTCAGACGGCGGTAGGGCGGGTAGCCGTTCTCCTGACGGAAGCGCATCTCCTGTTCATAAAAAGCAGCGTAATCATGATGGGCGGCAGAAGCGACGGTGTAATGATGGGGATGATAGGTCTGGAAGATCACCTGGCCGCCCAAAGCTGAACGCCCGGCCCGTCCTGCCACCTGCGTCAGCACCTGGAAGGTGCGTTCGGCGGCGCGAAAATCAGGCAGGAACAACCCCACATCGGCGCTGAGCACGCCCACCAGCGTCACCAACGGCAGGTCCAGCCCCTTGGCGATCATCTGCGTCCCCACCAGTACATCGGCCTTATGGTCGATGAAGTCCTGCAGGATGTCCTCGTGGCTGGTCTTGCCGCCGGTCGTGTCCCGATCCCATTGCAGGGGGCGGGCGGTGGGGAACTCGGCCGCAAGCGCTTCCAGCAGACGTTGGGTGCCGGCGCCGAATTCTTTGAATCGGCGGCTCTTGCACTTGGGGCAGGCCTGGGGCAGCGGTTGGCGATGATTGCAGTGATGGCACAACAGGGTATCGCTGTGTACGGTGAGGGGAATGGCGCAGCGGGGACAGTGGATGACCTCACCACAATCACGGCAAAGCACAAAGCTGGCGGCCCCGCGACGATTGAGAAACAGGATGGCCTGCTCGCCGCGCCCGAGGACGCCGCGTAGCGTCTGGGCCAGCGACCGCGAAAACATCGACCGGTTTCCCGCTCGAAGTTCCTCGCGCATGTCCACGATTTCCACCGGCGGCAAATCCAGCATATCGTCGCCTGCAGCATCGTCCCCATCCCCCGGCGTCCGGTGCCCTCGCACGCGCTGCGGTAGGTCCAGCAGGTGGTAGGCCCCGCGCCGCGCCTGAAAGGTGCTCTCGAGCGACGGCGTGGCCGATCCCAGGATGGTGACCGCGCCCGTGATCCGGGCCAACTGCACCGCCGTCTCGCGGGCATGATAGCGCGGGGTGCGCGCCTGTTTGTAAGCGCCATCGTGCTCTTCGTCAACCACGATCAGCCCCAGCCGCGGGAAAGGTGTGAAAAGCGCCGAACGCGAGCCGACCACCACATCGAACTCCCCCTGCCGCGCCCTGCGCCAGGTGTCGTAACGCTCCCCTTCCGAGAGCCTGGAATGGACAACCGCCACCCGTCCCGGAAAACGTGCGGCGAAACGGCGCAACGTCTGTGGGGTCAGGCTGATCTCCGGCGTCAGGATGATGCCCTGGCGACCGGCAGCAATCGTCTTACTTAGCGCTCGCAGGTAGATCTCCGTCTTGCCGCTGCCGGTGACGCCATGGAGCAGATAGACAGGCGCGGCCTCCGCCGGGGATGCCGGCGCCAGCTCGGCCGTAGCCTCCTTCTCCAGCCAGGCCGACAGCCCCGCCTCGATCTCTGTCCAGGCGCGCTGCTGGTCGCGGGTGAGAGTGGGCGGCGTGTCCGGCTCAAAGCGGCGGCCGGCCAGCGGGTCGCGCCAAACCTCAGCATCACTCAGGGTGAGGATGCCGGCTTCGGCCAGGGTGCGCACGGTGGCCGCGTCGGTATTGGCCTCGGCATACAGCCAGCCTACCCAGGCCGGCTCATCGCCGGCGCGGCGCAGGGCATCGAGGATGGGCCGGTACTTTTCCGTCCCGCGCAAGGCGATGACCGCTGCATCGATCTCCTCCGGCGGCAGCAGCAGGCGCACGCGGCGTTCGGACGTGATCTCCACCTGCCCGCGCTCGGCCAGGGTGCGGATCGGCGCCGGGCTGGCGCCTATGGCCTCCGCAAGATCGGCTAGCATCGGTTCGGCCGTGGGGTGAGCGGCAAACCAAAGCAGAGCGTCAGCCTGTTTGGACGGGCGCCCAAGCCGCGTCAGGGCGTCGTCGATTTCCTCTGGCGGGATCGCAAGCTGCACGCGACGTTCCGTCTTGGGCCGGGGCAGGGACTCATTAGCCTGGTCGCGCAGCCGCGCCAGACCCATCTTTAGCACGACTCCCAGTACATCTTCAGTCGCCAGGCGGCGATCGATCTCGCGCAGGTCGTGCAGCGGCAGCGACCCTTTGCGCAGGTGCAGCATGAGCGCCTGCTGGGTCGGCGTCAGATCGTCCGGGTGGATGGGAGCGCCGGGCGCATATTCGACCATCACCTTGCTCTTGGCCCCAAAACCCGGCGGCAGCAAGAGCCGCACACATTCACTCAGCGGCGCCAGGTAGTGCCGGCAAAGCCACTGCGCTAGTTCGATCAGCGCCGGCGAAAGCGCCGGCTCAGCCGCAGCCAGATCGCCCAGCGGCTTGAGGATCACATCGGGCGGCGCCTCATCCGTCAGGCAGAGGACGACGCCTTGTTGCTGGCCGCGGCCAAACGGCACCCAGGCAACATGCCCGGGCTGGATGATCCCGCGCTGGCCGGGTGGGATGCCGTAGGTAAAGGTCTGGCTCTCAGGCCGGAAATCGAGGAGGGTTTCCGCTGCGCCTGACTGGTTTTCGTCCTTGTTCCCGGCCAGCCGTTTGTCGATGGGCAGAAGCACGGCGACCTGGGCGTAGCGCATCAGCCGATCTCCAGCGGGCGGTAGTCGGTGCGGGCGCGGGTAGCCTCAAGGATGGCCCAAAGGGTGCGAGCGGCTTCCTCGATGCGGGCGCTCCGGTTGACGACAACGTACTGGAATTTTGGCAGCTCGGCCATCTCTTTGCGGGCGTAAGCCACGCGAATGGCAATCTGCGCCTCAGAATCGGCTTGGCGCCCGCGCAGCCGCGCCACCATCTCTTCTTCGGTGGCTGTGGTCAGGAAAACGGTGATGGCGCCGGGCAGCTTGCCGGCCATCGTGTCCGCGCCCTGTACGTCCACGCGCATGATCACATCCTCGCCTCTGGCCAGAGGTTCTGTAATCTCGCTCTTGGGGACGCCCTTGTAGTCTCCATACACCAGGGCGTACTCCAGCAGATCATTGTTCTCGATCATCTGCGCGAAACGGCTCAGGCCGACAAAATGATAATCGCGGCCGTCTATTTCGCCGCTTCGTGGCGCCCGCGTGGTGGCCGTGACCACGCGATGAAAACGCACGCCCAATGCTTCCAACGCATCCAGCGCCGTATCCTTGCCCACGCCTGACGGCCCGGAAAGGATCATAACAACCGGTCTGGCCTCGTCAAAGGCGCCAAATTCCTGCAATGAGATAGCTTTTTCGTTCACTGTCTGGAGGTGAGGAGAATGGGGAGGGCGGCCAGATTTCTAGCCTGCCTGCGCCTTGCGTATACTTGGAAAGCTCATCCTGACAAAGACGAGACTCTCATGCCGATCTACGACTACTTCTGCCTCGACTGCCGCCGCCGCGCCAGCCTCTTCTATCGCACACTGTCAGCGGCGACTGCGGCCACGCCCACCTGCTCGCACTGCGGGAGCACCAGGGTGCGCCGGCTGGTCAGCCGGGTGGCGGTGGTCAAGTCGGAAGACGCCCGCCTGGACGATCTGTCCGATCCATCGATGCTGGACGGGCTGGATGAAGAAGACCCGCGCGCGCTGGCCCGGATGATGCGTAAGATGAGTGATGAAATGGGTGAAGAAATGGACCCTGAGTTCGATGAGGTGCTCGATCGGCTGGAGTCAGGGCAATCGCCGGAGGACATCGAGAAGATGATGCCGGATCTGGCAGGGGATGGCGGGGCCGGCGCTGACTTCGATATCTAGTCTGCTGCCGGGCACGTTACATCAGCCAACGGCTCATCATACCCCCGGCTGCCCGCAGATCAGAAAAACAGCGATCACTCGTATCGCCGCAACACACCCACCACGCCGCCGTGGACCTTCACCTGGCTGGGGTGCAGCACAAACGGTTTGTAGGCCGGGTCGGGATTGGCCGGGCGCAATTCCACCCGATCGCCATAGTCGTAGAAGCGTTTGAGTGTAGCCCCCGCCATCTCCTCCGGCTCCAACACCTCCACCACGGCCATCTGTCCCGTTTCGACGCGGGACTGGCTGCGGACTACGATCAGATCGCCGTCATCGACCAGGGCATCGATCATCGAATGGCCCTTGACTCGCAGAGCAAAGGCCTCGCCGCTGCGCGGGGTCAGATCGGTGGGTACAGTCACCATCTCCATCACCGCTTCGGGGTCATCCGGGACCGGGATAGGATACCCGGCGGCAATGGCGCCATAGAGCGGCAGGGAACGCACGCGGCTTGCCTCGCGGCGCATCGCCGGCTTCAAACCGTCATCCAGCAGTCGCAAGCCGCGTGAAACATCGCGGTTGCGTTCGATCCGCCCTTGCTCTTCCAGCTTTTCGAGGTTGTAGTTCACAACCGACGTTGACGAAATACCTACGGCCGCGCCGATCTCACGGATCGTAGGCGGGTAACCGTGCTCATCCTGGAAAACCTGGATGAACTCGATCATTTGTTCCTGGCGGGGGCGCAGCTTCATGGTATCTCCTCTTGTCGGGGGGGGCGGATCAGAAAATATGTTCGGGTGTCATCTGCTATCTTATCGGAACAAATGTTCGTTGTCAAGCATTTTTCCGGCCAATAACTACATGTAATGTAGGGCCGGTTGGCAACCGGCTCTACACATCGGCAATTTACAGGGCAGGACACGATTTGCATTTCTAACAGGTGATGCGAAAATGGCGCCATCTATTCACCTGTCAGTCCTTGCGGGCCTGACGGGTGTCTATGGATGCCAACCGCCAGCATCGCAAGGCGCCAACCATGTGCAGAAACATCAAACCCCTTTTCAATTTCGATCCAGCTGCCACCGATGAAGAGATCCGGGCGGCGTCGCTGCAATTTGTGCGCAAGGTCTGCGGTTTTGCGCGGCCATCGCAGACCAATGAAACTGCTTTCCTGGCCGCCGTCGATGAGGTCGCGGCGGCATCGCGGCGTTTACTCGACGCATTGCAGACCACCGCGCCCCCACGCGACCGGGATGTGGAAGCTGAGCGGGCGCGCGTACGCTCAGCTCGAAGATTCCCCAAAAAGCAGATTGTTACTGAGAGTTCGCCTTGAGGCCGCTACCCTTCCAGCAGCGCCCAGTTCCGGCCAGCTGTAGATGTAGTGGATAGCGGCAAGGACGCGGCGTAGGGTCTTATGGTGCAGCCTCCTCATCTGCGCCTGCTGTGTAAGGCGTCAATGGCTCGTGTATCGCCCTCATGACAGGGGCTGGTTGTTCAGTGGGCCGGCCAAATCGTTCATCTCCGCCGATGTGTTCCCATGCCAAAGCAGAGCCATGATTCAGCTCATACAGCAGGCGCTCCACTCTGGACATCAAATCGGAAAGCTCACGCAGCCTGCCTTCCTGCTGCGCAAGCTCGGCTCTGCCAACGGCGCGCGCCAGGATCGTATTGATAAACTGATTGAGACTGGCGCCTTCGCGATCGGCGGCTAGCACCAGGTCGCGATGCAGCGATTTGGGCACACGCACGACGAATTTACCGCTATAGTCTTCTTCCGGGCGAGGCTCAGGGATGGACAGCCCCTCTTCAATGGCAACCTCCAGCCAGCCGGACATGGCGTCCTGGATCATGGCCAGCGCCTCTTCGGCCGTGTCGCCCTGGCTCATACATCCTGGCAGCTCTTGTACGCGTACGAACCAGCCTGCTTCTGCATCGCGCTGCAACTCGATGGTGTAGGGCAGATTCATGTAGTCTGCAACGGTCTTGTTCATCATCCTGTTCGCCCCTGTTTCAGGTTTCCTCGCCCGGCTTTGGTCAATCGTCAACCCTCCTCCTCCCGAATTCTCTCGATCGCGTTCAGCACATCTTTCACGGCGCGTGGATGGACGGCGGAGTGTCTTGGATCAATCGTAATTGGGTAGTAGCCGGGGCGGTAGTAAATGCAGTGATCTCCTTTGCCGCGCCGACACTCGAATCCGTAGCCACGCAGCAATTGGTCAAGATCCTCGAATCTGACGGCTCGAGGGTTGTTTTTGATCCTGACGAGGAGTTTTTCCTTCTGGCTCATGCGATCAACACTCCAATAGTACCATATTTAGTATCGCATGTCAAGGGGTCTTCACACAGGGTCGTATATCCCGTTTGATGCCTGCCCATCCGAGCGAGTTCCTGGTTACGCGCTGAGACCGCTAGATGGCCAGCGGATAGCGCCCGAACTCTTCCACCGCGTCCACCATCGCCAGGATGTTCTCGGCCGACACGTCGTTCATAAGCGTGTGCACCGAAGCCACCATGTAGCCCCCGCCCGGTCCCAGGACATTCATCACCCGGCGCACTTCCTGGCGCACTTCCTCCGGCGTACCATAGGGCAGCACACGGTGCGTATCGATGGCGCCGCAAAAGACCATATTCTGCCCAAAACGCCTCTTCAATTCGGCCAGGTTCGACATCCGACCGGCTGAAGTCTGCACGGGGTTGAGGATGTCGATGCCCATCTCGATGAAATCGGGGATGAGGTCCATGACATCGCCATCGGTGTGAAAGAGCACCTTGGCCGCGGTGCGCTCCCTGATAAAGGCGATAAACTCGGCGTGCAGCGGTCCCAGGTACTGGCGATACATCTTGGGCGAGATCATCAGCCCGCTCTGGGTGCCCAGGTCGTCGCCGATCTTGATGATATCGATCAGATCGCCGCATTCGGCCAGGAAATTGCCCATCAGTACTTTGCAGACGTCGGTCAGCTTGCGCAGCAGCGCGAAGGCGAATTCCCGGTTATTGACCATGTGGATCATAAAGCGATCCAGCCCCTGCATGGCATGGGCGCGCTCGAAGGGGAACAGCAGCCAGGGCGTGGCGAGGATGGCGTACTCCCCCTCATCTCGGAGCTTCTGCGCCTGGGCGCGCACATGGGCGACGCGTGTGGGGTCGTTCATGTCGGGCCAGCCGGGATAGTCCTCGATCTCGGCGACGGTGGAGGCGTCGGCCAGAGGGTGGACGCCGGGGAACCAGACATCGTCAGTGAGCTCGATCTGTCCGCTGCCCCAGGAATCGATAAACGGCGAATGCGCGGGCCGCGCCCGGTTGCGCGCCAGCACATAGTCCGGCTCCAGGTCAAGCACCCCGCGCACATCGGTATGCAGCCGCACCATCGTCGCCTCGTCCGGCGCGGCCGTGCCCAGTTCCGGCCAGTCGTAGATGTACCTGTCGGGCGCCTCGATGCCCAGCAGCGCCTTCAGCTCCCGGTATGGCTTCATCTTCATCCCGGTGGCATTGCTGACGCCGATGCAGATAGGAACGCGATCGGGCTCTTCGTGATTGATGGCGGCAAGGACGCGGTCGCGGGGTTTCATCAGTGATCCTTACTATACGGCTTGCCATCCGCCGCTGGCGGCGTCGCCCGCCCGATCAGCCCAGCCAGAGCGATCATGGTGGCGATGTAGGGCGCCATCAGCAAGAACTGGGAGGTAATAGGTACCTTCAAGATACCCAACTTACCCTGCAACGACTCCGCAAAGCCGAATATAAGGCTGGCGCCAAAGGCTCCAAACGGCATCCACTTGCCAAAGATCATGGCAGCCAGGGCGATGAAGCCGCGCCCCGCCGTCATCACTTCGTCGAATCGCCCCACCGAACCCAGCGTGAAATAGGCGCCGCCGAACCCGGCCACCAGCCCGCCCAGGATGACGGCGATATAGCGAGTGCGAAAGACATTGATACCCAACGTATCGGCAGCCCGCGGATGCTCGCCCACTGCCCGCGTGCGCAAGCCCCAACGTGTATAGAACAGGCCAACATGAATGACGATGAGCAGGATGTACATCCCGAACAAGAAAATATTGCCCTCGAAGAAAATCGGGCCGATCACGGGGATGTCGCCCAACACCGGCAAAGAAAAGGGCTGGAATGTGCCGGGGTTGTTGAGTGACTGAAACTGCTGGAGAAACTTACTGGAGACAAAACTGGTGAAGCCAACCGAAAAAATGTTGATCACCGTGCCGCTGATGATCTGATCGACCATGTAATGGATGGAGAGTACGGCGTGGACAGCGGCCAGCCCCGCCGAAGCGAGCATGGCAGCCAGCACGCCAATCCACAGGTTGTCGGTGACGCTGCCCACCAATGAGGCGATCATGGCCCCGGTGAGCAGCATACCCTCGATGGCGATATTCACCACACCCGCTCGCTCGCAGAGGATACCCGAAAGGGCGCCGATGGTCAGCGGCACCGAACGCTGCACCATCGCCTTCAGCATCCCCACCAGGTTGATCGACTGGTCGCGCGTTGCCCAGACCAGGAACGAAAAGACGAAGAAAAGGATAATCAGCCCCAGAAACACATTCGTCGCCCGCCCAAAGCCCCGCGCCAACTCGTATGCGCCCATGCTGACGGCCATTAGCGATAGCAGCAGCACGGTCGTGTAGGAGGGAAGCGTCCAATCGGCAAGGCGTTGGCCGGCGGGAACAACCCCCTGGTTGAGACCAAAGCTGGAAACCAGCCCGGAATCGACGCCGGACGCAAACAACCAATACATCACCAGGCCGATGGCGATGAAGACAACGCCGTAAATGCGATGCCGGCGCTCGTAGGACTTTGTGGCCGCTGATTTCGTAGATACTGCCGTGCTCGTTGCCATTCGAAAACTCCTTGCAAAGTGACTCGATAGCCTGACGCCTCGCTGCTACTTACCCCAGCCCCGCATAAAGACCTCGCCCTGACCCTCGCCGGTCGATTTCAGCCGGTAGATGGCCCGGATGATGGCCGGCGCGGCGATGAAGGCGATGATCAGCGCCTGGATGACATCGATAATCTCGACCGGGATGCGGGCCACGTTTTGCATGCGGGTGGCGCCGCTGCGTAAGGTGCCAAACAACAGCGCCGTCAGCACCACACCCAGGGGATGGCTCTTACCCAGCAGAGCGATGGCGATACCGTCAAAGCCGTAGCCGGAAGAAAACGCCAGCGCCAGATTGTGATTCACACCCAGCACCTCATTGGCCCCAGCCAGTCCGGCCAGAGCGCCCGACAGGCACATCGCGATGACGATGTTGCGGGTGATGCTCATGCCGGCATAGCGGGCGGCGTCGGGATTCTGTCCCACTGTCCGCACCTCGAAGCCCCAGGTCGTTTTGAACAAGAACCAGTACACGAACAACGCCATGCCAATGGCGACGAAGAAGCCCAGATGGAAACGGATCGGATCGGGGAAGAAGCGTGGAAACTCGGCGCTTTTCTCGATGAAAGGGCTGATGGGGTTGGCCGATTCCGGGCGCTTGAGCGGGCCCTTGTCGCTGAGCAGCCACTCGCTCAGCCGGAAGGCGATGTAGTTCATCATGATCGTGTTGATGACCTCATGCGCCCCCGTCTTAGCCTTGAGGATGCCTGGGATGAACGCCCAAAACGCGCCCCCGGCCGCACCCGCCAGGACTGCAAGGGGTAGATGGATGATGGCCGGCAGACCCTTGACGGCAAAGCCCACCCATACCGCACAAATGGCGCCGATATAGAGCTGCCCCTCGACGCCGATGTTGAACAGGCCGGCCCGAAATCCAACCGCCACCGCCAGACCGGTGAGGATGAGCGGGGTCGCCGTCAC
>JACDJB010002563.1_pt1 | contig 12890 bp, 4 predicted proteins | sample 7454121 | NCBI WGS metagenome assembly JACDJB01 (sample SAMN14253290, study PRJNA609438) | sludge metagenome | isolation source: sludge after 25d culture with pyrite | collected 2018-12-20 | reverse complement strand
CCCACTGCTCCTTGTGCTTGGGGCGCGATTTCTTCGTACGCCCCTCGCTTTGCCCCGACCGCGTGCTACCGCCTTCTCGGGCTGACGAGCCATTTCGGTCGCCAGTGTCCTGGCGCGGAATTTCAGGGCCTTCCTCGCCACCCGATCGCCCTGAAGATGCTGTACTGCCCTGGTGTCCGGGATCTTCGGTCCGCCGTTTCCGCTCCTGGCCGCTGGAATGAATCTTGCGCTCGTCAGAACTGTCGTCTGGTGTAGGCACCGTGTCATTTTCATCGGGGCTTGAGGACTCCGTATCGCCGCCTATCTCATCAAGGTCGGGTGACGTCAAATCTTCAACGCTGCTGGTTTCCGCGTCCAGATACGGAATGCCAGCGTCACTCAATTCACGATGGGCTTCCTCGACCGCAACTCCCATCAAAGGGCGAATGCCGAGCGTCAGTTTCGATATTTCGCTCCCGGGTTCTTCCGGCATCAGTTGATGGAACAACGCATTGAGAATATGAGCCCAACTCCGATCGCTTACCGGGCGCGCGAGGATCAGACATCCATTCTCGAGATCGTAAAACGCCTGCGCCGAGGCTGGAGGAGCGACTGCCTGGTCCCCTCCAACATGGACGGAGGCTTGGATACGAACCACGTCATGGCTGATGGCTTTCAGGCCAGAGAGTGCGTCTCGAATCTTTCTGCGGACGGTAGTGGGCTTGTCGTGAAGATATCTGGCGACGATGTCCATCCGGTCCATCAGCTTTTCGGCGAACGCGGATTCGCCAGCTTCTGGTCCATCAACGAATTCAAGTGCAACCTGCGCACTTTCACTCAGTCGTTTGACACCGACCTCTTCGATGAATGGCCAAAGTTCCGGTTTTGGTTTGCACAACGCTTGGTCGAGTTCTCCGCCGAAGAACCCAGCGTGCCACTCGCTATCTTGTAGCAGGACTTCGTCCGGATGAGTAAGCCGCCCCTGCAAGTTCAAGATGGTTGGCGCTTCCTGCAAACGTCGCAGGTCGGCTGGAGTCAACTCCTCGTGCTCATGGGCGGCAGACACACTGGCCAGGCAGACGTCATAGACAGCCCGGTCTGGACCTGTCACGGGCATGGACTGTTCGAAATACTCGCCAACGATGTCGAGCAGGATGTCGACGAAATCCCGACCTTCCGGAGCATTCTTTACCCCGATTGCATCAAAGAGCGGCTTGAATGACTCGTAATTGCCCGGAATGGTGTAAGCGTAGCGCCCGAGTTGTTGCGGTACCCAGTACAGCTGATTGGGGCGGACGAACGTCTTTTGGCTTTCGACGTAAATGCATCGTGAGCCAGCGAGAGTCGCAATTAGCGGATCTGCTCCTTGAGCGCGCTCGTTCAACACCTGATACGTCAAGACGTGAGGTTGCGCCCCCGTTGTGACGCAGTGCTGCAGATGGTTGATGACCAGCCGGGTCTCTGGGTTGATGGAGACACCAAGCTCTTCCAGTAACTTGGTTACCAGGCGGGCCCTGTTCCGAAAATCAAGAATATTGGGTTGAGAACGGAAAGCCTCGGCTCGGAAAGGCGCATACAGGGAATCCGCTGTGTACCATTCGTCGGTGTCCCCCTCAGCGGGGAAACAGGCGGCCTGTCGAAGATCATCGATGGCATCCTGAAAGTCCTTTTTCCCTTTCCACTCTTCGTACTCGTCGCACACGACGTAAAAGGCCTCGCTGCTTGCGCGCTTTGCATCTTCGGTTGGTAGGTATTTCTCAGCGATGGACAGCATGCGATCGACAAGGTGTCTAGCGATCGCCGATCGCCGGACTCCCAGGCTGTCGATAAAGGTGTGCACCGATCGTGTAGCGGGGATACGGCTGGTGTCCAACCACAGGTGGAGCGTATCGCCAAGTACCTTCACAAGGTCGTCAGTGCGGCGATAGGTGTTGACTGGGCGCGACCAGCCTCCATCTTGCGTAGGAACGATAGGAAGCGATCCGAGCAACCGACGGATGTCATCGTCGTTCACCAGCGTTGGGTGATTGGCGAGTTCGCTGATGAGCCGGCTGTACTTGGTTGAATCCAGCGGAGCTTCGTCACCGAAAAACGTCGGTAGCACCGTCTTTACAAACGCCTCGATGGTCTGCGTCTGTACTCCCAGCTTTGTCGATAGGAAATCCCTGGCTGATTCGGTCAGGACAGATACGTCCAGCAAGTCCGCCTGACCGGTCGGGTCTGTGAAGTTTCCCGGCAGAAGCGCTTGAGTGGCTTTGACGAGTCCGCGGCTTGATTGCCATATGGGCAGGCCGCGCAGTTGTTGATAAACCGTCTTCTCTACGGCGCCTTGGTGATCCAGGTGAGCGAACAGCGCGTAGAGATCGCGCAGGTCCTTCGGATCGACACCGATGACCTCTGCGACCGGTTCGGTGACGCACATCGAACCGACGTGGGAAACTACCGCGCCGAGATTGAGCAGCTTTATCAGGCGGGTGATTTTCGGGAACCCTGCGAGAAGGCTGGAGGTAATCGCGAGCCTGGGCAGCAATGCTGCAATGCGACCCGCATCCAACCCGGCGGGCGCAGTGTAGGACTGGTTGATCGTTACCGCGAAAAGGTCCTCGGTGACGACAAAGGGCAGTGCCAGCAGGCGTTGCACCGATGGATTTGTGGTCGGGTTGACCGTTCCCGCCTCCGGAAGAAGGTCGTTGATGATGCTCCAGAGAGGGCGATAGAAATGCTCCAGCCTCTCCTGTTCGACTTCCGTCGCGCCCGCCACCTGCTGCGCCATCGCTGATTCCAGCAAGTCCACCAAACGATCGAGCTTTAATTCATGGGCACCCAACTGGATCAGGGGATTCCAGAATGGGCGAAGATCTTCTGAAAAGACCCTTCCGCCTATTTCCAGAAATGCCTTTGCCTGGAACTCGTTCAAGGGGCCGCGAGGGAGGAATACACCATTGGGACGCTGGAGGCTACCATCCTGAGCCACAGCAATGTGCGCTTCAGTCGCGCTGGCCTTCAGACACTCCCAAAAGCGCTTGAAGCAAGGTGGATGCCCCGACGGCTTGGAGGAAAGGTCGTATGCCCGACCTAGGATCTGCCACAGTTGGACGGGGCCGAGCATTTGCAGCAGGCCTTCGGGGTCCCGAGCCAGTTCAGCCGCTGCTTCGCCGATGAGCATCTCGTTCCACGCCTGCTCGTGTTGGTGTCCGGCGAAGATCACGGCTTTGCGATCAGACTCGGGGAAAAAATCGGCGTTGATGTGCAGGGGAAGCCCGGTGGACTGTTCGGTGGGCAAGAACGCGTAGAGCAGACCCTCAGCCAGCGGTTCGGGATCGATTCGCAGACCGATGCTTATCTTGGTGCTTCGATGAAGTGTCTCCAGCCGCGGGTGCGTTGCGTAAAGGCGCTGGGCCGCATCTGCCGCATCGGCGCGAAGGATGTGCCAGTGCTCAACTGCGCAGCTGGGGCTGAAACTGACAATGAGGTCAGAACCCTCGCTCCTTTCCAGGTCGCAGGTCAGCAGCAGCTGCCCATTTCGCCGCACCTCAGCTTTCCGAACATGGCGAAGAAACAGCAGACTCTTGCGTAGAACGGTCTGGAAATCGTCGGCAAGCTGATCGATGTGGGCGGGGCTGACGTGGGAGACCCCAAGCGCGAGCCGCGCCTCAGAGTTTGGATCGTTAGCCCAAGGCAGAAAGAAAGACGTGCCGTTTGGCTCTTCGAAGGCCTCGATGAACCATTGCCCCCGCTCTGGGTAGAGGGCCAGCTTGATGCCTGACGAGCGGATCTCGGGATGGTCCGTGACCTGGTAGGTAGATACGAAGCCGATGCCAAAGCGCCCGATGTTCTCGCCGCGTGACAGCTTTCCGCCGCTACCGACATCCGTTATGCGGTGGTAATCGCATTTGTAGTTGCCCGCAGCAAGGAACGCGCATGGCTTATCCAGGTCACCGCAGTAGGTGAACTGGCCGCTGTTGCGCACTAGCAAGCCGCTGTCCGTGATGTCGAATACGATTTCCTCGGCTTTCGCGTCATCCGCATTCTGGATGAGTTCCAGCGCCATCACATCGTAGCCCTGCAGCCCGGCCAAATGGCTCCGGATGTTGCCGAGGAGGTTGGCGGTGTACGAGCCGCTTAACCTGGGTTGGACTGCCTGATCCATTCGTGCTCCCGGAGCTGTTAAGGGCGGTCTCTCAGGTCACCGTCAACACCCCGCTCAGCACGAAGCCGGGTCTTTGGCACGATCATCCCAAGCCCTACCATCTATCTGTTCAAATATGCTCAAGTTTGCCGTATCCTTGCCAAGATTACCATCACAACTGGTGCAAGCCGCCACAGCGGGTTAGGACGCGATGAAAGACGAGACTGGCGAAATATTCACCCTCGACGATGTGGCTGCCTACCTGAAGGTCGGCAAGCGAACGGTCTATCGTTTGGCGGCAGCTAAGAAGATCCCAGCCTTTAAGGTAGGAGGGACGTGGCGCTTCACGCGCGCTGACATCGACATGTGGATCAAGCAGCAGTCGATGGAAGGGCTCGACGCCGGACGTGAGGATGTTGGCTCACCGAAGGGCCAATCGAAAGATGGGGGGGAAAAATAATGCTTGGGCTGACTCTGCGTGAAGAATTCCGGGGCAAACGCCTCAAAGGGACAGCCATTGAGCTCTCCAACGACACGAATACCGGCGCGACCCAGATCGCGGCTAAGGAATTCCTGGAGATCACGTACCCGACCCATGACCTGCTGAAAGGGATCGAGGCGGTTGGCCCGAACCAGGGACGCCCCGTGGTGGTGATTGGCGAACGGGGCCTGGGTAAGTCGCACTTGATGGCTGCGCTCTACCACGCGGTAAACGACGCCTCCTCCACTGGAGCCTGGCTGAATTCGTGGGCCACTACGCTTGGTGACCCGCAGATCGGCAAGATCGCACTGCGCAACGAGATGCTTGTGATCGGGGAAAGCCTGCATCGTCAGCGCTATAAGTTCCTGTGGGATCTGCTACTTGAGCGCCACCCTCATGGCAAACACATAGGCGGCAAGTGGGAGGGAATGGGCGGATCGAAGACTGACGTCATGCCCTACGACCTGGTCGTCGAGCTGCTGAAGCACACTCCGACCATGCTGTTGCTGGACGAATTCCAGACGTGGTACGACGGCCTGACCAACACTAAGCAGTACCCGTGGAAGAACTGGGCGTTTAACTTCATCCAGATCCTGTCGGAGATCGCCAAGGATCATCCCGAGCTGCTGGTGCTCGTAATCTCTGTCCGCAACGGTGGTAGCGACGCCTACCAGCAGGTGCATCGCGTCAATCCGGTCGCCATCGACTTCAAGGCGGGCGGCAATGCCGAGCGTATCCAGCAGGATCGCCGGCGGATGCTGTTGCACCGTCTGTTCGACAACCGCCTGCAGATTTCCCCAGCCAGCATCGAGCCCCTGGTGTCCAAGCATGTAGCCGAATACTTCCGCTTGCTGGACGTGCTGCCCTCCGAACAGGACCGCAAGCGCAAGGAATTCACCGAGTCATGGCCCTATGCTCCGCACCTGCTGCGCCTGCTGGAAGAGCAGGTTCTGATCGCCACCGATGCGCAGGAGACGCGCGACATGATTCGCATCCTGGCCAATCTCTACAAGAGCCGGGGCGAGGCAGCACCTGTCCTGACGGCTGCGGATTTCCGGCTGGATGATGACGCGTCGGGGATCGGCGCTCTATTGGACTCCGTGTCGAACGAGCATCACCGTACGCTGCGGGCGAAGGCCCAGCAAAACATCATCTCGGTCAGTGAAGCCGTGCCCGATCACGCCAGCCTTGTCCCGCACCTGCAAGAGATTGTGGGTGCGCTATGGCTGCGCTCGATTGCCGTCGGCAACCTGGCTGGTGCCGAACCTGCAACGCTGCAGGCCGACATCACCCGCGACAAGGCCATCGACGACAACGCGTTCCAAGTGGAACTAGCGATGGTCGTCGAGAACAGCTTCAACATCCACCAGGACGGTCCGCGCTTGGTTTTCCGCGAAGAAGAGAACCCACAGGCCAAGCTGATGGCCTGTGCGCGCAACGACAAGCTGTTCTCCGATGGTTCCGATCTGGCGCAACTCGCCAAGGAAGTCCGCTACGTCATCGGCGGCACCGACGAGGTCGCAAAGACCTTCCGTGTGATTGCGCTGCCGAAGTCCTGGCTGTCGGACCCATGGTCAACGCTCGATGAATCCGAGCGGCCCGAGCACTGGGACGACCGCTTGCCCGTCCTGGTGCTACCGGAAGAACCGGATAACATCGATCAGCGCCTTGGACGCTGGATCAAGGATCACCTGCAGAAGCGCCGCAATACCGTGCGTTTCCTGCTGCCACGTTCCGGCTCTTTGAATGCGTTTCAGGACCGTGACCTCCTGATACTGGCCCGCGCCGAAATGAAGGCACAGGAATGGAGCGGCCAGAGCCCCGAGTACAAGAAGCTGCAGAACAAGTACCAAGGGGAGCTTCGCGACATCCTGAAGAAGCGCTTTGACCGCTTTGCCGTGCTGCATCGCTGGAACTTCGCCGATCCGAGCCAATGCCTGTTCAACGTCGAAAGCCTGAAGAAACAGGGAGCGCAGATCCCGGAAGCCATCGAAGAAGCGCTGCTTAATGATCTGTTCGTTCCCGAGGACTTTGAAGACCTCGTGCTGGAAGCAGCCGCGAACAACGCCTCGGTCGGAAAACTGCTGCGAGAGCTGCAGGAGCCCCGCCCAACCGGACAGGACTGCATCCCCTGGCTTGGTGAAACCTCGATGAAGGAACGCATCCTGCGACTTTGCTCTCGAGGGAAGGTCGCCATCAACTTGCGTGGACTGGAGTTTCTGCAAGCGCAGCCCGGTGAGGATGATGAGACCGCGTGGAAGCGCCTGCGTCCCAAGCTTTCCTACACCGGCCGCCAGCTCGACGAGATTTTTCTGCTGGAGCCCTCGGCCGTGCCCACTACGGGTGGCACCACACCCCCTGTAACCCCGCCTTCTGGCGGCGAAGGTGGCGGCCTGTTCGGTGGTGGGGGTACGCCTCCGCCTCCTGGCGGTGAAACGCCCCCCGGTGGTCCCACACCGCCTCCAGGGGGCGGTGGCATCTTTGGTGGTGGCTCCACTGGTAGTGGCAAGCCGCGCATCGCCCTGAACAACCCCCCGACCTCCCCCTTGAACCTTATTGGTAAGCTCGAAGGCTGGGGCATTGGCCCCGCTACGCAGGTCGCCGAGGTCTCGATCAAGGTATCCGCCGCAACCGGTGCCCAGCTCAAGGAACTGCTCAAGAAACTGCCAGACGGCATGACTTTCGAGCTGAACCTTGAGAAGGAGGAGAACTGATGGCACTCGACGTTGGAGTGCTGCATAGCCTGACCAAGAGCACCGCAGAGGAATCGTGGCGCGTCATCATCGACAAGGCCGTCGAGATTGCGTCCAAGCCCTTGGCTGCGGGTAACGCCCCGAGTGAGGTCACAAAACGTGACCGCGAGATCGGCGCGCTCGATCACTTCCTGTCCTCAAGCGGGTGGGACCTTTGGCAGGCGTTTGGCAGCACCGTGGAACGTACGTCGGATCGTCTCGCGCGCTGGTGGACCGAACCCTATAGCGCCAAGGCTGTGCTGATCCTCGATGGCCTGTCGCTGCGCGAACTGCCTTGGCTGCTGCAAGGCGCCAAGGAGCGCGGCTTCACTCTACATGAGGTGACGGCGAACGCCTCCGAACTGCCCGGCGAGACCAACGAGTTCGCGCAGGCGCTTGGGTTTGGTAGCCGCAGCCAGCTGCAGAACAACGGTGGCGGCCTCGCGCACAAGCTTCAGCCGACATACACCGAATGCGTTGATATGCCCTGGAAGGACTGCGAGGGGCTGATCAACAGTCAGCCCAACTGGGTGTTCTGGCATCACTGGCCAGACAGCAAGGTTCACGACGGATCAGGCGCAGGCCAAGGCCTGGATATTTTGACCCGTGACGCCGCCGATCAACTCAGCAGCGACGACTTCTGGTCCTTCGTGGAGCGCTTGGCCACCGGGCGTCGGTTGGTCATTACCTCCGACCATGGCTACGCTGCCACGGGCTACTTCCCTGACGCTGACGGCGAGGTTGGTCAATTTCTTAAGAAGACCTTCGCCAGCGGGCGCAGCATTGCGGGCACTGGTGACACCGGCCCGTTCGTACCGCCGGTGGCGCTACAAATCAACAGCCCGCATGGCGCTCATCTGCTGGCCGTTGGCCGCTGGAAGTGGAAGAGCCAAGGGGGCTATCCGACGTTGACGCACGGCGGCCTCTCACTGCTCGAGGTGCTGTCGCCCTTTGTCGAACTCAGTAAAGGAGGACGTTGACCCATGTCCGCCACCAACTTCAATACCCGGAACGACATCTACCGCAAGCTGCTTGGCAACGGACTTACCTATCGTATTCCCCGCTTCCAACGCGATTACTCTTGGGGTGAGGAAGAATGGGAAGACCTCTGGCAAGATATTCTTGGCACGATCAATCCTGACGGCGAGCCCGCGCACTATATGGGCTATCTCGTGCTGCAAACCAACGACGACAAAACCTTCGAGGTCATCGACGGACAGCAGCGGCTGACGACGCTCAGTTTGATCGTGCTAGCTGGGATGCGCATCTTCAAAAGACTCATTGTCGATAACAAAGACCCAGACCGTAATCAACAACGATTGGATCAGCTGCGCGCCAGTTACGTGGGATATCTCGACCCCGTAACACTGGTTCCACGCTCCAAGCTCACGCTAAACCGCAACAACGACGATTACTACCAGCGTTATCTCGTCACCCTGGAAGATCACTTGCCACAGCGTGGCTTTCCAGCATCGGTGCACGCTATGCGGAAGGCCTACGAATGGTTTGAGCGCCGCCTGCGCGAGCACATCAAAGGTCATGCAGAATCCGGCATGGCAGTTGCTCAGTTCATTGAGACCATGAGCGATAAGCTCTTTTTCACGGTCATCACGGTAGCAGATGAGCTTAACGCCTACAAGGTTTTCGAGACGCTCAACGCACGCGGGGTGCGCCTATCCGCGACCGATCTTCTGAAGAACTACCTCTTTTCGGTACTTGCCCGTGGACAAGAGGCCATTCCCGAAATGGACGAGCTTGAAAGGCGCTGGGAGAGCATGGTCGGGCGTTTAGGTAGCGAAAGTTTCCCGGATTTTTTGCGTATGCACTGGAATAGCCGCGAAAATTTTGCGCGTCAATCCGAGCTTTTTAAGGTGATTCGCAATCGGGTACAAACGCGTGAGCAGGTATTCGCACTGCTCAGGTCGATGGACGAGGATATCGACACCTATCTTGCTCTAACCCAACCGGAAGGCTCCCAATGGCTTCCCGTTTGGCGCGACCACGCCCAAGAACTGCGCATGTTCTCGGTGCGTCAGCCCTTCCCAATGCTGATGGCCGCCAAGCGCACCCTCTCCGACGGCGATTTCGAATCTTTGCTACGCGCTACTGTAGTGATTGCCTTCCGCTACAACGTAATCGGCGCCCAACACACCGGTGAGCAGGAGAGGGTGTATCACGGCGTCGCGATAAAAATTGCGCGTGGCGAACTAACACGTTTAGGCGATATCCTTGAGGCACTGCGTGCGGTGTATCTGAGTGATGACCAGTTCCGCGCAGCTTTTGTGGATAAGAGCATCAAAACCACTGCAAGCCGCAATAACAAGGTTGTGCGCTACATCCTCTGCCGTCTTGAAAAGCAGTCTAGCGGGCAGGATTTCGATTTTGACTCCAACGCGTACACCCTTGAACACGTTTTGCCGCAAAACCCCGTGGAAGGCTGGGAAGACTTCCGGGACGCCGATCTTGAAACCTTCATCTATCGTCTTGGCAATATGACGATGCTGGAAGCCGGCAAGAACAAAGACCTCGGTAACGCGTCGTTCGCAGAAAAACATCCCGTACTTGGCCAAAGTGTATTCGCCCTGACCCGAAAAATTGCCGATGACAATCAGGTCTGGACACCTGATCGTATTGAGGCACGGCAGAAAGCGCTTGCCAGTATCGCCACAAGTGTCTGGCGCATTGCGCAGCTCTCGTAACGGCACATATCGCATGACGACCAAGAAAGAACTCCTCGGACAAGAAGTTGCCAAGGCCGTAGGCGCGGGCAAAGTTGTCGCGCTCGAGACTGTCGACTTCAACGACCCGAACCGCCCCAAGACCTGTCTGGAGGTCGACTTCCCGATTCTGCCCGTCAATCAGGTGGCGATCATCGAAGGCAACGCCGGCAAGCCGATCTATCAGATGTCGAAGTGGTGGGCGCGGCGCCGTTCCAGTGTGTTCCGCTCGATGCTGATCGCAGCGGCTACCAAAGCCCCCGAAGACAGGTCGCACGCCGCCAAACTGGTGTGGGACAACTACTACGCCAACCACCAGAAAAAAGGCGCGTTCAAGAATCTGAAGGTGGCCGACATCTTCATGGGGGGTGGTACCACCTTGGTCGAAGGCTCGCGCCTTGGGATGCAGATGGTCGGCAACGACCTGAATCCGGTCGCGTGGTTCGTGGTCAAGCAGGAACTGGCCAATGTCGATCTGGACGAGGTGAAGCGCCTGCTCGCCGACATCGAGGCCGAGGTCAAGCCGCAGATCATGCCGTACTACTACTGCGACGGCCCGGAAGGTGAGAAAGGCAAGTGGACGCACCTGCCGACCAAGAAGGTGATGGCTGCTGACTTCGATCCGCTGACTATCCCGCGTGACGAACGCAAGGATTACCGCTACGAAGGTCCGGAAATCATCTACACCTTCTGGGCCAAGCACGGCCCCTGTCAGGTGACCGGGTGCGGCCACCGCACGCCGATCATGAGCAGCCCGGTTATGGCGGTCAAAGCCATCAGTGTGAAGCACTGGGAGCACAGCTGCGGCAAATGCGGCGGCGAATTCCACGTTGAGGAAGAAGCTGCGCGGATGGCCCCGGATGCGCCACTGTATGTAGCCCCTTCAGAGCCCCCATTCTCCGTGCTCGACCGGCGGAAGGGTGTTATCTGCCCGCATTGCGGTCATACGGCGATGGTCAATCTCGGCAAGGGCAAGAACAAAAAGGTCGAATTGAGCCTGCTGGTGCATCCGCAATGGTTGGCCGGTTCACCCAAGCAGGATGCGAAAGGCCATCCCTACGGCGGCTCTGCGCAGGACGATGCAGCTTCATCGGCACGCTGGAATCAAGAGCGCGCATCCAAAATTCGATTGCTTGAGGTGCGTGGAACTGAAACCGTAATAGAGACTGATAAAAACGGGATTGAAAAAGAGAAGAAAGTCATCCCCAGACTGGTGACTTGCCCCGAGACTGGTATTAGTTTCAATTCAGAGTCTGGAACTGTTCCTAAAAAATCCCACTACGCCTGCGCCGCCTGCGGCACGGTACAGGACGTGCTAACCACTGTAAAAGCCAGCAGTAAGACAGGGCCGATGGCGGCCTATGCAATTCAGGGTTATGCGCCAAAACGCGATGCGGCTGGCAAGCCTTACGGTGGGCGCTACTTTGCAGCTTACGATACAGCGCATGCTAGACAGTACGATACTGCATTTAAGGAATGGGAAGAACGCAAGGATTCCGACCTCAGAGATTATTGGCCGCGTAGTGAAATTCCCATCGGGGCTGAAATCGGCCCACACGATGTTGAAGGACATCACCATTCACACTGGTGGACGATGTTCAATCCGCGCCAGTTACTGGTACACGCACAATTGCTGAAAGCCATTGTCGAAGTCGGAAACTACGACTGGAAGGTGCGCGAGTATGTGCTCGGTGGTTTCCAGCAATATCTGCGCAACCAGTGCATGTTCGCATTCTGGAATCTGAATGCGGACAAAATGGAGCCTGCCTTTGCAGATAAGGGTTTCCAGCCAAAGTCTCTCGTTATTGAGAACTGCGTTTTCCCGGGGCTTGGGAGAGGCAATTGGACTTCGAGTGTCGAGGGGATTGTCGAAGGACGCGACTGGGCAAATGCGCCTTGGGAGGCGGTAAGCGCTGAAGGGTTAAAGCGTAAAGATGCGGCTTTGTACGGCGGTATCAGTGGCAAGAGCGAGAAGGTTTATCCTGAGGACCCAGTAAATGAAGCCGAGTTGTATTGTGGGTCTTCCACTGAATTGGTAGGGGTTACAGGTGGCAGTGTTGATCTCGTCATTACTGACCCACCGTTCGGTGGATTGATTCAGTACTCAGAACTGTCTGACTTCTTCTACGTCTGGCTGCGGCTGGCTTTGAAGAAAAAATACCCAGACGTTTACGCAGGGGAGTACGCACCGAAGACGCTGGAGGCTGTCGCCAACAAGTTCCGCGAACCTGAAGATCCCAACGGTTTTTATCAAAGACTGCTAACACAATGCTGGCGTGAAGCGCATCGCATACTCAGGCCAAGCGGCATCTTGGCCTTCACCTTCCATCACAGTGAAGATGAACCGTGGGTGGCGGTACTGGAGTCGTTGTTCGACGCGGGCTACTACCTCGAAGCGACCTATCCAATCCGTGCAGATGAAACCAAGGGTGATAACGCTGAGTTTGGCGCGCAAAAAATCGAGTACGACATCATCCACGTCTGCCGCAAGCGCACCGAAGAGCCCAAGCCGGTGAGCTGGGGCCGGATGCGCCGCGAGGTGATGGCCGATGTACGCCAGCTGCAGACCATGCTGGAGAACCACGCCAAGGAAGGTCTGCCCGCCGCAGACATCCAGGTGATCCGGCGTGGCAAGGCGCTGGAATATTTCTCGCGCCACTACGGCAAGGTCTACGTGGACGAGGGACGCGCGATCTCCGTCAAGGATGCGCTGGTCGGCATCAACCAGCTCATCGATGAAGACGCGGACAAGGGCAAGGAGCCGCCACCGGTCAACGCCGAGCCGATCACGCGTCAGTTCCTGCGCACCTTCGGCAGCGCCACCGAGATGAAACGCGACCAGCTGCAGAAAT
>JACDJB010002559.1_pt1 | contig 12897 bp, 11 predicted proteins | sample 7454121 | NCBI WGS metagenome assembly JACDJB01 (sample SAMN14253290, study PRJNA609438) | sludge metagenome | isolation source: sludge after 25d culture with pyrite | collected 2018-12-20 | reverse complement strand
CCAGCTCGCGATCTTGTCGTTCTCGACGCTGTCGTAGATCTTGGCGACTTCATCCAGCTTGACCGGCGAGCCGTTGCGCCAGGCCACCACCACCTGCCGGTAGTCGATGGCCTTGTTCAACTGCGCCGAAGCCTGCAGCGCGATGTCCTGCTTCGGGCCGTTGAGCGTGCCGACCGGCGTCGAGGAATTGGCGCGCGAGACCGCGGCGCGGATATCCTCCAGCGACAGTCCGCGCGCGGCGGCGACTTCCGGATCGGCCTGCACGCGAATGGCGAATTTCTGCGCGCCGTAGATCAAAACCTGCGCGACGCCGGGAATCTGCGACAGCGCCTGCCCCACGGTGATGTCGCCATATTCATTGACGGTGGAGAGCGGCAGCGTCTCCGAATTCATCGACAGGAACAGGATCGGGAATTCGGCCGGGTTCACTTTGCGGAACGTCGGCGGGATAATCATTTCGACCGGCAGGCGGCGCTGGGCCACCGTGAGCGCGGTCTGCACGTCAAGCGCGGCGCCGTCGATGCTGCGGTTCAGATCGAACTGGATGGTGATGGTGGTCGTGCCCTGCGACGAACTCGACGACATCGAGGAAATGCCCGCGACCGTGGACAACTGGCGTTCGATCGGACCCGCGACGGAGGCGGCCATCGTATCCGCGCTCGCGCCGGGCAATGTCGCGGTGACTGCGATGGTCGGAAAATCCACCTTGGGCAAAGCCGAGACGGGCAGCAGCCGGAAGCCGAAAACGCCGAACGCGATGATCGACGCCGTCATCAGCGTCGTCATCACCGGTCTGCGAATGCAAAGCTCCGAGAGATTCATGCGTGTATCCTTACCGCTCCATCGTTTAGCCCACCTCTCCCGTGGGGAGAGGTCGAGTTCGCGTCAGCGAAGTCGGGTGAGGGCGTAGAATCTCTCGAGAGATTTAGTTCCCCTCACCCCAGCCCTCTCCCCACCGGGGAGAGGGAGCAGATCGTGCATATCGCAATGTTTCCATCAGGCTCCGGCCTTGCGGCTGCGCGGTTCGACCGGCGAGCCGTTGGACAGCAGCAGTTGTCCGTCGATGACGACATCCTCACCGCCCTGAAGCCCGTTTTCGATCACCGAAAGACCACGGAAGGTGCGATTGACCGTCACCGGCTGCATCTGCGCCTTCCCGTCCTTGACCATGAACACGAAGTTGCCGGTCTGGCTCCGCTGCACGGCGACCGAAGGCACAACAACAGCGCTCTCGGCCCGGATTGTCAGCGTCGTGTTGACGAGCACGCCGGGCCAGAGAACCTCGCTCTCGTTGCCCATCATGCCGCGCACCGTCACCATGCCGGTGGTGGCGTCGACCGTATTCTCGACCATGGCGACGGTTCCGGTTTCGGATTTGTCATTGCCGGGAATGGTCGCGGTCACCGACGACTTGCCGTCTTTCATCGCGTCACGCAGATCACTCAGCACACGCTGCGGAATGGCGAAGGCCACGTAGACCGGCGCCATCTGGTTGATGGTCGCCAGCGGCGTGGTATCCGCCGGACGCACGAAATTGCCGACCTTGACCGAGGCCGCGCTGATCCGTCCGCTGATCGGCGCCTTGATCAGGGTGTAGCTTTTCTGAACCTTGAGATTGTCGAGGATGGCCTCATCGGCCTGAATGGTCGCGGTGGCGTTGTCGAACGCGGTCTTGGCGTTATCGACATTGACCTGCGTGGTGGCGCCCTTGCCGATCAGTTCGTTGAAGCGCTTCATGTCGCGTTCGGCGGCGGCGAGTTGCGAGCGGTCACGCGCGAGGTTGCCTTCGGCCTGCGCGATCTGCGCGTCGATCTGGCGGGAATCGAGCGTGAACAGCAGGTCGCCCTGCTTTACCCGCGCGCCGTCCTCGAAGTGAACCGCGATGATGGTGGTCTCCAGCCGCGATTTCAGCGCAACGCTTGAGATCGGCGTCACGGTTCCGATGGAATCCACGTCCACGGGAACCTGCTTCTTCTCCGCCTTTGCGATTTCCACGGAAACCGCGCGCGGCCGTGGCGCCTGCTTCGCCGGGGCCGCGCCGCCCGTCCACATGTCGCGCGTCGCGTAAACGGCTACCGCGGCGACGCAAAGGCCGGCGATCAGCAAACCGCGCTTCTTGAAGGTGGAACCCGTCATCATGCTTTACAGGTGCGGTCCCGCGCTCCCGGCGAACGGCCCTGTCTCCCTTTCCACTGGTTTTCCAGCGTTATTTGCATCCGGCTTATCACACCCGCCGGGATCGTGGTACGCCACACACATGAAATATCGCTCATTTAGCTAACGGACCTGCCCATGCGGATCGCCACCTGGAACGTGAATTCCATCCGGCAGCGGCTGGACCACCTGCTCACCTGGCTCAAGGAGCGCGAGCCGGACATCGTCTGCCTGCAGGAGATCAAGTGCATGGACGAGGCGTTCCCGCGCGAGCCGATCGAGGCGCTCGGCTACAACGTGGTCACCCACGGGCAGAAGACCTTCAACGGCGTGGCGCTGCTGTCGAAGTATCGCTTCGACGAAACCACGCCCCGTCTCGGGGGCGATCCGGACGACCTGCACGCCCGCTTCCTCGAAGGCGTGGTGTCGTATCCGAATGGCTCGCTACGGATCGCGTGCCTTTACCTGCCCAACGGAAATCCTCCGGAAACGGATAAATATCCATATAAAATCAAATGGATGGAGCGTCTTCTTGATTATACGAAGGAGCGCATGAAGGGCGAGCAGCCGCTGGTTCTGGCGGGCGACTTCAATGTCATTCCGGCCAACGGCGACGTCTATAACCCGGCGGCCTGGGCGAACGATGCGCTGTTCCTGCCCAAGACCCGCGAGCGTTTCCGCGCCCTGCTCAACCTCGGCCTCACCGACGCCTTCCGCGCGGTCAACGACCAGCCCGGCCAGTACACCTTCTGGGATTATCAGGCCGGCGCATGGCCGAAGAACAACGGCATCCGGATCGACCACCTGCTGCTGTCGCCGCAGGCCAGCGACAGGCTGATGGATGCCGGTATCGACAAGCATGTGCGCGGCTGGGAAAAGGCGTCAGATCACGTTCCGGTGTGGATTGATCTGGATTTGAATTGACGAAACCAGTCATTCCGGGGCGCGAGCGCTTGCGAGCGAACCCGGAATCCAGATGTTGTTTGTGATGAACTCTTCGGGATTCCGGATCAGTCCGCTACGCGAACTGTCCGGAATGACAGATGTCAATCCCGGCGGCCCTGCACCCAGCGCTCGAGCATCTGCAAGGCCATGGCGCGGTCATCGTCGGAGGCCTTGGCCATCGCGGTCTTGTAGCTGTCCCTGATCCAGACCTCATCCGGGCCAGCACTGTCCTGCGCCAACGTCAGCCACATCAGTCCGCGCGCGGCCTGCCGCTGCAGGCCCTTGCCGTTGAACAGCATCTGGCCGAGCAGCGCCTGCGCCTGATGCTGGCCCTTGCGCGCGGCAAGACCAAGCCAGCGGATACCGTACTTGGAGTCGGGCGGCATGCCGACGCCATCGAGATACATCCGCGCCAGATTGTACTGGGCTTCGGCGTTGCCGAAATACGAGGCGGCGTAGGAGAACATCTCGCGTGCCCGTTCCGGATCGGGCTTCACCTTCGAGTTCGGGATGCCGGACACGTAATAACGGCCCAGCGCAACGAAGGCATTGGCGACGATCGCGGCCTGCGGCGCGGACGGGCTGTCTTCCGCATGGGCATTCGCGATCTTGCTGAAATAATCGTAGGCGCGCAGGTCGTCCTGCGCCACGCCGTCGCCCCTGGCGTACATCCGCCCGAGTTTCCATTGCGCGATCGGATGCCCGCCTTCGGCGGCGTACTGCAGGGCCGTCAGCGAGGCCGCAGGCGCAGCCTGCGGAATATCGGCCGGCGGGACGGGCTTCTTGATGAGTCCGATGCCGCCGGGCGCAGGAACCATCGGCAGCGCAGCCTCCTGCCCGCCCGGCTGTGTGCCCTCGAAGGCCATGGCTGGGGACGCCGCGAAAACGGCAAACGTCAGGGCGGCGACAAGGCCCAAATTCTTCCTGATGTACATGCGTTCAAATGTCCGCATAGCACACCTTTTCAGCCGCACCGCCCGGATGGGTCACGGCGCCTTTAACCGCAGGACCGACCTGCTGGGCATATTTCCAGAGCACGCCCGAGCCGACCGAGGTTTCACGCGGCTTCCAGGCCTTCTTGCGCTCGGCCAGTTCAGCATCGGTCAGCTTGACGCTGAGCGTGCCGTTCACGGCATCGAGCTCGATGATGTCACCGTCGCGGATCAGGCCGATCGGCCCGCCGACGGCGGCTTCCGGTCCGACATGGCCGACGCAGAAGCCGCGCGTGGCTCCCGAGAAACGTCCGTCGGTGATGAGAGCCACCTTGCCGCCCATGCCCTGCCCGGTCAGCGCCGCCGTGGTCTGAAGCATTTCGCGCATCCCGGGGCCGCCCCTGGGGCCCTCGTAGCGGATCACGATGACATCGCCTTCCTTGTAGGTCCTGTTGTTGACGGACTCGAACGCGTCTTCTTCGCAATCGAAGCAACGCGCAGGTCCCGTGAACTTCAGCACCGACATCCCAGCGACTTTCACAATCGCGCCGTCCGGCGCGAGATTGCCCTTCATGCCGACAACGCCACCGGTCACGGTGATCGGCTTGTCGGCAGGACGCACCACGTCCTGATGCGGATTCCATTTCACGCTCTTGAGGTTTTCGGCGATGGTGCGGCCGGTGACCGTCATGCAGTCGCCGTGCAGATATCCGTGATCAAGCAGCGTCTTCATCAGAAGCGGTATTCCACCAGCCTCGAACATATCTTTGGCGACATAACGACCGCCCGGCTTCAAATCCGCGATATACGGTGTCTTTTTGAAGATTTCGGCAACGTCGAACAGGTCGAATTCAATGCCGCATTCATGGGCCATGGCCGGCAGATGCAGCGCGGCATTGGTCGAACCGCCGGACGCAGCGACGACGGCGGCGGCGTTTTCCAGGGACTTGCGGGTGACGATATCGCGCGGGCGGATATTCCTGGCGATCAATTCCATGATCTTTTCGCCCGCCGCCATGCAGAAGCTGTCGCGGATTTCGTAAGGCGCTGGCGCTCCGGCCGAATACGGCAGGGCCAGACCGATGGCCTCGGACACGGTCGCCATGGTGTTGGCGGTGAACTGGGCGCCGCAGGCGCCCGCCGACGGGCACGCCACCCGCTCGATTTCGTCCAGATCCTCGTCGGACATCTCTCCAACGGAATGCTTGCCGACCGCCTCGAACATGTCCTGGACGGTGACCTGCTGGCCCCGGAAATTGCCCGGCAGGATCGACCCGCCATAGATGAAGATCGACGGCACGTTCAGCCGCAGCATGGCCATCATCATGCCGGGCAGCGACTTGTCGCAGCCGGCGAGACCGATCAGGGCATCGTAGGAATGGCCGCGGACGGTCAATTCCACCGAGTCCGCAATGGTTTCGCGCGACGGAAGCGACGAGCGCATGCCGTCATGGCCCATGGCGATGCCGTCGGTCACGGTGATGGTGCAGAACTCGCGGGGGGTGCCGCCCGCAGCCGCCACGCCCTTCTTGGCGGCCTGAGCCTGACGCATCAGGGCGATATTGCAGGGAGCGGCCTCGTTCCAGCAGGACGCCACGCCGACGAACGGCTGGTGAATCTGCTCGGTGGTGAGGCCCATGGCATAGAGGTAGGACCGATGGGGCGCACGCGCGGGACCTTCCGTCACATGACGGCTTGGCAGTCGCGCCTTGATGTTGGTCTTCGCGTCCATCGTGACCCTTGTCCCGCGATCCGCCCGCGAAGACCCGGAAAACCCCTGAAAACGGGAGTTTCTTCCAATGGCATCGCGGAGGCCGCAGCATTCAGCCTACGAAGAAATGATCTCATGGAGGCGTGTGGCTAAATAGCGGCGCGCGCAAGCGCTTGCTGGGGCAAGGGTTAAATGTTCACAAAGTGTTGTAGAGCCGCAACATTCGTTGCGGCGCGGCAACGGCAGCGGGGGCAGCATCCTTCGAGGCTCGCCGCCGCGCGGCTCGCACCTCAGGATGACGTGGCGCTCGGAGCGTCATCCTGAGGTGCGAGCTTTTTGCGAGCCTCGAAGGGTGACGGCTCCCCAGCGTTACCTTCCCCGGATCATGCGCCAGGCAAACAGCAGGATCACCGCGCCGATCGCGGCTGACACCAGCGTGCGCCAGAAGCCGAACACCGGCACTTCAGCGATCTCGGCCAGTTTCGCGCCAACGAACGATCCGGCAATGCCCACAAGGATGTTGGTAAAGATGCCGTGGTCCGACGAGGTGACCCGCTCCGCGATCCAGCCAGCGATAGCGCCGATCAGGAGCATGGTGAAGAAACCCACCCCGGGCTGGCTCAGAAACGCCTGTGCTTCATTCATCGTCGAATCCCCTCATTGCCTATTCAATTATAGTCCGATTTTACCAGAACAGTGCGACGTTGCGCTTACGCCGCCGGAGAAACCCCGCTACGCCCGCCCTTCTCCGTCGTAACCCGGCCGCAGGCGAGTCGGACGGACAACTGTAACACTGCACGGCGCTTCCGCCGCGACCTTGGCCGATACGCTGCCGAGGACCTTCTTCCGGAACGACTTTTCCCGCGCGCCGATCAGGATGTGATCGACCAGATTGGAACTGGCGAACTCGATAATCGCATTTGCCGGATCGAAGGCTTCGATCACATGAACCGTATAACTCTCCTCGCCGAGTCCAAGCGTCCGCGCCCAGTTCTTCAGTTCGGCAAGGCGGCCGACATGCTTGCTGTGCCCTTCCTCGTCCAGCGCGTGATCGACCGCAAGACGCGCGAGCTTGAGCACGTTGAGACAGGCCAGCCGCGCGCCGGGAACAGCCTTGGCAATGCGGGCCGCCTCGGTATGGAGGGCCTCGTTCAGAGCCTCACTGGAGTCATCGAGATTGATGGCGACGGCGACGATCGGAACCTGGGCAAGGTGCGAGGCGATATCCGGCCGCGGCCGCGCCAGCATGAGTTCGTTGTTGAAGCGCCTTCGCAGAACGGTTGCGAGACCGTCGCGCTTCAGCCGCTCGCCGCGCGCGGTAATCTTGACCTGATCGGGATTGCCCAGGTCGAACGCAAGCTGCCGGGCCGACGGATAACGCCATGCCGGCTGCACCGCGAGACAGTGCAGCACGATCTCCTGCAGCCAGGGCGGATAGTCCGGCCGCAACCGGCGCGGCGGCACGGGGTCGCGCCAAAGCCGCCGCCGCATCCCGCTCCAGGTTTCAGCTTCACCGAACGGCCGCTCTCCCGTCGTGAAAAAGTAAAGCAGCACGCCGAGCGCGAACAGGTCGCTGCGGGGATCGTTGCGGATATCCAGCAGTTGCTCGGGCGCCATGTAAGGAGCGGTCCCGAATGGAACGCGAAACTCCTCCAGCATCAGATCGGGCAGATGGTCGTGATGCGACAGGCCATAGTCGATCAGCACCGCCTCTCCCGTCGGCCTGAACATGATGTTGCTCGGCTTGATGTCGAGGTGAACGACATTCTGCCGGTGCAGGTCGTCCAGCGCCGTCGCGACCTTGATCCCGATCCCGATGGCCTCCTCATACGGCAGCGGCAGGTCCGGCAAGCGCTTGTAAAGCGTGTTGCCGGGAACGCGCTCCATCACGATGTAGGGCTGCGGTGTGGAGAAGTCTCCCAGAGCTATGAATTTCGGAACATGGATGCCGGAGAGACGCGGCAGGATCATCTGCTCCATCTCGAAACTGACAATCGCCGCGGGATCAGGACTGTCGCCAAGCCGGGGCACTTTCATCAGCATCGGCTGCGGATGATCCGGATGCGACACACGCCAGAGCGTCGCCATGCCGCCGCGATGGACTTTTTCCTCGACCAGAAAGCCGTCCAGCACCTCGCCGGGAACGAGATCGGGCTTGGCCATCAATGCCCCTCGTACAATCGCTCGGCGAGCGATGGAGGCAATCCGTTGTCGCGAATTCGCGCGGCGGCCGCGTCGATGTCGTAAGGCGCGCGGCAAAAAGTGATCTCGTTCCGCTCGGTGTCCAGCATCGCATAAGACGCCGCCGGATTGCCGTCGCGCGGCTGGCCGACAGAGCCCAGCACGGCGAGCCATTGCCGGCCTTTCAACAACTGGATCGGCACGCCCGTCTTGGGGGTGAACGGCGTGATCTTTCCGACCGAGGAGAGCGAATAGAGTGCCGGAATGTGGACGTGGCCGCACAACGTGAGAGGCAGGTGAGTCGCATCCAGACTTCGTGCCGCGCTCTGGCCGTCCATCACATAGTGCCACTGCGCCGGGGCGGTGGCGTCGGCATGAACGAGAAGCCGTCCGGCGTCCTCAATCGCCAACGGCAACCTTGCTAGAAAATCCCGCTCGGCGCGGCCGAGTACGTTCCGCGTCCACTCGATTGCGACCTGCGCTTTCACGTTCATGCGTTCGCTGGGGACCGCAATGGCATTGTCATGATTGCCACGAACGGCGAGCGCGCCCTGCCCGATCAGGTCCATCGCCGTCTGCGTGCACCAGTCCGGGTCCGCGCCATACCCTACGATGTCGCCGAGCAGGTAGATTTTCTCCGCGCCGTCGTTTCTCGCACGCGCAAGGCAAGCCTCGAACGCCTGACGGTTGGCATGGATATCGGCGAACACCGCAATCAGCACGTCGGACTATCCTCACTGACGATTGCAGGCCGCCTCGGATCCGGGCGCCTTGATCTGGATCGGACTCCGCGTTGCGGAGCTACATGTTCAGCACGCGGCCGTAGGCATCGAGCACCGCTTCCTTCATGGTCTCCGAAATGGTCGGATGCGGGAAGATGGTGTGGAAGAGTTCTTCCTCGGTGGTCTCGAGGTTCATCGCCACCACGAAGCCCTGAATGAGTTCGGTTACTTCGTGGCCGACCATGTGCGCGCCCAGCAACTGGCCGGTCTTCTTGTCGAAGATCACCTTCACCATGCCCTGATCTTCGCCCTGCGCGATGGCCTTGCCGTTGCCGACGAACGGGAAACGGCCGACGCGAATGTCCTTGCCGGCCTCCTTCGCCTTTGCCTCGGTGAGACCCACCGACGCGATCTGCGGATGGCAATACGTGCAGCCCGGGATCAATGTCTTGTCCATCGGATGCGGATGCAGTCCCTTGATGGCCTCGACGCAAATCACGCCTTCATGCTCGGCCTTGTGCGCCAGCATCGGCGGACCGGCGACGTCGCCGATGGCATAGATGCCGGGCACGTTAGTCTTGCCATAGCCGTCGATGACGATGCAGCCGCGATCCGTCTTCACGCCGAGCTTTTCGAGTCCGAAGCCCTCAATGTTGCCGACCACGCCGACCGCCGAGATGACGCGATCCACCTCCAGCGTAAACGGCTTCTTGCCATCGTCGATGGTGGCGACCACGCTGTCGGCCTTCTTGTCGAGCTTGGTGACCTTGGTGCCCGATATCACCTTGATGCCCTGCTTCTCGAACTGCTTGCGGGCGAAAGCCGCGATCTCCGCATCCTCGACCGGCAGGATTTGCGGCAGCACCTCGACCACGGTGACCTCCGCCCCCATCGTGCGGTAGAACGAAGCGAACTCGATGCCGATGGCGCCGGAGCCGACGACCAGCAAGGACTTCGGCATCTTGTCGGGGTTCATCGCCTCGAAGTAGGTCCAGACGAGCTTCTTGTCCGGCTCGAGGCCCGGCAGCACGCGCGGACGCGCGCCAGTGGCGACGATGATGTGCTTGGCGGTATACGCGCCCTCGCCCAGCGATCCTTTTGGAGCCTCAGCGGCGGATTTCTTCACCGTAAACTTTCCACCGCCGTCGAGTGTCGCCTCGCCCCAGATGATCGAAATCTTGTTCTTCTTCATCAGGAATTCAACGCCGCCGTTGAGGCGCTTCACCACGCCGCGCGACCGCGCGATCACCGCCTTCGGATCGAAAGACACATTGTCAGCCGACAGGCCGTAATCCTTGGCGTGCTTCATGTAGTGATAGATTTCCGCCGAACGCAGCAGCGCCTTGGTCGGAATGCAGCCCCAGTTGTTGCAGATGCCGCCGAGATAGGCCTTCTCGACAATGGCTGTCTTGAAGCCGAGTTGCGCGGCGCGGATCGCGGTCACATACCCGCCGGGGCCGGAGCCAATCACGACAACGTCGAAGGATGTATCAGCCATTACGAACTCCATTCACCCGATAGCGAACAAATCTAACATCGAAAGCGGCTGGCGTCGCCCTGCCGGCGCTTCCCTCAGTTACTGCCTGTAGTAGTCCCGCACGGTGTCCCATGCGATGGTTTGCAGAAACGCAGCCGTCCCGTCGTCCAGTCCTGCGCGATAGGCATTGCCGACCGGCGAGCGCCGATAGACCGACGCCATCACGACGCAGGCGGCCAGATATGTGCCCGCCAGAGTGGGATGGCTCCGGTCCGGCACATGAAGCGCAAGCTCGGGCCGCTGCGACAGCGACCGGGCGAACGCCAGACCGGCCGGCACGACCAGCGCATTGTTGGCATTGCCTGCCGCCGTATAGACATCCGCGAGTTCGCCGATCATCCGCGGCTTGTCGGCATAGGCCCATGTCATGAACAGCACGGGCGCGGCCCGGTGCCTGCGGACGACTGCAACGTCTTTCGCAACAACTCTGGCGAACGCGGCCCTGCGATCCACCGCGCACCAACTGCAATCCATCATGATGACGGCATCGAATTCCTTGCGCTTGTGCGCGGACAGAAGCCTGTCCACATCATGCATGGTCAGCGACGCACCGCTGATGGTCGCAGAGGTCGCGGTGTATGTTCCGGTGGGATCGGCGCTGCGCAGCAGACTGAGCACATGATCGTGCAGGCTGTTGTTGTAGTAGAAGTAACTATTGCCGACGAACAGGACGGATTTCGGCGCATCGGGCAGCCTGTCAACCTTCGGCTGCGTCAGCGCATGCGCCGTGGCGCTCGCGCATAAAAGCATGCCCGCAACAGCGGCCATCGCCCAGCCTGCCGGTCCGATGGTTGCGGAGTTCCTCAGCGGACGCCTCCATTGAACGATATGCCGGTCACTTTGGCGGGTTCGAGCCAGTTCGCGAAACGCCGAAGCACGGCCCATGGGACGATCAGGGTGAGAACGATGGGAATGGCGATCTGCAGGATTTCCTGAATGTCACGCTCGCGAATTTCATGAAACTCGCGCACCGAAATGTCCGAATACTTCAACACCACGACCAGCAACAGGAACGGCACCAGTGGCACCAGCAGCGCGATATTCAGGGCGCGTGCGCTGCCTTTCCAGAACACGGCGACCGCGAAGCAGATCAGCGCCACCACGCCGAAGACCGGCGTGTAGATGAAGCCGATCACCTTGGTCATCGAACAGGACAGCCCTTCGCCGGTGCATGGCCGCAGCAGGTTTGCTGCGAAACCGAAAGCGAATGCCATGGCCAGACCGAGCGCGCAGGCCAGAAGAATGATCAGAAACCGGCGCATGCGCGCTCCCGGCCTACACGACCATCATCACCGGATTTTCGATCAGCTTCTTGAACGCCGTGATCAGTTCCGCGCCCAGCGCACCGTCGATGGCGCGATGATCGCAGGACAGGGTCACGCTCATCATGCTGGCGGCGACGATCTGGCCGTTGCGCACCACGGCGCGGTCCTCGCTCGTGCCGACAGCAAGGATCGACGACTGCGGCGGATTGATCACCGCGGTGAAGTCCTTGATGCCGTACATGCCGAGGTTCGACACCGACGATGTGCCGCCCTGATATTCGTTCGGCTTGAGCTTCTTGGCCTTCGCGCGCGCGGCGAGGTCCTTCATCTCGCTGGAGATGGCCGAGAGCGTTTTCACTTCGGCTTGCCGGATGATCGGCGTAATCAGGCCGAAGGGCAGCGCCACGGCGACGCCGATGTCCGAATGCCTGTGGCGCAGCATGGCAGCTTCCGTCCATGACACGTTGGCCTCGGGAATCTTCTGCAGCGCGATCGCCATCGCCTTGATGACGAAGTCGTTGACCGAGAGCTTGTAGAGCGGCTTGCCGTCGGCGCTCTTGCCCGCAGCGGCGTTGATTTCCTCGCGCGCCGCGTTCAGCTTGCCAAGATCGCAATCCACCGTGAGGTAGAACGTCGGCATCGAATTCGTCGCTGCGGTGAGACGCTGCGCGATGGTCCGGCGCATCGAGTCGTGCGGCACGCTTTCATAGGCGCCCTCCTCGTACAGCGCGAGGATTTGCTGATCCGACATCGCCGGCGCGCCGACCGCACCCGCGCTTGCCGCAGGAGCACCGGCTGCAGCGGCAGGCTTGAGGCCTTTGCCGGATTTGGCTTCGCCGATGTCACGGGCCACCACGCGGCCATGCGGGCCGGTACCGGTCACACGTGACAGATCAATGCCCGCTTCCTTGGCGAGACGGCGCGCCAATGGCGACGAGAAAATACGTGCACCATTGCTCTGCGCAGGAGCGGCCGCAGCAGCGGGTTTTGCAGGAGCCGGTGCCGCAACAGGTGCCGGAGCTGCGGTTGGTGCCGCAGCTTTGGGAGCCTCAGCTTTCGGCGCCGGGTCGGGGGTTCGAGTCGCACTCTCGCTACCACCTGCCGCCGCCTTCACGTCCTCGCCATCACCGGCGAGCACCGCGATCATGGTGTTGACGGGAACGTCCTGCGTGCCCTCCGGCACAAGGATCTTTGCGATAGTGCCCTCGTCCACAGCTTCGACTTCCATCGTCGCCTTGTCGGTCTCGATCTCGGCAATCACGTCGCCGGACTTGACCTTGTCGCCCTCTTTCTTGAGCCACTTGGCAAGGTTGCCCTTCTCCATGGTGGGCGACAGCGCGGGCATCAGAATGTTGATCGGCATGATCTTCTTCCCGCTCTCAGCGATACATCACGGCCTTGGCCGCATCGACGACTTCAGCCACCGACGGCAGCGCCAGCTTCTCGAGGT
>JACDJB010002554.1_pt1 | contig 12904 bp, 12 predicted proteins | sample 7454121 | NCBI WGS metagenome assembly JACDJB01 (sample SAMN14253290, study PRJNA609438) | sludge metagenome | isolation source: sludge after 25d culture with pyrite | collected 2018-12-20 | reverse complement strand
TCAGGCTTCACCAGCGCAAGCCACCGACGCCATCGCACCCACGGCGCCCTTCACGCACACTGGCATGTCCACAACCCACTGGGAGCGGGTAAGGCAGACGGTGCCAAGGTTCTCGAACAGCATTTCGGTGCGGTTCCGTTCCGGGCGTGCAACCTGCATCGTGACCTCAGCGTGCTTCGCTGCGTAGAGGCCGTCGGTGAACCCGACAAAGATCGGTGCACGGTTCGGGATCAGGTCCTTGAGATCATCGCCCGTGCCGCCGCAGGACGGCCCGAACTTCTGCCCACCCTCAAGCGTCGCAGCGCCGCCGCTCAACAGCCAGTTCGACGGCGCCCAATCGAACGTGCGGACCGTCACACCGTCCTGTGCGCCCAACAGGCCCAGGACCTCGTTGCGGGCGTCCAGAACGTTCGTGCTGAACCTGACCATGTGGTCAGCGATCGCACGCTGCAACAGGAAGCTGTGGAACGTCAACGCGTCAGCGTCGCAGCCGGTGCACTGTTTGATGATCGCACGGGTCTCTTCGATCGTGCGGATCAGATCCGGTGCGAAACCGAACGGCGAATCAGGGATCGGCGCGAGTTTCTTCACCAGCGGGTTCGTGTTCGTCGGGTCGTACATCTTTTCGAGCGCCACATAGTCCAACGCGATCTTTGTTGCGTTGACCATGATGCCCTCGGATGCCGCCAACGCGGACTTCCAGAACGTGTCGGTGAACGAATCCTTGTTCACGCAATACCCGGTCGCGAACGGTGGGCATTCGATCGGGTCCCCAGGACAGATCGTCGCACAAGGCTTATCCGGGGTTGTGCCACCATCGGACACGTACCCGGCGTAATGCTGCGCCTCGGTCACAAGGAACGTCCCGGCTTGCATGACGCTGTAGTCAACCTCAGGGCGGGGAATCACCGCGATCTTTTCAGTGGTGACCACGGTCGGCAGCGTGTCGAAGAACGAGGTGACCTCGCACGGCGCCGGAACATCGGTAATGATGCGGGCCGGGACCACACACGTCGACGCGCTGAACGCCTTAGCGCGGGGCAGCGAACCGGCATCAGGCTGATTCGACAGCAGGCGGTCCGTGTATGTGTCCTTCCACAAGCTGTGGGCACGGGCAAGGATCGTGTGATCGACCGAACTGCCAGGCTCCAGCACGACACCGTGCGGGGTGTCTTCGCGCATGTAGCCGATCAGGTTCTTGCCGGAACCAACAGCGGCGGACATGGCGTTTTTCCAGTTGCCAGCGAACTTGCGCTCGGGCAGCGGCTGCGCCTCAGGGTCAACCATGATTGAGGTGTCGTAGTAGCGGACACCAGGGCCGTTCGACGCGGTGACACCAGGGTCGGTGCCGGGCGAACGGTCCACAGCGGCGGGAGCGGGGGCCTTCGGGAAAGCGAACGGCTTGCGCTGCGCCAGCACCGGCACACGCTCATCGGCGGGCTCATCGACCGTCTCGTCGGTCGCCACCGGCTCAGGTGCCGTCTCAGGGTCGGCGTCGCCATCCTCGCCAGTGATACCGAGCAGATCAGCCAGCTCAGCGTTCCGGGCTGCCTCAGCGGCGGCACGGGCGTCAAGCTCCGCGTCGAGCTGCGCGAGTGCGTCCTGCACCATCTTCGTTGCCTCAACAGTGTCCGGGTCGGTTGCGACCAGTTCACCTGCCTTGAACGAGGCCCGGAGCGCTTCGATCTGACCGGCGAGCACATCGCGGTAACCGGTCAGGTCTTCCGCTGCCGCTTCGGTGATCTCGAAACCCTCACCAGTGAGAATGTCAAGAATGGTGTTCGTGTCTTTGGGGTCCATTATTTACTCCAAGGGAAACAAGCCCACGGTGGGCTAGTGATTGTTTGTTTGCCTTGGGAGAACCCGACCCCGCTATGCGAGGAACACGGCCACCCACCTATGTGGTGTGGCTCCCATCTTGCACCGCCCGGTTTTACTCAGACGGGGTTTTGCTCAACTGTAGCACACTCTCAGGGAAACGGGCCTTACGTGCCGTCACACCATCGCCAGTGCCGTCGCCGGTATTCGTATCGCCGGTGCCGTCAGCGTTTGCGCTATCGGCGCTGTCGCCGCCTTCAAGTGCCGTGATCCGATCACCAAGGCTCGCCAACTCGGCGGTCACCTTTTCGTCTAGCGCACGCACCGCGTCGTTCATCGCGTTCAGCGACGTAACCACATCCGGCAGCTCCGTATCTGTGTCGATCGGGTCCGGGGTTTCGGTTGCCGGTAGCTCCGCAGCAGTCTTACCGCCACCACAGTTGCCACCGGTTTCACCGCAGTTCTTGCAACACGGCTTCGACGTGACCAGCCCGGCACGCACCGCACGCTTCACGTTGCGGCCCGCCATAACCGGGTTATCGTAATCCGACTCGCCCCATGATGTCCACGAAACCAACGTGTACACGTTTCCGGTTGGTGTGATCTGATCGGCAGTAGCGGTCACCTCGTCGCCCCATGCCGTTCCCTCACCCGACGTGTCGACGATGACCTCATAAACCACGCCATCGACGCCCGGTTCGATCTCTTGCACCATCGCTGTTTCGCCGGTCGATAGGGTCACCTGGTCGCCAGGGTATGCAACCTGGTCAGGTTTCGGGCCAACCGACCACACGTCGCCCTGGTACACGTCGTAGGCGGATGCACGGATCGCACGGGGCTTGCCGGTGCGGTGCATCGTTGCCGGAACCTCCACACCCGCGGCGGACGCCACGACAGCGTTCTCCGTGTCGTTGCCCTCATACGTGTACTCGTACTTTTCGCCCGTGGCGGTCACCTCGTCGGCTCGGTACAGGACAGCGTCGCCAAGCTCACCGTTCACTTCGGGTCGCACCAACACATATTCGGTGCCGTCAGCGCCGGTCATCACCTCATCCACGGACGCGAACGTTCCGTCGGCAAGGGTTACGCGGTCGTTCCACGACAGGCCGGTCGGGTCAGCAACGACCGTATATGCGGCGATAACTGCGTTGCGGTTCGGGTTCTTTGACATGGTGTCTCCAAGTGTTTTGTCGGCGCCTAGCCGTGTCCGTGACGCCGTAACGCCTGTTTCTTTCGGTACATACCATTGGGGCGCGAAACCTGGTTTCAGCACCCAATGGAAAATGCGTAGCGAGTGTGCGTCGTTTTCGATAGCCCAATGGCCACTCGGGTAGCCGAGACGCATTTTGTTGACTAGTTCGGTGTCAACGTCGGCCATGAGTTTCCCCGCGAGATAGATACCTGCGCCGGGGTAGTAGTAGGCCCTGAGCACCGCCGCGAGCGCGCTGATATCCGATTGCGCCTCAACGACTTGGGCGGCGGGAAGCGTTTCGGAAACGTGGTCTTTCAACGCTGTCCCGAACCCAACCATGAGCGTCGCACCAGAATCGAGCGTGATTGGTGTTTCGTGGAACCCGTCGAACGACTGGTCGAGTGTCGCGGGAACGCAAATGCCTTGGCCCATGTACCCCAAATGGCACTGGCCCTCCAACGCATAGAAACCCGAGATTGTGCCGTCCTCGTGGATTGTCACCGGGTAAATATCCGGGCACTCCACACCGCTGCCGTCGGCTGCGACGATATGACCGTTCGGTTCCGTAAACAGCTCGAACGGGCCAGCCTGGCCGGTCCAACCATCGAAACACGCGTCGGGCCATGTTTCCACCGGATACTCCGCCCATGCTTTAGCGGTAAACGCGGCAACGACAGCCTGTTCAGGATCGTTGATTACCACCGGTTCAACATCGGCCATCGTGTTACCCGCGGTCCCGTGACCCATCATACCATCTCAATAACAGGCCGGACCGCAGGACACCGGCACCCGATATGGTCGTTGGGGAACCCGTTGAAGTCCTCTGGTGTCGCCACAATGCCCATCGCGACGTTATCTGTGTGCCACGGGGCCTGCCGGTCTGGCGGTGTGAGGCTTGGCGACCACAGGTAACCTGAGATTCGGCCTGTAGGTCCGGTTGGTGTCCCAGCTAGCAGCGTTTCGATCTCTGGTCCGGCAGCTAGCCCTACCGACGCGGCCTTGTTGGCCACACCTGGGATGATGCCGACACCGGACAGCGCTGCGGCTGCAAGCGCGATCGCCGCGGTTGCGGAAACGAGCGACGGTTCACCGTCCTTGATCCGCTTCACCACCGGCGCCTCATCATCAGTAGTGGACGGGTCTAACAGTTTCGATCGGAACACGTCGAGCACCCCGGCCCGCAACACGTTCCCTGAACTGTCGATCAGGTCGTTCTCCCGTGCTTTTGACAGCACCGTTTCGGTTTCGGCGACCGACGCGAAAATGCCAGCGGCGACGAACGCGTTGCGGATCTTCCCCCATGCGGTTTTCGCTGCGACACCCCACGCTGCCACGAGCGCCACTAGCGCCTCGTCGAACAGGCGTGCCTCAGTGTCTTCCTCGGTCGGGTCGAGTTTCGCGAGGATCGCGGCTACACGTTCGGTGCCCAACGCGGCGGCAACGTCACGGTTCCCGACACCGGCGACCAACGGTTTGCGGTCCGGGTCTTTCTCGTTCGATCGCAGAATCGCACCCAAACGCACCGCGGCGCGGTCAATCGCCGCGTCTGTCTGCCCGGCCATGTAGGCCATGAGTTCGGCTTGTATCGCAACCAGATTGTCCGCCAGCGCTTCCGTTTCGGCTGTCGTCGCGGCGGCGGTGATGGGTGCGAGGTCGATCAGCCCGAGCGCGTCGGCTGCCTCCGCGACAGGTTCCGGGGTCGGCGGTAGATCGGGTGTCGGCTGTGCGGCAGGTTCCAGCGCGGCACCCGGTGCATCCTCTGGGTCGGCGCCAACATCCGACGGCAACCGCAACACCTTCAACGCGCCGGCCTCCGAGATCACACCCGCAGCAACAAGCCCTTGCACATCCCGTGCAGACAGGACAGGCGGCGGCGACAGCACCGACGCGTCCACACAAATGCGCACTTGCCGCCACTCCGCAAACGACACCGTGCCGGACGCACGAAAATACGGGGCTACAAGCGATTCGCACACACGGTCCATGACCCACTGTGCGGCACGCCCGGCGTCCGCAGCCTCGTTTTCCGCGGTGACAGTACCGATGTTGCGGTTGAAACCACTAGCGGAACCCGCGCCAAAGAACGCGTCGGCGGCAGCTTCCGACGCGTCAACCAGCACCTTCAACGCGGCCTGCCATGTTGCCACGATTTCCGGGTCTAGTTTCCGGCAAATGTCGAGCACACGAATCTTTTCGATCATGTCGCCGTCGATATCCAACATCGTTGGCGATACGGTGGCACCAACTTTGCCTTGGTCGATCGCGGCTTTCGCGCCAAGTGCCATCATCGCGCCAACATACGCGGCGCGGGACACCTTACCGGGGTCGTCGCGTTTGCCGCGGATCAAACCCGGTCCGAACAGTTCTTCGGCCAAATCCGAGCGGTCGATAGGTGTCGCTTCCTTGGGCACGGCGATGAACGGTGCGAGGATCTGCGAATTCAAGCTAGCGACCACGGCTTTACACGCAGCCATGTAGGCTTCGATTTCGGCCACCGCAGTGTGCACCCACCCTGGGTCAGCGGACGCTCCACCGGCCGAGTCGCGGGTGACTAGCGACAGAAACGACCATGATGCGAGCTGCAATGTCTGGTCGTCGACCGCCAAACTGTACGTGGTGACCGCCCACGGATCAGCCGCTGTTTTCGGTTTCTCCGCGTTGCGTTCCGACACCGACGCGATCCGTGTCGCTCGTGTTTTCCAGATACCTTGGTCGTTCGCCAAACACCACTGGTTTAGCGCCTCAACGGCTTTCGCGACGTTCTTTGCGTTGTTGCCCCGCAACGCTGTTTCGACCGGCCCGGTGATGTCGGGTGGCGGGGTGAGCGGGTTTCCGTATTCGTCAACCGGCCCGTACCGTGCGTGCCCCTGCGCCGTAACCGGATAGGACACCAACGCGAATCGTCCGGCGATCTGCAAACACTCCAAACCGATACGGATAACGTCGGCGGTGTCGGCGTCAACGTGCCGGTCAAACGCTGTTTGTGCCTGTTCCCACACGTCCCCTGGTTTGCCAGCAAAGTCGCGTTCCCATTCACCGGCGTCGTCATCCCATGTGCGCCACGCCACGGTTCGTGTGCCGCGTTTCGCGCCAACATACACGTCAACGTGCGATGGTTTCTCCGCCACTTTGCGGATAACTTGCCGGACCGGGCCGATCGCCGAGTTCTTCCACGCTTTCGTTTCCGTGTCGGTTTCTTTCGGCCACTTACCTGTTGGCGCCTCAGCCACGACGGGCACCGAATAGAACGATGTACCGGCCCGGATAGCCATAGGGATACTGGTGTTCGGCCCGACCGTTTTAACGGCAGTAACGTTGGATGCGTTCGGGTGCATTAGACCTCAAAACCTGGGTCGTCGAACACCGGCCAATACGGTTCCCACCCGTCCAACGGGGGGGTGTTGATCGGCACGATAGACACGGACGTGATGCGCCGCGGTGACATGAGCTCGTCGGCTGTCGTCATTGGTGCGATCGCGACCTCGGTGCCGTCGGCGGTGGCGCGTGTTTGGATGATGCGGTAACGGGGGCCTTCGCCGCCCAGGTCGACCGCTTGTTTCGCGACGGTCGCCCGGTACTGCGCCAGGTTTATGGCCGCGTCGTACATGTTGCGGGCCACAACGCCAACAAGCGCCACGGACATGGCTACGGTGAGCACGCGGCCGATCTGCCCAAACCATCCCGGCACGGCAGACCAGAACGTCAACACCAAACCGGCCTGAATCGTGCTACACGCCGCACAACGGAACCCGGACAGCAACCATGCCGCAAACCGGCCACCGCGGCCGAGACGGCCTCTCAGCGGCTCAAACACTGCCTCCACCGACACCAGACGCGACCAAAGCGCCGCGGCGAACGGAACGAGCAACCATGCCTGCCACGCTGTCACGAACGCTGCCAACCCTTCCCCTGGCACCCACAACCCACGCTCACACCGAGCGTTCGGGTTTCGACACGCTCAGCCACAACACCGTTTGCCGCTTCACGGACCCGCAGCTCCGTTAGATGCGACGGTTTCTTCGACGCTTTTTCGATATCGAGTGTGCCGCCAAACCACACATGCCGCACATCGTTAGCGGTAACGGACACCCACACGGTCGACCCGCCATTCGGGGCCTCAGGATGCCATTCGGCGCGACCCTCCAACAGTTCACCGTTCTCGCGGAATTTCGCCGGGTTCGACGGTGCGGTGTAATACCGCGGCGGATACGGGATGCTCACGTGGTCGTCGCTGAACCGGATCGTGTAATCGTCCTGCAAAACAGGCACACCAGCGATCTTCGCCTTTGTGTCATCCGGAAACGCCAACACAACCGACCGCAACGGCTCCAACTGTTCCATCACCACCACATCCACGCCGGATTGCAGCCGCACCTTGGCTGGCCAAAAGTGGTATTCAATCGCGGACACTGGCACCCCTATTGGATAGATGTTCGGCAGTTATGCGCACATTCGGTTTCGTGCCACCAATACAACGCGAGCACAAGGACTCGATGCCATATTCGGTTTTGACCGCCTCTACGCGGCCCTCTCGTTCGCACACGTCACAAACCGCTTGCACACCGTGAATCGTATCATGCGCTATCCGAACATCGGCCCGGCCGGTGGCGGGTCCTGCCCACGTTTCGGTAACAGGATCTCTAACAGGTAGCCCAGCGCGTCGATGCGGTTAGGGGATTTACCGTGCCCCTCCCATGTCGTCTGTTCTTTCTCCAGTGCGCCTAAGCCTTCGGCGTGAACAACTTTCCCGGACGGGATATAGGAATCGTGGGAGCGCGGGTCGAGCCCCACACCCTCTTTCAACACCCGGTAGTAGTCACGGGCGATCTCAGCGCGCACAACTTTCGACTCACCAGATTTAGCGCGCCGCGGCACCACCGCAATACTGTCAGCCCGCAAATACACTTCCTCCGAGTATTTGCGTGAACGCCGCGCCCTGTCCGCCAACTGTGACCCAGCGCGGCGCACCGTGTCCAACGCCAAATCGCCGCCCTGGTTGTTCTCCACAATGATCTTGTTCGCGCCGATCTCGCACGCCAACCTGACCGCTTCCATGCCCCACATTTCGTGCGACATCACACCAGACCGGTCGCCCACGATATAAGCGACACCGTTGAGGACCCCGCCGCCGATGATGCCGCATTCGTCCGACGTGTCCTTATCGGAAACACTCGGGTCGACAGCTACGGTTGCGTGTTCGAACGTGCCTGCCGGTTGTCCGTGCGTGAAATAGTGCCGTGCCCACAGCGCGCCGGGTTTCGCGGATACTTCGTGTTGGCATTCACGGAGGAACGCGTTGAGTCCGAACGTGCCAATGTACGCGTTGCACGTGGCGATATCCTGCCCCGCCCAAATCGGATCACCTGTCACCGTCGGTGCCCCACCTGTCCCCATGTTGATCGACAGGTTACGGATCGCCGGTAGCGGGCCGATCGTGACGCGTGGCAGCAACCATTGCTGTTTCTCACCCAGCAACGTTGCCATGATGCCGTCATCGTTGATGAGGTTTTGCACGAACATGACGCAACCCCACGGCGAAATCGTGGGGAGGATGCTATCGGTGATCGTTGCGATCTTTTTGCGTGTCGACAGGGTGTTGTCAGTCAACAGGTCGATGTCATCCAAGATGATGAGATCGGGGCGCATGTCGTCGACTTTGATGCCACGCGCTGCCGTGTCGAGCCCCATCGCGTTGACCACGAACCCAGATTTGGTGTGTAGCCGGTTCCGGCGCCAGCCTTTCGACGACCCGTATTTCGATACTTCCCGGTCCGTGAAGCTCGGGTACAGGGCTTCCAGTTCGGGTGATTCGAGCCGCGACGCCACATCCTGCACGTGCTGATCCGCTAGCGGCTGCGTTGCGGACACATACAGCACGAACTGTCTGCGCCGCGTCGCACCCAGTGCCGCGATCGCGGACTCGGCGGTAGTGGACTTGCCGCCACCACGCGGCCAACACGCGATCAAATGCCCCGCTTGTGACCGTTTACGTGGTTTGAGCTGCCAGGCCCAATCCCACATTTGTTGATGGTGTGCGCCGAACGGAAACACCGCCAGTTTCGGTAACGCGATGGCGGTCCATTCGCGCCACCCCAACCCGCGCATTTCGGCGTTTGGGTCGATCAACTGTGCGGCCCGTGCTTCTAACGCTTTACGCTCCGCAGGCGATATCCGCTCATACACTTGCCGTAGCTGGTCGGGTGTCAGGTCGGCGAGTTCTTCGAGAATGTCAACCATTGCCGCCCATGTTAGCGGCCCACCGGTTTCACTGGTCGTACAAGGGTTCGCCCAGGTGGATGTTCAACGCGCATTGCAGTTTGCTGTACCGGTCCGGGTCGTCTGATGCGAGCATCTCGATCGGCCGGATCTCGTCACCCGAGTTCAGGAACACGTTCGGGTTGTCGAACCATAACCTTGCCGACGACGGCCCATACCGTGCTTCGATCTGGTTGGTGATACCCAGCGCAATACTGATTCGCTCCATGTCTACCGGCGACAACCTTCCGGTGTGTCCGCCTTCCAATAATTCGCCAGATAAGCCGTGTCCGATACGCATCATTAGCCGCGCCAGCATCGCCTCACTAGCGAACCGGTGAACGCTCTCGTCGGCATCGCTCACGGCAGGACCTGCACCATCCACACCGGCGCACAATCCATACCAGCGTTCGCCTTGACCTGTTCGCTGAGCGCCCGGAACACACCCGACGACATCACATACGGTCGCTCCCAACCGTTAGCCGCGATAACGACGTTCGGCCACGGTGTCGCCGCCCGGTCATCGTGCGCGTTATCTACGCTCTCAACAGTGCCGGTGTCGACAATCAGCCAATGCGTTTCTTTGCCGTCCGCTTTCGTGAAGACCGCCGCTTCGATCAGTTGTGCCGTCTTTTCTGCGACCTTTTTGTCGCGACACATGATTTCGCATTCACCACCATCGTCGAGTTGGACGAGCGTCAGCCAACTCGTGTCGTGGTCGTGCTCCTTCCCCCACGCGTTAGCGATCCGGTCCAACCGGAATGTCACGTCGTTTACCGTCACTGTGCCTGTCATGGCTTCACCTGATGAGCCAATTCGAGCGCGTCAGCGAACGAGTCGCACGGCCCATAGTTCCCGCGGTCCGTAGCCACATACCATTCGATCGTGTCAGCGCGAACCTGCTTCTCGCCTACCTCCACACAAACCGGGCTGCGTTTCGTGCTGATAAACGGACGGTCAGCCTCCCCGGCGCTGTCGTTGTCGCGCAGCAGCCAGGCAAATCCGAGAATGTCCGGGTCGATACGGTCGAGTGCCACCCGCGCTCCGTCGTCGGTTTGCGCGTCTTTGAGCGCTTGCGCGGCTTCGGTGAGTTCGGTGTGTGGGTTCTTCATTTCTATGGGTGTTGCTCCTATTGTTTGTGTTGCGGCTGTTTCGAGTTGTTCGGCTAGCGCTTCCAGTTGCGGGCCGTGGATCTCCCACAACCCATCGAAACCGGCTACAAGCCGATTGAGGATCGTTTCCCACTGGGCAAAATGCGCGGCGACCGCGCTCGCCACGGCGGCATCGGGGAAAGGTGTGTTGTCCGGGTCGGCCACCCACGCCAACAACTCGTCCTTTAGTTCGGGTGCCATAGTCAGCTATCCACCTTTTCCGGCTCAAGCTGCAAGTACAATCTGCCGTCGATCATTTCTGGACGCCCAACAAGAATCGGGGCCGTCAGATCGGTGGGGACATATACATCCTTGCAGAACGCCCCGTACATACCTATCAGCGGATACCGACCGCCCGCATCCAGCTCGACCACGATCCAGCCTTCCTCGGATTCGTGGATTGTCGCAGTTGTCATGTCGATGATATGGCGTGGCCCTGTGAGATCGCCTTGCGAAAGCAGGTCGACCAGCGCCGACATGACGCATTGCGCTGTCCGGTCGTTCGGTGTCAGCGGTGACGTGACTTCGATTGTTTGCCCGTTGTGTAGCGTCGCAACCACGTACGGGTGCCGGTCGTCGCCGTGCGGTTCGCGCAACTCCAACAGGACCACGTTCGCTAGATCGAACGCCTTGCTGCCGACAATGACCATGCCCATGTCAGCGGCCCCGGACGACGTGCCACAGGTTGATTGCGATCCACGCGACGGCCGTCAAGCCGAGCAGCAGCACCGCTAGCCACAGCAGGGCCGTGCATCCGGCTTGCCCGGCTCGTTGCACGCGGCCCATCGGGATCGGTTCGATTCGTTGTCTGGTCATGACGTTGCTCCGTAGGTTGGTGTGAGCCCGTGTTGTACGAGCCACAGGTCTTTCAGGATCGCTTTCGCGGTTAGGCGGACAGCATGGTTGTGTTTGTGGCCGTCTGTCCAATCTTCGCGGCCTTCGACTTTGGCGCGCACGGCGTCGTACATGTCCCGGTACGGGCTGCGCTTGCGAACCGCGCCGGTTTTCGTGGCGCCGCCGGGCAGTTTCATGCACGCCTCCGCCAACCGGTGAGCAAGGGTCTTGGCCATCGTGTTGCCGCCCGCCAACGCTTCCGCCGCGGTCATGCCTTTACGCCGTTTGATCGCTGCGCCATGGCCACAGTAGGACCACAGCTCAGATACTTTGCGGGGCGTTTCTTCCAACGCCACAAGGTGCTTTCCCGGTCCGCATTTCTCACAACAAACATGCCCAGCCGGTTCATCCGCCAAACGAATGTACGGCTGTTTCACCCGCGGGTCACCCGTCAGCGCCAGCAACCATGCGAGATCCGACGATGTCGCCAAACCGGGCACGTTCACAGCCCACGCGTAGATCGTCGGGAACGCACGCTGATAGGCGGCGAATAACATCTTGCGTGCATGGTCTTTCTGCTGCTTCGCGTACCTCTGCTGATCCTCGGCGCCCGGCAAATGTTGTTGCAGGTTCGTCAACTCACGGAAACGTGCATCCGTCGCCATCTTGTTACGGGACGCAGCGTCATATGTCGCCGCCCACATGCGCAACGTCAACAGGTCGATTTCGAGGGGGAACGGCGTGTAGTTGTCGGGTATCTCGCCTTCGATGGCCGTCCCCCCTTCGAGCACGGGAGGGACCGGCGAAAAGGCCGGGGGTGTCGTGTGCTTCACGGCCAGCCCCTCCGCGAGAGTGTGCCCAGCCGCCGAGCCTTTATTGGTGCACGTTTGGACAATAGGCGGCGGGCACGAACTTGTGGCAGGGGTGAGCGGCGAAACTCCTTCGGGTACCGGCTTCGCAGCAGCCGCACCCCCTGCCAAACCAACAACCTGCGCCGCCTCTGGTGTGGATTCCGTGGGCTGATCGGGCACGGTTGTTGGCGAGAGTGCCACACCACCAGCAACGGAGCTGTCCTGGGTGTACGTTGCCTTTGTGGTGTCTGGTGGTGTGGACGAAATGGCAGGCCCGGTACCGAACGACAAATGGGGTCCGTCAGCGAATTGGGCGTCCGGGTCTGCGTGGGGAGAAACACCCGCACCGGCTAGGGATCGGGTTTCGGGGGTGGCTAGAGTGGAGAGTGTTTCGATCTCGATGAGGCTCACGACCGGGCCTCCATAATCTCACGGATGCACGTAGCGCCGCTCATCCCGCGGATCGCCGCGATGGCGGCTTCGTGTTGTTCACGAGTGTGTTCAAGCCCGGCGATATGGGCGTTCAGCGTGGCGATGCGGGCCTGGTGATCCTCGATCGTGGCGTCTTCCCACGCCACCAACCGGCCGTCAACGCCCGGAAACATTGTCGCCCCAAGGCGTTCCAACCGCTCACGCGCCGTCCCCTCGGCGACACGTACGGCCCGCACCTCCGACGGGGCAACCTGGTGAGCGATCATCGAATCGCGTTTCCGGCGGACCTCGGCGGCTTTCTGCCGCACAATCTCCGCCAACAGTGTCGGCTCGATGTCGGCCAGTAGGTCGATCGGGTTGTGCCCGCCTTC
>JACDJB010002553.1_pt1 | contig 12916 bp, 11 predicted proteins | sample 7454121 | NCBI WGS metagenome assembly JACDJB01 (sample SAMN14253290, study PRJNA609438) | sludge metagenome | isolation source: sludge after 25d culture with pyrite | collected 2018-12-20 | reverse complement strand
GATCTAGAGACTAACTTTCTCTTCCTCTCAGCAGATTCTTGAATTTCATTAAGTTACCAAGCCCGAGAATTCTTATAAATAGAAAGTACACTGCGGTCCCTGCAGTCAGAGTTATCAACGTCGAAATAGATCCCGTTCCAAAGACTGCCTTCCCAAAAAGCATTAGTCCGGACATGACAAGAGAAGCAACGATGATTTTCAGCATGGCCGTTACCTTTGCCTTTTCATATCCGGTCCATCTGAGGAGTGCTGCCGATACGATGACTGTACCGACAATTCCCGCAATACTTGTCGCTAATGCCACACCCAAAGGTCCTATTGTAAAACCGAGCAATATATCGAGAACCACATTCACACCAACCATGATCGCAGAGATTATTGTGGGCGTCCTGGGGCTCTTCCTTGCATAATATGCCCTTGATAGAACACCGTAAGATCCATAGAAAGGAAGCCCCAGAGTGTACCCGTAAAGGAGGGTTGTGGTTAAGGCCGTATCTGCAGGAGTGAATGAACCTCTCTCAAACAGAATGCGGACAATCCCTTCGCCGAGAACAAGAAGTCCCAGCGTTGAGGGGATAATCAAAAAGGCGAGAACGGTTAACGCGTCCCATAGAGAACTCCTGAATTTCTCCTTAGAACCTTCTCCGGTAAGTTTTGAAAGTTTCGGAAGCGCTACCGTGGCCACCGCGATTGCGAAGACGCCGAGAGGAAGCTGATAGAGCCGCTGGGCGTATCCAAGACTCGATACGGCTCCCCTCCCAAGCTCAGTTGACACTCTAATATCGACAAAGGAGTTGATTTCGTTGATCGCCGGGGAAATCGCAGAAAAAAGGAACAGGAGCAAGAAATCCCTGACATCGCTTTTGTTGTAGCCTGGCTTGAAGACAAAACCCTTTGATCTTGCGGAGAGAGCAACTACGCCGAGCTGGATGACTCCTCCGACAAGAAATCCGATCGTAGGACCGACAATTGGAGTTGAGAACCTTCCTGAAAGCAAAATTCCAGCGATCGTCGAGAGATTTATGAACATTGGTGAGACTGCCGCAATGAAAAAGGCATCGAGACTGTTGAGAACACCGCAGTAGACTGCCCAAAGAGATACTAGTACAATAAACGGAAAGGAAATCCTTATAAGTTGAGAGGTCAGTTCAAGTGCTGATTGATCGAAGCCTCCGGCAAAGGCTGAGGCAACCCCGTCAGAGAATAAGCTTCCCGCTGCTGAAATCGCGCCCGAGACAATAACTACGAATATGAGAACGGTAGAAGCGAACATAAAAGCTCTCTCTCTCGAGCTCTTCAGCTTCTCGTTGAATACTGGAACGAAAGCCATCGTCATCGCTCCATCTGCAAAGATCTTTCTGAGAAAGAAGGGAATCATGATCGCAACTAAATATGCGTCGTACTGAGCCGACGTGCCGAAATAGCTGGCAAAAAGGGAGTCTCTGACGAGACCCGTAATTCTTGATAACAACGTTGCTATTGCAAAAAGAGCCGTGCTTCTGACCGTGCTAGCCGTCATAGAAACCTCCAGAGAAGATTATAATACATGGTCGAAGGATTGGATAGGAGAGAAGTCTCAGATGTCCAGTCACGAGCGAAGTTGATAACTATGATATACTGAGCATGTCTATTACGAATGATCCTAAGGAGGGAAAGCCCCAAGGCTGCTGAGTATGAAAAAGGTAGCTCTGATATTCGGAACCAGACCGGAGGCAGTGAAGATGGCTCCTGTCTATCTGGCGCTGAAGAATTCCTCTCTTAGGCCTGTTGTAATTGCTACGGCCCAGCACAGAGAGATGCTCGATCAGGTTCTCTCACTCTTCGGCATAAAACCCGACTTTGATCTGAATATCATGCAACAAAGGCAGTCTCTTTCGGGCCTTACTTCCAGACTGATCGAAAAACTCGACGAGATATATTCGCAGAACAAGTTTGATGCAACGCTCGTTCAGGGTGATACCACATCTACTTTCGCGGGCGCTCTGGTATCTTTCTATCATAAGATCCCAGTTGGTCATGTTGAAGCGGGGCTGAGGACCGCCAACGTTTACGATCCCTTTCCTGAAGAAGTCAACAGAAGGCTCAACGGAGTCATTTCAACGTACCACTATCCTCCAACTGAGAAATCAAAGCTGAACCTGCTTAAAGAAGGAGTGCCTGAAGAAAACATGCTTGTTACAGGCAATACTGTCATCGATGCCCTGCTGTGGGTAACAAGCAACAAGTCCAGGCTTACTTCGAGCTTCAGAGAAGCGCTTGGTGTGGAGGGTGATGACTACATTCTAGTAACCATGCACAGAAGGGAAAACTGGGGAAGACCGATGCAGGAAGTTATGAAAGCAATAAAGGATGTCCTCAACGAGTTCCCCCGGATGAAAGTTGTCTTTCCGGTTCATCTCAATCCTGCCGTCAGAGAAGTGGTCTATCCGGAGCTCGAAGAACACGACAGGGTAGTCTTGACTGATCCGCTAGATTACCTTCCCTTCGTTTCTTTGATGGAGAAATCAAAGCTCATACTGACGGACTCTGGCGGAATCCAGGAAGAGGCCCCTGCTCTTGGAAAGCCGACATTGGTACTGAGGCGCACAACGGAGAGACCAGAAGCGATCGAAGCAGGTACTGCCAAGCTTGTAGGAACAAGTAGAGAAGCCGTCTTCATGGAGACAATGAGACTTCTCAGCGATTCACGGGAATATGAGCGTATGGCGAAGGCTAGAAATCCGTTCGGAGATGGTACTGCGTCAAAAAGGATCTCTGATCACCTCTGTAAAAACCTGTAGATCCATTTACCGACTGCTAATCCTCGCTTGCTTTCGTCTTAAGCTCCCAGAAGTATTCGTACAGCTCTGAAAGTGAAGAGAATTTTATCTTCAGATGATCAACTAACGCTGAAGTCATTAGAATGTCGTCTATCTCCCGGTTGGCAGCGATGTAGAAGTCTCTATATTGAAACCATTCGAGCAGCTCTTCGGAGACTCCTTCTCTCTTCCGTCTTCTCTTGTACTTCTCTCCGAAAACCGAGAAATCGCTCTCTCTCAGAATACGAGTCTTTTCTGCAAACCTCGATGGATTCTTTGCTATTTCTTCATGGATCTTACTCATAGTCTCTCGAGATGGGAAGTAGAATCCCATACCGTACCGGTATCTGTCGGGAAAGAGCTCAAAAAAGTATCCGGGAGAGTCCTTCCAGTCGGGCCCTGGCACCCTGAAAGTGAACCACATATTGGTTCTGTAGGGAGGCTTTCCCTTGTTGCGCCTTGCATCCCGACTTATCCTGCTTATGGTCTTTCCAACCTGAGGTCTCACTTCCATAAAGGGATCAAGCCTTTCCATGAAGGGCGCAAGTTCACTTACAAGTGCCTTGAAGGGTTCAAGCAAGCACACGCGATACCGATCACGGTTTTTATCCATCCAGGAACGGTTGTTGTTCATCCCGAGATCCATGAGAAATGAAATAGTCTCACCTGAAAATCCCGTGAACTGTCTTTCGCTCATCTCGCCTCCGCAATCGAGTGGGAAACGTAACTACCTTTCTCACAGTAGAATACCTCTTTAACTCCAAGCTTACATAGAAGAGAAACGGCCTGTGAATTGTAGCTCCCCACCTGATATGCTCTATGAGAGTCAGAACCTATAGTCAGTAGACGTCCTCCGAGTTCGAGGTATCTCTCTACCACCCATGATTGAGGGGTAGGGTCTCCGATTCCGTACATCCAGCCCGAAGTATTGACTTCAAGCCCCACATGACAGGATACCAGCTTCATAAGCAGCTGATCCATCTGCGGTCCGGATCTAGGAGGCTTTGCGTAAGGAATATGCCTTCTGAGGAAATCGAGATGGCCAAGAAAACCCGGTTTCTCGATCAAATCAACTGCTAGAGTCGCCTCGCGAAGGTAGATATCCCAAGGGTCCTCAAGAGTCTTCAGATCTGGCCTTCCCGGAACCGTGTGGACTGAGTAGATGAAGAAATCCATCTCCTCAAAAGGCAAGAGAATACCCTGGGACTGAAGACCCAGTTCAAGCCCGGCAAGTATCTTGATGGGAAACTTTCCCTCAAAGCTCTTGATCTCCTTGAGATAGCCCCCCGTTTCTTCGGGCTGCAAGCAGACTTCCTGAGAGACGTAAGGGTCGAAGTGATCTGATATGCCGACGACATGAAGCCCTTTGAGTGAAGCCGACTGAATGACTTCCTCGACCGTATTCCTTCCGTCTGAAAAAATTGTATGATTGTGAATATCTATCATCATAAGGCTCCGCAATCTATACTAGCATATTAGTCAGAAAGCAATTGTACAGCCGCTCTCTTTTCTCTATCGGTTATATGCAAATATATACTAGTTGTAGAAAGATTAGCATGGCCAAGTAATTCCTGTACTGTTTTTATACTTGCTCCTTTTTGTAGAAGTTGTGTAGCAAAACTATGTCTGAATATATGCGGAGTCACTCGCTTCTCTGGATATACAAGTTTTACTTGTGTATTCAGCACTTTTGGAATAACGTTCCTCGCCATCGGCTCCCCCCGGGTCCCGATAAAGACATGATCCTCATACTCGCTGAGCGGGAAATCCTTCCTTATCTGGAGGTAATCCTCAATTATGGCAAGGACCTGATCGTTCAGAGGAACCTCCCTGTCTCTATTTCCCTTTCCGCTCAGTATTCTTACAGCTGGCGAATTGCCCATCCTAAGATCACCGAGTCTTAGTTTGCATACTTCGCTGACTCTCAGTCCACAGAAGTACATCACCGCCACAATAGCCTTGTTTCTCTTGCCAAGATTGGTTTCCTTGAAAGACGATATGATCTTCATTACCTCATCATGACTTATGTAGTCGGGGATCCTGCGTCTCGTCTTAGGGTTCTTTATGAGCTCCGTAGGGACCTTGCCTACCGTACCGCTTATATAAAGAAATGTATAGAATGACCTAATAGTTGAGAGATTCCTCGAGACGGTAGTTGCAGAGGGCCTCTTCCTGGAGTACTTCCCCTGAGAATACTCCTTCACGAAAAGTTCGATGTCTCTTCTCTTCACCTCTTTAAAATCGGTATTATGACTCTCTAGAAACAACTGAAAGTGGTGAAGATCCGAAAGATATGCTGCGATAGTGTTGAATGACATATTCCTAACATATTCCATATTGTCCTTGAATCTCTCGACGGCTTCGACAAACTCCATACATACCCCCAAATTTCCATTATGAGTCATAATAGTCATTATGACTCATATATTGTATTATAACACAGCCCATTCTCTATACGGTGTTCTGTAAGTCTTATTAGAGGCGCATTATAGAATTACATCTTGTATATTGCCCTGTAACGCATTTTTTTGACAGGATGCATCTTGTACTATCCAAACAGCAAGAAACGAGCGCTAAGAGCCGTTTAACGAGTGTTTGTCTGTAATGCTCTCTCGAAGCCCGCTCTGATTTCCGATATCATAGCTCTGTATTTATCTGCAAGTCTATACCTCTTTCCCTCTCGCAGAACAAGCTCTTCCTTGATTCCCGAGTAGTGTTTTGAAAGAGCTCCCATTATAGCGCCCAACGCCATTGGTCCTTTGACCAGTTCGCTCTCGTTCATCTCCAGGAACTGGTTTATTTTCCCCACCAGATCGTCTCCGACCATCGGAGAATCGAGCAAGGAGAACAACATGCCAACTGTAGGAAGTTTCAATCTGTTCATTATGAAGTCTTCCAGTTCCTCTTTTGTCCACTCCTTCTGAAGAGAGACTTGAGGCTTTCGAGCGAGTTCCTTTTTGAAGGCAAGAAGCATCAGCTCCATAAACGAAGATATCCTTTTGTCGTAGTCATCGTCAGTTACAAGAATCGAGGCTACCGAACTTACAGGAAGCTCAATCTGCTCTATCATCGCGAACAACATTCCCAGGCGTCCCACAGTCACGAAGGGCCTACCCAGGTCGATAGCCTCAGGCAGTATGAGCAGCGCATTTCTGGCTACACCCTTTGCTTCTTCGAAGCTGGCGCAGATGATGGCTGCTACTCTTATCTGTATATCCTCCCCGACCTTCCAGATACCCGTGATCTTCTCTCTGCCTGAGTATTTGACGTAATCCACAGAAAAGCCGGAGATCTCGGCCAGTCTGTTGACCAGATCTGCGAAGGCTCTCCCAAGACTCTCAGAATCGCCTTTGAATGTGGGGTAGGCTTCCAGCAACCCGTCAATATCACTAATTACCGTCTCCGGTGTCTTGTATTTCGAAAGGAACTCTCTAATGAACCTGCTCCTACTTGAATGTTCACCACCTTCATCACTGAGCTTGCCAAGTATCCTCACAACATCGACAGATGCAATCTGTGCTGGCATAGTATCACCTCTTACATTATACTAACACAAAAAGAATCACGAGTAACATTGTTTATATATACATGTTCTAAGTTTGTATGCGGATATATACTACTTATATAGAACCGTATATTGCTATACTTTATTATATACATCAAACGTTGCACGGCACTATTAACAACACGTATACGGTATTATACTGGTATATCTAGTATAATGTTATATTTACTAGCTAATCGTTGTATATCCGAATACGAAAAGAATGGACTTGCTCCAGGTCTCGCAACAACCATAGATGCAAGCAAATTTCCTGTCTTCAAGCATTCTGTTTCTGTCCTGCCGGCAAGATATGCATGCAAGAATCCTGCGTTGAAGGAATCTCCCGCTCCCGTTGTATCTACTACCTCTGTGGGAAAGGCGTCTACGCGTTTCCCGTCACTGATCTTTGCTCCCTCCGCTCCAAGAGTAACCACAACTACTTTTGGCTCAGTCTTCAAAAAGCCTCCAAGATGTAGCCATTCGCTCTTGTTAACAAGAAGCACTTCGCATTGCGCAGCAAGATCGGCAACTTCTGCACCTCTTTCAAAGGTCACTATCCCTCCCGGGTTATAAGAAAACCTCGGCTTACTGATCTCCTTCAAGAGATTGATAACTTGATCGGGGGCTATCCCCCCAAAATGGTAGAAGTCAGAGGATACATCAACAGGATAATCGACTTCATTAACACCCCTGTATGTGAACAGGTGTCTTTGGCCGTCTGTAGAAACTGCGGAGAAACAGAATCCCGTCTTTCCTTCTATTCGAGCTAGATACCGAATATCCACCCCTTCTCTTGTCAAAGCCTCAATTGCCATGTCGCCGAACCGATCAGTCCCCACTGCACCCTGCAAAAACACGTTCTTTCTCAACCTACTCAACATGATTGCCGTGTTTGCCGCACTTCCTCCGATAGTGAACATCATTTCCTTAATCCTGTTCTCTTCAACATTTTTACTTTCGTTGATGAAGGCGCTGAGATCTATATTCACGTTGCCAACCACAGATAATCTCATATTCTAACCTCAACTCTTTAGGTAATTTTGGCTTTTGCTTCCTTTCACGATTATAATTGTTTATGAGCGTACAAAAAAATGACGTGGGAGGGTTCGTCTATGCTTTCATTTCCAGACGGGTTCATATGGGGTGTCGCAACGGCCGGTCATCAAATAGAAGGAAGCAATGTCTTTTCTGATTGGTACACATGGGAACATCAGGGAAAGGTCAAGAATGGCGACACTTCCGACATAGCTTGTGGTAGCTGGGAGAATCTCGACAGGGATCTGGAGGCTGTTAAGGCTTTGGGTGTAAAGGCCTACAGATTCTCGGTTGAGTGGGCGAGAATTGAACCGAAAATCAACAGATTTGATGACAGTGTACTAGAAAGATACAGAGATTTCTCTAAGGCGCTTACTGAGAACAGAATCCAGCCCATTCTTACTCTCAACCATTTCGTTCTTCCTCAATGGTTCTCGGAGATGGGAGGCTGGGAGAATAAGGAGAACCTGCGTTACTTTCGTCGCTTCGTCTCGAGAATCGTCGAGTCTATGGGCGAGTTCATTCACTACTGGGTCACTGTGAACGAACCGAACGTCTACGCAGTCATGGGCTATTTGACGGGAGAATGGCCGCCGGAAGTCAAGGACATGGGAAGGGCTATGAAAGTCCTCGCTAATCTTCTCTATGTCCACAGCGAGGCATATGACGTAATAAGGGAGTCGAATCCAACGGCGATGATAGGGGTAGCTGTTAATATGATGCCTTTCTTCCCTCTCAGAAAGTTCCATCCAGGAGACAGGCTGGTGGCAAATTATCTGGACAGAGTCTACAACTACAGTTATCTTGATAGTCTGATGAAGGGCAGTATAGTTAAGCCGCTCGGCGAAGGAGAAGCGGTGCCTGAGATAGAATCAAAGCTCGATTTCCTGGGCATCAATTACTACACGCGAATCTTCGCCAAGTACTCGAAGCCCCTCCCTGAAATCGCAGCGGGTAATGAATTTGAGAAAACGGAAATGGGGTATGAGTTCTTCCCGCAGGGGATTGAAGAGGTTGTTCTGAAGGCATATAAGAGGTATCGACTGCCGATAATGATCACTGAGAATGGAATTGCCGACAAATCGGACGCACGACGATGGGAGTATATCGAGAAAGCTTTGTCAGGACTAAGAAACGCTATGGATAAGGGAGCCCGTGTATTCGGTTATCTGTACTGGTCACTTATGGACAATTTCGAATGGAAAGAAGGCTACTCAATGAAGTTCGGACTCTACGAGACGGTTCAGGAGAGTCTCGAATTGAGGCCTAGAGAGAGCGTTGCAAAATTCAGAGATTTCATCAGGGAAAGTCTGAAATAGTACCGACGCAGAAAGCTAAAAGGGGTGTTGCCGAGGCGAAATCGCCGATAATTGCTCCATGTGGTATCGAATGCTCTAGATACGCTATCTTCTTGAGGACCGAAGAAAAGCTGAGCTATTGGAGAAGCAGAAATGTAGATTCGGAACTAGTTAGATGCAGCGGCTGCCAAGCGGGTAAAGGACCTTACCCTTGACAGAAAGCTGCAACATTTTCGATTGTTGTGTAGCAAAAAGAAACCTGAGTCACTGTTATGAATGTGCAGAGTTCCCTTGCGATGCCCTTAAAGAACGAGCATCAGCCTATCCGCACCACAGATCGGCACTCGGCAGACTCAGGTCGATGAAAGAGAATCTATCAAGAAGACACATCTGATTTTCGATAGTAGCTCATGCGCTACTACTGAATCAGAACTCCTAGAAGCTCTTCGGTTCCCTGCCGTTTCTCTGAAGAAACTGTAAATACCGGAGGTTTTCCCCAAAAGGCAACTTCCCCGGTTATCGATCTTTTCATCTGGAGCTGGCGACTCTTCGATAGTTTGTCGGCCTTTGTCAGAACCAAGACAAAGGGGATGGAATAGTGCGTAAGCCACTCAAGCATCTGCTCGTCTGCCGGCTGCAACGGGTGCCTTATGTCAACGAGCATAACAACGAGAGAGAGGTCTTCTCTCGATTCAAAATAGTCGGTAATCAGCCTCTGCCACTTCTCTCTTTCCGACATAGAGGCCTTTGCATATCCATAACCGGGGAGATCAACGAAATAGATCTCTCCGTTTACTTCATAGAAATTTATCGATCTTGTCTTTCCAGGAGTCGAACTTGTCTTTGCAAGTTTCCTTCCAAACAAAGCGTTCAGCAAAGAAGACTTGCCAACATTTGACCTTCCTGCGAAGGCTATCTCCCTCCTTAATGGAGGGGGATATTCGCCTTTCGTGTATACGGTTCGGACAAGTTCAGCACTCTTCACCATCACCTTGAATCAAAGCCTCCTCTAGTACTTCGCTTATATTCTCAACAAAGACGAATTCCAGTTTCGACTTTATTTCTTCGGGGACTTTATCGAGATCTCTCTTGTTTGCAAGAGGAATCAGAACCTTCTTCATTCTGGCACGGTAAGCTGCCATCAGCTTTTCTTTCAAACCACCAATGGGCAGTACCTTCCCTCTAAGAGTTATCTCCCCAGTCATTGCAATGTCGTTTCTCACTTTTCTTCCGGTGACGGCCGAGACAATCGCCGTCGTGAGAGTAATCCCGGCACTGGGTCCATCCTTGGGAACGGCCCCTTCGGGAACGTGGATATGGAAGTCCTTCTTCTCGAAGATCTCGTTGAACTTCTCATCTCCACAAAGCTTTCTGGCAAGCGACGCCGCGATCTGTGCCGATTCCTTCATAACATCTCCCAGCTGACCTGTTATGATAGTCTTTCCTTTCCCGGAAACGAGCAGGACTTCGATGTACATGATTTCTCCCCCAACCGATGTCCAGGCCAGTCCAGTCGCCACTCCGACCTCTGGATGCTTCCTGAAATCACTCTCTTTGAATAGCGGTGCTCCAAGATACTCTCCCAGTTCATTGACACCGACCGAGATTGAATCAGCGCCCTCAGCTATTTTCAGAGTGGCCTTTCTGATGATTTTCGCCAGATTTCTATCGAGTTCCCTAACTCCGGCTTCTCGTGTGTAATCTCTAATTACGTCTCTTGTTGCGGCCGGTGTTATTTTGAGTCTACCGGCCTTCATGTTGTATTCATCGAGAAGCTTCGGCAATATATGCTCCCTGGCTATGTGATACTTCTCAGACTCCGTATAGCCTGGAATCTCGATAATCTCCATCCTGTCTTTCAGAGCGGCAGGGATCGAATAGAGAACGTTTGCCGTGGTAATGAACAGGACTCTGGAAAGGTCAAAAGGCACTTCCAGAAAATGATCGGTAAAACTGTTGTTCTGCTCGGGATCAAGGACCTCGAGAAGAGCAGAAGCAGGGTCTCCTTGAAAACTGATTCCCATCTTGTCGACTTCATCCAGCACGATTACCGGATTTCTGGTCTTCAGCTTTCTGATCATCTGCATAATTCTGCCGGGAAGCGCTCCTACATAAGTACGTCTGTGGCCCCTTATTTCTGCCTCGTCTCTCATGCCTCCCAACGAGATTCTACCGAACTTCCTTCCCATAGCCTCGGAAACAGACCGACCAAGTGAAGTCTTCCCAACACCCGGAGGCCCAACGAGGCAAAGAATCGGAGCGCGTAGGTTCTTCGAAAACCTCCTGGCCGCCAGGAATTCAAGGATCCTTTCCTTCACATCGTCCAGTCCATAATGATTGTTATCAAGAGTCTTTCTGACGTCCTTGATCACTATCTCATCATCTGTCTCTTCCTGCCAAGGGAGGTTCAACAACCAATCGAGATAGGTTCTCACAACCGTCGCTTCCGGAGAATATGGGGACATCTTTTCCAGTCTCGAGATCTCTTGCTCTGCCTTTTCCTTTACCTCCTGAGGAAGCTCGCCGGACTCGGCCATCTCTTTAAGCTCTTTGATTTCCTCGTCTTCTTCGCCCTCGAGCTCCTCCTGGATCGCTCTCATCTTCTCTCTCAGGTAGTACTCCTTCTGCCCCTGCTCAATCTTCTCCTTAACCCTTTTGTCTAGTTCTTCCTCTAGAGAGAGAATCTCTATCTCTCTTGTAAGTAACTCCATTAGCGTATTGAGACGATCCTTCGCTTCAATTTCCTCGAGAAGACGTTGTTTCTCTTCCAAAGAAAAGGGCACCATTGAGGAAACGAAATCTGCAAACTTGTCTGCATCGGAAGTATCTTCCAGCGCCATTATCGCTTCGTCGGGGAAACGTCTGCTCATCGATACATATCTCAGCGCAAGTTCCTTCACCCTTCGAACCAGCGCCTGAAGCATCTTACTTTTTCTACCCTTGGACTTCAGCTTCTCTGCAACGACGATAAACGTGCTCTCTCCTTCCTCCACTGAAGAGAGCCTGGCTCTTGTCAAACCTTCAACAAGAATCTTGTAGTTCCCATCGGGCATCTTCATCAGCTGTACTATTCTCGCTATCGTTCCAATCTCGAATAGATCCTCGATCTCGGGTTCTTCTTTAGTAATGTCCCTCTGAGAAACGAGAAATACTATCTGATTGAATTTGCCAATTGACTCCTCCAGCGCCGCCAGGGACTTCTCGCGTCCAACATACAACGGCATAACTGAAGAAGGATATACCAACATGTTTGTTCTCGTCGGTATAACCGGCAGTTTGTCGGGTATCTCAATCTTTCGCTCGCTTCCTACAGCAGCCTTTTCAAGCAACTCAAACTTCTGAGCCATCTATTCACCTTCCTTCATTCTTATCTTGATCTATTCTCTTAACCAAACGATCCAAAATGCTCTTCATTCTGCGGCCAAATGGCTTCAATTTCACGGTTCGTTTGATCTCGTCGAAATGCTCCAGTTCAACTATGAGATAAGGCTCGCAGACATACTTAAAGTAAAGTTTAGGCCATTCTACCGCTAGAACCGTATTGCAATTCATTAGATCGTAGAGAGCTAGATCCAGAACCTCTTCTTCGCCGGTAATCCTGTACAGATCAACGTGAATGAGAGCGGGATGCACTCTTGCCTTTTCGACATCGTCGCTTCCGCCAGTCGAGGATCGGCCGGGATAGAAGTTGACAATGTTGAAAGTCGGACTTCTCACGCTATCCTTATCGATTCCCAACCCGCTGGCCAGCGCCTTTACAAACGTCGTTTTTCCACTGCCCAGATCACCGAATAGAAGGACCGTCTCTCCTCCTTCAAGCGCCTCTCCAAGTTCTTGTGCAAAAGTCTCGAGATTTTTCAGCTCTAGTTCGCCCAGTTCATAGATCTCTTCAACGCTTCTTTCCACCTTTTGTACTCTGCCTCCATTCTATCGCCCGAAGGTTCGAAGACAACCTCGCTGATTCTCTTGTTCTTGAGACTATCCTGATCCCATAGATCGGTGCAAATTCCTGCCAGCATCGCAGCTCCGAGTGCAGTGGTCTCTTTTATCAAGGATCTATCAACGGGAATATTCAGTACATTTGCCTGCATCTCCATTAGGAAGTTGTTTCGGGTAACACCGCCGTCAACGAGAAGCTTGTTGAGCGTGATTCCCGTTTCTTTTTCCATCAGCTCAAGAATTTCTCTTGTCCTGAAAGCGATGTATTCGAGAACGGCTCTTACTATATGTGCCTTCCTCGT
>JACDJB010002551.1_pt1 | contig 12921 bp, 10 predicted proteins | sample 7454121 | NCBI WGS metagenome assembly JACDJB01 (sample SAMN14253290, study PRJNA609438) | sludge metagenome | isolation source: sludge after 25d culture with pyrite | collected 2018-12-20 | reverse complement strand
TGCTCCGGCATAATTTCATGAAGATCGAATACGATCTTTTTCTTCCGCTTCTTAGCCTCAGCGAATACCTTTACTTGCAAGAAAGCGAGAGAGAAGTGAAAAACAACCAGATCATAATCCAGTCCTGAGACTAGACACAGCACTTGTCGATCAAAGTTCAGCCTCTTTGCATATCTCCCAAATCCTCTCATTTGGTCTCTCGACAAAGAATGAAGAATAACTCTATTTTCTGGTTTCTCAGATTGTTCATCTGCGGCGGTCTTCCAAAACTGATTATGAACACGACCTGGTTTCTTGAGAGCACTAACGCTTCTCGAAACTCTTCTGTCGTCTTTCTGATGACCAAAGCCAGTTACCAGAGTTTTCATTTCTAGCTTGGTTTCCCAGTTATGTTGATTACGTTTCTCACTTTTCCTCCCGACTTCTCAATTTCCGCGACCTCACTTACTCTAAGCACAATGTTATTCCCTAAGAGGCGCTTCAGCAACTTATCAAAAGCCTTCTTCTGATCGTTGTCAGAACTGGTACATCTAAACTCGAATTCCAGTCTGTTGAGCTGAACAAGTTGGTAGTTCTGAAACGGTTTCAAAAACGGTTTCAAATGCATACGAATTGTTACCGGCAACACAGGATTACCTTCTGAATCATATACAACGTCATCAATCCTCCCGATCACCTTCCTGATCAGAAGCGGTAGGGTTCTGCCACAGCTACAACTAGTTTTTTCGCAAGGCACAACTAGATCTTCGATTTTGTATCTGATAAACGGCATTGCATTGTTCCAAAGAGAAGTGCCGATTACAGAATAGAAACCTTCTTCACCACTACTCTCCAACTCTGTGATACCATACTCAAGAGCCTCATGTAAGCCATTGTGCTTTTCACATTCAAACGCTGCAACCACACATTCGCTGACACCATAGGACTCAAAAACTTTGCACCCGAAAGCATTTTCGATCTTATCCCTACCTGTATCACTAAGGGTCTCACCTGTGGTGAAGACAGCTTTTGCCTTTAGTTGCTCTCTTCTTCTCAACATCTCATCTGCCAGTATTTCGATTCCCGTTGGGTGCCCTTGGATGAAGACCGGCTCGAATTCCGTCAACTTTTCAATATAGGATGAAATTGTATTGAAATTCAGGTGATGAATGGACAATAAGAGCTGGTGCTCACTCTTATTGTATATCCAGTAAGGAGGTCTCTCACCAATTACCCTAGCTCCCAGAGTCACCCTCTTTTCACCCAGATGAACTCCAGCCCAACTATAGAATCGCCAGAGCGCAGCGAAATTCAACCTGTAAAGGCTTAGAGGCAGAAAGAATTCCAGTTTTGTTCCAGTCGTTCCACTCGAGAAGTCCTTGATCGTTTTTATACTTCTGATGTTTTCGCTAATGAATGATCGAGGATCACTTTTTATCATTTCTTTGGTCATGATAGGAATCTCTTTCAGAATTTCTAGAGAAGTAACATCTGAGGGTCGAAGATCGATATCTCGAAACAGCTTCCTGAAGTGCGGAACATTTTCGTAGGAGTCTGTTATGACTTCTCGCAACCTTTCTAATTGGAAGATCATTAACCTTTCCCGACTCCAATCCTGGCTGTACTCGAGAAACTCGAGGAGCTTTCCAAATTCCCCGCCAAACCTTTTTCTGTGCAATCTTCTTGCATAGATATTGGCCAACATCTCTCTTAATCCTGGGGGTAGTCTTGAGTAGACGTCTACAATACTCATTATTCTTTGCCTCTCAAATGCTTAAATGCTTTTCTGACTGTTCTTTTCAGCACATCTAATAAGAACGTAAAGGTTGTTCTGAGCCCTTCACTTCTAATCATCCATATAACTCTCGAAATTTGATAATTCAGTACATACAGCTGGCTTATCACTTTAATCCTCAAATCTCCAGGGTTCTTTGAAATAAAAGTGCTATACTTTTCGATCTTATGATTCAGCTTTCTGATCTCTTTTTTGTCTTCAACTAGGTTCACTGTCAAGTCGCTTGACTTCTTTGTGAATATTATTTCTGAGAATGATAATTCGTTCTTGGAAATCTCAAATATAGGAACGATTGAGGTCTTTCTTCCTGATACCGGAACGTCAAATATAAAATCGCCAAGACCATAAAAGATCATTCCATTTTCTGCAAAACGCTCAAAACCACTCGCGAAATGACTATGACTAATCATTACTAGATCCGCTCCCTTGATCAAAAGCTGTCTCGCAGATTCAACTAGCTTCCTCGGTGGAAATGGAGTGAACTCTTTGCCCGCATGCAGAAGTACAACGTTCGCGATTATATCTTCACGCTTTTCAAGTTCGTCAAGGAGCATAGAATTCAGAAGATCAGAAAGCTTGAGAATTGAGAATGATGTTTCTGCAAGTTCCGGATACAGAGAATCTTCTATGCAACCGACTAATGAAATATTTCCTGCAGTGGAAGTAATTACTGTTGGATAGAAAGAGTCTTTCGAGCGAGAGTAAACCCCTGTAAATCCAACATTCAACGTATTCAATGTATCAATTGTTTCCACCAAACCTGTTTCACCACAATCGAAAATGTGATTGTTTGCAAGAGACAAATAATCGAAATGTTTAAGCACTTCAGCGTGTTCAGTGGGAATGTAGAAGCCGCCATCGTTTTCATTGTCACTGCTAATAGGTGTTTCCAAATTCGCAATCACAAAATCAACGTTTGAAAAACTGCTCAAGATATCATTTGACAATACGGAATCAATTGCTCTGCTTTTTTGAGCCTTCAGGAATCCCCGAGCAAGCATAACATCTCCACAAAAGGCGATTCTTTGCTTGGAATTCAAAACTAAAGCTCCCAGAAGGAAATCAATGTCACGCCGTTTTCTCTGGCGGCTTTCTTGACTTCAGCAGATTTCATGATAGTGACTTCTTCTAATCTTTCATCAACATATACTGCGTACTTCCTTAGTGTATCGTCAGGATAACCCGGATGACAATAGATCTCGTTCGTTCCTTCGGGCAGTATTTTCATTATGGCGACCCATGTTTCGAGATTGCTCTTCTTGCTTCTATCAAGATACGCAGGTGTAATCAACCGATCAGCGGCTTTGAATCCGCTTTTCTCTGCCATTTTAGTGTTCCTTCTCGCGTAAATATGCGTCGCAATCTGCTTCGGATGAGATATATAGTACTTCACTAAATCCCACGTGCGATTCTTGCTTTCCGACGAAAACAAATAGCGTCTGTGCGTTCGAATTGCTTCAATCCCAAACTCCTCTGCAACAGTCATCCCACATCGGAAGAAAAGTGGATAAAGATGCTTGTTCTGGTGTCCATCCCAATGAGAGATTCTCACCCCCTGGCTTTTGAGAAGCCTCGCTTGTGCTCTAAGCTCCTTAAGCATTTCCTCTTCAACTATCTTTCCTTTCATTATAAGTGAAGAAAAGTGGGCACCATGGAACTCACCCTTTTCGTTAATTAGAGAGGGAATCTCTTTGGGTTTGCAAACTGGGGAACCGACGGAGAGATTGAAATGGATTCCAATGCTTATGGGCTTGAACTCACTTGCAAGTTTACCAACCTCTTCAATGGCTTGAAAATTGACAACGCAACTAGTGCTCGTTACGATTCCGTCCGCAACGCTTTCAAAAATCCCTTTGTTTATTCCAAATGTAAAACCAAATCCATCGGCATTTACAATCAACCGTTTCATCTAATTACCTCCGAGAATCTTGCTATATGAGTGAAGCAACTTTGGTTCTTCACTCTTCTCCCAGTTTAGTCGCTCAAAAATAGTTTGTCGAGCTTCTGCCGAAATCCTGCCCATTCGAGCAGGGTCATCGAGCAAGCTATTTATTGCGACTGCGTAGTCTATGGCTTTATCACTTTTGACTAGGATTGAATCCTTCTGGTCGCATAGAAGCGATGACAGTTCGGGAAGAGATGTACTTATTACCGGCAAGCCATATGCCATATATTCAAAAACCTTCATAGGAATTGCAACTTGGAATCTCTTTTCTAGAGGATGATAATTGAAACCTACTGAAGATGACCTCACCAGTTCCAGTGCCTTCAAATGTTCCACTTTCTCCATCAATACAAGGTGTCTTTGAATTGATCTGTACATACTACTCGACTTAACCCATTCAATTGTCTCGGCAGACAAACCGACAAAAATCCACGTAAAATCATTTCTCAGTTGAGAAAGTTGATAAACGACATCCAGTATAAACTTCATTCTCAGTTTTGAAACAGTACCCAGGTGAATGACATCATATTTCTTGCCGACATTGCTTTCAGATCCATGTTCTTCCAGACTGTCGAGACGGAAGAGATTCATGATTACGGTCTTCCTCTTGGCCTTTCCATACTCCTCTGAGAGAGACTGAGTTGGGAAAACTAGCATATCGAAAGCCTTCGAAGGAATAGTCTCAAGAACTAACCTCAGGATCGCTGAGAACAACCCTCCAGGCCTTTTTCCCATTCTCGCTGGAATCACCTCCACATAATGCTCATGGACATCATAGACCACTTTCTTACGCAGTAGTTTCATGAATAGCGCAGCAAGAATGAAGTCCGGATCATGGAAATGATATATCGCTGCTTTCTCTCTTAAAGCCTTCTGCAAGGCTCTCCACGGCATTACGATTCGTGAAATAAGTCCTCTCCTCGATCTCTTTATTGAAAGGACTCTCACTCCACTTCTCTCAAAATTGCTTTCGCCTGGTGCAATCAGCACCACATCATAGCCATTTGCACTCAAACTCTGACACTCGTTGTAGAAAATCCTTGCGTCTTGAGCAGGGTGAGCTGTAGTTATGTGACAGATCTTCATGAATCCGCTGCCCTCTCAGAAAAGATAATCGCACACAGCGACCCAATTCCATACGAAAAATGAAGTATAGGAAAGGCTAAAATCATTAGAAGTGTAATACTCAAGCTTTCTCCCCTACTAAAAGACTCATACAGAATCAGTAACAAGTAGACACCCAGAGTTATCCAGAGAAGCATGCACACAATACTGAAAAACACGCAGAAAACGATACCAATCAACAGTGTCAATACGAAAATTAAAGGTGCTAAGTGCCTTAATGAGAACGGAATGTTTGCATATCTAGAACCCGCAATCACCCAGAAGCCATTGCCAAAGTTGTTATTCCAGAGCTCTTTGAAAGTCGATCTAGAATAGTAGGTAAGCTCAATGTCAGGGAAGAGGATTATTTTCCCCCCTGCTCGTTTCAACCTCAAGTTGAATTCAATGTCTTGATTCCTAACAAGCTTCTCGTTGAAATAACCGATTCTGTCGAAGACCTCTCGCTTGTAGCACCCGAAAGGAACAGTATCTACTTCTGTGGGTTTGCTAACGCCCGTCCTGAATTTGGCTCCTCCCACCCCAAGTGGGCTGGAAAGAACCTTCGAAATCGCTATCCCAACGGCCGATTTGACTCTGGGTACTGTTTTCACTACTCCGCCCACATTGTCTGCACCGCTTTCTATGGCATGCTGGACGCATTTAGAGATGTAGTCAGATGGCATTTCGCTGTGTGCGCCGCTGAAGAATATGTATTCCCCTGTTGAAGCTTTCACTCCTAAGTTCATCGCAACGGGAGTTATCTTCTTTTCGTTGTCAATTAACAATACTCTGTTGTCTCGTATTGAGATTTCGTTCACGATATCTCTTGTTCCATCTTCACTCATTCCATCAACCACGATTATCTCTATGAGTTCTCCAGGGTAGTCGCAATCTAGAAATGACTTAACGCATCTCTCGATGAACTTTTCTTCGTTTCTCGCGGGTATAATAACCGAGACCCTTGGAAGCTTCAAACTCCTCACCACATCTCTGCTTCAAAAAAGCATTTCCCGATGCATTGTATCTGAAAGATTCTGTCCATAGACGTGATAAACATTATCCGAATATAACCGGCGCTCCCTCTCTTGCCGATTTGTATATTCCAAGAATGATCTCCACGGATTTCTTCCCTTCTTCTCCATTGACAAAAGGTTCGCGATCTTCGATGATTGCCCTGGCGAAGTCTTCAAAGGCTGTTATATGACCAGAGCCATAAACCGTTTCCGGGTCTGGAAGACTCATGAAAGAGTGTGAATCCTCACCTTCGAATCTCCAGGTCTGGATCTTGTTTACTGCCAGTCCACCGAGGACAACTGTTCCCTTTTCACCGAACACCGATAGAGTCTCTTCCAGATTCTTCGGATATACGTTTGCCGTTCCTTCGATTATACCAATCGATCCGTTCTTGAATCTAACAATTGCGGCCCCGAAATCCTCTGTCTCTATATATGGATGATTGTAGTTCTCGGTCATTGCAAATATCTCTTGGACATCTCCTCCTAGCATCCACTGGAGAAGGTCAATGTTGTGCGCGCACTGGTTCATGATCGTTCCGCCATCCATCGCCCATGTTCCTCTCCAGCTTGCCTGTTTGTAGTACTCTTCGTTTCTGTTCCAGAGAATTCGTGCAGTTGCGGTGAAGACTCTTCCAAATTTACCGGAATCGATCGCTTTTCTCAGCTCCTGAACGGGAGGGTTGAACCTGTTCTGAACACAGACGGCGAGTTTCAACTTCTTTTCTCTCGATAGGGCTATCATTTCATCCATGTGCTCTGAAGATAGTGCCATAGGTTTTTCAACGAGAACATGCTTTCCCGCCGAAAGAAAATCTATTGTGTTCTTGTAATGATTCCCGCTCTCGGTAGCGATGGTGACGAAGTCGATATTTGTCGAGAGTAAGTCTTTGTAGTCGGAGATTACGCGTGGACGTTGGAGAGCACACTCGGATGCTGGAGAGGAAGAGACTATGTCTTGGCCATGCTGCATCTCGTTTTTCTCACTTGTTCTCTCTTTCTCTCCGCGAACAAGCGATATCTCCTGTCTCTTCATAAATTCTTCTGCAGCTCTTTCGGCTTTCTCCGGCACCAGATCGCAGACTGCAACGAGATCGATCAGGTCGCTGTTTGCTGCAAAGGCCTCTATGTGTTTCTTTGTTCCGATTCTTCCGCAACCAATTAACGCGGCGGTTAGTTTTTTCATGTGGTCACTCCTATCGTTTTTTGGTTATCGAGAAAGAGCACCGTCGAGAAGGCGAGACGACACTTCGTGTCGAGAAAAGACCAGTGAGAAAGGATCATCTCTTCAAGCATCATTTTTCCTTTAAGCCTGATTTCGAAACACTCTTCCTTCTAATTGACGAGATTAGATTCATCAGCATCCTTCTCAGTCTTTCATAACTCTCTGTCAGACTTGAGTAATCAGCCTCGTTGAGATATCCAAGTCTCTTTGAAATATCGAATTGAGTTCTTAGTTCCATTAGTGATCCTCTCGCGTTGTATAGAAAATGCAAATATTCTTTTGAGTGGCCCCTACCATTGCCTTCAGCGATGTTCGATGGTATTGACACGGCAGCTCTTCTCATCTGAGAAACAAGACAGTATCTCTCTTCTTCTGGAAAGCTCCTTGTTAACTTGTAGACGCTCTCAACAAAGCTCATAGACACTTCGTAAATCTCCATTTCGAAAAAAGCCATTCTTACCTTCTTCTCTCCTTTCTCTCTTACTCTCGGCGATGCTCCTCGCCTTCTCGAAAGTATTGCTCTTCACCAACAACCTACAACGAAGAACGCCCAACGGTTCCTAAAGTACTTCTACATTTCCAGATTCAATACCCATTTTGCTGAGGACGTTTTTGGCATCGAAGATGTATTTTGCGTTCTTGACTATCATCGGATAGTTTATGAGTTTTTTGTGAGCCGTTGTTATTATCACCACATCGGATCCTATGATCAGTTCTTCGGTGAGGTTGACAGTCTTCATGGTCTTTCCCTCCCACATGAATTCGGGGACATAAGGATCTACAACAGAGACGTGGGCATGGTTTTTCTCGAGGTGTTCAAGAACCTTCAATGCTGGAGACTCTCTCATGTCTTCGATGTCTTCTTTGTATGCGATTCCGAGCATGACAACCTTCGCTCCATTCATACATTTGCCTCGTTCGTTCAATGCCTTCATGATTCTCGTTACTACATATTCGGGCATAGAATCGTTTATCTCTCCGGAGAGCTCTATGAGGCGAGTATGGTAGTCATACTTTCTGGCAATATACGTGAGATAGAAGGGGTCGATGGGGATGCAGTGTCCGCCGACTCCCGGACCGGGGAAGAAGGGCATGAATCCGAAGGGTTTTGTGGAAGCGGCATTTATTACATCCCAGATATTGATTCCCATCTTGTCGGCAACTACTGCCATTTCATTAATCAGGGCAATGTTGACGATCCTGAATGTGTTCTCGAGTATCTTTGTCATTTCCGCTTCTTTCGGAGATGAAACAACAAAGACTTCTGCGTCCAAGACAGATTCATACAAAAGCTTAGCCACTTCCGTCGATTCTGGCCCTACTCCGCCTACGACTTTCGGTGTGTTCTTCGTCTTGAATCTGAGGTTTCCAGGGTCGACTCTCTCGGGGCTGAAGGCCAAGTAGAAGTCTTTTCCGCAGACAAGGCCGGTTTCTTCCAATATTGGTTTCATGACATCTTCTGTCGTTCCCGGATATGTCGTTGATTCAAGTACCACGAGCATGTCTTTGTGGAGTCTCTTCGCGACATTTTCTGTTGAGTTGATCACGTACGTAAGATCCGGCTGTTTGAAGACGTCAAGGGGAGTGGGAACACAGATAGCTATGACGTCGCAGTCTGATAGTTCATCGAAATCGGCTGTTGCCCGAAGATGACCATCTGAAACGATCTTCTCTAGATCCGCGTTCACAACATCGCCAATGTAGTTGTGGCCTTCATTTACCATCTGGACTTTGCTTTCCTGGATATCGAAACCAATAACCTTGTATCCGGCTTTAGCCTTCTCTACTGCTAAGGGCAGACCAACGTAGCCTAACCCAATGACTCCTATTATTGCCGACTTGTCTTGAATTCTCTCTTTGAGCATGGAAACCTCCGTCGTATTCGTTGTCGGTTGTTGGTTGTGGGTTGTTCGAGATCAAATCTCTTCGAATAACCTACAACGCACAACGTACAACGTCATTTTTCATAGTATTCCTGTTCTTCAATCAATTGCTCTTGTGGCACTTCTCGAATGTACTTTGCAGGGATTCCAGCGTAGATCTTTCTTGGAGCCAGGTCCCTTGTCACAACGCTCCCTGCTGCGACTAGCGCATCCTCACCAATAGTGATTCCGGGGAGAATCGTTGCATTCGCTCCAATTCTTGCCCCTCTTTTCAATGTCGGGCCTTTGAAGTGCTTTTTTCTTTCTTCTGTTCTTCCTAGAAAGTTGTCGTTTGTGAATGTAACCTCAGGGGCGATAAAGCAGTAGTCTTCTATAGTTGAAAAGGCGGTGATGTATGCTCCGGTCTCAATCTTCACTCTCTTTCCGACTGTGGTCCCATTTTCAACAGTGGCTCCCTTTCCCACTATTGTCTTTTCTCCGATTTTCGTCTTCTCTCGAATAGTTGCGAGATCACCGACAAAGCACTTTTCTCCAAGTGATGCTCCCTTGTAGATAACACAAGAGGCGCCGATTGTAGTTCCATTGCCGACTGCCAACGGCTGGAGCTCTTCAATGCTCGTGGTGGCGCTCGTGCTGGCTGCAAATGGTTCCTTCCCAAGCACAGTGTTGTCACCTATGGTTACGTAGTCTCCAATGACTACTCCTTTGTGAATTACCACGTTGTGACCTATTACACAATTCTCGCCAATCACTGCGCCGTCTTCGATTACTACGTTGATTCCTTTCTGGATACTAGGCATGTGAATACCTCCAGGCGAGGCTGTACGTTGTGGGTTGTTGATTGTAGGTGAGAAGAGACGACAAGGAGATTGCCGAGAAGCTCGCAAAGCGAGCGAGACATATCTGCGATATGAGAGATTTGAAAGAACCAAAGAGACTATGTAGAATTCCGCTTGCACCTTCTAGAAATGAATGCAAGAGCAAGAATCTGCAAACAATGGCAAGTGCAGACGTTCCAAGTTTCTTCTCCCAAATACCCAGTGCCTTCTCGTTCCCCAACAAGCCACAACACCTCGGTCATGTTTTCAGAGTATTTTTGTTGTCAGTCTTCTTTTCTGATGATCATTTCTCATGCGCGAAGCGCGCTCTCGTCAATGGTCTTTCTCTCTTATCTCTCGTTCGTGAAAAATTCAGCAATTCTTTCGACCACGTATTTGATTTCTTCATCTCTCATTTCAGGGAATATCGGCAGGGCAAGTGTCTCTTCACAGGCCTTCTCGGTCACGGGAAATTCCCCCGTCCTATAACCGAGGTACTCAAAGCACTTCTGCTGGTGCAAGCCCATGGGATAGTAGATCGATGTGCCGATACCGTTACTGGCAAGATGATCTCTCAGTTTGTCTCTCTCTTCTCTGCTGAAGCCTTCAAATCTCACCACGTACTGATGGAAGACGTGAGAGAAGCGATAATCGTTAGCCGTCGCCGGTTCACCGTCCGCCGAATGAGGAACAGAGGGGCAGTGAATTACGACATCGTTGTGGGTTGTGGGTTGTGCGTTGTTCGAAAGAGACTTATCTTTACCCACAACCGACAACCTACAACATACAACGTTCAAGCCGTTCTTTATCATCTCGGCTTGATACTTCTCGGCTATTTCAATTCTTCTTCTTTCGTATTCTTCCAGGTGTTTAAGTTTTATATTCAGAACTATTGCCTGGAGTTCGTCAAGTCTCGAGTTTATGCCTATCATTTCATGAACGTATTTCACGGGTGAGCCGTGGACTCTGTAGCTTCTGCAGAATGCCGCGAGTTCGTCATCGTTTGTTGTGATCATTCCACCATCGCCATAGGCACCTAGGTTCTTCGTCGGAAAGAAAGAAAAAGTCGACAGGTCTCCGACCGAGCCTGTCATAATAGTCGATCCATCTGGATGGTTCCATCTTGCCCCAATCGACTGAGCGCAGTCTTCGATTATCTTAACTCCGTATATCTCTCTTATGTTCTGGAGTCTCTCAAGATTCATAGACTGGCCGAAGAGATGAACCGGGATTATCGCTTTGATCTTTTCTCTTTCAGGATGGGTTTGCAGCAGTTCTTCAACCTTGTCAAGGTCGATGTTGTATGTTACCGGGTCGATATCTGCGAAAAGAGGGGTGGCGCCATTTCTGGTAATACAGCTGATCGTTGCGAAGAAGGTATAGGGAGTTGTAATTACATAGTCTCCGGGGCCTATTCCGAGAGCAGCCACGGCAATTAGGAGAGCATCTGATCCATTTGCGACTCCAATCGCATGCTTTGCTCCAATTAGATCGGCTACGCTTCGTTCCAGCTCTCTTACAGCTTCACCCAGAATCACCCTTCCGCCTAGAAGAGCCTCGTCTATCTCCTTGAGAACCACTTCTCTTAACTCGTTGTATTGCCTTGTCAGATCGAATAGTGGTATATGCATAGAACCTCCTGAGTACCGTTGTGCGTTGTTTGTTGTAGGTATTGCGAAGAGCAGTGTTGTTTGTCTGCAAGTTCTTTTCCAACAACCTACCACCAACAACTTACAACGTTTCCAAGTTTTCCAGTTCAACTTTGCCTAATTTGGATATTGTGAATACCATGACGTTTTTCATTCCGTTTTCTTTTGCATTCTTGACTATGTTGTTTGCATGTCTAAATGACGCAACGATCACCGCGGTTTCCTCATCGCTCTTTGCTTCTTCGGGTGAAGACACATGAAGATCGTGAAATGTTCCGTTTTGCTTCGCTTGCGAATCGTCGATGAAACCGATTATCTTGACTCCTTCGGTTCTGAGGACATCTGCAAGAATGCCTCCGATAATCCCGGCGCCGTAAAGATAAAAGCTCTCGTGTTCACTCTCTTTGATCGTATCGAGAACCTCTCCAAATATCTCTCTCGATTCCGTGTAGAGCTTTGCCGCCTCTTTTAGATAAAGAATAGTCAGATACTGCAGCCTGAATTTACCCGCTTCAGTCAGTACGTATCGCATATTCCTCCGGTTTTCGCCCTCTTTCTGAATTAGGTGGGAATCTTCGAAGTCTCTTATATACTTGTTGACCATACTGGGAACGATACCGGCAATTCGGGCGAGCCTCTCTTGAGAGACGGAAGAGCTCTCGGTCAGAGCCTTCAGAATACTCATCTCCCTGAAATTCGGAGACGGATTGAAAAATGAAAACTCGGAAAGATCCATAGTCGCTCCTTTATTATTCATTCACTGACAGAATTATAACAATATCGTCAGTCTTAAGTCAAGTGGTAGGTACTGAGAACAAGAGAGAACTCGCTTCGCCCGTGAGAGGATGAGAACGGGTAATTGTGAGATAACGAGAAGCATTAAAAGGGAGCCGCTGATTTCGGGTCTGGGGTCTCTGTTTGGCAAGAGCGAGATCCCGTACAGAACCACTACGGGATGACCCTGAACAGAACATTTCCAGGGCAGGCTAAGTGAGTGGATTCCAGGGGAGGCTCATAAGCGTAGGCTTTACAGAATGACAGCCCCTCATGGTATCCCTGGATAGGCTTCTTTAGCAGTCAAGGTCAATATCAACCGATAGTCGCGGAAGCTGCGTGATCATTAGGTTGATTGCCGTTCCGCCCTTCAGAGCCAGAGATTCCGATAAAAGGGTATCCGAGTCCATGAATTGAAGTACCTCGACTAATCTCAGTGTTTTCTCGTATGTATCACGGACAAAACCCAATTCTGACGCGAGTTGCCCGATGGTTCGTTTATTGTATTTCACCTGCGTCTCTTACTCCTTTCGAGATTATCGCCATGAGATCTTCCGGAACGAAGAGGTTCCATCTGGAATCGTAAGTTGGTGATTCATACCGAATAGCGTTATAGAAGTACCTGACACTCTTGCCTTTCGCCAGTTCACATAGCTCGAAGAACCCTTCAGATAGGCAAAACTTGCTCTGAAAATGCCCCAGTATGTATCCAGTCTTTTGATAAAGAAATCTCTTG
>JACDJB010002548.1_pt1 | contig 12939 bp, 13 predicted proteins | sample 7454121 | NCBI WGS metagenome assembly JACDJB01 (sample SAMN14253290, study PRJNA609438) | sludge metagenome | isolation source: sludge after 25d culture with pyrite | collected 2018-12-20 | reverse complement strand
CCACATATACAAGCGACCATCCTATTCAAGCAGAACCCCCAATTTTCGCTGCCCACTCACATCAGGATAAAAACCCAGCCTTTCGAGCAGAACCGGTACGCCCGTCAAGCCTGCACCCAGTTGCCCCGGATTGAGCCCGCAGATCACATTCCGGGGCAAATCACCGGGATAAAACCTGCGCCAGAGAACGCACTCATCACCTGTTGGTGATCGAGAAAATCAGACAAGGCACAAGTACTTTCCCTGCCCAGTGCCGCAAGGAAGTCATGGTTATGCAGATAGCGCGTTTGCATGCGCTGGATGAGCGTGCTCATGGTTAAATCTCCTGTGAAAGCTCTGCCGATCCGTCAGGGCATCGCCACAACAAAGACTGAGCCGCGAAAAAGCACCATTACACATTCATTTTCCAGATAGGACGCGCATGGCTCTTCGCATCAGGATGCCGCTTCTCCGCCTGCCTGCGCTGCCAACTCGCCGCCGCTTGCCGCCGTTCTTCGACCGTATTCAATCCAGGGTAGGGTGGATAACGCGTTTCGAGCGCATCTAACCATGCGCACAGTTCTTGATTTTGCTCTGCATCGCGATCTGCAATTTGAGCAAGCAAGACGAGCGGACAGCACGCCAGCGGGCACAGTGGTTTGGCTGTACCAAGTGGCTCGCCAGTATCCCAATGATATTCAATGCACAAAAAGGGTTTGAGGCTCAACTTATAACGCGAGATCAAGAAACCTTGATGCTGCGGCATCCATACTCCAACGTAGGCGTTGCGCGCCCAGATGGCATAGGCCATACCTGCCTGTAAATTTTCCATGCACAGATAATCGGTGTTTGCTTCCATTTTCCGGCACCAATCGTTGCATTCAAATTCGTTGGGCATGTTTTGGTTTCCAGTGGAAAAATCGGTTCATCAAGCTGGGGATAGGCTCGCAAAGGGAAGCCAATTCCTTCCGAATATTGTCTGCTTCGGCGAGAGCATCCTGCATATTGAATCGGCCATCCAGTACATTATGCCTCCAAGCCACATACTGTTGTTAGGAAACTAACTATGCGCTCAAAAGGCAAGCCTACTCGGCTATAAAAAAGCAAAGGCGAAAGGGAAATGGTCAGCACAGATTTTACAAAGAAACCAGAGAGTTTCAGGTTAGTCAGGCTATAGGCAAAGAGAACTATCCATTTTTTACTCAGCAATGAAATCAAGATGGATCTTAGAACAAAAACTATTTGGAGCAAGATCTTCGTTTTCCAACCAATGGTATAAATTCAGATTCAAGATGAGAGGATTCTTGCCTGATTGATTGAGATAGACACTGTGCGTTGCCCTTTTGTTCAATCCATAAATCCAATTCATGGGTTGAGTCAATAGGCATGCCATATATGCCGCCCGGCCATAGTGATAACCATTGTTCAAATAAATAAATATCATTATCTCGACGATTTTTATATACTGAATATCCCCTTGGGTATGGGTTTAGATGCATCAGTTCTTCCGGGAGCATTGGACTTACACGGCCAAAGTACCAAAACCTATCGCCAATTAATACATTAACGCCACTTTTGTCAGTATCAATATTACCTTGGTCATGAACATGATTTGAAGCCTGAATAAGTTGACCATTTTCCCCCTCAAAGTAAATGTTATCCGGAACGGGGCTTTGACCTGGTTTGCGATTTTCAAACCTGCTATCAGACCAGTAATCACCAAGCCTTAGTATTTCCCTCACTTGCATTACGAAGACGACTTCCCCATTTCTTCTGCTTCGGAACCCCACTATCCAATCGCCAACTGAAGCAGTTCGCCTGATAACTGGCTTGCATATCGCAAGCGAACACACACCACCGAAAGGGCGAGGTGCTGAGCCACCATCAAATCTAACAACATAACGATATATTTTGGGTTTCATTACTTGAGAGCTCCATCAAATAATCCCATAAGCCAATTTTCAGAATCAGGATATGCTTCACAATCTAGAACAAATTCCTGCCCACGCCCAACAGTCCGCAAAACAATCTCATCATCATGCTTCTGCCAACGCTTAAGTGATGAATGCATTGAAAGAGCAGGATGCCCATCAATAGGCATAAACCATGAGGGCAATCGCCAATATGAGCGGCTCATTCCGGTACTAGTCAGTTGAAGCTTTGGAGTAAATTTTTTAAACACACCAGCTCCAGGATGAGAAGTAACATGCTCATTTACAGAGAGAGTATTTGAAGATAAATAAATTGTATTATTTTCACTGGAAAATCTATCAGCTAAAGAAACATGAGGGTGATAATTTAGCCAATCATACTTTTCTATTATGCTCGTCTCATTCCCAGAAACCGCGAGAATCTCGCCAATCTGCAACCACCCAAAAAATGCGTGAATATCCATTGAACCGTCAGCATATCGCCAAGAACCATTTGAAAATTCAACATGCCTAAACCATCCAAAATACAGAAAAAGATCACCGACACCTACATTCTGGTTCCTTAGATGACCTTGAGCAGCACCAACTTGTCCGAATGCAGGTCGCCAACCTTCCTGCCTATTCAAAGCATCCTCACGCAAATCGGGGTCTAGGTGAACTTTAGTCTGCTCTCCATATCGACCACCCGTAAGATCAGAAACCAATTGACCAATGTCAACGCCATCAACGTTAATATCACCTATATGATAGCTATCGCTAGAACTTGGGATTGGTAATGAAATCATGCGTCCATCCGGCAATATTGGACTCGCTACACCACCAGAACTTGAATCAAAACCCTTCCTGCTGAATACAACCCTCATATCAACCTCTTAAATACTAACTACAAGGACAAAATTTTTTTATTTAAAACGGAGAATAATTATTTATAATTAGACCAAGTTAAACACAATTCCAATCTTAATCTACTGCTATTCAAGGTAGGTTTTCCAAACATAGCCGTAATATCTATGGTTATAAGGCTCTCCATAAGGTCGTGTTTAAGCCCGTTGCCCTCCACGACATCATTTCTTACACCTGCCGGGGCTCCGTATAGAAGGTTGCAATTCTAACCATCGCCAAAGTATCCCGTTCGCAATACTCAAGCAACCCTTGCCGCAATTCAGCCCGGCGCGTCTCTGTTGTTTTGGGCGCCATCATTTCCGCAAAGGCCTCCTGTGCCGCGCCGCCATGGGCTACGGCCAAGCCCTCGTAGCTGAGTTCCGGGGCGATGGTTGGCAGTACGGCCTTGATAGACCATGAGCCGAGCATGTCGGCGTGGTAGTAGTGTTCGCGGGATAGCGGCAGTAAATCGAACGTGCGCGCAATGACGGCATGTATGCGTTCCGCCAGTTCGGGGAAGGCTTCGGCGCATTCAAGTAAGCGTAAGCGCTCGAAGGCGGCGTTGTAGACAATCACGGCACCTTGTTCGCCCAGAGTGTCCAGCAAGCTATCGATAAATGACCTGCGCGGATCGCTTTGGCCATCGGCAAGAAAGTCGGCGTGGCGTATGCCATCTTGGGTTTCGATATGGCATGACCATTGAAAGGGGACTTGTTGATAGGGGTGCGTGCCTGCCCAGAGGGGAATAGCGGGATTGAGCGTTTCAAAGTCGATGTAATAACGCGGCCATGTGAGTTGGCGAATCGCCACAGCGGCTTCGGGAGCCAGTTCGGCCTGCCCTTGGTTGATGACCCGCCAGATTCGCTGGTGTTTCGGGTTTGTAAAGTTTGCTTCACTGAGCTGGCGCAGGTCGTCCTTACCCTCGGCGAGCAGGCTTTTAATCAGATTGCCGCCGTAGGGCAGCACGCGCACCGAGTGTGGCGCAAGCGGTTCAAAGGCCGCCGGGTCACAGTATCGACGGAACGAGCACTCAAATGGATCGGTGCATTGCGGCCCTGGTGCAATGTTTGGCTCGGTTTCCATATCCGCCGTGGTGCGCGCATTCGTTACCCATGTCGGCACATCCGCCTGCATAGCCTGCACGGTCGGTGTGATGTCGGCGTAAGTGAACAATCCTTGGTAATCCGCGCCGCCGGGATAGATGAACTGGTTATTGATATGCGCCAGCTCGATTTTTGTCAGCGGCACCGCCTGTTGCGTAAGCACCCAAGTCTGCACGGCAGCATCGTTGAGGTGGTAGTCTTTGACACGGGTGGAGGATTTGACCTCGACCATGCGCCAGCCATCGCCGTCGGGCAGCATCAGATCGGCACGCACCAAGGTGCCTTCATGCTGGAATGTCGCTTCAAACAGCGGGCGCGGTGGTTGCGTCATCGCCGCCCGTGTCTGTTCCAGGGCCGTTTTCAGGTCATCGTCTATCAATACGCCGCCCGGATGCAGGCGGCGGGCAATGCCCCCGACTTCATCCCCCACACTGAAACGGGCATCCATGCCTTGATCGACATGCTCCAGATCAGGTCGATGCAGCTTGAGCCACAAGCGACGCGGACATTGGAGGTTGAGCAGGATGCGGGATTTTGAAAGTCCTCTCACAGGGTTTTCTCCTTGATGAGCCAAGTTAATACGCCAAATCCAGCAGGGCTAACCGTCACGGCCGAGCAAATCAATCAACCGCCCAACCTGCATCGAGCAATTCATTCAGCGTGTTGAACTCAAAAACGCGTTCAGCATGCCTTTTATCGATGAGACTGAACTTGGTTTTCATCAAATCATGGATAGTTGCGTCGCATAACCCCCATGGATGTTTTTCATATGCAAATGCCCGTCGGCTGGACTGACTTCTAAATTAACAATCATCTCGCGCGTTAATTGGCGCAGGGAATCTGACCACACATCGCAGCCAATGCAAGTTCAGCCAATTAACATTTCTGTTTTTGATTCATCGTGCAGAAGGATGAAATCATCACCGGTCCACTCGGCTTCACACGATGCCAGACGATACACATCCCCCTGATTCCAATGAATGCCCTCGATATCCTCGATCAGGTCTTCAAGGATGACGATTTCACCTACGTGCAAATCAGGCGGAATCAAATAGGCCGCAAAGGGGTTCGGGAATGTATACGGGTAATACCATGAAAACGGGATGACCGGTACGCGGCCGCCATTAAAACGATAATCACTGCCCATCGAGATCTCGCCTGTTTCCGGATCTTGATAAACGGCAAATTTAGACCGGATTTTCGCAGAAGGAATAACCGGCTTGACCAGCGGGCGATAGCCATTTCGGGCAGCTTGGTTCATCTCATCCACCGTGCGGGCGGTTTGAATGACACGCAGCGCATCGTTTTCGGGTTGGCTTGGCTTAACCATACATCACCTTCACTTCAATGTTTTTCTGATCCAATTGAATGGCAAGGCATGTTTGCGGGTCATCCTTAAGCCTGCGCATAATATCCGCCGCGCTCATCTGGGCTGTATCAAGAACGGCTCGATCACAGGATTCACACCATTTTTGCGGCACTGGGGAGGCAACCCCGGGCGTGAGCTGATTCCACGATTTGAGCTTTGGACAATGCAGCTTTTTTAAGAGCCTTCCTTGTGAATCGTGCAGGGTCTGGCGCAAGGGATCGAGCGAAAGTTTTGTTGGCATGATGGGTGACTCCTGAAAATGGGGGCAGAACTTGAAGCGGGTATCGTGGTTTTCAGCATTTCCATAACCGTATAGTTTTAATGAGTAAGGTCCGCATATCGGTTAACAGTCTTGAAGTCGTCTTAACCTTTCCGAGAATCCAGATACTTTTCACTGCCAGCAACCGCATCGATGCGCCTCTCGCCCAGCTCAAACCACCCAATCGCCTTGCATTGAATTATCAATGTTGTGTAAGGTAATTGCTTTAACGCCATTGTGATGACCATGACTGCACCAACCTCCGACACCACCTCAGAAGATATCCGCCGCGAAGCCATCAAAACCTTGCTTGATTTGAAAGGCGATTCGGTGATGAATCTACTGTTTCAATACGGTGCTTGGGCGGTTCAGCAAACCCAAACGATCAAGCTCGACTACTACGGCAATCTCAATGCCTGGTTGGGCGCGCTCAAAACCCAAGTGCAACATTTTTTGAGGATAATGTTGCATGGGAAAAATCTACAAACAGTTGAGTATTGAAGAGCGGGCGCTGATCCAAACGCAGCTGGCGATGGGGGTCAAGCCGGCGACCATTGCCCTGGGACTGAATCGCTCGGCATCGACCATTTCCAGGGAGCTGCGTCGCAACGGCTGGAGACGACCGAAGACGCCGCGCGGCCCAGGGCGACCTTCCGTGACCGGCGGTTACTGCGCCGAAGCGGCCCATAAGCGCGCCCAAGCATGCACGGTCAAACCCCGCGTCGAGTGCCGCCTGCGACCAGGAACCCCTTTGTGGGAGCATGTCATGCGCTATCTGAAGACGGGCTACTCGCCCGAGCAGATTGCTGGCACACTGGCACTTGTGCACGCTAACACCCCATCGTTGCAGGTTTCTCACGAAACCATCTACACCGCGATCTACGCCATGCCACGCGGTGCGCTGCGCACGGAAGTGATTGGCTGGCTGCGTTTTGGCCATGCCAAACGCCGCCCCCGTGCGCGTGGTGAAGATCGACGCGGGAAGATACCCGACATGGTCAGCATTCATGAGCGCCCGCCTGAGATTGAAGAGCGGCTGGTACCGGGGCACTGGGAGGGCGATCTCATTAAGGGCGCGTACAACCGCTCGGCGGTCGGTACCCTGGTGGAGCGCACCACGCTGTTCACCGTGCTGTCCAAGATGGACAACGCCAGCGCTGAAGCGGCACTGAGCGGGTTCAGCCATGTGCTCAATCGTATCGAGGCACAAAAGCGCTTGTCGCTGACCTACGATCAAGGCCGGGAGATGGCGCAACATCGGCGGCTGACAGAAGCGACCGGTGTGAACGTCTACTTTGCCGATCCCCACAGCCCTTGGCAGCGCGGCATCAACGAGAACACCAACGGCCTGCTGCGGCAGTACCTACCCAAGGGGAGCGACCTGAGTGGCTTCACTCAAGAAGAGCTGGACGCGATTGCCTGGCAACTGAACACGCGACCACGCAAATCGCTGGGCTTTAAGTGTCCCGCTAAGTTGTTTACACCGGACGCCTTCGACTTCAAGCAGCATCATGCTGCTCTGTTTGCACTTGGTCATTGAAACCGCCCCATGCCAGCGGGCGCAGTCACTCACCAAATGTTGACCAGTACGGTTCGTCGCAATATGCCTGATCCTATACCTGTCATGGTGCTTGGCAGGCTGGCTGTGGATCGACGGGCGCAAGGCATCAAACTGGGTGCGGCCATGCTGCAAGATGCAGTCAATCGAGCCATCAACGTATCGCAAAACACGGGCGTTCGTGCGCTGCTCGTTCATGCACTCCACGAGCAGGCCAAGCAGTTCTATGAGCATTACGGCTTTCAGGAGTCACCGCATCATCCGCTGACACTGATGCTTCGCTTGCATGCAGTAAAGGCTCCTGGCCAATAGAACGAATGGCATTTTCACCCCACTTTGAGTCAGGATAGTGTTGCCACTCGGCGGGTGGCCGGTTTCGGCGGAGCCGCTCAATGTCGGCCGGCACTTGAGGGTAAACCTGCTTGTCAATGCCCTTCAGAGCTTGCAGAAATGTTCGCTCATCCATCCGATAAGTGCCTTCCCTCAGGTTTCGGCAGACAATCCGTACCGAGGAAACACCCACTGCTTGATGGTATTGAGTGCCAGCAGGAACAGTAGGCTGGCACCCATCACCATCATCACGAGCGTGAATGGCAGGGCAGCCATCAGCCAGCCCATGCTGGCCAAAAGCGCGACCGCCACTAGATCCACTGCACTTGCCCAGGCCATATAAGACGAAGGTCGAACACTCCATAACGAGCCATCGGTTCGCAAGGCATACACCCCGGCCTGGTTGGTGCATACCAGAATCAGGAACAACAATGTCTGCAACTGGGGTGCGCTCAACCCCAAATTCTGCCGGGCATAGGCATACAGCGACAATGAAAACACCAATGAAACCATCCCGAGTATGCCCGCCGTGATCATGAGCCGATCAACCTGCCATCGCTGGGGAAGACGCGGTGACTCGACGCGATCGCTTGAGATGGACATGGTCACAAAATCATTGGCAAACAATAAGAGGACAATCAGGATCGGGCTGATCACGAAATCATGGAAAAACAGAACGCCAAGCGTCAGAAATACAATGATTTCCATTGTTTTGACGATCTTGTTCAGTGTATAGGTCAGCATTCTCCGGTGGACTTCGCGCCCGGTTTTCACGACATCGAGTACGCCGGTCAGCCCCGGATGAGTCAGCACGATACCCGCGGCAGCCTTGGCCACGTCCGTGGCACTCGCCACAGCGATTCCCAGCTCTGCCTGACGCAAGGCGGGCGCATCATTGACCCCGTCACCGGTCATGCCGGTTACCTCGTGCTGGGCCTGCAATGCGCAAACCAAACGATATTTGTCTTCGGGCAACACACGGGCATAAACATCACAATCGCCGATTGCGTCGGAGTTTGTGTTTTTGTGCGCGAGTGCCTTGATCGATTCTTGATCACAGATGCGTGACCCCAAACCAAGGCTGCTGGCAATTGCCCGCGCCGTGACAGCGGCATCGCCCGTCGCCATGCGTACCCGGATACCCAGATTGCGTAATGAAGCAATCAATCCGGCCGCATCCTGTCGCGGCGGGTCTGACAGGGCAATCAACCCCAGAAACTCGGGGTTGTCCGCATCCCCCGCGGCGACCGCCAACAACCGTGCGCCATCGGCCGCGAGTTGCTCATCCATCGAATCAAGCCAACCGGGCGGGGCATGGGCACCTGTCTCCTCCACGGCGTTTGCGGCACCCTTGATAAACCGATGTTTGCTGTCATGGGCAATAAATAGGGATTCGGATCGCCGGGTTGAAGGATCGAAAGGGGTGAAAATCAAACGTGTCGCGGCGGGGTCGACTTGTTCTTGTGCCTCTGCATTTGCCCTGAACGCGGTCAATATCGCAAGGTCGATCGGGTCCTGGGTGCTGTCGTCACTGGCCATGGCGGCGGAATACAGTACAGTCGAAGGCGTTACGCCGGGCACTGCTTCGATATGCACCAGCGAGAGGCGGTTTTGTGTGAGGGTGCCCGTTTTATCGGAAACAAGCGTCGTCATGGCAGCCGCATCTTCCACCGCGGCGAGACGTGTCACCAGAACCCCTCGCTTTGATAGCGCCTGGGCCGCCAGCGCATTGGCCAACGCATAGGTTGCAGGCAATGCTACGGGTACCGATGCCACCAGTAACAAGAGCACAAATGACAGGGTATCCAACAGCGGCATACCGGTAAAAACCGCGTACGAGAAAACGACAAGAGACAAAGAAATATCTAAAACAACAAGATAGCGAACGATTCTGAAGATCGTTCGTTGCATGTTACTGGGCGCGCTCGCTTGCCGGACCAGCTCGACGGTTCGTCCATAGGTGGTATTGCTGCCAGTTGCCGTCACCCGGCCCGTAGCTTCTCCTCTTTGAACGATGCAACTGGCCTGAGCCGCGTCGCCCTCGTGAAGCGACATAGGCAGGGACTCACCCGTCAGGGTGGAAGCATCCAGTGAAACCTGCCCCTCAAGCAACTCCATATCCGCGGGCAGAATGTCGCCAGCGCGAACATGAACGACATCGCCGGGCACAAGCTCGGCGGCGGGCAGTGTTTGCCATTCACCATCACGACGAACTCTGGAAAGGATTTGCAGCTTCTGGCGCAGCAGGGAAAGTGCCGTTTGCGCGCGCTGTTCGCTAATGAAGGACAGCGTGCCATTGAACGCAAGCAGGAGCGCGATAATCACAGCCTCCGTCCAGTGCTTTAATATCAGTTCCAGGATAACAACCGCCTCAAGCATCCAGGGAACCGGTGCCCAATATTTGAGGAAATAGAGCTTGTAGGGGCTATCCCTGTGTTCGGGAATGGAATTTGGCCCGAACTGGTCACGCAGTCGCTGCGCTTCTTCCGAAGTCAGCCCAGCCAGTGGATCGGCACGTGTTTCATTCTGCATCATCAGAGGTCTCATGGAGCCGATCAAAAACGGACTGGATTTTCATAACGTCATTCCCTGATCAAGATCGTGAAATTTATCATTTAAGACATGTCAGTTTTAAAAAGTGCCATGACATAACATCAGCAAAGCTGATTTTACTTTGGGATCGCGATGGATTGAGCTTGCGGTTGAATATCAACTTGTCGCCGGAAATACTGGTGCATCCCGAATGTTTGAATTGGGTCACCCGTGCCTTGTAAAACAGTGGCAAAGACCCACACGGCTGCATCTTGAACTTGCTGGAAACCAATGCGCCGCCCAGTCAAGATCGACGTAACCGGGCGATTGCACAACTGGCGGAAATTGGCGTGAAGTTGGACATGGATGACCTGGGTGTGGTGATCGAGGGGCTGGAAAACCCGGGGTTGGTGGAGGTTGCCGCTATTCTCGGTGCGCACAAAGGTCAAGGGTATGAAATCGCCAAACCCATGCCAGCGGCTGATTTGCCCCTATGGATTTCCCGCTGGCAATGGAAGATTGAACCTCAACTTCCGCAAACAGCACTCGGTGCCTGGGTAAGATTCTGGAAGTGGCAGCGTCAGGTGCCTTGGATGAAAAATAACGCTCAAGATCCTGCCAGCTGTGGCGTTGGACATTTCATCCGGGCCCAAGGTTTGGTCGGCAGCGAACTGGATCATGCCCATCAGGCCATGCATCAAGCAATGGCACAGGCCGATCACCCAACGGTGCTACAACACATGTTAAGAATTGAACAGCAGCTCATTTCCCTGATTAAATAACCGGGCCCTGTCAAAATTAATCTCTCTGCGGATTAAGTTTTCAAGTACGCGGCCGATAGCTACGCAAAAATAGCGTAATTTATTTCCGATCATCAGGATGTCACATGAAGAATAACCAGCCCGTTACCCAGCGTAATATCGACTTTCCAGAAGATACTTATCTGGTTACCACCACCGATATGAAAGGGGTGATCACCTACGCCAACCATGATTTCGTGAAAATTTCGGGCTTCAGTGCGGCCGAGTTGGTAGGCGCCAGTCACAACATTGTGCGCCACCCCGATATGCCGGTAGCTGCGTTCAAGGATCTGTGGGATACGATCAAAGCAGGAAAGTCATGGAATCACCTGGTCAAGAACAGGGCGAAGAATGGTGACTATTATTGGGTCAAAGCCTATGTCACGCCGATTTTCGATGGTGAGCGGATCATCGGCTATCAGTCGGTGCGTACCAAACCGACGGCGGAGGAAATCAAGGCTGCCGAGGTGCTGTATGCCAAGATGAATCGCGATCAGAGCGTCAAGGTGCCCAGGACACGTCGGCGCCTGTACGACTGGCCGATCCGCCGCACGATGTTCTGGGTGGTGATTGTGTTCACGCTGATTCAGTTAGGCGCATTGATCGCTCGTTTGAAGGGCTTTCACCCTGCCTGGTTCGAATGGAGCATCGGCATCTTTGATATCGTCTTGCCTGTGGCTTGGTACAGCTTGATTGTCGCCATTTTAAAACCCGTCGAAAAGATCAATGCCACTCTGCATGAATTGACAACAGGCAATCTGCGCTCGCACATCGATTCAACGGGCAGCAATGAGATTGGTCAGATCAGTGAAGCCACCAGAGCGCTACAAGCGCGGCTGCTTACCCTGATTGGCCTTTTCATGGAAACGGGTGACAAGCTTTCCGTAGTGGCCAGCAACCTGTCGGACAGCAGCAGCCAGTCCGTGCATGGCCTCACTCGGCAATCGGAACAAACCGACATGGTGGCCTCTGCCATGAATGAAATGACGGCCACCGTGCAGGACGTGGCGCGCAATGCGGCCAACACGGCTGAAGCGGTCAGTCAGGCGCATCAGGAGGCCGATGAGGGCCAGAGCCAGATCAATCGCACGCACCAGGCCATCACCGCCCTAGCCGGGCAACTGGATAACGCGGCCAGATCCATTGAGGCACTTAAGGAACAGGGCACCGCGATTGAAAATGTCGTCAAACTCATCAGCGGTATTGCCGATCAAACCAACCTGTTGGCATTAAATGCCGCCATTGAAGCCGCACGGGCTGGTGAGCATGGGCGTGGCTTTGCGGTGGTCGCTGACGAAGTGCGCGCACTCGCGGCAAAAACCCAGGCATCCACCATCGATATCCGCGACATGATCGAGAAGCTGCGTGGTGGGATTGAATCCACCGTTCATGTGGTCCATGCCGGACATCAGCAGATGGATTCCGTCAAAGAGCAGGCAGCCGCCACGGAGATGGCCCTCGGACAGATTGCCGGCGCAATTACCCAGATTGGAGACATGTCCACCCAGATTGCCACCGCCACGGAAGAGCAAAGCATGGTCGCGGAGGAAATGAACCGCAATATTCATACGATCAGCCGCCAGACCGAGCAGGCAACGGCCTTGAGTCATGAAAATGCAAGTCTGGGTGTGCAGACTGCCGAAATCTCTGTGCAATTGGCAGCATTGCTCCAATCCTTTCACATCCAAAAAGGTGTGAATTTAACTGCGATGAAAGCAGCTCATCTTGCCTGGAAATCAAAGATTCGCTCCTATTTGGATGGCAATGAATCGATCATCAGTGGTGCTGCGGCAACCGACGCACATCAATGCAACCTGGGCAAGTGGTATTACGCTGATGGGCTGGCAAAGTTCGGCCAAATCCCCGCCATGACCGCTTTGGAAAAACCGCATAACGATCTGCACGCCACCATCAAGCGCATTATTGAACTTAACCGTGCCGGTAAGCCAGCCGAAGCAGAAGCGTTGTTACCCCAGCTCGATCGCTTGTCCGATGAAGTGGTTCGTTTGTTGGAGCAGTTGGAATCACAGGCTTGACCCGAAACGTGTCTGAGCAGACTGATCCAATGCCATAGGCTGGCTGTGAGTGTCTGGATTCTGTTTTCGTCATTGCAAAACAGCACCGCTCCAAGCGCCCTGTGAGCGCTTGCCGCCCCCTAAGGAACCTCTGATTGAATCCCTCGTGAGCCGAGTTGCT
>JACDJB010002541.1_pt1 | contig 12990 bp, 12 predicted proteins | sample 7454121 | NCBI WGS metagenome assembly JACDJB01 (sample SAMN14253290, study PRJNA609438) | sludge metagenome | isolation source: sludge after 25d culture with pyrite | collected 2018-12-20 | reverse complement strand
TTTCGGGATTCGGGTGGCGGGCTTCGGGTTTCGGGATTCGGGATTCGGGATTCGGGATTCGGGATTCGGGATTCGGGATTCGGGATTCGGGATTCGGGATTCGGGATTCGGGATTCGGGTTTCGGGATTCGGGCTTCGGGATTCGGGATTCGGGTTTCGGGCTTCGGGGGTCGGGATTCGGGATTCGGGAGTCGGGATTCGGGATTCGGGATTCGGGATTCGGGATTCGGGATTCGGGGGTCGGGATTCGGGATTCGGGATTCGGGATTCGGGATTCGGGATTCGGGATTCGGCAAAGAGTGTGGAGCCCCTGGTTAGGGTGTCAATACCCTGAATCCCAAATGTTGAATCTCAGACCCAGCCCCCGTAGGAGCGGCATTCCTGCCGCGATCGGCGCAGCTCCCGACCCCCGAATCCCGAATCCTGGTTGCCGAATCCCGGCTGCCGCGGTCTGGACGTCAACCCCCGAATCCCGAATCCCGAATCCCGAATCCCGAATCCCGATTGCGATACACATGCACCATGTCGGGCAGGACATCTTCGAGCCGGTACCGCGGCTCGAAACCCAACAGCGCCTCGGCCTGCACGGAACGGTAGCAGGCCGAATCCAGCAGACGCGACGCGAGTGTGCTGTCGAACGGCAGCCGACGGCGCAGCAGCCACGTACCGACATCGCCGGTGCGGCCGAGCGCGCGCAGCAGGCCGGCCGGCAGACTCCACGCCGGAACCGGCCGGCCGAGGGCGGCCGCCATGGACGTGTAGATGCGCCGCGTCGAATAGGCCTCGCCGTCATCGACGATGCACACCTGACCGGCGGCCTCGGCACGCGTGCCGGCGGCGAGCAGCGCCGCAACCAGATCCTGTACGCTCACCATGGAACGGACGTTGTGCGTCTCCGGCACGGGCGGGAAGCGGCCCCGGTCGATGGCGCGCAGCATGGCGGCGAGATTGCCCTTCACCCCCGGGCCGTACACCAGCGCCGGCCGCAGCACGCTGATCTCCACGCCGCGGCGCACACCCTGCACGAACAACCTGTCTTCGATCTCGCGTTTGATCCGACCGTAGGGGTCGGTCGGCGCGCGCGTGCTGTGCTCGTGCAGGCATGCGTGTGCATCCTCGCCGCCGGCCTTGACGCTGCTGACGAACACGAGGCGGCGTACCCCGCCCTCGGCGGCGCAGCGGAACAGGTTCTGCGCACCTTCCAGATTGATATGGCGGTGACGTTCGAGCTCCGCCGGATCCGGGGTGGAGACAGCATGGGCGTAACCGGCGAGGTGGAAGAGCGTGTCCACACCGTCCAGAAAGCCTTGCAGCGACGCCGGCTCGGTGAGGTCGCCGTAGTGTACGGCCGATCCTTCGGGTAGTGGGGGCGGTGTCGGTAGCGGCCGGCGCGCAAGCACCCGCAACGGGACGGTCCGCGCGGCCAGTGCCCGCAGCAACGTCCCGCCGACAAAGCCGCTCACCCCGGTCACGGCCACCGTTCCGAGTTCACGCCCGTCCAGCATCATGTCCAGCGCATCCCCATCAACGCCGTCTCAGAGCAGATCCGCGAGCAGCGTCGCGATGCCCAGGAAGCTCAGAAACCCGATCACGTCCGTCACTGTGGTCAGGATGATCGAGGAAGACTGCGCCGGGTCCTGACCGGTGGCCGTCAGGGCGATCGGGATCGTCGCGCCCGCCAAGCCGGCGGCAGCCATGGATATCACCATGGCGACACCGATCACCAGGGCGAGTCCGCCGGATCCGCTCCACACGAAGACACCCAACGCCGTGGTCAGTGCGATCAGCACTCCGTTGATGGCACCGGTGCTCGCCTCCTTGACGATGACACGCAGCAGATGGCGCACACCGATCTCGCGTAGCGCCAGGCCGCGCATGGTGACGGCGAGCGCTTGCGCGCCGCTGTTGCCGGACTGGCCGGCGACCACCGGCAGGAGCACCGCCAGTGCCGTGAACTTCGCGATGGTGTCCTCGAACAGCCCCACGACGGCCGCCGCCAGAAAGGCGGTCAGCAGATTGATCTGCAGCCAGGGCAAACGCTTGCGTACCGCAAAGCCGACGCTCGACAGGGCACGCTCGTCACGGCTGGCGCCGAACATGGTCTGGATGTCGACGCTGCTCTCCTCCTGCACTGCACCGAACAATTGGTCGTGGTGGATCACGCCCACCAGACGCCCCTCGGCATCGGTGACCGGCACGTCCGAAAAGCCATGGCGTTCGAGCTTCTCCAGCAGCTCGTCGCGCGCATCGAGCGCTGCGACCGCCAGCCGTACCGGTCGGGCGACGGTGTCGACGGGAGCGTCGGCATCGGCAAGCGCCAGCGCCTCGATCTCCACCACGCTGTGCAGGCGGCGGTCGCGATCGACCACGAACAGGTGATGGGTGAATCGCGGTTTGTGGCGCCGCAGACGCTCCAGTGCATCGTGCACGCTCATATCGCCACGCAGCGTCACCGTGCGTGGATCCATCAGGCTGCCGGCGCTGTCCGGGGGGTAGGTCATCAACCGGCGCAGGTCCTGCGCGTCCGTCAGCGGCAGGCGGGCGAGCAGCGCGGCACGACGCGGCGTATCGAAGCGCCGCAGCAGGCCGGCGGCCGTCACCGGATCGAGGCGTGTCAGCAGACCGGCCAGATAGTCCGGATCAGGCTGTGCCAGCGCGGCCTCGGCAATGGCCTCGGCGCTGTCGGGCGGCAGCCGCTCCCAGAGAGCGCCGGCCGCGGCGCTGGGCAGCCCCTGCAGGAGCTGCAACGCCGCAGCCGGCGCGAGTCCTTCGACATGGCGCGCGACCTCCTCCGGAAAGCGCCGTGCGTAGACGCGATTCAGCGCCTCCGCGACCCCTTCCGGGATGTCGGCGTCAGCCACGCCGCGTCCCGCGGTGCAGGAACAGGTCGACCACGGCGACGTGGGCCGAGGCGTAGCCCTCGAGCAGTGCCAGCAACATGTCCAGCACCCCGCCGCTGCCGGACCGCGGCACCGTCGGCCGCCGATCCTGCAGCCGCTCGCGGTGAATCATCCCCACCAGCCGGCCGCCGCCGTCGACCACGGGCAGGCGGGTGAACCGCAGCCAGGCATCGTGCTGCGCGATGCCGGCGGCACGGGCATCGGCCGGCAGACGCGCGATCGGGTGCAGCGGCAGCGAACCCAGGTGGCTGCCGGCATGGGCCCGGTAGAGGTCGCGTACGGCCAGCGCCCCTTGCAGCCGCCCCGCGGTGTCACTGACCAGCAGATGGCAACCCGGATCCTCATGGGCCTGCGCCAGGGCCTCCAGGGCCTGCGCGACGGTGGCATCCTCACTCAGGTTGAAGACGTCCACCTCCATGACCTCGGCCAGGGTGTCACTGCGCCGCTCCAGACCCTGCCCCAGGGCGACGGCACGTTGGGGCGACAGGCCTGCCAGACAGGCCGCACGGGCGGGGGTGGCCAGCCGTGCGACGATGTCGAGCGCATCGCGCAGCGGCAGGCGTTCCAGGATCGCCGTCGCCCGATCTGGCGACAGCCGTGGCACTGCATGGGTAACCGTCGGCCGCGGCATACACCGGACGAGGGCCATGGCGGCGTCCTCGTCCATGGCCAGCAGGGTCGCGGCGACATCCGCCGGCGGCAATCCTTCCAGGGCCGCGGCCGCGGCCTCCGGGTGGCGCTCGCAGAACTGGCGCGCCAGCGTTTCACCGATCGACACGGCGCCCACCTTCGGTCGACAGCGTGACGGCATGCAGTTCAAACAGATGGGCGGGAACGCTGTGTTCGCCCCGCTCACCCTGCAGCCGCACGTCGGTCGCCGTGACCTCCAGCACGACGCCCTCCAGGTCCTGGATGTGCACGTACTGGCCGATCTGGAGCCGCGCACGCAGGTTGCGGGCGGCGATGAGATTGCTGATGAAGTGGCGCGCCCCCAGCCCGAAGGCCAGTGCGGCACCGCCCAGGACGGCGGCGACGAACACCGTCAGGATGCTGACCAGGAAGCGCACCTCGATGCCGATCTGGTCAGCGCCGATCAGCAGGGCCGTGCCGAGGACGGCCAGCTGCACGGCCCGGCCGATGAACTCGCTCTGGCGGATGCCGGCGGATTCGGCCGTGGCCTCGACCAGGTCACGGGCCAGGTTACCGATCAGGACGCCGGCGATGAGGATGACGAGGCCGGCCACCAGGGCCGGCAGGTAGGCGACGATCGCCGCGAGCCATTCGGCGAATACCTTGATGCCGAGGATCTCAGCGGCGGCCGCGAGAAAGAACAGCATGACCAGCCAGAACACCAGACTGCCGACCACCTTGCCCGAGGGCCGGTGCAGGGACGTGCCGGCCGGCAGCGGCGAGCGCATGACCAGGCGTTGCCAGAGGCGCTCCGCGCCCTGCATCAGCCGCACGCTCAGGGTCTTCAACAGCCGCGCCACCAGCCAACCGCCGACCAGCACGGCCACGGCGGCGAACAGATCCGGCAGATAACTCAACAGCCGCTCGAGCAGCAGGGTGCCGCTTTGACGCAGCTGCTCCGCCCAGGCTGCATAGCTGTCCATGACACCCTCTCCCGATCGTGCCCGCTGCCCAAGCTTACCGTAATTGGTGGCGCCAGAGTGCGGGGGCATCGGGATGGCCGCTGGCGCCTAGGCACGAACCGCCAGCGACGGCCCCTCGCCCGCGGCGACGACGACACGATTGCCACCGGCCTGCTTGGCGCGATAGAGCGCGCGGTCGGCGCGTTCGATCAGCTCCGTCGGTGGCACCTCGCCGAACGGCACCAGCGCCGCCACACCCAGGCTGAGCGTCACCCGCCCGGTCACCGGGGCGGCCGGGTGTGCCAGTTCGAGCCCCTCCACGGCGGCGCGCATCTGCTCGGCGAGATGCCGCGCGCTGCTGAGCTCCGTGTCCGGCAGCACCACGACAAATTCCTCCCCACCGTAGCGCGCCACCAGATCCGCCGGGCGGACCGCCTGGCGGGCGAGCACCGCCGCCACCTGTCGCAGGCAGTCGTCGCCGGCCAGATGACCGAGCGCATCGTTGTAGGCCTTAAAGGCGTCCAGATCGGCCATGATCAACGCCAGCGGGGTCTGGCTGCGCCGTGCGCGCCGCCATTCCATCTCCAGCATCTGTTCGAAACGGCGCCGGTTGCCGATGCCCGTCAACCCGTCCTGGTGTGCCCATGCCTCGAGTACCCGCTGCTGCCGACTGCGATCCAGCAGTACCAGCAGCTGCCCGAACAGTGCCAGCAGCACCACCGTGCCACCGACGATCTGCAGGGTGTAGCGGCGGACCGCGACCCCGGCCCCGCGCAGGTCCACCTCCAGCTTGAGGCGCGCCTCGCGGGCATAGCCGTAGGTGATCGTCTGCGACAGCAGCAGTCGATCCGTACCGTCCGCCCCGCTCGGTTCGCCACCATAGCGCGCCAGCACGAAGCCATCCTGTGTCTCCACCGACAGGTGGATGGCCTCAGGGTGCTGCCGCCCCCAGCTGTCCACCAGCAGCTCGGCCAGATGGTATTGCTCGCTGGTCAGCGACTCGGTGATCAAGCCGGCCAGAAACCCGAGCTCGGCCTTGGCCGCATCACGCTGACGGGCGTAGACCTCGTGATATTCGCGGCTGATCAGCAGGGCGTCCGCGACCAGGACCAGCACCAGCAGCAACGCCAATGTCGCCCAATAGAGGTCGCGGTGACGACCGGCGAGGTACCTGATCATGGCGTGCTACCCGCGCCCATCGGCCCCGCGGGCGTGGCCTCAGCCCCACCGAGCAGCTCGCGCAATGCCGCGTAGCCGCCAGCGTTCGCAGCGACGATGGCGGTGACCTCGGGACGGATTGCCCTGAGTACCGCCCGGCCCGACTCGCTGTCGCGCAGCGCGAGCAGGAGTTCGCGCAGGCGCGTCACCTGCGCCGGGGGAAGACGGGCACTGGCGACGAACAGATCCTCCGGGATCGGCGGTGTCACCGCGATCGCCCGCAGCCCCCGTGCCTGGTAGCGTTCGAAGACCTCCGCGCGCGCCGCGCCGGCGGCGTAGTCGCCCGACAGCACAGCCAGTGCCACATTTTCGGGGCTGCCGAGAAAGCGGTAGCCCCCCAGGTCCAGGAGATCGATGCCGGCCCGCCGCAACAGTTCGCGCGGCGCCCGGTAACCCGTCGCGGAATATTCACTGCCGAAGGCGAACAGCTGCCCGGTGAGCTGATCGAGATTGCGGATCGACGCATCCGACCGCACGAAGATCGTACCGTGAAACGCCGCGCGGCCGTCGACCTCCAACCGGCCGAGCAGCGGGCGTGGACCATAGCGCTCGACCAGCGACAGATAGGCGGTCGACGAGACGAAGGCGATATCCACGGCCGCACGGCCGACCTGCTCGATGTGCTGCGCGTGGCTGTGCGCGACGCGCAGCCGGACCTGAACCCCAAGCTGTCCAGTGAGGTACTGCGTGAGCGGCTGGAACCGCGCCTCCAGCTCGGTCGCGGCCAGATAGGGAGGCAGACCCAGAACGAGCCGGTCTGCCGGTGGCGCGGCCATCATCACAAGCGACCACAGCCCCAGCCCCAATGCAACCACGCCCTTCGCACCTATCCGCATCATGGGCTTGCATACCTCGGCCTGTGACCCAACCGGCAACGCCTCCGCAACGGCGGGCTGGTCCGCCGAACGCCGAAAGACCACAGTGAAAAGGTAGTTGAGGCGCCTTGAAGAGGCAACCGGGGCACGCGTTCCGAGCCACCGGGCCATGCCGGCCGGCGGGCGCATGCTACACTGGAGCGCCCCCAAGATCGGCCGCCCGATACCCGATGTCATGACCACCGCACTGTCTCTGCGCAAGCTCACCAAGACCTACGCCAACGGTTACACCGCCCTGAAGGGTATCGATCTGGATGTCCTGGAGGGTGATTTTTTCGCCCTGCTCGGCCCCAATGGCGCCGGCAAGTCCACCGCCATCGGCATCATCGCATCGCTCGTCAACAAGACCAGCGGCACAGTCGAGGTATTCGGCCACGATATGGATACCGACCTCGCCGCGGCCAAGAGCTGCCTGGGCCTGGTGCCGCAGGAATTCAACTTCAACGTGTTCGAGCCGGTGGTGGAGATCGTGGTCAATCAGGCCGGCTTCTATGGCATACCCCACCGGGAGGCCGTCGTCCGCGCGGAATACTGCCTGCGCCAGTTGGGTCTGTGGGAAAAACGCCGCAGCCCGGCCCGCGACCTGTCGGGCGGTATGAAGCGGCGGCTGATGATCGCGCGCGCCCTGGTACACCGGCCGCGGTTGCTGATCCTGGACGAGCCGACCGCTGGCGTGGACATCGAGATCCGCCGCTCCATGTGGGACTTTCTGCGCTGCATCAACGCCGACGGGACGACCATCATCCTCACGACGCATTATCTGGAAGAGGCGGAAAGCCTGTGCCGCAACATCGCCATCATCGATGAGGGGCAGATCATCGAGAATACCAGCATGAAACAACTGCTCGCCAAGCTGCACACGGAAACCTTCGTGTTGGATCTCAAGGCGCCGATCGATGCCTGCCCCACGATCCCCGGCTACGACATCACCCTCCTGGACGAGACCACGCTGGAAGTGACCGTAGCCAAGGCGAGCAACGTCAACGCGCTGTTCACGGAGCTGACGCGCCACGGCGTCGAGGTGCTGAGCATGCGCAACAAGACCGGCCGCCTGGAGCAGCTGTTCGTAGGCCTGGTCAGGGACAGCGCTGGCGAGCGACGGGGGATCGTATGACGCCACGCGAAAAATACATCGCCTTCCAGACCATCCTGGTCAGGGAGGTCCTGCGCTTCAGCCGTATCTGGATCCAGACCGTGCTGCCGCCGGTGATCACCACGGCGCTGTACTTCATCATCTTCGGCAATCTGATCGGCTCACAGATCGGCGACATGGGTGGCTTCCGCTACATGGATTACATCGTCCCCGGTCTGATCATGATGGCGGTGATCACCAACTCCTACGCCAACGTCGTGTCGTCGTTCTACGGCTCCAAATTCCAGCACAACATCGAAGAGATGCTGGTGGCACCGATACCGAATTACCTGATCATCAGTGGCTTCGTGGCGGGCGGGGTCGCGCGTGGCATCACCGTGGGCATCGCCGTCACGCTCACCTCGCTGTTCTTTTCGAAGCTGCAGATACACAACCTGTGGATTGCGGCCAGTGTGGTCGTGCTGACGTCGGTATTGTTCGCGCTGGCGGGACTGATCAATGCCGTGTTCGCCAATAGCTTCGACGACATCACCATCATCCCGACCTTCGTGTTGACGCCGCTGACCTATCTGGGCGGGATCTTCTACAGCATCGACATGCTGCCCGAGTTCTGGCAGAAGGCATCGCTGATCAATCCCATCCTCTACATGGTCAACGCCTTTCGCTACGGCATCCTCGGCGTCAGCGACATCGGCCTGTGGTCGTCGTACGCCATCATTCTCGGCTTCGTCACGGCCCTGTTCGTCTTCAGCCTGTATCTGCTGAACAAGGGGCATGGCATCCGGACCTAGAGGTTCCAGAGCTTGTTGAGCGGCTTCAGTCCTCCACCACCAGACCACCCGGCTGGATATGCAGCCGGCGGCGACCCTCGAGCACGTCCAGCAGTTGCTCGCCGGCCACACCACGGCGCCAGCCGCGCAGCAGCGGCGAGTGGGCACGCTCGCCACGCACCAGATTCTGCAGGTCCTTGCGGGAGGCGATGCTGGCGGGGTTGAGCGTCTGTGCCGCGGCCAGCTGCCGCAGTACGCCGGCGAGTACATCGACCGCGGCCTCCTGATCCTCGCTGAGTGCCTGTGGCCGCGCGCTGTCGGGCAGCGGTTCCGGAGGCTGGCCGCGGGCGGCCTCGAGCAGGGTCAGCAGTTCCGCTCCGTAGCGATCGATCACCGCAGGCTGCAGACCGCGCACCCGTTTGAAATCGTTCACCGACTGCACCTTGATGCGCGCCAGTGTCAGCAGCGCAGCGTCATCCAGCACCCATTTGCGCGGGCGGTTCTCCAGCTGGGCGCGCTGCTCGCGCCAGGCGGCCAGCGCCTGGGCGCAGGCCAGCGCCGGCCCACGGAATTTCTGCAGCCCGCGCAGGCGTCGCCAGGCCTGGTCGGGTGGGTTCTCGTAGGTCGCGGGATCGGTCAGGGTCGCGAAATCGTCCGCCAACCAATCGAGTCGACCGTGTCCGGCCAGCTCGTCGCGCATGACCGGGAACAGTTCGGCGAGATGGCGCACATCGGCGGCCGCGTACTCCAGCTGTGAGGCCGTCAACGGGCGCCGCGACCAGTCGGTGCGGGTCTCGGATTTGTCGAGCTCGAGGCCGAGGCGCTCCTTCACCAGCGCCGCATACCCCATCTGCTCGGAGTAGCCCAGCAGCGGTGCCGCCACCTGGGTGTCGAACAACGCGGCGGGCAGCATGCGGTGGCTGTGCCAGAACAGCTCCAGATCCTGGCGCGCGGCGTGAAACACCTTGAGGATACGGGGATCGGCGAACAGCGCCACCAGCGGATCGAGGGACGTCACCTGCTGCGGGTCGATGCAGGCCACCTCGTCGGCGGAGGCGATCTGGATCAGACACAATTGCGGATAATAGGTACGCTCGCGCAGGAACTCGGTATCGACGGTCAGCCAATCGGACTGCGCCAGGCGCGTACAGAGTTCACGCAGCTGATCGTCGCGTTCGACGAACAGATAGGGATCGGAGAGGCTCATGCTGGGTGTTGCAGGGCTTTCAGGCCCGCCCCGCCATCGGGTCGATCATCTCCGGGCCGGGGATGTCGCCCTCCCGGGCCGCCATCGATCGCTGCGCCAGATCGTTGCGGGGCTCGAAGGGTGCATCGAATGCGTTCATGCCGGTCTATCCAGTCCTGATTCGGATGCCAAGGCTGGGGTATTTCCCCGGTGAATGCAAACCCCGGCTTTCTATTGGAATAAGGCGCCGGCTGGTACACTGCGCGCCCATGCTCGAACTCCGCAATGTCAGCCTGCGGCGCGGTCCGCGCCTGCTGTTTTCCGATGCCACCGTGACCCTGCACGCGGGCCAGCGCGTCGGCGTGACCGGGGCCAACGGCAGCGGCAAGTCCAGCCTGTTCGCGCTGCTGCGCGGCGAGCTGCAGAACGACACCGGCGAGTGTCGCGTCCCCGCGCACTGGATCATCGCCCAGGTCGCTCAGGAGACCTCAGCCCTGGAGCTGCCCGCCCTCGACTACGTGCTGCGCGGCGACGCGGAACTGGAGCACCTGCAGAAGCAATTGCACGCCGCCGGGTCCCAGGACAGCCTCTCGGCGCAGGCGCCTCACCGGCAGGCCACGCACGATGGCCCGCGCATCGCCGCACTCCATGCCCAGCTCGAGGCCATCGACGCGTACAGCGCACCCAGCCGGGCGGCGCGACTGCTGCATGGGCTCGGATTCACAGCCGACCAGGAGCACCTGCCGGTCGCACAGTTCTCCGGCGGCTGGCGCATGCGCCTCAATCTCGCCCAGGCGCTGATGTGCCGCTCCGACCTGCTGCTGCTCGACGAGCCGACCAACCATCTGGATCTCGACGCGGTGCTGTGGCTGGAGGAATGGCTCAGCCGCTACCCGGGCACGCTGCTGCTGATCTCGCACGACCGCGAGTTCCTCGACCGCACGGTGCAGCATATCCTGCACATCGAGCGTGGGCAGGTGCGTTTGTACGCCGGCAACTATTCCGACTTCGAGACCCAACGCGCCGCACAGCTCGCGCAGCAGCAGACCGCCTTCGAGCGTCAGCAGCGCGAGATCGCCCACATCCAGCGCTTCATCGATCGCTTCAAGGCCAAGGCGACCAAGGCCAAGCAGGCACAGAGCCGTATAAAGGCACTGGCACGCCTGGAGCGCATCGCCGCCGCGCACGTGGATTCGCCGTTCCAGTTCGAATTCCCCCTGTCAGCAAAGCTGCCACATCCCTTACTGCAACTGGAGCGGGTGTCGGCGGGCTATGCGGACAAGGTGATCCTCTCCGGCGTCGACCTGAGCCTCGCACCCGGCGACCGGCTCGGCCTGCTCGGGCCCAACGGCGCGGGCAAGTCCACCCTCATCAAGCTGCTCGCCGGCGTGCTCGAACCGCTCGGCGGCCAGCGTGCGGGTGCGCCCGACCTGGATGTCGGCTACTTCGCCCAGCACCAACTCGAACAGCTGGATACCGGCGCCAGTCCGCTGTTACACCTGCAGCGCCTGGCGCCGCGCGCGAGTGAGCAGTCATTGCGCGATTTTCTCGGCGGCTTCGGTTTCTCCGGCGCGCTCGCCGAGTCACCGGTCGCGCCGTTCTCGGGCGGTGAGAAGGCGCGCCTGGTGCTGGCCCTGCTGGTCCATCAGGCACCGAACCTGCTGCTGCTCGACGAACCGACCAACCACCTCGACCTGGAGATGCGACTGGCCCTGGAACTCGCGCTGCAGGACTACCCCGGCGCCGTGGTGCTGGTCTCGCACGACCGCCACCTGCTGCGCACCGTGACCGACCATTTTCTGCTCGTCGCCGGCGGCCACGCACGACCCTTCGACGGCGACCTCGACGACTACCGTCGCTGGCTGGAACAGCGCGCGCGCACCAGCGAATCCCGCAGCGAAGACAGCGAAGACAAGGCCCACAGCGCCACCGCCCGCCGCGAGCGCAAGCGCCAGGAGGCCGCACAGCGCCAGCGCCTGCAGCCGCTGCGCAACGAACTCAAGAAGCTGGATGCGCAGCTCGAGAAATTGCACACGCGGCAGACGGAACTGGAAGCCGCGCTCGGCGACAGCACGCTCTACGAGGCGGCGCAGAAAGGGCGTCTGCAGCAACTGCTGGCGGAGAAGTCGGCGCTGGACAGCGAGTTAGAAACGACGGAAGAGCGCTGGCTGGAGGTCGGTGAGATGCTCGAAGCGGCACCGGAACCCGACGAGAACCCTTCTCTGTAACGCCGCTCAGGCCACCGGCATGAAGGTGCCCGATGCACCGTCACCCGATTCGTGCGATCGGGCACATTTACCGCGACCCACGAAGACTACAGCACCTGCTCACGGTGTGCCGCGTCTTCCTTTTGCACCGCCGTGTCCGTTGTGGTTAATTGTCCCCATCTGCTTACTCATCCCGAACCGAGGAAATATCCGCCATGATCCGACCCGTCGCCTTCGCCGCACTCACCACCCTCGCCTTGAGCGCGCATGCTCAGCTGCCTGCTGGCATGAACGAGACGACCATGCAGCAGATGATGCAGGGCATGCAGGCGCTGCAGACCTGTATGGAAAACGTCGATCAGGCAGCGCTGGAACGGCTTGGCGAGCAAGCCGAGCAGGTGGAGGCGGAAGTCAAGACGCTGTGTATGCAAGGCAAGCGTGATGCGGCGCAGGCCCGGGCCGTGGCGTACGGTATGCAGGTTGCGAAGGAGCCGGCCGTGCAGGCCATGGCCGAGTGCGGCAAGGAGATGCAGGGGATGATGCCGCAAATGCAATCGCTGCCGTATGCGGATATCGCGGATGACCACGCGGATCGACATGTCTGCGACGAGTGACCCGACGCACGCGTGGTTGTGCCTGATGACCTGAATTTCCGACCGATGCTCCAAGCACTCGGGCGGCATCCGGCCCTGTAGTGTGGCGAGCATTACCCTCAGCACCCGTTGCCGGACCGTGCAGGCAGCGCACTGCCCGGATGACAGCGACCGAGCGCAGCGTCCGGTGTCCGGCGGATCGTCACATCCCGTTCTTGTACACCGACCGGTCCGCCGCGCCGCTGGCGCGCACCTGGCGCAGGGCGATGGCGTATTCCTTGAGCAGGGTCAGCGCGTAGCGGATGCGATCGCGGAAATACGCATCGGCGGCTTCGTCATTGGCGGCGGGATCGTCGTTGAGCACCGTCTCGACGTTGCGCACGACAATCTGCTCGGGGATGTAACAGATACGGTTGTTCTTGTAGCTACTCATGCGCAGCTCGGCGACCGGATAGGCACCGCCGTCGGCGGACGACACCGTGACGATGAGCGCGGGCTTGTGGGCGAGCTCACCCTTGCCCCAGAGCAGGAAGAAATTCTTCAGGCCCGCCGGTAC
>JACDJB010002539.1_pt1 | contig 12994 bp, 7 predicted proteins | sample 7454121 | NCBI WGS metagenome assembly JACDJB01 (sample SAMN14253290, study PRJNA609438) | sludge metagenome | isolation source: sludge after 25d culture with pyrite | collected 2018-12-20 | reverse complement strand
TCAAGAACCAACTGTACCTGATCCAGCTTTTTACCCATGATAACGTACTGCGAAACCAGCCGGGAGTTTTCCCGTTCCAACCTTTTTTCACGGGGGCTGTCGAGCAGATAGGTATATCCTAAAAAGTAAGCAACACCTAAAACTGCGCTGAACGCTGAATAGGTGAAAATGCGCATAATATGATATCTCAAACCGGTCTCAATTCGGTCGTAACTTAAAGTTTCGGGATTGTAGCGGTATTTGACTTTTGACATACGGTTGGAATTTGTTGCCCAAAAATAGAAAAAATTGTCATTCATAACCATTAAATTAGGCGATTAATCTAATTTTGTCGGATACAAAAGGATAAAGCCCGGTTGTTTATTTGCTTATCACCTTGATAGTCATACATTTGAGCTTTAGGTGACACAGGAATTTTATTTTTCCTCCTTAAACTAATAAAACATGTGGAGACAACCCACAGTAATGGGGTGTACGGAGATGTGTGAAAAAGGTTTATTATTTTTGGTCAAATGTTTTTTGATAGGATACAATAGTTAAAAACTAACATATTTATGAGAGCAGCACAAGTAAGGGAGAGTTTCCTGAAGTTTTTTGAATCAAAGGGCCATCAAATAGTACCTTCGGCACCTATGGTGGTGAAAAACGATCCCACCCTGATGTTTGTCAATGCCGGGATGAATCAGTTTAAGGACATCTTTCTGGGTAATATTTCCCCTTCACAAAAGCGGGTGGTTAATTCACAAAAATGTTTACGTGTTTCGGGTAAGCATAACGATCTTGAGGAGGTGGGGCACGATACCTATCATCATACTATGTTTGAGATGCTGGGCAACTGGTCGTTTGGTGATTATTTTAAACGCGAGGCTATTGACTGGGCCTGGGAATTTTTGACACTGCAACTGGGGATTGATCCCGGGAAACTGTATGCTACCATCTTTGAAGGAGATGCCAGTGATGGAGTGGAGAGAGATAACGAGGCTTTCGAAGCCTGGGCTAACCACCTGCCTGCGGAGCGCATTTTAAATGGTAATAAAAAGGATAACTTTTGGGAGATGGGAGAGACAGGGCCATGCGGCCCCTGTTCGGAGATTCACATCGACCTGCGTGACGAAAGTGCCCGTGCAGAGGTAGTCGGGAAGGATTTAATCAACGCCGATCATCCCGAAGTGATAGAGATTTGGAATCTGGTGTTTATTCAATACAACCGGAAGGCCAGCGGTGAGTTGAGTGCATTGCCTCATAAGCATGTGGATACAGGCATGGGCTTTGAGCGTTTGTGCCGCGTATTGCAGAATAAAAGCAGTAATTACGATACTGACATTTTTCAGCCCATCATTCAGCAAATAGCGGCGCTGACAAATGTAAAATATGGGCACTTCGAGAAAAGCGATGTGGCCATGCGGGTGGTGGCCGATCATATCCGAACCATCGCTTTTGCCATTGCCGACGGTCAGTTGCCCTCTAACAACAAGGCAGGCTATGTAATCCGGCGCATTTTACGTCGTGCCGTGCGCTATGCCTATACTTTTTTGGAGGTACGAAAACCCTTTTTAAGTGGGCTTTTGCCCGCATTAATTAACACTATGGGCGATGCCTACCCCGAATTGAAAGCTCAACAGGAGTTAATGGATAAGGTGATACATGAGGAGGAGGAGTCGTTTTTGCGCACACTGGCCACAGGTATCTCACTTCTCGACAAGATTATAAAAGAGACCATCGAAAGTGAGTACAAGATTGTGGATGGCAAGGTGGCATTTGAACTTTATGATACCTTTGGGTTTCCGCTGGACCTCACCGAGCTGATATTGAAGGAGAAGGGGCTGGTGGTGGATCGCCGTGCATTTGAGGCAGAGATGGCCGCCCAAAAGATGCGCGCACGTAACGCCACCGCTATTGAAACCGACGATTGGGTAGTTCTGAAAGACGACGATGAGGAGGAGTTTATTGGCTACGATTATCTGCAGGCCAATGTATATATTACTAAATACCGCAAAGTAAAGCTTAAAAATAAGGAGCAGTTTCAGCTGGTCTTCAACATCACACCTTTTTATGCCGAGAGTGGTGGTCAGACAGGCGATTCGGGCTTTATTGAAAACGAGGCCGAAAAGGTGCCCATCATTGACACCAAAAAGGAGAATAATCTGATTGTACACATCGCTACGCGTCTGCCCAAAAATTTAAACAGTGGCTTTAGGGCTGTTGTAGATGCGCATAAACGTCAGAATACCGCTAACAATCATACTGCTACCCATTTGCTGCACAGTGCATTAAAAAAGGTTTTGGGAGCTCATGTGGAGCAAAAGGGGTCATTGGTGCATCCCGATTATCTGCGATTTGATTTTTCCCATTTTCAGAAGGTTTCAGACGAAGAACTGCGCCGGGTTGAGCAGCTGGTAAATGCTGATATTCGTGCCAACCATCCAATTAAAGAGCACCGGGAGATGCCTCTGGAAAGGGCCCGTGAGATGGGTGCTATGGCTCTGTTTGGCGAGAAATATGGCGATCTGGTGCGTACCATCGGGTTTGGCGATTCGGTGGAACTTTGTGGGGGCACCCACGTGGCTGCTACCGGTGAGATTGGCTTCTTCAGGCTCTTGAGCGAAGGTTCAGTGTCGGCTGGAATTCGCCGCGTCGAAGCGGTAACTGGCGAAAGAGCCGAGGAGCTCATCGACAACCAGAGCGATATGATAAAGCAGTTGATGAATCTTTTTAAATCAAACAGTGATCTGCGCAAGAACATTGAGAGTTTGATTGGCGAAAACACCTATTTGTCCAAGCAGACTGACACTATGAAGCAGTATCTTATGAAAATGGAAAAACGCAGTTTGCTGGATGGTGCACGAAATGTATCGGGTATTAAAATAGTTTCGGGCACGGTAAAACCCGTATTGAGCGGGGATCTTAAAGACCTGGCCTTTCAGTTGCGCAACGAGGTTGAGGGGCCTATGGTGGCTGTATTGGGCGGCGAAGCATATGGAAAGGCCCAGATAGCGGTGATATTATCCGAAGCACTTATAGAGACGGACGGCCTAAATGCCGTGGAGATCATACGTGCCATAGCCGGAGAAATTCAGGGTGGTGGCGGTGGTCAGCCATTTTTTGCCTCGGCAGGCGGTAAAAACCCCGCCGGTGTTGAAAAGGCAATAGCTCAGGCCGTTTCCATAGTAGAGCGAAAATTGGGGTAGGGGCAAGCCCCAACTCAACAGCCCCCACCATCCACATTTAGCCCAAGCCCCTGTCATTCCGACCGTAGGCCTGCCTGCCGAGGGCACGAAGGCCTGCCTACGTGCCTTTGGCAGGCAGGCAGGGAGGAATCTATTACTATTTAACCGGACACCAATGTTTCTCATTAGAAGTCCGGAGTAGGTGGTGCAGAGAAAATTCATGAATTTTCCCTACTACCGTTTTTCCGGCACGTTGGTATTTTGCATCATTACCCGGCGTGCCATTTTCAGGTAATTGTCCATCTCTTCGTATCCTTCAGGAACATTGGCGGGGACATTTTTAGTGCCGTAGGCCGGCAGCACATAATAGTGCCGGCGCCCGCCAAAAACAGGGTAGTGAACCCATGTCAGGATGTGTTCGGCCCTATCAATAACCACCTTTTCGCCCTCTTTTTTAAGAACCACGCGCACCATGGCCCCGCCGTCGGTGAGAGGTTGCCGTTGGTTGGAGATAAAATTGCCCAGCGAGTAAACCACCAATTGTTGTTGGCCCGAATCGTTAGTAGTAAGATGCATGGGCTGAATCACATGAGGATGAGATCCGATGACAAGGTTGACTCCATTCTCATGGAGGAATTCAGTCAGAGAGGTTTGTTCCCGACCTGGTTCGGTCTTGTATTCCTGGCCCCAATGCAAAAAGGCGATGATTTGATGAGGTTTGAATAATCCGGCGCTCTCAATATCTGCCAGCATTAGTTCACGATCGAGATGGTTTACCAGATTGGGGGGTGTTACCGGGATACCGTTTGTGCCGTAGGTATAGTTGAGGATGGCCAGCCGGAATCCGTTCACCACTATCTTGAGGGGGTTATTCTGTAGGCGGTCTGTGCTATCGGTAAAGGTGCCGGTGCGGGGTATCATCAGTTGGTCCAGCACTTTCATGGTGCGTTCCAACCCCTTGCTCCGGCGGTCAACGCAATGGTTATTGGCCGTACCCAGCACATCCACACCTGCTTCGCGCAGAGCTTCGGCCAGTTGGTCGGGCGACGAAAATGCAGGATAGCCGCTGTAGGGCTCTCCCGCCAGAGTCACTTCCAAGTTGGCGATGGCAAGGTCGGCCTCCTTTATGATGGGGCTCACGAATTTAAAACATTCTGAATAGTCGTAACGTACTCCATCTTCACGCATGGCACTTTTAATCTGTGTGGAGTGCCCCATTATGTCCCCCATGAACAAAAGCGATACCGAGTCGGTTTGTGCTGGTGAAACGATTGAGTGAAGCAATCCGAAAATTAAAAGGATATGTTTGTGGATAAACCTGGTCATTTTTGTCATTTGTTATTTCTGCCTGCCCCTGCCTGCCTCGTATTTTAATCCCTCGACAGCCATCCGCGTGTGCTTAAGCTTTAGCGGAGGCGAAGGCGCTGAGGGGGTTTATCAAGGTTAGGGGTAAAAAAGCGAATACAGCCCAACGCCTAATAAACCCTTTTGTTCTCAAAAAAACAAAAAAAAATTAACTTTGGCCCGGTTATCATGAGATTTTAAGAAAAATAAAAATAGACATGAAGATAGAACGCACCTTTGACATCCTTGAAAATCTGAAATTAAACCTCGATAAGGCTGATATTCTGGCGGCTAAGCGTGAGGGGGAGTGGGTAAGGTTCAGTGTGGACGACTATTACACAAATGCGCGAAATTTTGGTTACGGATTGCTTGCAAAAGGGTTTAAAAAGGGGGATAAAATTGCGACTGTTTCCAATAACCGGCCTGAGTGGAATTTTGTGGACATGGGGATGGCCATGATTGGAGTGGTGCATGTACCTGTTTATCCGACCATTGCCGACGATGAATACCTGTACATCCTTAACCATTCGGATGCGCGCATGCTTATTGTGTCTGACCTCCAGTTGTATCAACGTTTGCTACCCGTTGCGCAAGAGGTTAACGCACTGCAGGAGATTTATACTTTTAATTTTTATGAAGGCATCTCTCATTGGAGTGAGATTTCGCAGCTTGGGATTAGCCAGAAGGTGCGATACCGCGAAGAGCTCAAACGCATCAGTGCCTCTATTTTACCCGACGATTTAACTTCAATAATTTATACTTCGGGAACCACCGGTATGCCCAAGGGGGTGATGCTTTCGCACCGCAACTTTATAAGCAATGCTGAGGGGGTATTTGACTTTTATCCATTGGAACCCTCTTTCAAAGTATTAAGCTTTTTGCCTTTGTGTCATGTCTATGAGCGTTTGGTAAATTACCTTTATCAATGGAAGGGATGCAGCATTTATTATGCTGAGAACCTGGGAACTATTGTTCAGAATCTGGTGGAGATTGAGGCCTCTGCTTTTGTCACCGTTCCCCGGGTAATTGAGCGCATTTACGACCGGATTGTCTCCAAAGGAGAAAACCTCAGGGGATTGAAACGGTGGATATTTTTTCAATCGCTTCGGCTGGGCGAACACTATCGGTTGAATGGGAAACATCATTTTTGGTATGGCCTAAGGCTTTGGGCTGCTCGTAAAATTGTGTTTTCCAAATGGCAGGAGGCATTTGGGGGTAATCTTAAACTGGTGATTTCGGGCGGAGCCGCGTTGCAGCCTCGTTTAAGCCGGTTGTTTTTTGCGGCAGGCATACCACTGATGGAAGGTTATGGTTTAACCGAGACATCGCCTGTGGTGGCTGCCAACCATTTAAGTGAACCCAACAGTTTGATGATAAGCACGGTGGGACCTGTGTTGAACAATATTGAAATGACCATCGACGACGATGGTGAAATACTGGTGAAGGGGCCCAGCGTGATGATGGGTTACTACAAAGACCCTGCGACCACTGCCCAGGTGATAGATGCCAACGGGTGGTTTCATACCGGCGATGTGGGCACTCTGGAGAAAGGGCGGTTCCTGAAGATTACCGACCGAAAAAAGGAGATGTTTAAAACATCCAGCGGCAAATATATTGCACCTCAGGTCATTGAAAATGTGATGAAAGAGTCATTCTTTATCGATCAGGCTATGGTGGTGGGCGAAAATGAGAAGTTTGCCAGTGCGCTCATTTCTCCTACCTTCGAGTATCTTCACATTTGGGCCAATGACAACCAGATTGAGTATCGTGACAACAGCGAACTGGTAGCTCACCCTTCTGTTCAAAAAATATTTCAAAAAGAGGTGGATACCGTCAATCAGCAATTGGGTAAAACTGAGCAAATAAAGAGGTTCAGACTGGTGTGTGAAGCCTGGACGTCTGAAAATGGTATGCTCTCACCTACTCTTAAGTTGCGGCGACGTATGCTCTACAACCGCTATGCCGAACTATTGCGCGAAATCTACAACTACAACAAGGATGAGGAGAACCGGGGGTCGATTAAATTCAATGACAGATGAGTGAATGAGTGCGTATCCAATTTAATACTGTACCTTTGTGCCCTTTATTAAATATTTTATATGACATTTTCTGAATTACAGATAATTGAGCCTATTTTGAAGGCTTTAAAAAATAAAGGATACACTCACCCAACTCCCATTCAAACACAATCCATACCTATTTTATTGGCTCGCAAAGATTTAATGGGCTGTGCACAAACCGGTACCGGGAAAACCGCTGCTTTTGCCATTCCTATTTTACAACATCTTTACCAGGAGCGGCCAATGAACCAGGGGCGACGTCCCATCAGAGCACTTGTGATAACACCTACCCGTGAACTGGCATTGCAGATAGGCGATAGTTTTACTGATTACGGCAAATATACCGGCATTAGAAACACCGTTGTTTTTGGCGGCGTAAAGCAGGGTGCGCAAACCGATGCGCTTCAAAAAGGAGTGGACGTACTGGTGGCTACGCCGGGTCGATTGTTAGATCTTATTCAACAGGGTTTTATCTCGTTGAGCCACGTTGCTTACTTTGTTTTAGACGAGGCCGACCACATGTTGGATATGGGTTTTATTCACGATATTCGTAAGATTATCAACAAGCTTCCGGTAAAGCGGAAATCACTTTTCTTTTAGTCCACTATGCCGCCGGATATTATAAATCTGTCGCATAAAATTTTGGGAAATCCCGAGAAGGTGGCCATTGAACCTCAGCAAGCAACGGCAGAGCGGGTGGAGCAGGCTGTTTATTATGTGGAAAAACGATCGAAGACGAAGCTGCTGATTCATTTGCTCAGGAGTGAGCCGATGGACTCTACGCTGGTCTTTTCGCGCACCAAGCATGGCGCCGACAAGATTGTAAAGCTTTTGGTAAAGGCCGATGTAAATGCCGAAGCCATTCATGGCAACAAATCGCAGGGCGCCCGGCAACGTGCTTTGGGTAACTTTAAAAATGGTCAAACCAATGTGTTGGTGGCCACAGATATAGCGGCCCGGGGTCTTGATATATCAGAATTATCGCTGGTGGTGAACTACGATTTGCCAAACATCCCCGAAACCTATGTACACCGCATTGGCCGCACCGGAAGGGCTGGCTTGGGCGGGTTGGCCGTATCGTTTTGCGACACAGATGAGAAACCCTTCCTTAAGGATATTCAGAAGCTTATAGACCAGCGCTTACCAGTGATTGCCGAACATCCGTTTTTGAACAACGGCGAAAAGGAGCAACCATCTGAGACGCCAAAACCTCGCACACCACGCTCATCGGGCAGGACCTATAACCCCCGAAATAACCATAAAGAGGTTCGCTTCAAAAGCAGACAAAATAAACGATAGGGGAGCCCTGAATTCTTACCCGGCAAACGGTTTAGAACCGCTAACCGGGAAAGAACTGCTTACCGGGTAAGGAGAATCATTTTTTCGCGTAGAGCTCAATTACCTTTAGCATCACTTCAGTGGCTTTTACCATGCTGGGGATAGGCACGTATTCGTGCCGTCCGTGGAAATTTTCACCACCGGCAAAGAGGTTGGGGCAGGGCAGCCCCATATAGGACAGGCGTGCACCATCGGTGCCTCCGCGAATAGGTTTTACATTGGGTTTTACCCCTACGGCTTTCATGGCTTCCACTGCTGTTTCAACAACATGATATACCGGTTCAATCTGTTGGCGCATATTGTAATACTGGTCTTTCAGTTCCATCTGGATGGTTTTTTCACCATATTTTCGGTTCAGGAATTCTGTGACGTGAGTGAGGTGGGCTTTTCGTTGCTCAAACTTATCGCGGTGGTGGTCGCGGATAATGTACTGCATCGAAGCCTGGTCCACATCGCCCTCCACCTTCATAAGATGATAAAAGCCATCGTAATGTTCGGTGTGTTCGGGTCGTTCGTTTGGCGGTAACATGCCGTTGAGCTCCATGGCTACCAGTAAGGCATTCACCATCTTATTCTTGGCATAGCCGGGATGAATGTTACGACCCTGGATTTTTATTTTGGCACCTGCCGCATTAAAATTTTCATACTCCATCTCTCCTATGGTTCCGCCATCGAGCGTATAGGCAAAATCGGCATTGAATTTTTTTACGTCGAAATGGTCCACGCCACGGCCTACCTCTTCATCTACAGTAAACCCAATACGAATGGTCCCATGCTCAAACTCCGGATGCGTCATCATATAATCCACTGCGGTCATTATTTCGGCCACACCGGCTTTGTCATCGGCTCCCAGCAGCGTGTTGCCATCGGTTACAATGAGCGACTGGCCCTTGTAAAGATTCAGCTCGGGGAAATCCGTCGGTGACAGCTCTATGTCTTTAGCCTTATTAAGGACAATGGTTTTACCATCGTAATTTTCAACTATACGGGGTTTAACATCCTTCCCCGAGGTGTCGGGTGAAGTGTCAACGTGTGACAGGAATCCAATCACCGGCACACCTCTTTTGGTATTGGAAGGGATGGTAGCCATCACGTAACCATACTTGTCCAGTTCAACATCTTTAACGCCCATGGCCTTGAGCTCATCCACCAGTATTCGTGAAAGATTCAACTGTTTGTCAGTGCTGGGAAATGTTGTAGAGTTCTCATCGCTCTGGGTGTCCACTTTTACATAGCGTAGAAACCGATCAATTAATGCTTTTTCGTTTATCATGATTTTAGAGGTTTAAAAAAAATATATCCTAAGTTTGAAATTCTAATGGCGAACTATTCAGCTCTTATTACGCGTTTCTAATTAAATAAGGTAATAAGGTCGGATGCTTATTGTGTCTGTCCTTCTACTAAGTCTCCTTTGAAGCCTCTTTAGGGGTTTGGGGTAGCACTTAGAAAAGCAACTTTTTAACCTCAGTAGCTTAACAGTTCAAAGCGCCCCTTTTAGCTGTTATCCTCCTCCGGCTTTGCCCTCAACGATTCCCAAATGAGATATGCACACAGCAGGATGAACATGCCCAGGCCTAATATTTCGGCACTGTGACTGGCAAACCATTGGTCGTTGACAAAGTTGATGCCGCCAAATCGCAGCACAGCACTTACCACACCCATGAGTGCTCCTCCGGCAATGAAGCCCGAAGCAATCAGGGTCCCCCGGTCGCGCCGCGATTTATTAACTTCTTCAGACTTACTGCGTGTTCCCACGATGTGTGCAATTATGCCACCCACCAGGAGAGGAGTATTCAGGTCTAATGGAATAAACATGCCCAGTGCAAAAGCCAGGGCAGGCACATTTATCATGGTGAGAATGAGTGCCAGCGCGGCACCGGCTCCGTAAAGCATCCAGGGAGCCTCACCTGTGGTCATCATAGGTTCAATAACAGCGGCCATAGCATTGGCCTGTGGCGCTACCAGGGCGCCTTCGCCTGTAAAACCATAGGTTTTATTAAGCACCAGAATAACACCGCCTACCGTGGCAGCAGAAACCAGAGTTCCTAAAAATTTCCAGCTCTCCTGCTTGTAGGGCGAGCTGCCCAGCCAGTAGCCGATCTTCAAATCGGTGATGAAGCCACCGGCCATTGCCAGAGCGGTACATACCACCCCGCCGATGATAAGTGCAGCTACCATGCCCGACTCACCCGAGAGTCCCACCGCGGCCAGTACCAGTGAAGAGATGATGAGGGTCATCAGCGTCATGCCCGAAACAGGGTTGGTGCCCACAATGGCAATGGCGTTGGCGGCCACAGTGGTGAAAAGAAAGGCGATGATCATTACGATGGCAAGTCCTATCAGCGCAAGTATGAGATTGTTGACTACCCCAAACCAAAAGAAGACCAAAATAAGTATAGTGGTTACTACCAGGCCTCCACCAATGATGGACATGGGGATGTCGCGGCGTGTGCGCAGCTCTTTGCGCGAGGCGGTGCGGTTGCGGCTGAAAGTTTCCGATACAGCCAATCCTAAAGCCTGCTTTATGATGCCGGTGGAACGGATAATGCCAATCACCCCTGCCATGGCAATGCCGCCAATGCCGATGGGGCGCACGTAGTGGGCAAAAATGGCCTCAGGGCTCATGGCACCAATCACATCGGTGATATTGGACCCTACCGGCAGCGTCATGCCGGATGCGAAGGAGTTAATGATGGGGATGATTACAAACCATCCCACAAATGAGCCGGCGGTTATAATAGCGGCGTATTTAAGGCCGATGATGTAACCCAGTCCCATTACTGCAGCGCCCACGTTGAGCTTAAATACCACCTTGGCCTTGTCGGCCATCACCTGGCCAAAGTGAAACACGCGTGTGGTGAACACCTCGCTCCACCATCCAAAAGTAGCGATGATGAAATCGTAGATGCCGCCAATCAATCCGCTTAGGAGCAAAAGGCGGGCCTGTTTGCCCCCTTTTTCGCCGGAGATCAGAACTTCCGTAGTAGCGGTAGCTTCCGGAAAGGGATACTTGCCATGCATCTCTCTCACAAAATATTTGCGAAAGGGTATCAGAAACAATATACCCAGCATGCCACCAAGCAGCGACGATAAAAATATCTGATAAAATTCGGCTTCCAGGTCAAGGATGTAAAGTGCCGGCAGAGTGAAGATGGCACCGGCTACCACCACGCCCGAGCTGGCGCCAATACTCTGGATAATGACATTCTCGCCCAGGGCTCCTTTCCGTTTGGAGAGAGAGGAGAATCCCACGGCTATGATAGCAATGGGGATGGCCGCCTCGAACACCTGCCCGATCTTCAGCCCCAGATAGGCTGCTGCTGCCGAAAAAATGACTGCCATGATTAAGCCCAGCGATACGGAGCGAAAATTAACCTCCGGAACGGCTCTTTCGGGGGGCATTACCGGCTGGTACTCTTCCCCCTCCTTAAGTTCGCGGTAGGCATTCTCAGGCAAGCCTGTGATTTTTTCAAGTTCTGGATTTTCGGACATAATGTTAAATGTTAATTTGAGAATAGCATTGAATATTCAAATGTAAGAAAAATTTGGAAAATTTTAATTTTTTGAATTCGAAACGCTATTGTCCGGTAAAAACATAATTTTATATTGTAGATTCTTCCCTGTCTGCCGCCAGGCAAGCCCTCATCATCCACATTTAGTCCAAGTCCCTGTCATTCCGACCGTAGGCCTGCCTGCCGAGGGCACGAAGGCCTGCCTACGTGCCTTTGGCAGGCAGGCAGGGAGGAATCTATTACTATTTAACCGGGCACTAATGATTAAAAAACCACTACAATATATTTCCCTATCTCGTAATATTCCCTTTCTTTAATTACAGAAGATATTGCCTTGTCATTTTTCACAGCTTTTACCGGTAGAAGAAGCAGTTTATTCTTGAGCAGATTTTCAACAATTGCCTCTCTGTCCACCACCTGAACATCTTTTCCCAAGTACACATCCATATTTTCGGCGCGCGTTATATTATATACATAATAGTCGGGTATGTTTTTTTCCTTGGATAATTCCTTGGCTTTTTCGCATAAATCACTCCATCCTAATTGACTGTTTAATTGTGGCATTGACCATCCCGAAACAAAAATGGCTAATAAAATACCAAAAGATATGAAGTGAATTGCCTTATAGGTTTCCTTTTTTCTAAATAGCAAATAGAGAACAGCCAATCCACTGATTGTTAAAATTGTTGCAGATAGATAAATCAATGGAATCGCTAAGTAAGAGGCTTCATCCACACCACTCAGATAGATAATAACAGGAAGTGCTACTAAAAAGCTCAATGCCGGAATTGCCAGAGATGCGCTTATCCATTTATTTTGCATGTTGAATTTTCTCAGGAGTAACACTGACAGGAATATGAAAAACGGAAAAGCCGGAAGCAGATAGACCTCTATTTTAGAACTGATAACAGACAGCAGACCGATTGTAGAAAGAATAATTATTAAAAAGAAACGTTCGAGTTCAGTCGTTATTTTCCTTTTAAATATACCCGCCGTGAGAAGCACGATGACCAGTAACGACCAGGGAGCAAGAGAATACCATATAGTAATGCCATAATAGTAGAAAGGTTCTTTATGATGGAAAGAGTTTATCCCTCTGTCCAATGTTTGATGGATAAGCAGGTTGTTAAGGTATTCGTTACCATCTTGTAAATAAGCCCCTGCGAACCAGATAGCAGCTCCGGAGAAAATAATAAGTAAACTCTTCCATCCCCAGTATCTCTTAAAAGTTCTGATTTTTTTTTTGTAAATTAAAAACAGGGTGATTGAAACCAAGGGTACCAGAAGGCCAATCGGTCCCTTTGTAAAAAGAGCAAGAAACACGTAAATCGGGAAAAGGAAAGTGTCCCGCGGATGGTTTTCCCCCTTGTAAATCTTATAAAATGTATAAAGGGATAAAGTGATAAACATGAGCATAACCATATCCATACGCACGAATATTGTAAGCCCTGTAAACAATCCGGAAGTCATTAACATAAGGAGACCGGCCTTTTCATCTTCAGTATTTCCCTTCCCGGTATTTTCCTTGCGTATCCATTTTGCCATTGTAAATAAGCCCCTGCGAACCAGATAG
>JACDJB010002537.1_pt1 | contig 12998 bp, 13 predicted proteins | sample 7454121 | NCBI WGS metagenome assembly JACDJB01 (sample SAMN14253290, study PRJNA609438) | sludge metagenome | isolation source: sludge after 25d culture with pyrite | collected 2018-12-20 | reverse complement strand
AGGCCGCACTCGCTGGAAAAATCGCAATCGAAGAGACTTCGCAAACCCAAAAAGGTCAAATCGCTGTAACGCGACAGGGAAATGAGGCGCTCGAAGGGATCGGCGGTTTCGTTTTCGACGCGGCACGGGATGCCGGCCTCCTGGCAGGCACCCTCCAGGGTGGCCACGGTTTCTTCCACCGCCTCACGGGTGACGGCGATCCGCCGTTCGCGCATCTTTTCCGCATAGGCAGCCCCTCCCAGGGGCACCGGCCCGACCTTGCCGAGCCGCTTGGGATCCACCACGGTAACCCCCACAATCGCCGCCTCGTGCCGCTGCGCCAGTTCCACCGCCTGGCGGATGGCCACATCGGTGTACGGGGTCCCGCCGAGTCCGACCAGAATGCGCTTGATCACGGCCCACCTCCTTGTTCAGGATCCACCCGGTGCACAGATACGCGTTTTTTCCGCCCCTGCCTGTCAGACGTCCGAAATCAATCCTTTAGATGACTTGTAACACAGCATCCGCCCCCTTTAAACCCCTTGCGCGAATCCCCCCCGTGCCGGGGCCGGCGCATGCTGGAAGGCGGCATGGATGTCGGTCACCTGCCGCATCAGCAGTTCGAACTGCTCCGGGTAGAGGGATTGGGCGCCGTCGCTCAACGCCTGCTCCGGTGCGTGATGCACCTCCACCATCAGGCCGTGGGCGTCCACGGCCACCGCGGCCCGGGCCAGGGGAATCACCTGGTCGCGGCGGCCGGCGGCATGGCTCGGGTCGGCCACGATGGGCAGGTGGCTCTCCTTGCGCACCACCGGTACCGACGAGAGGTCCAGCGTGTTGCGGCTGTGGTTGACGAAGGTGCGCACCCCGCGCTCGCAGAGCACCACGGCGCCGTTGCCGCCTTCGAGGATGTACTCGGCCGCCATGAGCCATTCCTCCACCGTGGCGGCCATGCCGCGCTTGAGCAGAATCGGCCGGTGGGAATGGCCGGCGCGGCGCAGGAGGGAAAAATTTTGCATGTTGCGGGTGCCGATCTGCACCCTGTCGGCATAGGCTTCCACCAGGTCGAAGGTGGCCTCGTCCATCACCTCGGTGACCACGGGCATGCCGGTCTCTTCCCGCACCCGGGCCAGGATCTTGAGCCCCTCCTCCCCCAGCCCCTGGAAACTGTAGGGCGAGGTGCGTGGCTTGTACGCCCCGCCGCGGAAAAGGTGAGCCCCGGCCCGCTGGACGTGTCGGGCGATGGTCATGGCCTGATCTAGGCTCTCGATGGCGCACGGTCCGGCGATGATGGTGAGGTGCGCCCCGCCAATAGGCACCCCGCCGACATCGACGAGGGTGTCCACGGGCTTGACCTCGCGGCTGACCAACTTGTAGGGGCGCGTGACGCGGATGGCCTCCTTGACCCCGGGCAGCCCGACCACCAGCGACGGATCCACCGGCCCCGGGTTGTTGAGGATGCCGATGGAGACCCGGTCGCCGCCGGGAATGGACCGGGCGGTGTAGCCCCGGTTTTGGATGACGTCCACGACGGACTGAATCTGTTCGGGGGTGGCGGTTTTTTCCATGACAACGAGCATGGGAGAGTCTCCTTTTCCCGGATCGCCCGGACCGTCGGCGGGGTCCAAAGGACGAAAAAAACCGGGGCCGTGGAAGGATGGCTCCCACGGCCCCGACACCAAATCACAAGGGACCGTGGGCTTGGGCTGCCCACGGTCCCTGAAGATGAGAATCGCTGAAATGAAACGCGAATCTTCGACCGGCGGGATCAGCCCCTGGGGCCGATGCACCAGCGCCACTGCCAGATCCGGTCGATAGTTGCCGTCACGTTCATTTGCATCTTGAAAACACCCTGCTTGAGTTTCCTTCAAAATCACGCTAAGTGAGAGGGGGCGGCATTGTCAAGCGCTTTTTTCGGGTTCACCAGTGATTTTGAAACCGCCTAAATTTGTCTTGACAACTGGACTGCTTTTTCCCTATTGAACTTGATATGATCACTTTTTGCACAGATACTTCCAGGAACGGTCAAACGGCGGTACGCCGGGGATGGTGGCGTCGGCCCTAGCCGACTGCCACGGAAGCCGTTTTCGCGCATTAAGGGAAGAGAAAGGACCGTAGGCAGCAGCCGCCTGCGGTCTTTTGTTTTCCAGGGCCGCGAAAACGGCCGATGCCTGGAACGCGTTTCAGATCCTCTGATCAGGGCTGAGATCAAGGCGCAAAGCGACGGAAAAATGCCGCCTACAACGCGGGTACGTGAGTATTTCAAGGAGATGAGCGATGCGTCTATCACGCTTTCCGGACAAGGAAACCTTCCTGGACCTGGCCCGGGGCCACAACGTGATCCCGGTTTGCACTGAAATCCTGGCGGACACCGACACCCCGGTGGGGCTGCTGGGAAAATTCTACCAGGGAAAGGGGCCGGTGTTTCTCCTGGAAAGCGTCGAGGGCGGAGAACGCTGGGGGCGCTACAGTTTCCTGGGTACCGCCGTGCGCTGCCACCTGCGGGTCTACAACCGCGTGGTGCGCATCGAGGAAAACGGCCATGTGCGCGAGATCCCCCACCACGGCGATCCGTTGGGCACTCTGCGGGACCACATGGCCGCCTACCGGCCGGTTCGCCTGCCGCGGTTGCCAAGGTTCTGGGGCGGCATGGTGGGGTATCTCAGCTACGAGATGATTTCGTTTTTCGAACCCATCGACAACCGCCTACCAGAAAACCAGCCCCTGGCCCACTTCGTCATTCCCGAGGCCCTGGTGATTTTTGACAACCTCCGGCACACCCTTCAGTGCGTGGTGACCGCCTTTGTTCCGGATGCGGCGGCGGCACCGGCAGCCTACGCGGACGCCCGCCACAGACTGGAAGACGTCTTGGAAACCATCCATCGGCGCACGGCGCCCCCGTCGACGCCGTCATCGGCCAGTCCATTAACGCCGATATTGGCCGAGGATCTGTTCCGCCAGAGGGTTTCAAGAGTCAAAGATTACATTCGCGCCGGCGACATCATCCAGGCGGTGATCAGCCAGCCGTTCACCTGTCCGGCGCCAAGCGATCCCTGGACCCTTTACCGGGCTCAGCGTTACGTCAATCCGTCGCCTTATCTCTTCTTCATGCATCTGGACGATCTGACGCTGATCGGCTCTTCGCCGGAAACCATGGTCCGTTTGGAAAACGGGGTGGCGACCCTGCGCCCCATCGCCGGCACCCGCCCCCGGGGTCGCAGCGAGCAGGAAGACCGGGCCCTGGCCGATGAATTGCTGGTGGACGAAAAGGAGCGCGCCGAACACCTGATGCTGGTGGACCTGGGCCGCAACGACCTGGGCCGGGTGGCCGAGACCGGCACGGTGCAGGTGACGGACCTCATGTTCGTGGAGCGCTACAGCCACGTCATGCACTTGGTCTCCAACATCGTTTGCGACCTGCGGCCGGACTGCGACGCCTGGGAACTGATCCGGGCCACCTTTCCGGCCGGCACCCTTTCCGGCGCCCCCAAGGTACGGGCCATGCAGATCATCGCGGAATTGGAAACCACCCCCCGGCGCACTTACGGCGGCGCCGTGGGCTACGTGGGCTTCGGCGGCAACATGGACCTGGCCATCACCATCCGCACCGCCTGCATCGAAGGAGACACTCTCACCGTGCGTGCCGGCGCGGGTATCGTGGCCGACAGCGACCCGGAGCGCGAGCGCCTGGAGACGGTGCAAAAGGCCATGGCCATTCAACGGGCCTTGACGCTGGGGAGTTGATAAAGAATGCCGGATGCGTCCGGCCCCATTACGTCATTCCGGGCTTGACCCGGAATCCATGTTCATCGGAACGAGGCAGCGGAAGACCATCCGGAAATTGTCGAAGCCGCCGTCCCCTTCTTGACCAAATGGGACTCGACATTGGCCGGCAACAATGCTCAAGCCCGAAAACGGCAACTCTGCTGTGAGAATAGATCCGCAAACTTGGTTCTCCGGTCCCTTCTGCCCTTTGAAACTTGAACCTCGAACCTTGAACTTTGAACCCGCAATCTATCGCTCGGACTTCCGCCATGATTTTGATGATCGACAACTACGACTCGTTCACCTATAACCTAGTCCAGTATCTGCGCCAGATGGCCATGGACGTCGAAGTGGCGCGCAACGACCGGATCACCGTCGATGGCATCGCCGCCCGGCCGCCGACCGGCATCGTCATCTCCCCCGGCCCCGGGCGCCCCGAAAACGCTGGCATCTGCATGGATCTGATCCGCCGCTTCTCCGGCCGGATTCCCATCCTCGGGGTATGCTTGGGCCACCAGGCCATCGCCGCGGTGTTCGGGGGCCGGGTGGTGGCGGCGCGCCGGCTGATGCACGGCAAGACGTCCACCGTCACCAACGACGGGACAGGCGTCTTTGCCGGCCTGCCCAAGGCGTTTCAGGCCATGCGCTACCATTCCCTGGCCGTGGCCCGGGAGAGCCTGCCGGCCTGCCTGACCATCACCGCCGAGGACGAGGACGGCGAAATCATGGGGCTGCGGCACACCGCCCACCCCACCGAGGGGATCCAGTTTCACCCCGAATCGATCATGACCCCGGTGGGCAAGCGCCTACTGCGCAATTTCGTCCATCTGGCCAGCGGTTTTAAAGCGGAACCCTTTCAAAAGGAATGACCATGTTTCGTGAATGCCTGCAGCAGATCGTTCGCCATCAGGACCTTTCGGAAGAAGCCATGGCCGAAATGATCAGCGCCATTTTCTCCGGAGAGATCACCGATGCCCAGATCGGCGCCTTCATGGGGGCCCTGGCCACCAAGGGCGAAACCTTCGCCGAACTGGCCGGCGCCGCCCGGGCCATGCGCCGCAAGGCATTGCGGATCCAGACCGGCGCCGACACCGTGGTGGACACCTGCGGCACCGGCGGTGACGGTGCCGGCACCTTCAACATCTCCACCACTTCGGCCTTCGTGGTGGCCGGCGCCGGGGTGACGGTGGCCAAGCACGGCAACCGGTCGGTGTCCAGCCAGTGCGGCAGCGCCGATGTCCTCGAAACCCTGGGGGTGAACCTCAACGTGGCCCCGGAGGTGGTGGAGGAGGCGGTGCGGGAAATCGGCATCGGCTTTCTTTTCGCCCCATTGTTTCACGGCGCCATGAAGTATGCCATGCGGGCGCGCAGGGAAGTGGGGGTACGCAGCATCTTCAACATGCTCGGCCCCCTCACCAACCCGGCGGCGGCCAACGTCCAACTGCTGGGGGTCTTCGCCCCGGAACTCACCGAAATGTTCGCCGAGGCCCTGCGGCGGCTGGGCGCCCGCCGGGCCATGGTGGTTCACGGCCATGACGGGCTGGATGAAATCAGCGTCTGCGCCCCCACCCGCGTCTCAGAGCTCAAGGATGCCATGATCCGCACCTACGACATTCAGCCCGAGCTCTACTTCGGCGACTTGGCCGAAAGCACGGACCTGGCCGGCGGCGATCCGGCCCAGAACGCCGCCATCCTGCGCGAAATCCTCGCTGGTGCCCGGGGCGCCCGGCGCGACGTGGTGCTGATCAATGCCGGCGCCGCCCTGGTGTGCGCCGGGAAAGCCCGGCAGCTTGAAGACGGTATCCGGCTGGCGGGCGAGGTGATCGACAGCGGGGCGGCCCGGGCCAAACTGGACGCCCTGGTGCGCTACACCCAAGAAAACGGCTGATCGGAGATATGCTCATGCCCGAGGACATGCTTTCACGGATCTTGGCCTGGAAACGCGACGAAGTCGAGGCGGCCCGCCAGCGGGTTTCCGAAAAAACCCTTTGGGCCGAGGCCAAGGCCCGACGCTCCTACCGTTCCCTGATCCGGCGTCTTGAAGAACCGGGGCCCTACGGATGCAACATCATCGCGGAAATCAAGCGCCGCAGCCCGTCCAAGGGCGAGATTCGGGCAGATCTGGATCCGGCCGAATATGCCCGAGACTACCAGGCCGGCGGTGCGGCGGGCATTTCGGTCCTCACCGACGGACACTTTTTCGGTGGATCATTGAATGATTTGGAGACTGCCCGCGCCACCTGTCACCTGCCGGTGCTGCGCAAGGACTTTGTCGTTTCTACGTATCAGGTGGTGGAGACCGCGGCCCGGGGAGCCGATGCGATTTTGCTCATCGCGCGAATTCTGGACCTGACAGAACTCCAGGAACTGCTGGCCCTGTGCGCCGAGCTACGCCTCGAGGCCTTGGTGGAAGTCCATACCCTGGCCGACCTGGCCACGGCCACGGCGGCGGGGGCGAGGCTCATCGGTATCAACAACCGCGATTTGCAGACCTTCGACACCGACATCGGCACCGCGCCGGCTCTGGCCGCCCGCATGAGCCCAGGTCAAATCGCCGTAGCCGCCAGCGGCATCGAGACCCGTGACGACATCCAACGCAACCTCCGCGCCGGGATTTTCAACTTTCTCGTGGGCGAAAGCCTCGTGCGCGCAGAGGATCCCACCGCTGCCCTGCGCGTCCTGCGCGGGGTGGATTCGCTGGGCCGGCGCACCGATGGCTAACGCATCGCCCAAAACGGTAGGGATCAAGATCTGCGGCCTCACCCGGCCGGACGAGGCGGCGGCCTGCGCCGACCTGGGCGCCGACGCCATCGGCCTGATCTTCCATCCCCCCAGCCCGCGGCACCTGGACGATGCCACCGCCGCCACCGTTACGGATGCCCTGCCGGAAAACGTCGCCAGAATCGGCGTCTTCGTGAACACCCCGGTGGAAACGATCCTGGAAAAGGTCCGCCGCTGCGGGCTCACCGGCGTTCAGCTCCACGGCAACGAACCGCCGGAGGCTGTTTGGCGCCTCCGCGCCGCCGGCCTGATGGTCATCAAGGCCTTGTTCGCCGCCCGGGCGCCGGGCCTGGAGGCCGCCAGCAACTACGCCCCGGACGCCTTTCTGGTGGAATGCGGCCGGGGGAGGCTGCCCGGCGGCAATGCCGAAGTCTGGCACTGGGCCGAGGCCCGGGGGACATCGGCAGCGGTGCCCCTGGTGCTGGCCGGCGGGCTGAACCCGGAAAACGTGGCTCAGGCCATCGCCGCCGCCGCGCCCGACGCCGTGGACGTGAGCAGCGGGGTGGAAAAGGCCCCGGGTCGCAAGGACCTGAGCCGGGTGGCGGCCTTCATCCAGGCCGTTCGCGCAGCCGAGGCCAGTCGGGGACGACTTGTCTTTCCCCGTTGATAGGCCCTCCTCTTCGCCGACCGCCGCATCCCAAGCCCAAACAAGTTCCTCCGGGCTATTTGGCGGCGCCTTCGGGAAAAAGCGCCTCGACGGTGTCCATGAACACGGTCAAAATCGGGCCGAAGGCCAGGCTGCCGCCCATCAACAAACCCACGGAAGCAGTTTCCAGCAGTTCCTGCCGGCTGGCCCCGGCCTCCACCGCCTGAGCCGCGCGGGCGGCCACGCAGTACTCCGAGCCATGGGCGATGCCGATCGCCAGACACATCAGCGTCTTGGTCTTACGGTCCAGGGCGCCGGCCTGGACCGCGTTCTCGTTCAGCCCGGTGAAGGCCTTCAGGGTTTCCTTGTCCGCCTTGGCAAACCGCCCCACCGCCTCCTTGAATCCGTCGATAAATTTCTTGGGATCTTCGATCATGAAATTTTTACCTCCTCGTCTGTGAATAGGTTTAATTGACTACGGCGGCGCCGGTGTGCGGAATCTTTTCGCCCCGCCATCGCATCGGTCGCTTAGCCGACTAGGCCACGTAGATCATCCTTCGCGTCATGCCGCCGTCCACCACGAAGTTCTGGCCGGTGACGAAGCCGGCCTCCGGTGAGGCAAGATAGGCCGCCAAGGCTGCGACGTCTTCAGGGCGCCCGACACGCCCCACCGGATGCTGGTCGCGGTCCGCGGCGCTGTGCCGCGGGGTACTGCGGCGGCTCTCCTTCTGCCAGTCGCCGGTTTCGATCCAACCGGGGCTGATGCAGTTGACCCGGACCTCGGGCCCCAGGCTGACGGCCAGGCTGTGGGTGAGGGCCACGATGCCCCCTTTTGAGGCCGAGTAGGGCTCGGTGTGGGGTTCCGACTGCACGGCTCGGGTGGAAGCCACGGTGACGATAGCCCCTTTGGCGCGCCGGAGATGCGCCGCGGCATGCTTGGCACAGAGGAAACACCCGGTGAGGTTGACGTCGATGACCCGCCGCCAGGCTTCCAGGGACAGCTCGGTCACCGGCACGCCCGGGTAGCCGACGCCGGCGTTGCACACCAGCACGTCCAGGCGGCCGAAGCGTTCCACGGCAGCGGCGACGGCGACTTCCACCTGGGATTCCGCGGCCACGTCGCAGACCACGGCCGCCGCGGGGCCGATGTCCCGCAGCGCCGCTTCCGTCTCCTGGCAGGCCTCCGGATCGATGTCGGCGATCAAGACGGCGGCCCCGTCCCGCAGAAACCGCTCAGCCACCGCCCGGCCAATGCCCTGGGCGCCGCCGGTGACCATGACGGCGCGTGTCGATGATTTCCCCATCGGTCTTCCTTTCGCTATCGCCCGGCACGAGGACAGGCAACCAAGCAGCCTGTCCCCTACCCATAGAATATCGACAACTTGCCAACCCCCTCGCCGAAAGAACGGGGATCGACACATCCACCGCCGCCGCTCAGGGGGGATCGGCGACCGATACCACCTCGGCCCCCAGCACCCGGGCGATATCCTTGGGGTCCATCCTGAGCAAAAGACCCCGCTGGCCGGCGTTGATCATCACCTCCGCAAAGTCCAGCAAGCACGCTTCCATCAGAACCTTCATCACCTGGCGCGTGGCGAAGGGGCTGATACCGCCCACCAGGTACCCCGTGACCCGTTCGGCGGTGGCGGCATCGGCCATGGCGGCGCGCTTGACGCCGCAGGCCCGGGCCAGCTTCTTCATGGAAATTTCACGATCCCCGGGCATCAGCACCAGACGGTACCGATGACTTCCCAGGTCGGCCACCAGGGTCTTGATGGTCTGGGCCAGGGGAAAGCCCACGGCCCGGGCGGCAAACTGCGCTCCCTTTTCTTCATGGACGTAGGCCACCACCTCATGCGGCATCTTTTTGCGGACAAGGAAGGAAATGGCGCGGGTGCTCATGAAATATCTTCTCTCTTCACGGTGGATTCGATTTCAACTTGTGGCAGCCGGCTTTCCGGGAGGAACAAACACCTCCGCCCGTTCGGAAGGCGGGAGGGCTTCCACGTAGATCGACTGGCTGGGGAAAGCGAAAGCCGTGCCGGCCGATTCCACCAGCTCCTTGATCTGATAGGCAAGCGCCTCCTTGATCGCCAGCCATCGCCCCCACTCGGTGGTTCGGGTAAAGCAGTAGACCATGATATCGATGGACGAATCGTTGAAGCGGTCGATGCGCACGAAAGTCGGCACCTGCGGCGGATGGGCGAAGTCTTCGGAACCGAGCAGATAGGCCTCGATGCCGTCCCGGATCTCGCGCAACTGGCCGATGGTGGTCCGGTACTCCACGCCGATGGTCCAGTAGATCCGGCGGTGGGTCATGGCGCTGAAGTTGGTCACCGAACTGTCGGAAAGCTTGGAATTGGGCACGAATACCGGCGCCTTGTCGAACCGGCGCACCAGGGTGGATCGGAATCCGATGCTCTCCACAGTCCCCTCGACGACGCCGTCCACGTAGATCCAATCGCCTAGATTAAAGCGCCGTTCGGCCAGGATCAGCAGCCCGGAAATCAGATTTTTGAACAGATCCTGGGCCCCCAGGGCCACCGCCACGCCGAAGAGTCCGAGGCCGGCGATGATGGGGGCGATGCGAATCCCCCAGATTTCAAGAACCGTGGCCAGACCGATAAACACCAACGCAACCTTTATGGCCTTTTTCAGCCATTCGACCATGGGGGTGGTGAGCACTTTTTCGAGGCGGTGCAAGAGTGCGGAAAACGGCTCAATCAGGCAGACCAGGATCCAGAAGATCACGATGACGATCAACGAGCGGATCAACCGGTCGGCCACCAGCGCCAGGGCGCCGCTGAGGGGCAGATAAGCCACGGCGAAGTAAACCCCCACGACCACCGGAACAAAGGTCATGGGCCGTTCGAGCAGTTTGACCGCTTCATCGTCCATGGTGGTCCGGGTTCGCTTGGCCAAACGGTTGACCCGTTTGAGGACGATGCGGCTAAAAAGTTTCCGGATGGTTAAAAAGCCGATCAGGATCAGTGCGGCGGTGATGATTCTGCCCAAATCGATACCGCCGATGCCCGTTTGCCAGACATCGACCACCAGTTCCCAGAACTGCTGCAGCTGTACCAAAACTTCCTCCCTGACGTGCCTCCAGTTGTCTCGATTGCCCCCAGTTTCATTCAGCCGAGGATCATTGCCGGATACCGGCTCACCTTGGTTGGCGTTCCCGCCGCCTGAAGCCGGCGGGCCTAAACCTCGCCCTCATCCCTGAGCACATCGAAGCCGGCGGTGATCACCAGGACCGACGGCAAATTGGCCGTATCGCCTGCATGCAGAGGCGATGCACAGGGCGATGTCTCGTCTCTGGCCTCGGGGAGGTAACGGGCAATATATCGATCGATATTGGCCCGGTCCAGCCCAAATCCCTCGCCGAACACGGCCGCAACGCCCAGGAAGACCCGCAACCATCTACCCATCTTCATCGTGACAACCCTCTTCAGCAGATCATCCCCATCCCCTTTTCGTACCGGTTTTTGCAACGGGCGAAAAATTTGTGGTAGCGTACCCAGAAATCACAGGACAAAAAGCGATCAGTCGATATCGAAATACCATTTCCGCACGGCGGGTGATAAGGAGCGCCAAAAATGAAAAAGATTATTATTGTTGTCTTCCTGCTCGTGGCCGCCGCCGGCGGAGTGTTCTGGTTCTACAGCCGCCAAACGGCCGAGAAAATCCAGCCGGCGCGGGTATTGCCCCGGGAAACCCTGGTGATGCTGGAAGCGGTTAAATTAAAGCAGCGCGTGGATGAATTCAGGACGGGCCCGCTGGGCCGGGCTATTGGCGGAATCGACTGGCCCGCCTGCATGGAGGCCTTCAACGCTTCGCCGGAAGAAATCCAGCGCGCGGGGCAGGTCCGAACCCAAATCTCGGCGACCATCGACAGCCTCTGGTTCGATGCGCTCTTCGGCGACCGGTCGGCCCTTGCCGTCCTGGCCCCCCTGGCCATTGATCCCGCCGCACCGCCTGAAACCGTTTGGCGCCAAACCGCCCTCATGGTACTCCAGCCGCGTCAATCGTCGGAGATGATTCAGTGGATCGGCAAGATGTTCGCCGGCAACGTCACCATCAGTCCGGTTGAAACGGACGGTGTCCGCATGGACAAGGTCGAAGCCCCCGATGCGCCGGCGTTTTTCGTCGCCGCCCACCACAACCTGATGCTGGTGGCCCTGGAATCGGCGCCCATCGTCCGTTGCCTGAAGCCGGGCCCCGACAAGCGGTCGTCCCTGGCGGATGTCCCCGAGTTTGAACAGCTTCGCAAAGAGGTTGAATTGACCGGGACACCCCGCTCCTTTGCCTGGATCGACTTGCATCGCATTTACGACCTCTGGGCGCCGTTGCTGCAACAGGAGGGCGAGGCGGATGCCGCCGCCAGCGAGGTGTTGAAGCTGTGGTCCGGGTTCAACCGCGCCAAACCGGTGATGGCCGCGGCCGGCGCCTCCGATGGCAACCTCTCCCACCAGCGCTGGCGCCTGCGCTACAACGCCGCCGACCTGTCGCCGGAGGCGGCCCGCATGCTCGGCATCGCCCCCCAGCCCAATACCACCCTGCCATGGATCCCCGCCAGGCTGCTCTACTACGGCTGGCACAACAACCTGCGGCAGGTGATCGAATCCGTCGCCAACCTTTCGCGGCTCGACGCCGGGCAGGCCGAAGCGTTTCGGGAAAAATTCACCGCTGCCACCGGCGTGCCCTTCGATGACGCCTTGAGCGCTTTCGGCGACGAGTTCGCCCTGCTGATCCAGGATGTCAAAATGGGCGGTTTGTTCCCGTTGCCGGTGCTGGCGGTGGCGATCGAAGTGGGCCAACCGAAAATCATCGAGCGGCTGGTGGAAGGCGCCGTTGCGAAATCCGGGATGGCGCTGCAAACGGAAGATCACCTGCAAACCCCCATCCGCTACCTCGCCTTGCCCTATGGCGAGGATCTCAGCCCCGCCTACGCCTTCCGCGACGGATTCTGGGTGGCCGCTTCCAGCCGGCAACTCCTCAAGACCCTCTTGGCGGATTCGGAAGCCGGACTGCTGAAGGACCCGTTGTTCGGGTCGGTGGACATGGGGCTATCGGGGCCCAACAACAAGATGGCGTTTTTGCGCATGGATCACATCGCGGCCAAGAGCAGGGAACTCGTCACCTGGGGCATGTCTCTGGCGATGATAAGCGGCAAAGTGAAAAACCCCCGCCAGATCACCTGCCTTACCGACGAGGTGCTCACACCGATCTTCGATGCCCTGTCACATTACCCGGCGATGGGATCGAGAACCGTCAATGAGGAAAACGCTGTCCAGGCGGACACCTACGTGCTCATGCCCCCGACGCCGTGAACAGGGCGCGCAGAAGCGTACCCTGGAACGGTGTTTACGATCGGTAGATGCGATCGGCCAGGTCCACGAACCAGGGCGGCCGCTGGACCACCACGTAAACGAGGATCAGTCCGGTGATCGGCAGCGGAATCACCACATCCACCACGCACAGCAGAATCAACGACAACAGGGTCTTGTTGCGGATATTCATGGCAGGCTCGCTTTTCTCGGCCACGAACCGGTATCGCCGGCAATCATGCCTGAGCGTCCCAGTCGGCATCGATGGGGAACCGGACATCCACCACTTCGGCGTTCTGCGCCAAAAGGTCCAGGGCCCGGCGGGTAGTGGCGCGCTCATCTTCCACCGGCACGAGCCGCGCCACCACACGGCCCCGGGAAGTGATCGTAATCGTGGCCTCGTTTTTTACTTTTTTCAAAAAAACGGAAGTCTTTCTCTGGATTGACTCACGCCCACCGATTCCATGGCGACCGCCAGCAGAGATGGTCTTGTACGCCTATATTGTACAAAGGCGAGATTGGCAAGGCCTCCCCACCGATGTCGTTGCGTGTCACTT
>JACDJB010002536.1_pt1 | contig 12999 bp, 14 predicted proteins | sample 7454121 | NCBI WGS metagenome assembly JACDJB01 (sample SAMN14253290, study PRJNA609438) | sludge metagenome | isolation source: sludge after 25d culture with pyrite | collected 2018-12-20 | reverse complement strand
GCGCGCCGCCGCCGACGCGGGGGCGGCAGGTGGCGTCGAGTGCCACCAGGTCGGCGCCCGCGGCTACCAGGGCTTGAACGCTAGCGAAGTCCGGAGTGATGTAGGCGTCCGGCTCCAGGTCTGGACGCTTGGATATGCCGATTATGGGCAGGGCGACCGCCGCCCTGATGGCCGCCACGAAGGCGGGGCCGTCGGCCCTGATGCCAACGGCGCCCGCCAGCTCGGCGGCGCGCGCCATGGCCGCCATGTGGGTTGGGTACTTGAGCGGCGAGCCCTCCGGGGCCTGGCACGACACGACCACCCCGCCCCGCAGGGCGGCGATCACGCTGGCCTTGCTGCCCCCCGCGATCATGCCCGGCCTCCGGCGGGCCGAAGGTCGTAGTCGATCTCGAACACGCGCTGCCACGGGAAGCTCAGGCGCGTGAGCTCGTAGGCCAGGCCGTGGGCGCGCAGGTCGGCGTTGACCATCTCGCGGGCCGCCCCTTCGACTTCGCCGATGCGCGCGGCGGGCACGAAACCGCCGAGACCGAGGGGCTTGAGATCTGGGCGCAGCAGGAGCCGCGTGCGCGTGCGCGCTTGGTAGAGCCAGTCGTCAACGATACGCGCGGCCACGGCCAGCTCGAGGGGGCGGGAGGCGGCGCCGAGGGCGGCGAGGCACCCAAGCGCGACGGCCGAGCCGAGGGCGTTACCTGCCGTGTTCCAGCCGCCGTAGCCCGCCAGCCGCGGCAGAGCGCCGTCGGCCGCGAGGCCGCTCATCAGCTCATCGTCTGCGCCGTTCACGTGTGCCACGTCGGCGAGGCTCACCCTGGCGCCGCTGTCGAGCAGCGCCCCCAGCGTGGCGCGGAAGGCCGTCAACGAACGATCGAGCCCGGCCACCGGGGCCTCGCCTGCCTCGAGCCACTCAACCTCCTGGGCCGACAACGTGTGCGAACCGGCCAGGGCGAACGCGGCACCCCCCTGCCCTTGGGCGCGGCTGGGGGCGTTCACGCCCAGCCACAGCTCCGGGCCGGCGCCGGAGGGCACCTGCACCGCCCCGGCCGCGGCCAGGTGGACGCCGACCAGATCCGCCAGGGGCCGGTCCTCGTAGGCCGTCACCACCTCAGGGCCACGCCTGGCGGACCAGAACGTGCTCACGCGCGGCCGCCTGCCGACGACTTGCGTTGCCAGGCGGGCGATCAACGCCTGCGCTACCTCGTCGGCGCCCGGGTAGACGAGCACGCGCTCCCCAAGCCGGCGGTGCGCCACCTCACGCTCCAGCCGCCGGCGGTGCATGACGTTCAAGCCCCACTCCGTCGTGTCGTCCTGGTTGAGCACGAGGGCGTCGAGCACGCCGTCCTGCACGAGGTCGAGGGCGGCCAGGTTGACGGCCGCCGTACGCTGCCTTATCGCCAGCTGGTCGGCCCACACCTCGGCAGGGATCTGCCGGCGCAGGCGCTCGAGTTCCTCCGCCTCGCCCGCCTGCAGCGCGCCGGCGGCGGCGCGGTGCTCGAAGGCCGAGCGGCGGAAGATGGCGTGTCCGTGCAGGCGGTAGTAGTCTGGCTCCTCGCCATCGTCGTCGTCGCGGCTGACACGCTGGATGCTGCTGAACGCCAGCAACCTCAGGTCCGGATGGTCGCGCTTGAGCTGTCGCAAGGTTTCTAGGTGTCCAAGGGCCTCCGGCAGGCTGTTGCCTGGTTGCCGTGAGGGTATGAGCCCGCCCCAGGCCAGCGTGTCGAGCGAGACGACGGCTCCAAGTGGTCTCGTGCCCGCCTGCTCGAGGAGCCAGTCGGCAACGGCCCGGCTGTCGGCCCGCTTCTTTCGGCTACCGAGGAGAGCGGTTGGAATCGAGACGGCCCAGCCCAAGGCTCCGGCGAGAAGGCGCGGGTAGCTCGCGTTTATCGGGCGCTCGTCAAGCGGAACCAGCAGTATCGAGTCTATGTGGGTGTTCCCTTCCTGCCCGCGTTGGGCACTGTGGCCTGCTTCAACCTTTTACGGCCGCCGTCGACACGCCGGCGATGAACGTCTTCTGGGCGAAGAAGAAGAGCACTACGACTGGCAGGCTCATGAGCAGCGAGCCGGCCATCAGCAGCGGCCAGGCCGCGGCGCGGGTGCTGGCCAGCTGCTGCAGGCCGATGGCGAGGGTGTAGAGGCGGTCGTCCGTCAGGTAGATGAGTGGGTTGAGGAAGTCGGTCCACGTCCAGATGAAGATGAACAGCGACGCGGTTGCGAGTGCCGGGCGCGAGAGCGGGAGGACGATGCGGCTGAAGATCTGCCACTCGTTGGCGCCGTCTATGCGCGCCGAGTCGGAGATGTCGCTGGGAATGGCCGAGTAGAACTGCCGTAGGAGGAAGACGGCGAAGGCGCTGCCCGTCAGTGCCGGCACGATCAGCGGCAGGAAGGTGCCCACCCAGCCGAGCTTCTGGAACAGCACGAACTGGGGTATCAGGGTGACCTGCGGTGGCAGGACCATGGTGGCGAGCAGGCAGTAGAAGAGGGCTTCACGCCCCGGCCACCTGATGCGCGAGAAGCCGTACGCCACAACGGCTGAGGAGGCCAGGTAGAACGCCACGCTGGTGAGCGTCACGAACACGGTGTTGCCGAGGTAGCGCAGGAACGGGATCTCGGTCATGAGGCGCAGGTAGTTGCTCCACATGGCCGGGGTGGGGAGCCACTCGGGCGGGATGGCGAACACCTGCGCGTCGGTCTTGAGCGAGGTTGAGATCATCCACGCGAAGGGGGTGAGAAAGAAGAGCGCGCCAACGACGAGCACGAGGTAGGTGAGGGCGCTGCGCCACGGGCGAATCGCGCGGGTCATTCGCGGGCCTCGTAGTAGACCCAGCCCGAGGTGCGGAACACCAGCGCGAGCGCGGCTGTGGTGATGACTAGCAGTACCCACGCCATGGCGGAGGCGTAGCCCATGCGGAAGAACTGGAAGGCGTTCTGGTAGAGGTAGAGGGCGTAAACGAGGGTGGAGTTGGACGGTCCGCCGCCCGTCATGATGTAGATGTTCGTGAAGGCCTGGAACGACGTGATGATGCCCATGATGAGGTTGAAGAGGATGACGGGCGAGAGCATGGGCAGGGTCACGTACCTGAAGCGCTGCCAGCTGCCCGCACCGTCGAGGTCGGCCGCCTCGTAGAGGGCTACGGGCACGTTCTGCAGCCCCGCGAGGTAGATGACCATCGAGCCGCCCACACCCCACAGGCCGGCGAGTATGAGGGCCGGTTTCGACCAGGCCGGGTCGGCTAGCCAGCCGGGGCCGTTGATGCCGAACTGCCACAGGAACTCGTTGACGGGCCCGTAGTCCGGGTTGAGGAACCAGCGCCATAGCAGCGCAGCCGCCACGGCAGGCACCACGCTCGGCAGGAAGTAGAGGGTGCGGAACACCCCTTGGAACCGCACCCTCTGGTTGAGGAGCATGGCTATGAGCAGGCTGAGGAGAAGCGAGAACGGGATGCCGAGCAGCGCCAGGTAAAGCGTGTTGTAAAGCGTCTTACCGAACAGCGGGTCGCTGAACAGGTCGGCGTAGTTGCGCGTGCCGATCCAGCGGGGTGCCGACACCACGTTGTAGTCGGTGAACGAGAAGAAGAGCGAGGCGAGCACCGGGTAGACGGTGAAGACGAGGAAGCCGACCAGCCACGGCGACACGAACGCCAGCCCCAACCACAGGTCGCGGCGCTGGCGGGGAGTGAGCGCTGCCCGGCCGGGTCTCTGCCGGGGCCGGGCAGCGGCCATCAGCGGTACTTCTGCAGTTCGCGCTGCACGTACTGCTGCGCCGTCTCGAGGGCCTGCCGCGGGGTGGCGGCGCCGTCTTGGACCGCGGCCAGCGCCTGGTTCAGTTGGTCGCTGAGGTAGAGGCCAACTGGCAGCCCCGGCGGCGTGAAGACGTAGCCGGTGAGCAGCATGTCGAGGTAGGTCTGCATGTGCGGCGTGACGGCGCCGGCGAACTCTGGGGCGCTGAGCGCGTCACGGCGCGGCGGGATGTTTGCCAGAGCGGCCGCGAAGCGCGCCGACTGTTGCGGCGCCGTCAGCCATAGCAGGAAGCTGGTGGCCTCGGCGCGGTGTGGGGCCTTGTCGGGCACCACCCAGAACGAGCTCTGCACCGGGGTGACGTCGGGTCGGCCGCCGGGCGGGGCGGGGAAGTTGGCAACGCCCCAGTCGAGCTCTGGGGCGTACAGGGCCGTGAAGGCCACCTCCCACTGCCCACCCTCCTCCATGGCGATCTGCCCGCGGTAGAACGGGTTGAAGGGGCTGGCCATGTCGCCCCACCCGGCCTGGAAGCGGCGGATCTTGGCTATGTCGTACTTCTGGTAGAAGGCGGAGAGCCACTCTAGGGCCGCGACGTTGCCGGGGTGGTCGAGCGTGACCTCCAGCGTATCGGGGTCGTAGAGCTGGCCGCCGAAGACGTAGAAGTAGATGGCCGTGACGTTTGGGTAGAAGCCGAGCCTGCGCAGGTTGCCGCGGGCGTCTATCGTCGTCAGCTGCTCGGCCAGTGCGTCCAGCTCCACCACCTTGGTGGGCGGCGCGTCCGGGTCGAGGCCTGCCGCCCTGAACACGTCCTTGTTCCACGTGAAGGCGTAGACGTTGAGGGTGGTGGGCAGACCGTACTTCTTGCCTGCGTACGCGCCGTACTGCCATAGGCCGGGGAGGTAGTCGTCCTCACCTACACCCGCCTCCGTCAGGGCTGGGCTGAGGTCGGCGAGCGCGCCGCCGTAGCCGAGCGGCACGACCATCCAGTCCCACACGGTTACGAGGTCGGCCGGCGTGCCGCCGGCGAGGGAGGCGAGGATGCGCTCGCCGTCGCCGATGGGCACGAACGAGCCGCGCACCACCACGTCGGTCTGGGAGGCGTTGTACTCGTCGACCAGCGCCTGCAGCGCTTGGCCCTCCGAACCGCCCCAGGCGTACCAGAAGGTGATCTCGGTCTGGGCGAGGGCAACGTGGCAGGCGAGGAGGGCGGTCAACGCGAGGAGGCGCACTCTGGTCATGGTTCACGCTCCGCCAGGTAGGCCTGGTAGTCGGCGTATAGGCGCGCCGCGGGGCCGCCGAGCCGGGGGCTCATGTGGTTGGTGAAGTCGAACACCACGAACTTGCTCACGTAGGGCGCCTCGAGTTCCAGCTGCTGGCGCACGGTCGTCATGTTGGCGCTCGTCGCCTGCCAGCCGAGGTCGTCGACCGGCCAGCCGTGGGTCTGCTCGAACACCTCGAGGTCGGACCAGAGGGCCACGCCGTGGCGGTCGGCAACGGCCTTGAGGGCCTCGTACATGGGCGCACCCTGCATGGCGGTGGTCCTCTTGGTGCCGACGCCGTCCTGCATGGCGATGACGTCTAGCTTGGCCGTGGCCAGCGTGGCGTCCCACCAGGCGGCGTAGGCAGCGGCGTCTGGGTTCATACCGAAGTACGGCGCCACCATCACGGGCCTGCCGACCTGGTCGTGGGCGGCGTCGACCATGGCGCTGAGGTAGCTGGTCATGGCGGCGTGGGCCGTCTGAGACACGAAGCTGCGGTCGTCGATCTCCTCCGGCAGGTAGTAGCCGACCAGCGCGGGAGAGGCGCCGTAGAGCTCCTCGAGGCGGAGCATGAGGTTTGTGTTGGCCGCAGCGGACGCAGCAGCATCGAACGCGCCCTGCCAGTAAGTCGGGTCGAGGCTGAGGCCGAGCCAGACCTCGAAGCCGAGCTCCTCGGCCGCGCCTAGCAGGTCGCCGATCGGGTCCCGGGTGGAACTAGCGCGGGTCGCTTCGTCGTCGCTCCAGGTGGCCGGCGTGCCTAGGCCGAGGAAGTGCTGGCCGTCAGCCGAGACCTCGACCGCGAAGCCCGCGGGCAGCTCGACTCCCGAAACGTCGGAGCGCATGAAGTCTAGCTCCACGCCCTCCAGCGGGGTGGGGGCGCCGAGGTCGAGCGTGATCACGATCTGCTCGCCCGGGTTCTGCCATCCGACCATGTCGGCCCAGGCGAAGTTGGCGAGCCCGTCCGTCAGCTTGCCGCCGTGGCCGGCGTCCGGGTCGAGGTAGGTTCCGGCCGGCGCTGGCGTCAGCTCGTAGCCGAGTCCTGCCGCCACGTTGCTGCCTCCGCTCAGCACCCGCAACTCGGGGATCATGGTCCACTCGCGGCTGGCGGGCGTGACGGTCAGCCTCAAGTAGCGGGCGCTGGCGCCGGCCGGGGCCGTCCAGGCCAGCCGCGCCACGGACTCGTTGGGTGGCAGGGCGGCCGCGGCAGGGGGTGCCCCCCCAACCTGCGCCGCGCTGGGGAAGTAGGTGATCTCACCGTAGCGCGAGTACTGGACGATGACGGTGTTGAAGCCGATGGCCTGCATGAGGGTCAGCTCGGCGGCCCAGCCGGCCGGTCCGAGGGCCGCCAACTGCCCGTTGAGCTGTACGAAGGTGCCGCTGAGCACTGGCGCGGTCTGGGCCGCGCTCAGGCCGGTGGCAGCCAGCGCGGCCGCGGCGACCAGGTGCCTGAGGCCCGCCCTAGCTACGCGCACCTACTCGGCCTCCTGTACCTCTGGCGTGGCCGCGCCGGTCTGCACGACGACCTCCGCGAGCATGATCCAACCCGTGCGGTTGCGGATCTGAAGCTTGACGTAACGCCCAGCCACGGGCTCCTCGAGGTCCTGCCAGTAGACGGAGTTGATCAGCTCGTTCATGGCGGGGGCAGGCGCCGTCTTGGCCGCCAGGCCGACGACCTGATAGGCCTCGCCGTCGTCCGACACGGACACGATGATGCTGTAGGGCAGGTTGACGGCCGAAGCGAACGACCGCATGAACAGGCCAGCCACGCGTGTAATGCCGTCGACGTGCTGACCGAGGTCGACGATGACCACGGGGTTGGTGGCGGCGTCGGCTATCCCAACCATGTCGGCCCAGGCGTAGGCGTAGGCGCCGTCGGTGAGCTGCACGCCGCCGTCATCCGGGTAGGCTTCCGACGCGGCGGGTGCGAGCGTGTACGCCTTTCCGAGCGCCACGTTGACGGGCTCGGCGCTGGCCGGAGGGTTGCTGGAGGCGGCGGGGGCGAGGTCGGCCGGGATGGCACCGTTGCCTACCTCCAGCTCGGCCACCATGGCCCAGCCGCCTGCGGGGAGGAGCTCGACGCGCACGAACTGGCCGTAGCCGGCCCACGCCTCGTCCGCCCACACGAGGGTGCCGATGGTGTCGTTAGCCACGCTGCCGGCCGGGTGGGCGGTAGCCAGACCGAGGTCATCCCACACCAGGCCGTCTTCCGAAACGGAGACGATGGCGGTCGGCAGGGCCACGTCGGAGCCGTCGGAGCGCATGACCCTTAGAGCCACGTAACTGATGGTGTCGTAGGTGGCGCCGAGGTCGACGGTCAGGCTGACCGGCTCGCTGCCCTCGAAGCCGACCATGTCGGCCCACGCGAACTCGAAAGAGCCGTCGGTGAGCTTGAGGCCGTCGGGATCCGGATAGGCGTCGGCCGCGGGCCGCGAGGAAGTGACGGTCTTGCCGGCCGCGACGTTGAAGCTGGCCGACTGGGCGAGGGCGGGCCCCGCGCTGAGCGCGAGCGCGATGACGGCGGTCCTGATGGGCGAGAGCTTCATGTTGGCCTCCTGGCCGGTGCCAGCCGACCGCGGGGTGCGGGCGGCGCGGACCGGTTGGAGCGTGACTCCACAAGATGCGACCTAAGATTGAGCCACGCTCGTTGCCGCATGCTAGTTGTGGAGGCCAGCTCAAGTCAAGGGCCGGGCTCGTCAGCGTTTAGTATCTAGGCATGTCTAGGTTACTCACGCGCCTGCGCGCCTCGCTCGATGGCCTCAGCCCGGTGCTGAAGCGCGTGGCCGAGTACGTCCTCGAACACCCTGAAGCCGTCATCTACCACAGCGTTACGGAGCTGGCCGAGGCCACGCGCAGCAGCGAGGGCAGCATCATCCGTTTCTGCCAGGACCTCGGGTTCTCGGGTTTCCAGGAGCTCAAGCTCACCCTGGCGGTGGAGTCGAGTGCGCCCGCCCGGCAGGAGGCGCAGCCGCAGAACGGCGGCGGCCACCTGCTCGAGAAGCTGGCACACCACGCGGCCGCCACGCTGGAGGAGACCGCCCTGCTGTACGAGGAGGAGGCCTTCAGGACGGTGGCTGGGCGCCTGGCAGGCGCCACGCGCATAGACGTGTACGGCGTGGGCGCTTCCGGCGTGGTGGCCCAGTACTTCGCCTACAAGTTCCTGCGCTTCGGGCTGGTGGCGCAGGCGTACTCCGACACCCACCTCGGGGCCATGAGCGCCTCTAACCTGACCGCCGGTGCCGTAGCCATAGGGGTCTCCAGCTCTGGATCCACCATCGACACGCTGCAGGCCGTCAAGGCCGCCAAGGCGGCAGGCGCGTTCACCGTGGCCGTCACGAACCGACTCCGGAGCCCGCTGGCCAAGGTGGCCGACCGCAGTCTGTTCGCCTCACCGCCCGAGTCGCCGCTCACGGGTGGTGACGTGTTCGCCAAGCTCGGCCAACTGCTGCTGCTCGAGGGGCTAGTGCGGCTGATGCTGGAGGCCGACGCCGGTCTCGAAGACGACGTGAGGCGCACAGCCCAGGCGGTCGCGGACCGGAGCATGTGACGGATGGCGCAAGCGCCTGTTCTCGCGCTCGACATCGGCGGCAGCAAGGTGGCGGCCGCCCTGGTCGTCGGCGGCCAGGTCCTAGAACTCGAGCAGACGCCCACGCCCGCGATCGATGGCCCCGAAGCGGTGGTGGCGGCGGCGCGCATCGTCGCCGGCCGGCTGCTGGCCCGCGCTCCACGAGCCCCGTCGGCGCTCGGAGTGGCGTGCGCCGGCCTGGTGAGTGGTGGCACGGTGCGCGCCCTCAGCGCCGACCTGCTGCCAGGCTGGCACGCCTACCCGCTGGCCGCGCGCCTGCAAGAAGCCTTCGCATTGCCAGCGGCGCTCATAAACGACGCCCAGGCCGCTGCGTACGGCGAGGCGGCGTACGGGGCGGGACGCGGCAAAGGTTCGCTTCTCTTCGTCACCGTCTCGACCGGAGTGGGCGGCGGCGTGGTGCTGGGCGGCAAGCCGTGGCGTGGCGCCAACGGCATGGCCGGTCACCTCGGGCAGGTGGGGGGCAGAGCGCTCGAGCGCGTCACGTCCGGCACTGCTCTGGCGGTCAGGGCGAGCGAGCTGGGTCACCCGGTCGGCGCGCGCGAGGTTATCGCCGCCGCCCAGGCGGGGGAGGCGTGGGCGCGGGTACTCCTGACGGACGCGGCGGAAGCGCTGGCGGCGGCGCTGGTCGACGCCAAGTACCTGCTCGACCCGGAGGTGGTGGTGTTGGGCGGTGGCGTGGGCCTCAACCCCGGCTTCGAGCTGGCGCTGCGGTCGGCTTTCGAAGGCGTTGAGGCCACGCTGCGCACGCCCGTGCTGAGGGCCGAGCTCGGCGCCGCCGCGGGGCTGGTGGGGGCTGCGGCGTGGGCGTTGAGCTGTGAGACAAGCACTCCGCCGTGAGGGTAGTGGTCACAGGCGCGAGCGGATTCATAGGGAAGGCACTGGTGACGGAGCTGCTGAGGCGCGGCCATGAGGTGACAGGCCTGGCGCGCGGCCCCGCGCCATACGCGGCCGACGGCCTGCGCTGGGTGCAGGGCGACGTGGTGACAGGCGCCGGTCTGAGTCCCGCCATGGCGGGGGCCGGCGCCGTGGCGCACCTGGTCGGCATCATCCGCGAGCGCCGAGGCGCGAGCTTCCAGGCGGTGCACGTGGACGGCACGCGCAACGTCCTCGAGGCCGCCACGGCGTCCGGAGTGAGGCGCCTCGTGCACATGTCTGCTCTCGGCGCGGGCCCGAGCGCTAGCCGCTACCTGAGGAGCAAGGGCGAGGCGGAGGAGCTGGTAAGGGCTTGGCCAGGTCAGTGGACCATCCTGCGGCCGAGCCTGGTCTTCGGCCCGGGCGACGCGTTCTTCGGCGGTACCCTTCGTCAGCTTGTAACGCTCCCGCCGCTGATCCCCGTGGTGGGCAGGGGCGACCAGCCGTTCCGACCCGTGTGGCTGGACGACGTGGTGGCCGCGTTCGTAGCGGCGCTCGAGCGTTCTGCCGGCAGCTTGGCGGCATACGAGCTGGTGGGCCCGAGAGAGTACACGTTCCGCGAGCTGCTCATGGCGGTGCGCGGCGCATTGGGGGTGAGGCGGCCGCTGGTCAACGTGCCAGTGCGCTTGATGTGGCTGGCCGTGGCGCTGTTCAGGGTGCTGCCGAACCCGCCTATCACGCGCGACGAACTGCTCATGCTGCTGGCCGGCAACACGTCGGACCCGGGGCCGGCAGCGGCGGCCTTCGGGCTCACGTTGGGGGCGCTGGAGGCGCACCTGCAGGAGGTGCTCGCAGCCTAGGCGCCGGCCGTGCGGAACTTCGGCGGGTTTCCCATCATGGAGCCGAGTGTGATAGCGCTGGGGCTCACGGCCATGGCCACCTTCACGTACGGGTTCCTAGAGGTCTTCGTTGGCGTGCCGAAGGGGAGCATGTTCGCCGTCTTCCCGTTCATGGCGGCCTGCTTCTCGCTATCGCTCCCGTTCGTCCATAGGCGCTGCCGGTGAGTTGGCGCGTCCGAGCGGGGTTCCCCTAACGGACACGCGGATGTTCCTCCAATGAATGGTGCTGCGAGCTAGCGCTGAGCGCACATGCAGATAAGTGCACAAACGCTTTTGCTGGGGCATGGAGCGCTGGACGATCAAAGTCAGTGCCGAGACCGACCGTAGCCTGAGGACGTTCCTCGCGCAGCGTGGAATGAAGAAGGGTGCCCTATCCGCCTACGTCGAGGATGCCGTGGAGGAGAGGCTCTACCGGTTGATGGTCGAAGAGATCCAGGCGCGCAATTTGGACGTGACCGAGGACGAACTGGAGGATCTGGTTGAGGAGGCGGTGCGCTGGGCGCGCACGGGCCGCTCCAGTTGAGTGCGGGTCGTTCTTGACACCAACGTCATCATCTCGGGGCTACTGCGCGCAGGCAGCCCGCCCAATCTACTCAGACAGGCTTGGGAAACGCGCCGCCTGACGCTGGTGGGTTCGGAGTGGCAACTTGAAGAGTTGCGCCGTGCTAGCCGCTATCCACGCCTCAACAGCAGGTTCGCGCCGCACGAAGCAGGCCGCTTGGTCGGCCAGATACGCCGCGTGGCCGTGATGGTCGATCTGGCTTCCGGAGTGGCGGTTTCTCTGGACCCGGACGACGACCCCTCATCGCTACAGCTATCTCTGGTGCCGCGCAGTATCTCGTCACTGGAGATAAGAGCGACCTGCTGGTGTTCAAGAGCGTGAGTGGCGTCCGCATAGTTACCGCCCGACCGGTGCTAGAAATCCTGACGTAGTGATGGTCGGGTATGACCGTCCCTTTTCATACACCAGGGCGGAAATCCCATCCTTGTTTGCGTTTCGCGACGCGCATGTGTCGAGGCGCGGGGTGCGGCAGTGCGCGTTTTGCCTGCGGAACTTGCTGGCCGAGGAGTACTCCGCGTGCCCGCATCGTGGCGTGAGTATCTAGACGGCATCGGCCGGTGAGTGGAATGCGTTGAGAGGGGGTAGAGCGATGGACGAGAACCTGTTCGAGGACTTGCTGGAAAGCATTCGGGAGGCCGGCGCAGTTCTCCGCAGCGAGCGCGAAGCGACGCGGCGCACCATCTTGACTGACGAGGCGACAGAGGTCGGTCTGCCTGTTGCTGTCGAGCGGAAGGGGGTCATCTGAGTAAGCGGTGGCGTTACGCCAAGCGCACCTTTGGCCACGGTATCCAGGCCGACTACGCTGCCGTCAAGGCCGCGCTGGAACTGCCGTGGAGCAACGCCCAATGCGAGGGGCAGGTCAGTCGCCTTGCGGAGCGACCTGTTCTGAATGCAGCAGCAACAGCCGCGAAGCGCCACTGCTATTCAGTTGCAACTTCCTTGAGGAGCGACCTGTTCTGACAGAGTATCATTAGTGTAGGAGACGCGGGAGGAAAAGATATGGAAGGCCCAATAGGTATGTTCTACTACTGGATTGGTATGGTATCCAGCATTCTAGTCCTGGCCATCGTCGGGGAAGAAGAGGATAACGTGATAACGATGACAGCGGTATTTTGGCCGGTAGGGCTTGTTTGGACTATATACCGCGCCATAAAAAGAAGGAAGTAAGAGGACATCGTTTTAGAGGGGGCACCGATAGCGAACCTAGTCACCATAGCAGCTTTCTCAATTGTGGCCGGTGCCACCACATGGTTTGTCTGCCTCGGTATAGGCGCCGGGATCCGGAAGTCTTCTTACATGATAGATGGATGCGTGTACTATCAACTGGCTAGGATATGTAAAATGCTGGACGATAATGATGAACGTATGAAGTAACTGGGCAGGAAAACGTGGCACGGCGAGTCAACTGCAGAGGAAACCGAAGCGGCGCTTTACTACTACGAGATGCTTCGTGGACTTGACTTCTCGGTGTTCCGTGCGGAGTGTAACTTTATCGCCTTCTCAACCTTTCGAATGGCGGGCCCCCCTGCCTTAGTCAGGTTTCCCTAGTTCCTAAGCGTAACCACGACCTCAACGGATCAGGGCCAGTGGCCAAGCCAGCAGGGGGCGGAGCCGACGCTGCGGCAACCTGCAAGTTCTGTTCGTAGGCCTCCACCGGCGTGAGCGTATCGAGGCTGCTGTGCTGCCGTTCACGGTTGTAGTACTCGATGCAGCTGCCGATGCCCATCTGGGCGGCCCTCACGTCCTCGTTAGCGTGCAGGTAGACGTTCTCGCATTTCAGACTCCACCAGAAGCGCTCGATGAAGGCGTTGCCGCGCCACGCGCCCTTGCCGTCCATGCTGATCTTGACACCTTGAGCTTGAAGAACGCTCGTGAAGGCCTGCGAGGTGAACTGGTTGCCTTAGAACGCTCATGATCTCCGGCGGCCAAAAACGCTCCAGCGCTTCCTCCAGCGCCTCCAGGCAGAAGCGAATGTCCTTAGCCGCCAGGCGAGCAGGCGGCGACCGAACACGTCGATGATTCCACCAGGTAACAGAAGCCTCTGGCCTTGTTACCCATGTGCAGTTGCCATTCGGGTAGGTCGCCGGCGCGCCAACAGCGACCCAATCAGGCCCG
>JACDJB010002534.1_pt1 | contig 13004 bp, 7 predicted proteins | sample 7454121 | NCBI WGS metagenome assembly JACDJB01 (sample SAMN14253290, study PRJNA609438) | sludge metagenome | isolation source: sludge after 25d culture with pyrite | collected 2018-12-20 | reverse complement strand
GTAACCCCTGTAACCGGAACAACGGGGTCGGTAACGGTTACGCTGCACGATGCTGTAAACCCTCCATCCACAGATGTTGCCGTAATAACCGTACTTCCGGGCGAAACCGCAGTAACCACGCCGGTTATGCTGACGGTAGCCACTGCTGGATTGCTGCTGTTCCACGCAACGCTTTTGTTTGTGGCGTTTGCCGGTGCAATGACCGCCTCAACTGTTTCGGTTTGACCGGTAGTCAGTGCCAGTGAAGCCGGGTTAACCGAAATCCCTGTTACCGGCACAGTAACGGTCACCGCCGCCGTTGCTTCAAACCCGCCGTCCTGGGTTGTTGCTGTAATGGTAGCCGAACCGCCTCCTACGCCTGTCACTTCACCTTTTTCATTGACCGTAGCCACACCGGTATTACTGCTGCTCCATGTTACATTTTTGTTGGTTGCGTTTTCGGGTAATACATTGGCAGCAATAACGCCCGTTTCTCCCGGAATCAGTGAAAGTGATGTTGGGTTGAGCGATATCCCTGTAACTGCCACCGAGGCAGAAGTGACTGTAATTGTACATGAGGCGGTAAATCCGCCGTCCTCGGTGGTTACTGTAACCACAGCCGTTCCCACAGCCACGGCAGTGACCACACCTGTCTGGTTTACGGTAGCCACAGTTTCGTTGCTGCTATTCCACAAAACGATTTTATTTGTAGCGTCATTGGGTATAATTGTGGCCACCAGCGGGACTTTTTCTTCAACAGTAATGGTTAATTCCGAATGATTCAGAACTATATCCTTCACATTTTCAGTTGTTTTTAAAACTGCTACTGAACAGGAATCTGCCCGGCCGCTTTCCACGGATGTTGCAGTAATTATTGTGTTTCCGGCAAAAACTGCAGTAACTTTCCCGGTTTGTGTTACAGAGGCCACAGATGTTTCAGACGACTGCCAGGAAACAACTTTATTGGTTGCTTCTTCAGGAAGAACCTGAACAGTCAGAACAGTAGTGTCGCCTTCAGAGATACTGAGAGATGAATGACTTAGAATCACATCGCTGACAGAAATAACAGAAGCATCAAATTCATCAGGTTCATATTCATCACCACAGGCAAAAAACAGAATAAGGGCCATGCTTGCGATAGTTGTCAGGTACAAAAAAAGTGTTCGTTTCATCTCGATTTATTTTTAGTTCGTAAAGGTGACTACTGTATCATTTCAATGAAAAAAGGGAACTGCAATATTTTGACAAGTTACTTTGAATTTCAGGCCCGCGCCAGAAGTTAAATACCTTAAAACGTTTGAGGTAAAAACCCTATATTTCTTGTGGGGGGAATCGTATTAAAAACGGCCGGGCAGTGGGGAAGGCTTTCGGCCGTTTTAAGTAACTGATAATGGCTTTTCCGGTTGGAATTATTTAATGTTGGCGCAGTCAACCGGGGTAAAATCGCCTGCCCCGTCATATTTCAATGGTTGAAACTGGTTGCCGGTGTAATCCTGCTGAAAAGTTACAAGTTTGTATATACCACATTGCCCTTCACTTGTTTTTACAGCAATGGCCGCCCGGATATACCTATGAAGTATAGCTCCGGTAATTTCATGCCTGCGTATGGTCCAGTCGGGATCGACAATGGCAATTTTCAACGTTTCCTTTGCTTTTATCCTTCCTGTTTTCCAGTCGTTTGAGTTTTTAAAAGCAGCCAGCATTTGCGCTTCGGTTTCCTTGTCGTTCATTTTTGCAGCAGGCATGGTGGCGCTGGCAGCAGCACGACGATCGGCAGCAGCAATAATCTGGTCGCGAATATTTTTATAAACGGAAAAATCATTCCCCTCAATGGTAAATTCACCCGTTATCACCGGCTGATAGTTCAGGTGCATTTTTAAAGAAACGGTGTGCTTGCCTGACGGCCATTGCCTCATATCATCCGCTACACGTATGGGGCCATCGCAAGCCGGAGGATTGGGGTACTTTTTAAATTTGAAATCAGGATTTGTATAAGATTCAACCACGGTTTCCGGATTGGCAACAAACTCAAAAGCGATGTAGTTCCTTTGAACAGCTTCTGCACTCAGGGTTCCCGTGGTGGTATTGCTGAAATCTTCATCCATCTCATAAGAAATCATTACTTCGAGTTTATATGGGTCATCCTGGCGGGCCATTTCCGAAACTGATTTTGGGAAAAGAGCCAGTCCATAGATGTAATCTCCGGCAACAAACGACCGGGTCAGATTTTGTGGGTTAAGCGGGTTGATGGGAGTTTTTGAAAAAAGAATCGTGTTGGAATTACCTGTTTCGTTCAGATTTCCCGATATTGCCGAGGTAATTGTAGTTTGTGCATTTGTTTCATTTAGCCCTGAAGTCAAATCCCGGTTGTTTTGTGTTTGTTGTGCTGATTCTTTCACTGACTGTACTGCTTTTTTCGGATTTGGAATCTGGGCATACATGGCGGATGCCAAAAAGGTGGCTCCTGCGAGCCATGTAGCTTTTTTAATCGATGCTTTCATAATTGTTTTTTTGAATGAGTAAATGGTTTTTGTTATTAAATATCATTATGGATGATTTTTTCAATTTCAAGGATATCGGGGTGAAAACGCACATCCGGAGGTAACACGGTCAGTAACCTGTTCAGGTTTTCTTTCGAGGCTTTTATGTTTCCTCTTGAAATACAAGCCCTAAGCAAATCGACCTGTGTTTTAATTTTTATGGGCAAAGGTTTTTTTTCATCGTTCAGGCTCGCATATTCAGGTAAGGAAACCAACTGGTGCAAAATTACCAACTGCTTGTCAATTAACTGAATGTTATTGCTATTGCTGTTGTCGGCTGCTGAATTTAGTTTTTTAACCATTTTCAGAGCTGATGCTGTGATATCCCGGCAGGCAGGTATATCACCCTGCAGAAATTTGGTGTTCGCCCTTAACAGAAGGTTGGCAGCGTCTGATATGGTACATTTTTTCTTCATTATCACCGTGTTCATCCTGATTTCTTTTTCGCAAAACAGCAATGTTTGTCAACCATCGTAATACAACGGAGGATGGTCTGCACAATTTACCGAAGCAAGTTAAGGCTGAATTTTAATGTCCGCCAGAAGTAATAAACCTCAAATCTGCTAAGTTTATTTACTTATTTCTTTTTAAGGGATAAACACATTGGATGTTAACAGGCAGCCGGGTAAGGTTGGAAGTTATACTTTTTAACAGGTTTGTTGTGACAGGTGTTAAAGATGAACCAGATGATTTTTGATGGCATAACGGAGCAGTTCAATGGTGTTTTTCAGTTCGAGTTTACTGAGAATATTGTTTTTATGGTTTTCTACTGTTCTGGGGCTGATAAACAATCGTTCTCCAATCTCTTTAAAACATAAACCTTCGGCAAGCAGGGCAATAATTTCTTTCTCACGATCAGTTATTTTGGGTTCTTTGTTCGATTTATGTTCCTGCAGGCGGCGGGTATAACTTTTGTATATAATTCCGGCTATGTTTTGCCCAAAGTATGGTTCGTGGTTATAAACCGCTTCAATGGCCATAATCAGTTCGTTTTCGGAAGAATTTTTATGTAAAAAGCCAATGGCTCCCCTCGAAACAGCCTCACAAACCGTTTCTTCATCCATTTCAGATGAAAGAATCAGTATCCGGGCCCCAGGCGCCAGCTTTAACAGGTCAGGTATGACATCCAGACCCGACTCTCCCGGCATAATGAGATCCAGAAGAATTAAATCGGGCTTAATATCCCTGACAATTTTTTTTAACCGGGTACCGTCAGACGCTTCTCCGGCAACCTGCATGTTTTTATGAGTAAGCAACAGCGCTTTAATTCCATCCCTTACTATTTTGTGATCATCAGCAATAACAATTTTAATCATAATTGTGTGACTTCTGTAAATCGCTGACAAAATAGGAAGATTTTGTGAAAAATGAGATGGCGTAAAACAGGTTTGGTTGTAATTTGTCGGTTTTTGAAAAAATATTAATTTATTCGGGTTTATGCCGGAACGATATTCAAAAATTACTTTATATTTATCCTGCGCGTATTTTGATTGAAAATATCCTTTTGAATGAAGTTAATTAAATTGTCAGATACATATGTCTCTAATGGATAAACAGAACATATACCTTTTATGGTTGTTTTTCCTGCTTCCATGCGGAGTAATGGCCGAAAGTACTGAGCAATTGCATAAGCGCCTTGAAAAGGCCCGGGAGGAAGAAAAATCCCGGTTATACCATGATCTCGCCGAAGCTTATTATTATCAGGATAGCCTGGGGCTTTCGGCTGCGTATTATTTGCATGCAGCAGAAAATGAACTAAAAAAGGAATATCCGGATTACCAACTGGTTTGTGAGTCATTCGGAAATGCCGGATATGTTTACAATCAGTTAGACCGATATCAGGATGCATTAAAATACTCGAAGCTGTGTTATGATTATGCGGTTATTGGAAATATTCCACGGGAAATGAGCGCCAGCCTGGTAAACAAGGGGATTGCATGGTTTAATCTCGGTGATTATGAAAAATCGGCTTCATGTTATTTGGAGGCAATAGAAATAGATAAAAACAGCAATGATACTTTAGGGCTTAGTGTGAACTACAACAATCTGGGTAAAGTATTTGAAATTTGGGAGGATTACAGTCACGCACTCGAATATTACCAGAAGAGCCTTGAGTTGAGTGAATTGCTGGATGATTCTCTGCGGATTGCTGTTCGATTAAGTAGTGTTGGAATGGCTTACCGGGGTATGAAAGATTATGAAAAAGCTCTTGAATACCTGAACCGGTCGGTTTCCATTGACAGTGCATTGGGACTGGATAACCGCCTGGCCATACGATACAGCAACATAGGTTCGGTTTACCAGGATAAAGAAGAATATCAGAAAGCCGCTGATTATTACAACCAGGCTATTGTCATCTTCAGGGTGAATTCAAATTTGCGATCACTTGCCATTACCCTAAACCAGCAGGGAAATCTCTACCTGGCTACCGGAGATTATGAAAAAGCGTTTGACCCGTTAAACGAAAGTCTTCAGATAGCAAGGGAAACTGAAAACCTGCAACTGGTGATGAAAAACAACGGAGACCTGGCAAGAGCTTACGAGCAAACGGGAGACTATCGAAATGCCCTGATGGTAATACAGCAATACCATCAGTTGAAGGATTCTCTTTTTAATGAAGCGAGCAAAAAAGCCCTTGAAGAGTTGCGTATTGTCAATGAACTGGATAAATCGGAGGCAGAAATTGAACTGCTGAAGCAGGAACGGGAGTTGCAAAATTTTAAGCTCAGGCGTTCCCGGTTCGAGAAATCAGGAATACTTGCCTTTGGGCTGATTGCCCTGGTATTTCTGGTGATTATATCCAGGCTATACCGGCAAAAATCGAAAGTTACAAACGACTTGCAAAACCTTAATGCTGCCAAGGATAAATTTTTCACTATCATTTCACATGATATGAAAAATCCGGTTTCTGCATTTCGCAACATTTCGGTCGGATTGCTGAATGCGCTTCCCGAATTGAATAAGGAAGAGATTAAACCATACATCGTTGAACTTCAAAAGTCGGCCGGCCAACTGAATGAACTGTTACAAAATTTGCTGCATTGGGCCCAATCGCAGGCAAATATTCACCGGAGCCATTATCAGGAAATCAATCCGGAAGAAATGATACAAAAAGCGCTGGAATCACAACAATCATTCATTCAGCAGAAAAATATAAAGGTTCGGACTTCCGTTGGGGCAACTGAGAAATTGATTGCCGATAAAAACCTGGTTTTAACCGTTCTGCGAAATTTAATTTCAAATGCAGTCAGGTATTCCGACGAGGGCAGCGAAATTTCAGTTTCTTACAGTATGAACGGCACACAAGAGGCCATTTTCCGTGTTTCCGATACCGGTCCCGGCATGTCGGAAAACGAAATTCAAAAACTTTTCAGGATCGACATCGATCCCAAAACCATTGGCAGTAATGCTGTTATTGAAAAGGGGAAAGGTTCAGGCCTCGGGCTGATTCTTTGCCACGAACTTCTCAAAAAATCTGGAGGAAGAATCTGGGTTACCTCAGAACCACATACGAAAACTACCTTCAGTTTTTCACTTCCTGCAAAACCAAAAACAAAAAACCATTTTCCCAGGGAAAAATCCGTTTCCTGAAAAATTGAACACGCTTGATTTATCCCGCTGTTTTCAAACACTTATATTCTGTTGTGTGATTTCCCCTATAAAAATTAGGGTTAATTGCTGATTGCCTCAGGCCGGTTATTCATGTAGCTTGTTGAAAAATCGTGAATGAAATGGGTGTAACCAGTCATTTTCTGTTTAATGTGTTGTTTTTCAGTGTCTTGACAGGAGTGAGATTGAAGGTATTTGTCTTGGATAATCTGTCAATTGGCCGAAAAATAATTCGTAAGAAAATTTTTTTTGAAACTGATTGTTCAGGCACAATTGAAAATGAGCTTTTTGCGGCCGGTGCCTGTCACTCACTACAAAGCGGTTTAAAACCTACATGAAATTTATGATGGAGGCAAATGGTAAAAATTCAGGATCTCATCCCATTGACCAGGTGATAATCATGCTGCAGAAGATTGCTTCTTTGCCTGAGAACGATTCGACCCTGCTGCTTGAAACCTACCGGGCATGGGAAACCCTGATGGAATCATGTTACCATGAAGTGCTGGAATTGTGTGAAAACAAATGTCGGAGCCTGGTGGAAGAATCCCAGAGAAACTGGATCAGGTACAGGGATGTGGAATATGACTGTCTGGATAAGATTTGCTCTTTTCAGGTGAGCCTGGGTAACCTGCAAATGGCAGGGCAGGGCAAAAATGACCTCATCCGCACCCGGGCATTGCAATTATATGAATACCGTAATATTCTCAGAAATTACAGAGGAATTCAACACGACAAGTAACTGATAAACCATGAAAAAAACAATTTTACTCTTGCTGTTACCACTGACCTTTGCAACAAATGTATTGCAAGGGCAGGATTTTTCGCAGTTAAGAAGTTCCGATCCGTTAAAAATTACAGGAAGCATAGGAACGCAAAACACTTTTTTTGCCTCGTCAAACGGATTGGGATACCGAAGTCCGTTTTCCAACAACCTGTTTATGAACCTCAATTTTTCGGTGTATGGTTTCGATGTGCCCCTGGCCTTTTATTATGCCAACAACAACAGCGGGTTTACGCATCCGTTTGTGCAGTTTGGCATGAGTCCGAGGTATAAGGCATTGCAGTTACATCTGGGTTACCGCAGCATGAATTTTTCTTCCTATACGTACAGTGGATTAAACTTTTTGGGAGCAGGACTGGAATACAACTGGAAAATTATCCGCATTGGGGTATTCGCGGGAACACTCAATCAGGCCGTCAGCGATGATCCCCTGCTTTCTACCCCTCGCATGCCAATGTATAAAAGGAATGCTGTGGGAGCGAAGGTGGGAATAGGCAGTGCAAATAATTATCTGGATTTGATTGTTTTTAAAGCAAAAGACGACACAAATTCTGTGCTCCCATCCTGGAGGCAGCAATTGCCAGGCCTTGAAAACCTTGTTGTGGGAACAAGCGCCCGCGTGAGCATTGGCAGTTTTCTGGTGATAAGTTCCGATATAGCAGGCAGTGTGTTTAGCAACGATTTGAATGCCATGCAGCTTCATGCAGAGGAACTCGATCCGTATGTCAGTTATTTCACCCCCCGGTTCAGTACTTCCCTGCGTTATGCCGGCGATGTAAAAGCAAATCTGAGGCTGGGTGGTTTTAACCTGCTAACCACTTACCGGTATATTCAACCCGACTATTATTCGCTGGGAACCAGTTTTTTTAACCACAACCTGCAAAGCCTGGGAGTGAATTTTAACACACTGTTTTTTAATAACCGGCTTGTTGTAGGACTTTCGGCACACGGACAGGAAGACAATGTATCGAAACGGCAGCTTTACACCAATCGTGCTATGGTATATAACGCCAATGTAACGGCCCGGTTAACCCAGGATTTTAATCTTACCGCATCGTACAACGGTTTTAACCAAAATCAAACGGATGGACGTGCTGCCATAACCGACTCGGTGCGCATCGACAGGCTCATGCACAACTTCACCCTGGCGCCATCGCTCAATATTATCAGAGGAAATTTAGCCCACGGGTACTCCGGCAACCTGAACCTTAGCGTCAATAAAAACCAGAACCCGCTGGTACAGGATTTCGGCGATATCAACACCCTGGCTGCCGGCCTGGGTTACAACCTGATGATAAACGACAGAAACCTGAATGTAATGGCCAACTGGAACCTGCAAAATTCCTCATCCGAATTTCATAAATTCAATTCCAGTAATCTTGGATTGGGTGTTACCAAAAGATTGCTGCCCGACGGCAATCTGAACGTTTCCCTCAACAGTAACCTCTCGTTCAGCAATGTAAACGAAGAGATGAAAGGATTGTCGGTAATGACTTCGGCAGGCGCCGCATATACCTATAAGCAAAAACATTCGGCCAATTTAAGGCTGAACCTGACCAATATCAACAACCACAACCGCGAAGGACTTTACAGTGTGAGCGGTACAGATATGACCATCGGGATAGGTTACACCTACACTTTTGCACCATTGCAGGTTCGTTCCTCAGCTTTCGCACCCTTGCACAAATAGGAAATGATTTAATTATAAAAATACGAATGAAAATGAAAATCAATGATATGAAAGCCAGAATATTCACAAGCCTGTCTGCAGCGTTTTTACTGCTGCTGAATTTTGCATCAGCGCAACCATTACAGATTACTGCGGCTGCATTGCCACCTTTCCCGCCGCAGGCTGGTACCTATTTCGACAATCCCGCCCGTTTCTTTAATGTGGCCATTACCAATACTTCGCCCAATAATGTGACCTTTTGGGTGGGTATGCGTATCGAAATGACTTTCCCCGACCGGATAGTACTGGAAACCCCGCTGAATATGCCGCCTTACCGTCCGCTTACCATTGGCGGCTATCAAACCATTGTGCTCGACCAGATGATGTTCCGGCAGTTGCTGGGCCATTTGGAGCTTCAAAATTTGCTCACCCGCGGCATTCGTCTCAGCCGGTTCGAGTCGGGCGAAGGCAACCTGATGCCTGAAGGGAATTACACAGCCACTATTACAGCTTATGAGTACAATCCCAATGCCGGAACGCCCATCCTGGCCTCCGCACCCGGCAACACCCATTTTACCATTTGCTATTCGGCATCGTCTCCTGAATTTATAACTCCCGCGGCCTGTATGGATTTAAGCGGTGATGTGGTTGAGCCCATCAATCCGCTGCTTATTTCCTGGCGACCGCCCATGTTTAACTGTGCCGGTCCGCCTGCTCAATTTACTTACAATCTCAAGATGGTAGAAGTTATGCCCGGACAGAATATCCAGAGCGCCATCGATTTTAACCCGGTAGCCATTCAACTGGATAACATGATGGCTTCAACAGCCCAAATTGATACCAATATGTTTGCCAGTATTTTGCGGCCCGGACAACGCTATGCTATGCAGGTTACGGCTATGCCTACTGCCCAAACTTCAAATATAATTATGGCCAATCAGGGGAAAAGTCCCGTTTGCAGTTTTGTGTGGGGATCGGCCACGCCTTTGGAATTGCCTCCTGTAGCCGACGTTCCGGAAGAACCCCGTCCCGGGCCCGAAATCGTTCACGAAACCATTACCGAATGTGAACCCGGCCTTGCCGATAACATCAGCAAACAGTTTTTTTCCACCGATAACCTGGCCGGACAGGATATTACCGTTGGCCATTTTACCGTGCATGTACAGCAGGCCACCCGCGCCGAAGATCATTATCAGGGGAACGGGTATGTAACCTGGAGGCCATTCGGAAGTCCTGTAAACATTAAAGTCAGTTTTGCCGACATTAAAATCAACGACCAGTTGCAGGTGTATGACGGAGAAATTTACAGCGACACCATCGACCTTGTAGATTACGTTCCCGGGTACATCCAGAAATCGTATGGATGGGCCGATGCAAAACTCGATCAGTACAAACAGAAATATGGTCTTAATTTACCCACCTACCGGGCAAAAGCACAGGGGTATTACGACATGCTGAAGCAACCTTCCAGAAAGCTGAACCAGGTGATGGGACAGGCGCCTGTAACCCTGCCGCTGGCTGTAAATGCGGCATACGATGCCACCCCGGTTGACATTGGCATTATCGGCATGGTATTCACGCCATCCTCGGCCAAAATGAATACCATGGCTGTTTTTGAGGTGCCCGAAAGCGATGCAATCAACAGTCCGTGGCTTGTGTTTGTGGGTCAGGGCATGTGCTTCACACCGGATGCCCTCCTGTTCGAACAGCAGGGAACACTCTTCCTGGCGGGCGACTTTGAAGTGAATGTGGGCGGTGGTAATCAACTGATTTTCAAAAAGGCTTCAACCCTGGGCGATACCAGTAACGGTACCTTTGTGCAATGGAATGCCGACGGATTTGAGGTGGCCGGCATCGACTGCGACCTGAAATTTTCTACAGGCTACCTGAAAGCCGACGACGGGAATGGGAACATTGATCCTGCAAAGCAGGTGACTGCATCGTTCCGCACGCAGTTTTCCGACTGGAACGACTGGATTGCCACTGCCAGCATGGAACCTTTCCAGGTGGATGGCCTGCCCGAATTTACCTTTACGCCTTCAAACATTACCTACGATAACTCAAAAGAGAGAAACCCGGGTGCAGGGATGGTCTTCCCGGCCAAATATGCCGCATCGGAGAAAACATTGGCCTGGCAGGGGTTTTACATACAAAACCTGAGTGTACAGTTGCCAAAAGACTTTACGGAATTCGGTAGTTCCTCGGGCAGCCGCCTGTCGGTTGATGTATCGAATATGCTTATCGATGACCATGGAGTGAGCTGCAACATCAACAAAACCAACATCGTTTCTCTGACCACAGGAAACCTTGGCGGCTGGGCGTTCTCGATGGATACGCTGGCCCTGGATATACTGAAAAACGACTTTGAAAAAGCCCGGGTAGCCGGGATGATAACAGTTCCGGCCATTGACGAAGACCTGCATTATGCCGGATTCCTCACCACCGATGAACAGGACCGGCTCGATTATGCCTTTGCCATACATCCTGAAGATGACATAGAGATGGGCATGTGGCTGGCCAAACTGAAGATTGACCAAAACTCCGGCCTTGATATTAAAAAGGATGCGCATGGCGCTGCCGTGAGCCTGCTGATGAACGGACAAATTAATATTGTGAATGTTTCGCACGGCGACATCGATTTCAGTTTCGATTCCATACAGTTTGCAAATCTGGGCATTGCCAACCGCGACCCCGTATCCTCTGAAGAAACCTTCTACCTCGACGAAGGAATCTGGTCATTCGGCAGTCCGCAAAAGAAAATTGGACCTTTCGACTTCGCCCTCGATTCGGTCTATTTCCAGAAAAAACAGAATACCTATTATGGTTTAGGCTTAAAGGGCAAAATGACGATAGCCGAAGTGTTTACCGGAACGGTTTCAGTTGATGTGGACGGGGAGGTTACCCTGCACTCGGGTCTTACCGCACCCACCACCCATTTTGCCGGAGTAAGCGTTTCTGAAATAGGGATAAAAGGAAATTTCAATCCTGTTTCGGTAGAGGGAACTTTTACTTTTTTTAAAAATGACCCTGTGTATGGCCGGGGGGTAAGGGGGAATGTCAGCGCGACGTTCGATCCTCTCTTTGATGTAGAGGCTCTCGCCATGTTCGGGTCCTTCTCTGGCTACACCTACTGGATGGTTGATGCCGGCGTTGCTTTCAATCCACCTATTGAAGCCTTCCCGCTGGCTTTTGGAGGATTTGGCGGTGGCATACGCTACAACATGAAAGCGGAACAGTTTGCCAACGACCCTGCCGACCAGTTCGGTGGTCAAAAAACGATGCTATCGCATTCGGGTGTGCGGTATGTTCCCGAAAAAGACGCTTTTGGTTTAAGGGCCGGAGTGACGCTTACCCTGAGCAACGGACTGGGTGGCGGCAATATTTTTAACGGAACCGCATGGATTGATTGCGGCTGGAACGGTACCGGCTTTTCAGCACTCCGGATAACCGGAGAGACCTATGCATTAACCGATTATCCGGGTAACAAAAACAGTTTATTCGAAGGACCTTTTGGAATGGTTTACGACAAGGAGAATGAAGAGGTTAGTTTTTGGTTTGAACCCAGTATTGAAGTAAATTTCTTAGGAGCTGAAGCCAAAGTGCCTATCAATATGTGGGCCAATTACGGCACTGGCAAATGGTTCTTTACAATTGGCAGTCCGGGTGTTGTGGAAGACCGGATACAGGTAACCCTTATCGACTGGGAAGCCGGACCGATATCCACCCGTCTGGGTGCCAATGCCTATTTTGCGTTGGGCAATGCCCTTGATTTTGAACTTCCGCCTATCCCCGAAAAAGTGCAACGATTCCTCAACCGCGACAATCTGACCGCCCGGCGAACAAATCCGGGATCGCTTGGGCGCCGTGGAATGATGATGGGCGCCCATCTTGACGGAAGTTTCAATTTCGATTTGCTCATTTATTGTAAGCTGGAGATATTGGCCGGGTTCGATTTGATGATGGTACACGACCCCGATGCCACCTGCAACAATAAACCTGTGGGATATAATGGCTGGTATGGTGCAGGACAGGTTTATTCTTACTTTGGCGGCGAGGTGGGTATTCATGTCAGGCTTTGGTTCTTCAAGGGGAGAGTGCCTTTTGCCAGTTTTGCCGCCGGCACCCTGCTTATGGGAGGCATGCCCGATCCTTTCTGGGCTTATGGTACCCTGCGGGTGAAAGGCTCGGTGCTGGGAGGGCTTATCAAGGTAAACCGCTCATTTGAGGTTGAAATTGGAGATGTTTGTGTGCCCGGCGGTGGCAATCCACTGGCCGATATAAAAATTCTGGAGGAGATTCAGCCAGGAGTGACGGAGATGAGAATGGCAGCCGATGGCGAGCCTGAAAGCCCGTTTATCAGGCCTCGGGTAATTGCCAATGTCGATCTTTCCGATGGTTCCGACAACCCGAATTATCCCTTCAACCT
>JACDJB010002533.1_pt1 | contig 13007 bp, 4 predicted proteins | sample 7454121 | NCBI WGS metagenome assembly JACDJB01 (sample SAMN14253290, study PRJNA609438) | sludge metagenome | isolation source: sludge after 25d culture with pyrite | collected 2018-12-20 | reverse complement strand
TTCACGGCCACAACCTGGCCGCCTAGGGCGCGCAAGCGCCGGTTCAGAGATTTGAGGTCGAAGGGGAAGTGCTCGATGACTCGCCAGGCGCGGGCAAAGACCGTGGAGAGTAAGGAATCGCCGGAGAGATAGGCGATGTCCGGGTCGATTTGCCACAGGCCGAGTTGGAAAGCCAGATCGCCCACGGCTCCAGCCCGGATCACGGCCGGGTCAGGTTCGTAGAGCCAGGCGCCGGGTGGTTGCACATCCGCTTGAGTGCCGGCCGCTATGATTTCGGCATTCGCAGGCAGCACCGTGGCCCGGCGGCCCGGACCGCGGGCCAGGTCTCCAAACCAGAGCACCGCCTCCTTCAACTCGCCATCCAGGCTGATCCACTCGGCTTCGGCGGCGGGCGGGATGGCGTCATGCGGCAGACCGGGCATGAGCTTGATACCCAGATTGGGTGTCGTGTCGTGCAGGGAAAGGAGGGCGCTGAGAGGAGGACGTATGTCCTCGGGGTCGAAGACCCGACCCGCAGACGAACGGCGAGCGGGGTCGGCCCAGGCTGCAGCCAGGCGCCAGCCCGGACGGGTCACATCTGCCTGTACGAGGTGGATGTGGCTGGGCGGCGCCAGTAGGCGTGCGTTGGCCCGCGCCAAAGCCAACGCCAATGGATCGAGATCGACGGCGATGACGCGCGCGCCAGTGCGTGCTAGCGCCAGGCTGTCAGCACCCAGGCCGCACCCCAGATCGGCGACCCATCCCTGCCCCTTGAAACGCCGGGCGGTGTGCGCAGCGACGGCAGCGGGGCTGGCCTGCTCCAGCGCCGTGCGGCTGAAGAACATCGACGCTGCCTCCCGCGGAAACTTGACAGCCGCGTGCTGGCGCAAACGCGCAGTTTCGACCAGGGCGGCGGCACGGTCAGGCGGCCAATGACGGCGCAGCCGTTCGATGGCGGCCAGAAGCCCGGCATCAGTAGGTGGCTGGGCAGTCAGATCCGCCAACCAGGGGGCGGCTTCGTCGCCCTGGAGCCAGCGCACCAGGGCTGGGGTCAGGATCATGCCGGAGCGATGTTGGCGGCAGCGCTGGGGGGATCGACGGCAGCGGCGGAGCCTTGTCCGGCCAGCGGCAGCCGGATGCGGAAGGTGGAGCCTTCGCCCAGTCTCGAATCGACCTCGATCTCGCCCCAATGCGCCTCGATCACCCATTGGACAATGGAAAGCCCCAGCCCGGCGCCGCCGGCTGAGCGTGTACGGGCCTTGTCGGCGCGGTAGAAGCGGTCGAAGATGTGCGGCAGGTCGTCGGGCGCGATGCCCTGACCGGTGTCGCTGATGGTGATCTCGACCTGCGATCCCATGGTGCGCAGACTCAATTCGATCCGGCCTGAGGGCGGCGTATAGCGGATGGCGTTGTCGACCAGATTGACCAGGGCCTGGCGCAGGCGGTCGGCGTCGCCCAGGATTGCAGCCGGTTCTTCGTGGACGATCTGAAGGTCGCGGTCGCCGGCGCGGCGTTTGGCCTGGCGGAATACATCCCACAGCAGGATGTTCAGGTCGACGCGCTCGCGCACGATGGTCAGACCGGCGTCGGCCTGGGACAGCAACAGCAGATCGGTGATCAACCGCCGCATGTGCTGGGCTTCGGATTCGATTTCGGCCAGCATCTCGGATTGTTCTTCGGGTGGCAGCGCTGCCCCGCGCTTCAGCAGCGTGGTATTGCCCAGGATGGTAGTGAGGGGTGTGCGCAATTCATGGCTGATGTCGCCAGAAAAGCGCCGTTGGCGGTCGAACAGATCCTGAAGCCGCGCCAACATCTCGTTGAAGGTGTTGACCAGGGCGCCCACCTCATCATGGCGAGCGCGTGTGACCGGGACGCGGCGGTCCAGGCGGCCGGTGCGCGTAATTTCCAGGGCGGTGGTGGTGGCCTGCTGGATGGGGCGCAAGGCGACGCCGGCCAGCCAGTAACCGACGCCTGCAGCCAGGGCCAGGGCTGCGGCGCAGAGCCAGAAGAGGTTGGCAGCCAGCTGCCGGAGAATAGCCTGTTCGGCGGTCAGGGTGCGGCCGGTCTGAACGACGCCGATGATATCTCCGCCAAAATGGATGGGTCGGAAGTAGACGCGCAGGTCGTCGGGTCGCTGGAACGAAAGCGAGTAGAAGCCATTGCGCCCCTGGGTAGCCTGCTCGAACTGGGGGTCCGGAAGAGGAATGAGCTTGTTGGCCAGGTTGTTCGACCGGTAGGCTACGCGCCGGTCAAGGTTCCGCACCAGCACATACATTTCTGGTGCAAAGGAATCGTCGATTGCAGGCCCCAGAATATTGGCGATCGGCGCGCTGGCTGCACCCATTTCCAGCAAGCTGGCAATCTGGTCGCCTTTGCGCTGAATTTCGTTATTCACGTCTGCCAGGACGCTGGCGCGTACCAATGCCAGCGCAATGACGGCGATCAGGGCCAGCAGGAGCGCTAGGAGTGTGCTGTACCACAGCGTGAGTCGAAACCGCAGTGACATGGTGCATTTGTACCACAACTTTGTGATTCGGCTGTTATTGCGCGGCGCGTACAGGGATTAGTGGGCTGCCGGCGACATCCGCGGGCTGGTGAAGGTCAATGGCGGCGCCCACGGTGCGGGCGACATCGGCGGCAACGCGCAGACCGCCCAGGGCGACGGCGGCGGTTGACTGGCCCGGAAAGATACTGTCGCCCACCATCCACAGGCCTGGAGCCAGTTGCGGCGGCCAGGCGCGGAACAGGCTGGTCTGGGGGAAGCCGCCGACCCAGCCCTGGCGCCGGCGGGTGAAGCGTTCGAAGGTGACGGGGGTGCCCGGCAAGACCAGATTCGCTGCCTGGCGCAGGCCGGGCAGGGCGCGTTCAGCTGCATCAAGCAGGCGGTCAGTGTAGCTCTGCCGTTGGGCGGCGTAGGCTGCGGGGTCGTGCGCGTGCATGTGCCACCAGGGTTGCAGACCTGTGTGGGTGCTGATAGTCAGGGCGCGCTGTCCGGCCGGGGCGCGATCAACATCCCAGGCAGGGCTGAGAGAAAGAAAGGCGGTATTGCCTTCGGCCATTGGTTCGCGCACGATAACCTGGTGGTGCATCGGAAGATCGTTACGCGCAAGGCTGCCATCGAAGCCAACATAGACCATGAACGCGCCCCAGGCGTCGGTGGGAAGTGATGGCGAGCGGCGAAGGCGCGCCGGCGTCCAATCGCCCAGGAGAGGGCCAATATTCCACGGCGGTAGATTGGCGATGACAATGTCGGCAGGAAAATCTCCACGCCGCGTCCTGACGCCAGCCGGCCGGCCCTGCTCGAAAGCGATATGTTGGACTTCTTGTCGAAAATGGACCTTGCCACCGTGCCGGCGGATGGCATCGACCAGGACGGCGGCGATGGCGCCCATCCCTCCCTTCAAGTGGACGACGCCGCGACGAGGCAGGTCCAAGGCGGCAGCGCCGTAAAGGGCGTTGGCATGGGCGGCGGTCGTTTGGGCGGCGATCAGGAGCTGACCGTCCACAAACTGGCGCATGGCATCGGGGGCATGGCGCAGATAGGCGCTCATGGGCAAGAAAGCGCCGGCTAACACCGAGGGGTGCAGCCGGGCGGCGGGAGCGTCGCCCAACCAGCCCAGCCCCTGCCGCGCCAGGTCGATCAGCTGGGATGGTGTTTGCGGCGGCCAGGGCGGTAGGCGCAGGGCGAAATCCCACAGCGCGTCGGCTGTGCGCTCTTGCCATTGCCAGAACGCGGTCCCTTCCTGTCCGAAGACACGTTCGTGCTCGGCATGGCGGCGCTCGTCGGTCCAACGGATGACTTGCTGGCCGTCGGGCAGATGGACAATCAGGGCCGGATTAGCGTTTTGGGCGGGCCAGGCAGCGATCCCAGCCACGCGTGCAACCATGTCCATAGGCCCGCCAGCATAGAATCCGCCTGCCAAGGTGGCCCCGGCGTCAAAGCGATACCCCTGATGGTAGAACGTTCCCGCGCAGCCGCCGGCATAGACATGCGCCTCGAGGACGGTGACGTCCAGACCGGCGCGGGCAAGGGCGGCAGCAGCGCTCAAACCGCCGATACCGGCGCCGATGACAACAATGCGAGAGGGTGAGTGGCCAGGCATAGCAGCAGATTTGATGGAGGTTGAGCGTGCACACCGTGTGTTGGATGCAGGAAGCACTATAATGCAGTTGTACACATATTGTCAAATTAGTGTGCAATATATTGACAAAACATGAACCGTCTACTGCCTGTCTGCCGTTCAGCGGGCGATGACAGATGCTGTGGCCAGGCGACCGATTTTGCAGTGGGTGCATCAGGATGATCAGGAAACTGTAAGCTTTCCTAGCCTTGACAGGGCGTACTTGGGTCGTATAATGGCAATTGATGAGCGCTTTAACTTGGCGACGTCTGGCCTTGTGAGCCGCGCAGCGGACGCTCTTCACACTGTGGTTGTTCGATCCATTTTGGGGTTCAATTCTAGACCGCCGCCGAAGAAGGCTGTGGTTTTGTTCCTGTTCAGCACGCGCATAGCGCTTTTTGCCAATACCCGCCCTACCGTGTACGAGCAAGAACAACGATGTCTATTCATTCTGTATTGCTAAATATCAGGAGGTTTGACGATGTTTGCAGCAAATAGAAGGCTACCTGTGGCCCGCCCAGAGAGCGGCAGCGCGCGCGGGCCGCGTCTCCGCGTCGGTTTGCCGATGGGCATCTTGTTAGCGCTGCTGGTGATGGCTGCCATGCCATTGCTCGGCAGTGCAGCCCCCGTCTCCGCTCCTGACGCGGCGCCCGAAGGGCCATCGAGTGTCAGTATAGGCAGCGGCGAGTATGCCCCCGGCCCTGTCACGCCGGAACCTGACGCGGCCATTTCGCCCATTCTACCGGAATTGTGGCGACTGACGGCCAACAGCCCGGATGCGGCTGTGTGCGGCACAGCCACCTGGGTCGTTCCCACCAATGCGCCCAATCCCAGTATTGCCATCTCGGTGAATCTATGGAAAGGTGGGGTCAAGAAAATCATTGATACGCCTCTGGGCAAACTGGATTTTGGCGGCGGCAATATCGCTTACGCCTTTTGCACCGACATCCACCACAGCCGTGATAAGACCAATGCCCGCACCTATTGTCTGGATGGCGGCTTTTTCTCGGACTGGCGCGTGGCCTGGCTGGTGACGCACTATCCGCCAACGCTCAATGACGCTGTGCAGCAGGCAGCCCGGCAGGCGGCAGTCTGGCGCTTCACCGATGGCTGGCTTTTGGACCAGAGCGACGCCACGATCTACAACACGGCCTACGACAATAACGTCCGCAATGCCTACAATGCCATCCTGGCCTCAGTGCCGGCTGCACCCCCGCCTGAATACCAGCCGGGCAATGTGCAGATCACGATCACGCCCAACAGCGCCACCAACTTCCTGCCCTATCAGCAGAGCCACAGCTTCACCGTGCGCCTGACCAAGGGCGTCTATCCGCTGGCGGGTTACACGGTCAATCTGGCCACGACGCACGGCGCCCTGGATAGAACCAGCGCCGTCACCGACGGCAACGGCGAGGCCGTCTTCAACGTGACCAGCGCCACACCCGGTTCAGCCACGCTCACGGCTTCGGCGGTCGTGGATCTGCCGGCCGGCTCGCGTTTTGTGGAGAAATTCAGCCCGGACACCTGGCAACGGCTGGTGCTGGGGCAGATGACGCGGCTGACCGTGCAGGCGCGCGCCGCCAAGGATTGGGTGGTTTCGACCAACCTGATCATCGCCCACAAATTCGAAGACAGAAACCTGAACGGCGTGCAGGAGGAAGACGAACCGAACCTCCCGAACTGGTCGTTCACTCTGACCACACCGGCAGGCCAGTTCACCGCCCTCACCGATGCTAATGGCAACGCTTTCTTTGCCGACAAGGTCATCGATTTTGGCGACTACAGTCTGACCGAAACGCTCAAGACCGGTTGGGTCAATAGCTCACCCCTGAGCCAAACCCGTACACGCACGCCTGCCGATGCCTGGACGCAGTGGCGGGCGAATTTCGGCAACGGCCAATACTCGGTCATCGACATCCTGAAGTTCCTGGACGTGGACGGCGACGGCGTCTGGGACGAAGGCGATGAACCGCTGCTGCCGGGCTGGCAGTTCGCGCTCTACATCTGGCAGAACGGCGACTGGGCCCAGCACCGGGGCGGGACAACCGGCGCCAATGGGCGCCTGACCTTCACCGACCTGGCAGGCGGCCGTTATAAGGTGGTCGAACAGGTCGACAATCACCCCGGCTATATCAACACAACGCCGCTGGAGCGTGAATTGACGTTGGGTTACCCGCAGCGGCAGGAAGTGCGCTTTGGCAACCGCGGCAACCTGAGCATCAGCGGCCGCAAATTCAGCGACCTGAACGGCGATGGCCTCTGGGATGCAGGCGAGCCTGCCCTGGCGGGTTGGACGATCCACCTGACCGGAGGCCCCCATGCGGTCAATCGGAGCTCCCTCACCGACGGCAACGGCCGCTATACCTTCGCTAACCTGGAGCCCGGCGCCTACACCGTGAGCGAGCAGCAACAGACTGGATGGTCGCAGACCTATCCGGCTGGCGCCGGCACACACGCCGTGACGCTGGTGGATCGATCGCTCGGCGACTTCGATTTTGGCAACACCAAGTTGGCTTGTCTGGGCGACTTCGTCTGGTTGGACCAGAACCACAACGGTATCCAGGACATCGGTGAGCCGGGCGTTGCCAACGTGCGCGTCCAGTTGTTCATACTGCTGGGCGGGAACTGGGTCTCGCAGGGTGTGCAAACGACCGCAGACGATGGCCGCTATCTGTTCTGTGATCTGATGCCCGGCTCGTATTTTGTTCGCTTCCATCCACCAACCACCTACCTGTTCACGCTGGCCGACCAGGGCGGCGATGACGCTAAGGACAGCGACGCTAATCCCGCTACCGGCGACACCGCCACTATCGTCCTGCTGGCGGGCGACAATCAATTACAGTGGGATGCCGGCCTGTACCAGCCTCCCGCCATCGACCTGGAGAAATACGTCTCGGTCGATTACATGCGAACGTGGCATGACGCCGATGTTCCGTCAGGACCTGAAGCGATAGCCGGTCAATCTGTCTATTTCCGCTTCGTGGTGACGAACACAGGCACTGTCCCGCTGAGCAACGTCACGCTGACCGACAATGTCTATGACCTGAGTGCTTGCGCTCCTATCCCCAATCCACTGGCGCCAGGGGCTAGCTACACATGTATCTATGGTCCGGTCCCGGCGCTGGTGGGCCAGCATACCAACACCGGCACGACCACCGGCGTGTGGAACGATCTCACCGTCAGCGACGACGACGACGCAAACTACACTGCGCCACCGCCGACATCCACGCCAACGGCGACGAATACGCCCACCGATACGCCTACCAACACGCCCACGCCGACCTGGACGCCTACAGACACACCGACGCCAACGGCGACACACACGCCCACCGATACGCCCACCAACACGCCAACGCCGACCTGGACGCCTACAGACACACCGACGCCAACGGCGACGCACACACCCACCGATACAGCTACCAACACACCTACGCCGACCTGGACGCCTACGGACACACCGACGCCAACGGCGACGCACACGCCCACCGATACGCCTACCAACACGCCAACGCCGACCTGGACGCCTACAGACACACCGACGCCAACGGCGACGAACACGCCCACCAGTACGCCCACCAGTACACCGACGCCCGTCCCTGCCGTCCCCGCCATCGATGTGGAAAAACTGATTTCGGTAGACAATCAGGACACATGGCAAGACGCCGATACACCGCCGGGGCCGCAGGCTGTGGCCGGGAACCCAATCTACTTCCGCTTCATCGTCACCAACGTGGGCAACGTGACATTGAGCAATCTGACACTGACCGACAACCAGTATACGCTCAGCGGCTGTACGCCGCCGGCCTTCCTGGCGCCGGGTCAGAGTTTCTCTTGCTATCATGGGCCGGTGGTGGCGCAGGTGGGCCAGCATGTGAACACGGCCACCGCCACGGGCGCCTATAACAACGATGTCGTGAGCGACCGCGACGATGCCAACTACTTCGCTCCGACACGACCTGCTATCGACCTGGAGAAATACGTGTCGGTAGATAAGCAAGGCAATTGGCAGGATGCCGATACGCCGCCGGGGCCGTCCGTCGCCGCCGGGGGCGCTGTCTACTTCCTGTTTGTGATCACCAACGTTGGCAATGTGCCGCTCTCGAACGTGACCCTGAGCGATAGTGTTTACGATCTCAGCACGTGCAGCCCAATCCCGAACCCCCTGCCCCCGGGCGCCAGCTACAGTTGTGTCATTGGCCCGCTGCTGGCCGAGGTGGGCCAGCACACCAACACCGGCGCCACCACCGGCGTCTACGAGAACGATACCGTTGGCGACAGCGACGACGCAAACTATTACGCGCCGCCGCGACCGGCCATCGACCTTGAGAAACTGGTGTCGGTGGACAATCAAACCACCTGGCAGGATGCTGACGCGCCGCCCGGCCCGCTGACTACGGCCGGCCATACGGTCTACTTCCGCTTTGTGATCACCAACGTGGGCAATGTGCCGCTCTCGAATGTGACCCTGACCGACAGCGTCTACGACCTGAGTGTGTGCAGCCCGATCCCTAACCCTCTGCCGCCTGCTACCGTCTACACCTGCACCTACGGCCCCATCATCGCCCAGCTCGGACAGCACACCAACACCGCCCGCACGACCGGCGTCTATGATGGCATCCAGGTCGGCGATAGCGATGACGCCAATTACAACGCGCCCACGCGGCCGGACATCGATGTGGAGAAGTACGTCTCGGTCGATAACCAGGCCAGCTGGCAGGATGCCGATATCTCGCCGGGGCCACAAAGCCGGGTGGGAGACACGGTCTTCTTCCGTTTCGTGGTCACCAACACAGGCGGGGTGCCGTTGTACAACGTCAACCTGAGCGACACCGTCTACCCTCTGAATAGCTGCGACCCCATTCCCAATCCCCTGGCGCCCGGCGCCAGCTACACCTGCATCATCGAGACCATCGCCCCCGATGAGGATGATTGCGTGCACAGCAACACGGCCGTTGTCACGGGCGAGTACGAAGGCATCCCGGTGCGCGACGCCGACGACGCTCACTACTATACGCCTGCACGCCCGGCCATCGATGTCGAGAAACTGGTGTCGGTCGATGGCGCCGCCACCTGGCACGACGCCGACGCCGCGCCAGGGCCACAGGCCGTGAACGGAGGCGAGGTGTACTTCCGCTTCATCATCGTCAATGTGGGCAATGTGGCGCTGCACGATGTCAGCCTGACCGACAGCCGCTACCCGCTGAACTCGTGCGGCCCCATCCCGAATCCGCTGGCGATGGGCGCCAGCTACATCTGCACAATCGGACCGCTGCCCGTGCAGTCGGGCCAGCACATGAACCGGGCCATTGCCAGCGGCTTCTACGGCGATACACCGGTACAGGATGCGGATGACGCCAACTACAAGGCGATCGCCGCCAATGCCTCTATCGGCGATTTCGTCTGGCGGGACTCCGATCTGGATGGCATCCAGGATGGGGGCGAACCAGGGATCGACGGCGTGCTGGTGGAACTGCTGGATGCAGGCAATAACATCATCGCCACCGATGTCACCAGCGGCGGCGGGTTCTACCTGTTCGAGGGCCTGCCTGCAGGCAGTTACTGGGTGCGTGTGGCTGCGACCAATTTCGACGCTGGCCGGCCCCTCTATGGCTTCGTCTTTACCAGCGCCGCCTACGGTCCAAATCCCTACCCGGTCAACCTGGGCGCCGGTCAGACATTCCTCTTTGCCGACTTCGGCTATGCACGGGCCGGCGTCTCGATTGTCAAGCGCGCCAGCGCGCCCTATGTGCTGCCGGGCGGGCCGGTGACTTACATCTACGAAGTGACCAACACCGGCGATACATGGTTGGGCAGCCTGGCGGTGACAGACAATGTGCTGGGCCCGATCTGCTCGTCCCCGGCCATCGGGCCGTTGGCGCCAGGGCAGAAGGCGTGGTGCCAGCATACCACCCCCCTGTACCAACGCACCTGCAACATCGGCCACGTGTTGGCACTGGCTACGACTCCTGCGGGTGGCTCTCTCCAGGCCATGGTGCAGGCTGATTCGGCGAAGGTCTGTGTGGATGTGGTGCAGACCCTGCCGCGGGATTATGGCGACGCTCCTGACCCGGGCGCCGGCGTGTCCCCGGGCAACTACCAGACCACCGCTGCCGACGATGGCCCCAGCCATGTCATCATCCCCAACCTCTACCTGGGACGGCGAGGGCCGGACAACGACAACGGGACTCTGCAAAACGCCGGCGCCAGCGCCGATGACGCTGCCGGCGTGGATGATGAAGATGGCCTGGTGAACTTGCCCGTGATCACCACGGCATCGGGCGCTGTGAACGTGATGATGTCGGCGTTGAACAACACCGGCCAGACTGCCAGCTTGGCCTGCTGGATCGACTTCAACCGCGACGGCGACTTCCAGGATGCGGGTGAGCGCGCGGCCGCGGTTGTCAACAGTTCCGCCAGCCACCAGTCCGTTCTCATCACCTTTAGCGGGTACGCCGTGCCCACGCCTGGCGCCAGCTACCTGCGCTGCCGTCTTGCCAGCGCCGCCAACGAGGTGGCAGACCCGACCGGCCCGGCAAACAGCGGCGAGGTGGAGGATTACTGGCTCGCCATCCTCAATGTCGGCGCCTGCCGCCCCGTGAACGGCGCCGGCGCACTGGCCGCGAATGAGGAACCCTGCCCGTCAGTTGTCATCGACGGTCTGACCTGGCTGGACGGCAATGCCGATGGCATCTTCGACGAGGAGCCGGCGCTAAGCGACGTTGTGCTCAGCTTGACGAACAGCCAGGGCGAGCGCGTCAGTCTTGTCACCACAGGCCCAGATATGTTCCTGCCGGGCGCCTATGCGGTGCAAGACCTGCCGCCGGACGTCTACCAGGTTACCGTCGAAAGCTGGCCTGCCGGCTACGAACCGGTTGGGCCGTATACGCGCCAGGTGAATCTGCTCGCGAATGGCGAACGGGCCGCCGTAAGCTTCCCCTTCGCGCCGCCACAGACCAGGGTGTATCTGCCAACCTTGCTGCGTGGGAATTGAACAGGAGGGCGTGACCCTCGACTCCGACGCCTGATCCGTCAGGCTGACCAACCTGCCGACAGCCCCCGGCCCTGAACAACCGGGGGCTGTGCTTGTCATGGCGGATTTGCAGGGGAAAAGACCGGAGACGTCCCCCGGTTTCTTTCGGAACATTCCTCCTGTCTCACCCCTGCGCCATGCCTGTGATAGACTAAACGCGCCGGACTCTGCGCCGGCTCATTTTCATTCTCAAAGAGGTTTTTTCATGGAATACCGTCATCTTGGCTCCTCCGGTTTGCAGGTTTCGGCGCTTTCTTTTGGCGCTTGGGTCACTTTCGGCCAGCAGATCGGCGAGGATGCCGCTCTCGAGATTATGCAGGCGGCTTGTGACGCCGGTGTGAATTTCTTCGATAACGCCGAAGGCTACGCCGGTGGGCAGGCTGAGGTCGTGATGGGCAAGGTCATCAAGCGGGCAGGCTGGAAGCGCTCTGATCTGGTCCTGTCTACCAAGATTTTTTGGGGCGGCGATGGACCGAACGATACCGGTCTCTCGCGCAAGCACATCATCGAGGGGACCAACGCTGCTCTGGCTCGCCTGCAGCTTGACTATGTGGATCTCCTCTTCTGCCATCGACCCGACCCGCTAACGCCCGTCGAGGAAACTGTGCGGGCGATGAATTTTCTGATCAACCAGGGCAAGGCGCTGTATTGGGGCACCAGTGAATGGAGCGCTGACCGGATCATCGAAGCCTATCAGATCGCCCGCCGTGAGCATCTTATTCCGCCGGCGATGGAGCAGCCCCAGTACAATATGTTCGCGCGCGAGCGGGTGGAGCAGGAATACGCCCGGTTGTACGACGAGATCGGCTTGGGTACGACCATTTGGAGCCCGTTGGCCAGCGGCAAGCTGACAGGAAAGTACAACCGGGGCATCCCTGAAGGCACGCGCGCAACGCTGCCCGGCTACGAATGGCTGCGCAAAAACTTCGAGAGCGAGGAGACCCAGTTGCAGTTGGCGAAGGTGCGCGCACTGGCTCCCATCGCCGTCGAGTTGGGCTGCACCCTGGCGCAGATGGCCATCGCCTGGTGTCTGAAAAACCCCAATGTCAGCACCGTGATCACGGGGGCGAGCAGGCCGGAGCAAGTGGTAGAGAATATGGCGGCGCTGGAGACGGCAGCCAGACTGACGCCAGCGGTGATGAATCGCATCGAGGCTGTCCTGACCAATACGCCGGGGCCAGGACCGGACATTCGTTAGGTACGGTGTTCTCCCCGTCCAATAGGGTAGGCTGTGACTTGATGGCGGATGGCGCCCCAAACACCATCCGCCATCACGATCTTTGCAGTCTGCCCGTTCGCCAAAGCGGCCGTGTGCTTACGGCCCGACGTAGGTCGTCCGTCGCGACTCGAAATCATCGAAGAAGAGTATGCCGCGCGTGCCGGCGTCGATGCCGGCCAGCGGCCCCAGCCGCGCTTCTTCGACCCTGAGTGTGTCGCTGTCGATGCCGGACTTCGTCTGTTTCAGAACGCCATCGATCCACAGGCTGATGGAGCCGCCATTGGCCCCGGTTGTAGCCGCTGCCAACCAATCGATCTCGATGGCGTGCGGCGCATCGGAGATCGTGTACCACGCCCCGCTTGTGTACGTGCCAGCGTCGGTGCGGATCTGCATGCGTATCTGATAGCTGGTGTTGTAGCGACGGAAGTGAACGCGGAACGCCTCGACGCTGCCCGACCGGCCAGCGAAGATCGTATGCAGGTCGCCGGAAACCATGGTGATGCTGTTGGGGTCGAACCAGAAGCGGGCGCGGTAGCGAGCCTCTGCCGTGGGTCGGGTGTCGCGGACATAGAGGCTGGTGTTATCGTTGATGTTGGCTTGCAGGCCGCGGCTGCCCTGCAAGGCGGCGCCGGCGGTGACGCTGAGGTCGCCGCCGCCG
>JACDJB010002532.1_pt1 | contig 13013 bp, 9 predicted proteins | sample 7454121 | NCBI WGS metagenome assembly JACDJB01 (sample SAMN14253290, study PRJNA609438) | sludge metagenome | isolation source: sludge after 25d culture with pyrite | collected 2018-12-20 | reverse complement strand
GAACCAGACCAGCAGCGGTTTTCTTCGGTTTTCCTCCACGATTCGAGAGGCGGGCGAATCCATTCAACAGGCGGGCGTATTCCTGACCGGCCTCTCGGCTGGCTTGATTGCCGTCGGCGCATCGGCGGTCAAGAGCGCGTTTGCGATTGATAAAAACGTCAATACCTTGAAAGCCTTGCTCGGCTCAACCGGCGCAGCGGAATCCCGCTTTGCCGCATTGCAGAAACTTTCGCAGGCAACGCCGGGATTGACCACCGGCTTGGCGGCGCAGTTGGACGTGCAATTGCGCGTGGCGAATGCAACCGAGAAGGCCATCAATAAGGTGCTGCCTGCTATCGGCCGCTTGAACGCCATTTCACCGCTCGGCGATCCCCAGCGGTTTGTGCAAAACCTTGTTCAGTTGGTGACGCAGAACTTTGAACGCATTGACCTCAAAGAATTGATCGGCCAGTCACCGCTGGCGGGCGAGATCATCAAGCAAATCTTCAGCGTAGACAGCGCGATTGACGGCGAAGCGATTCGCGCGCAGGCGCAGAAGCTTGGATTGACGACGGTGGACAGTTTCTTTACCGCGTTCGCCAATGCCGCCGCGAGCAATCCGAAGCTGGCCAACGTTTCGGAAAGTCTGGAAACGCAATTCGCCAAGATTGTTGACCGCGTAACGGTTGCGATTCGCCCGCTTGGGCAGGCGATCATCAACACACTTGCGCCGATTGTTGAGCGTGGGGCTTCGATCATCGAAGGCTTGGGCAATGCGTTCAATGCGCTACCCGCTGCCGTCCGGTCGGCCATTGTTGTGTTCGGCGCGTTGGCGACGACCATTGGCCCGGCTGTCGTCGGCATTGGCGCATTCATTCAAACCGTTGGCGCGTTGGGCAATCTGGCGACGGTTGCAAAATCCTTGCAAGCCGTTTCGCTGGCCATTTCCGGCACTGCCGCCGCATCGCAAGCCGCTGGCGCTGCCGCTGCTACGGCCGGAGCGACGACTGCCGCCGCGTTTGCGCCGGTGCTGCCAATCGCGTTGGCCGTTGTCGCGGTCGTGGGCTTAGTTGCCGTCGCGTGGGCAAATTACGAAACGGCGACGGAAAAGGCCGCGAAGATTACGGTTGACCAGATTCGCTCTACTGTTGAATCGCGCGATGAATTGGCGCAGTTGTCCAATACGCTGAACCAATCCGCCAACGAGCATGGCAAGCTGGCGGATGTGATTGCCAAGATGCCGCCCGCCTCGCAAGCCTTCGCCAATGCGCTGAAAGACGAAGGCGAAAAGCTGGCCTTTGTGACGGATGAGCTTGTGCGGCAACAGAACGCGCGCAACACGACGCTCGCAACGCAGCAATCCACCATTGCCGCCGGATTGACTGAGCAGCAAAAAGAGATTGACCTGTTGCGAACGAAGAAGGCCGCGCTAGAAGAGGAAGCCGCCGCCGCATTCAAGGCGGGCGAAGCCGGGCAAAAGCTTCTTGTTACGGAAAGCGCAAACGGGCGGCGAATTGAAACAACGCTACAGGCTCAAGCGCGGCTTGGCGCGGCGTTGGAAGAAACGATTCAGGCCGAGCAAAAGGCCATCCAGACGCGCAACGAAACCGCCGCAAAGCTTCGCCTCGTTGAAAAGGCTCTCGGCCAAACGAACGATCAATTGATTGAATACCGGCAGAAGGCCGGAGAAAGCGCGCAGGAAACCGACCGGCTACGGCGCGGACTGACGGAATACGAAGACCAGCAACGGCGGGCGGCGGGCGCAACGGACGGCACGGCCTCCGCGATGGATAATCTGGGCGCCGCGGCGCGTCAGGCCGGGCAGGACGTGGCCAATGCCTTCTTGCAGTTTGATTTGCAAGGCATTCAAAAAGGCCTTCAGACCAAAACGCAGGAACTAGCCCAGCGCATTGTCAAAGAAGGCATCAGTGCGAAGAAAGCGATTGCCGACGCGCAAAATCAGATTGTTGGGACGTTACCGGCGGGCGATGATAATTTTCCGTCGGTTCTCAGCTTCGGCGAAGCCAATAAGCGCGCACAGGCCTTGCGTAAGGCACAGGAAGACATCAACAGAATCCTGAACCCGTCGCCTCGTTCCGGCGGCGGCGGTTCGCGCCGCGCAACGCGAACGCCGTCAAATGCGCCGTCGCAAAGCCTGTTGAACGAACGGCAGCAATTGGAAGAATCCATTTTGCAAATCCGCCGTGCGTTTGCCGAACGCGACCTGGAATTTGTGCGCCAGAATGCGAAGGAAGAAGAAAAGCTGTTGCAAGGCCAGTTTGACCGGCAGGAGATCGGCCTTCAGCAATTCTATCAACGCAAGGCGCAGTTGATAGCAGCCGATGAAAAGCGCGAAACCGCCGCGATCAGTCGGCAGATAATCGAAGAATCGAAGAAGTTCGACCTCATCAAAGACCGCGAGCTTGAGGGCATCGCCGCGGCAAAACAGCGCGAGGCCGATGCGCTGGCGCAAACCAAGAACCGTGCCGAGCGGCAGAAAATCCAGCTTGCGTCATTGGCCGAACAGGAAAAAGTCACGCTTGACGCGCGCACGGCAGAGAACAACCTGACGCGCGACATCATCAAGCTTGAAACCGATTTGGCCAGCGTGCGGCGCAAGAGCGCAGCCGAAGCCAGAGAAAACGCCGCGCAGCAAGTTGCCGCGTTGAACGCAATCCGGCAAGTGGTAACGACCCTTCCGCGTGCGTTGAATGAGTCCGTGCGGTCGGGCTTCGATCAGGTGATTCAGGAATTCTTGCGGCAGGCGGAAGAAGCGCGCAGCCTTATCAACCAGCAATTGCAGAACGAAACGCAGGCGATTCAAAACGCCGTTGATGCCGGGCTGGTCAACGAGGCCGATGCACGGCGTGCGATTCTAGCGATTGAGCGCGAAAAGCGCGATGTGTTGTTGCAACAGCTTGCGGTATCCGAACGGCAGGCGCGGCAGATTGCCGACCCGAACGAGCGCGCAAAGAAGCTTGCCGACATTCAAAGCCTGAAATTACAAGTGCAGGCGTTGGGCGTGGATCGCATCTTTGCCGACATTCGACGCGGGTTGACGCAGGATTTAAGCGGCACGGTGTTCAATTTACTTACCGACCTGAAATTTGACATCGAAAGCCTGAAGGGCGTCGCGCTCGGCTTTGTGGATGCGTTCAAGCGCGCGATTGCCAAAGTGCTGACCGAACAGATTGAAAAGCAGTTCATCAATCCGCTGGTTAATGCGTTCTTTGGCAAGGTGCTCGGCGTTCAGACGATTGACCCAACGACAATCGCCAACACGACCGCAACCAACCTCAACACGGCGGCCTTGAACGCCAACACGCAAGCGCAACTGGCCAAATCCGGCCAGTCCGTGATTGACCAGGTTTCCAGCGCAGGCAGCTTCCAGATTCAAGTGCCATCAGCTACGACCGGCGGCGAAACAGCGGCGGGCGCAATTGAGGCGACGCTGAATAAGACGGAAAGCATTTTCCAGAAATTCGCCAACAGTTTGAAGGGCATTGTTTCCGGCATCGGCGGCGGGTTGCGTTCGATCCTTGCCGGATTGACCAGCTTCTTCGGCAACATCTTCGGCACATTGTTTGGTGGGATTGGCGGCGGCGGATCAAAGTTCAGTTCATTGCCGAAAGAAATCTTTGCCGAAGGCGGTTATACCGGCGACGGCGCAAAGTATCAGCCCGCCGGAATTGTTCACGCGGGCGAGTATGTGATGCCCGCCAATCGCGTTTCCGAATGGGGCGCGGGCTTCTTTGAGGCGATCCGGCAAGGCCGCTTCAGCCCGGCGCAGCTTGGCAATTACCTTTCCGGCTTGTCGGGCATTGCCGTTCGCGCGCGCACCGGCGGCTTTGCCGACGGCGGGCTGGCCGGGCGGGTTGCGCCGGTTGCCGCAGCCGCGCCAGCGGCGGGCGGACAAAGCTTGCGGATTGTGAACGTCAATGATCCCGAACAGGCGGCGGAGTTCTTGAACAGCGCATCGGGCGAGCAGGTGATTTTGAACCGCATCAGCAAATCGCCCGCGAAATGGCGCGCGGCGTTGAAAATATGATGACAAAAGCCGATGCCGTGATGAATGCGCTGGAAGCCTTGCGCGTTCATCGAATGATTCATCTAGGTCATCCGCCTTCGATTCGCGTTCGTTGCGGCGCGTCCGGCGTTGTCGAATGCGTCTCCGGCTGGTCAAAGAGCGCGATCAATAACAACACGCAGCCGGTTTTCCTTGTCGTTCCGCAATCCGAAGACGTTGCCGCGATGCTGGCCGATGCTGAAGCGGTTGAATGGGGAGAAGCGGAGTTCGCGGTAACAAGCCGGAAAACGCCGGAAGAAGCGGGCAGCTATTGGATGCTGACGGTCAGGGAGGCATAGGGCGTGGCCTATTCTGGAAACGTTTTTTCGTGGCCTCACAACTGGTCGGAAGACGCGATTGAGCGGCTGACGTGGCTGACCAATGTTCTGGTTCACCGCGACGGCAGCGAGCAACGGCGGCAGCCGCGTTTGTATCCGCGCCGGATGTTGGAATACAGCGTCTTGCCAACGTCGCAGTTATTGCAGACGCGGCTTGATAATTTCCTTTGGTCAAATTCCGACGCCGCGATGCTCGTTCCGATCTGGACGGATGCACAAAGGTTGACGACGGCGGCGACTTCCGGCGGTAACACCGTAACCGTTCCGACGACGACCTACGATTACGACGCGAACGGCTACGTGATTCTCTGGTCGTCGCCGTCAAGCTATGAAGCCGTTGCGATTGCAAGCCTCACCTCAACAACCCTGACGCTGGAAGAAAACCTTGTTTCGACATGGCCGGTCGGGACGATAGTTGCGCCCGCGCGATTAGGGCGATTGACACAGCAAATGCCGGGCAGACAAATCGCGCACAACGTCCGGCCTTACAGCCTTGTCTTTGAGATAGATGAGGCGAGTTATTCGACAAACCGTATTACCGCGCTTTCGCCGACACAGTATTTGAGCCGCGACACGTTTGAATTTCCCACCGTTCCGACGCATACCGAAGCCTCAGACGATCTTGATTTCAGCTACGAGCACACGTACCCGATCATTGACGCGCAAACGGGCGCGGTTGCCTTAGATACCGGCGCGCGGCCAACGCCTTACACGCTCGTCCCCTACGCGCAGCGGTTCGCCAATCGAACGCAAATCAGCGAATGGCTGGGCTTTCTTGACCGGCGGCAAGGCCGTCGCGTCCCGTTCTGGATGCCGAGTTGGGAAAAGGATTTTCAGCCTGTAACGATCAACAACGGCGTCAATGGCTCGATAATTTACACGGCCAACGGTTACGCCGGTTGGATAAACGTTGCCAGCGGGCGGAAGGACATCGCCATAATCTATTTGCAGCAAGGGCAGGTTTACGCCGCCGGGCATCATCAGCGTGTGCGGATTACCGCCGCAACGGACAACGGTAACGGAACGGAAACGATCAACTGCCCGCTGAATTTCGTCTACGATGAAGACAAGGCGAAAATCCGCGTCAGCTTCTTACGCTACTGCCGTCTTGAATCCGATGCGGTAGAGATTGCCTGGAAAACAAACTGCATCGCTTTTACTCGCGTAGCAATGCGCGAAATGTACTCGGTTCCTTAAACATTGGCATACAATACAGTCGAGGTTTCCGATTACAGCGGAAACTTAATTGAATACTACCGCTTCCTTGTCGGCGCGACGGAGCACCTTTACACATCCGCGCCCGTCAGCCAGACGCTTACCACCGGCACGGCTGAACAGAATGGCACGTATACGGCAACGCCGATTCAGCTTGGCGGATTGGAGCACGTTTCGGATCACGGCGATTTCACGATCCAAGTCATAGTGCCGCGCGACAACACCGTTGCCGACTTGTTCAAAGCCTACGTGCCAGATGAAGGTGTGCAGTTGTTCGTTTACCGCAAGCACGTTTCCGATACGGAAATCACGACCTGGTTCGCCGGGGATGTGCTCGATTGTACGTGGAAAGAATCGGAAGCTGTGATGACGTGCCAGCCGAACGTCGGCAAGATGAAGCGGCTTGGCCTGTGGATGCGATGGCAGCCGACGTGCAATTTGCAAGTCTATTCTACGCGATGCGGTGTGGATGCGGCGGATTTTACGGACAACGTGACCGTTTCAGCCATCAACGGATTGACGATCACTGTTACGGGAATGCCCGCCGTCGCCGATGGTTGGTACAATGGCGGCTACGTGACGGACAGCAATGGCGTCAAGCGGCACATCGAATTACACGAAGGCAGCGACTTGACCTTGTTGCTCGACTTGGACGGGCTTGCTGTTACGGACACGGTGGACATTACGGCGGGCTGCGACGGCCAACACACGACTTGCCGAAACAAGTTTTTCCCGTCCGGTGGTTCGCTGGTTGCGGGAACGGGTAACATTCGCAACTTCTTGGGTTTCTTCGCCACACCGCATCGAAACATTTTCACGCAGGGACTTGGAGCAAGCACACCAACGGGCGGGGGCAGTGGCGGCGGCTTTTTCGGGGGAGGCAGTTAGATGGCGTTTTGGGTGTTGCTGCTTATTCAAGTCGGCTTCCAAATCGTTACCGGCCTGCTCACGAATAAGAACGCGAAGCCGGAAAAAAACCTGGACTTGCCGCATGTGGATGCGAGCACGCCGATTCCGGTTCCGTTTGGCCGCGTGCTGATTAAAGACCCGATGGTTTTGGATTACATGGACTTCCAAAGCGAAGCCATCAAAATCCGCAATCCCGGCACGCTGTTCATCACCAAAACAACCATCGGCCACAAGTATTATCTGGGAATGATCTTCGGCATTTGCTGGGGCTATACGGCGCACGAAGACAAAACGCGGCTGCTGGAAATCCTGATTGACAATCGCAGCGCGTGGACGCCCGCGATTACTGCGCCCGACGGTGCAGGCGACGGCATTCTGAACGGCGCAGACGATCCTATCATCATCAGCAAGCCGACGCTCTTTGGTTCCGAGAAGCAGGAAGGCGGCATCCGCGTGCAAGGCTATTGGTACTGTGGCGTTGACCTGACCACGCCGTCAACGAGCAATCAGGTTGCCAATGCCTATTGGGAAGCGCAACGCAGCCTTGTGATGCCCAACTACAAGGACATCGCCTATTTCGTCTGGCACGGGCCAAGCTTTGGCAATCTCAGCAATACTTACGGCGGCGGCAAATCGGGGATGATCGGCAATGCGCCGCGCGTATGGCCAATTGCCTTCAAGGTGTCACGCTACCCGCGTCTGCTGACCGAAGGCGTGTTGTCGAATCAGATGTCGGATATTCCCTTCGCCGACAGCCCGCCGATTGACAGCTACAATCACGCCAACCCAATTGAAGTGATTTATGAATGCCTGACTTCAACGCAATGGGGCGCGGGCATCGCAACGACGCAGATTTACGGCGGGCTTGGCGGCGGCACGGAATTGCAATTCGCCGACGCGGCGGTTGAAGTTTACCTTGAAGGGCTGGCGTTTGATTATCTTTGGACAACCGCATCACCAGTCGAGGAAATGATTGCCGAGTGCTTGCGTTACGTGGACGCAGCGATTTGGACAGACCCGGCAGACGGCCTTATCAAGATCAAACTGGCGCGCGATGATTACACCGTCGGCAGTTTGGCCAGCCTCAGCAATGACGACCTGATTGAAATTGAATCGTTCACGCGCGGCAGTTGGCGCGACACAAAAAACGAAGTCCGCATTTCGTTTCCCGACCAGGCGCGCACGGATTACGAAATGAACACGGCGACGTGGCGCAGCCCGGCGAATTTCCAGATTCAGGGCGCAAACGAGCCATCAGAGATTACATTTCGCGGTTGCCCGTCGCTGATTCTGGCGAACCGATTGGCCGCGCGAGAAGGCCGTGTTGCGAGTACGCCGCTTGCGCGATTGAAGGCCAAGATTGACCGCAAGGCGTGGTTGCTCCATCCAGTGTCGGTGTTCAAGTTTTCGTGGCCAGAACAGGGCATTACGGATATGGTGATGCGAATCACCACGATGACGCTTGGCACGTTGCAAGACGGCACAATCACGATTTCCGCCGTTGAGGATGTGTTCAAGGCCGGTTCTGCGACTTACGCGCCGTCAAGCTCAACCATCTGGACTGACCCGCTTGGCGGCGAAGCTGATGATGCACCGCACGCGGCAGTCGGCGAAATTGCCTACTGGTTTCAACGTGACAACGTGCCGCGCGTGTTCGGAATGGCCGAGCAACCGGACGCGACCCATATTGCTTATGACGGCGTGTTGGATGGCGAAACGGATGTGCTGGACGCGGCTTTCACACCGACGGGTACGCTCGTTGCTGATTTAGACCAGTTGATGAATAGCGATTACGACACGACGAGCTTTGTGGTTGAGAACGTGGATTTCGGCGCGGCATTGATCGAAGCCGGAACCGCAACAACGATTGCGACGGAAGGCGCAGGATTGTTCTTGATTGGCGACCCGGCGGGCGACCACGAATGGTTGGCGGCGGAAAGCGTAACCGACAACCTTGACGGCACGGTGACGCTCGATAATGTGTGGCGTGGCATTTTGGATACGCCGCCGCGTAGCTGGACGGCGGGCGACCGCGTGTGGTTCTTTGCGGCAGGCTCGGCAATGTTTACGACGCCGCTAAGCGATGGCCAGACGGTAGACTTTGAAGCCCTGACGCGCACGATGCGCGATCAACTGACGGTCAGCGAGGCGACGGATTACAGCCACACGATAGACAGTCGCGCGCTTCGCCCATTGCCGCCGTATTACATCCGGCTTGGCGGCAGTTACACGACCTTGCAACAAGACACCGGCGACCTGGTGTTTACGTGGCGCGAACACGACCGGACGACCGCGCTCGAAATCTTCAAACAGTCGGCCACAACTGACGCATCAGAAAGCGGCGCGACGTGGGAGATAGACATTTACGGCGAAGATGACGTTGCGCTGCTCCGAACCGAAACCGGCATTTCTGCCCTGACATATACCTACCTCAACGCGGATGAACTATCAGACACCGGCGCAGCAACGCTCTCTGTTCGCTTGCGCTTTGAGTTTTGGGCAAAGCGCGACGGAATGCGTTCGCTCTATCCCTGGATTCGGTATGTCTACCGCGTTGATCCATCGTCGTTTGATAACGCTGTCACGCACAACGGCGGCCTGGTTATTCACAACGGCGATTTAGTGATCGTGACGTAAACCTATGGCTTCAATCGAACATAACGTTATTGATGTGGGTGAGATTCATCGCCCTTACAATTGGAGTTACGCGGACGCAACGGCTCGCCTTGCCGCGACCGGCTTTGTTGCGGGCGATGTTGGCAAGCTTGCCCGGCAGACCGATGACAACTCACTGTGGATGTTGACGGATGACAGCCCGATTACCTGGCAATCCATTGCTACAGCTTACGCGGTCATTCAGGTTGCCTGCTCCGACGAAACAACGCCGATTGCCGCCGGAACGAACAAGGTGCGCTTTCGGATGCCGCACGCGATGACACTGACCGCCGTGCGCGCATCACTTTCCGGCGCGGCTTCGTCAGGGACGTTTACTGTAGACATCAACGAAGGCGGCAGTTCGATCCTCTCAACCAAGCTGACACTTGACGCCAACGAAAAGACGACCACGACCGCCGCAACGCCCGCCGTTATTTCGGATAGTGCGCTGGCTGACGATGCTGAAATTTCGATTGATGTGGACGATGACGGCGCGGGCGATGCCGTTGGCTTGAAAGTAACATTACTCGGCACAAGAACTTGATTATCAATCCTTACGCATTCGGCGCATCTGCGCCCGGCGGCGCGGGACTCGCGCTGTGGCTGGCCGCGTGGAAAGAAACCGGCTTTTCCGACAATGACGCAATGGCGACCGTGACGGATTTTTCCGGCAATGGACGGCACTTCACGCAATCCACGTCAGGCAGTCGCCCGTTGTACAAAACAAACACGCTGAACAGCCAGCCAAGCATTCGCTTCGACGGGACGGATGACTACGTGGAGGCGACGGCGTTTATGTCGGGAACGGAAGCCGAATTATTTGCCGTCATGCTGATTCCTTCCGGCATCGGAGCCAGCAATTGGGGATGGCAGAAGTTCAGCGGCGCAACGCTGGCCGACCATCTGACATTTTTCGGCGCGGGCTATTCAAGCTTCGGCGGAACGAACCGAACGAATTACACGATCAGTTCTTCCGTTTATGAGGCCGGTTGGATTGTTCACATTCTAGCGAAGGGCGGCGCAAGCGGCTGGAAGTGGTACGAGAACGGCAATGTTGAAAAAGCGACGATGACTCAAACGATGGACTGGGGAACGAGCCGACACATGGTAGGAGCTAGCAGCACGAATGCCAACGGCTCAGGCCAAAGCAATTACTTCAACGGCCATCTTCTCGAAATGCAAATCTACATCGGCGAACGAACCAACAGCGAACGCAACGCCGTGCTTGCCGCCTTCAATACGCGCTACGGAATCAGTTATACCAGCTTCTAACCGATGCGAACATTGCAAAACCGCCGCGCCGTCATCGGCTGGATGCTGATTCTGACCAGCATTCTGATTCCGGTTGGAATTGGCTTTTTGAACCCCGACGCCAACAGGCTTTCCTTGCTGCGCGCCTATGACTGGCTTTATGGGATTGCTTTTCTGGCATTCTTTCTCGGATTGTCTTTGGCGGTAGCGGATTGACTCCCTCCTATCTCGCACACCTCACAAACTATCAACCCTTAACCCGAAAGGATACGTTTATGCACTTACCAAGCTACGTGACCGATTTCGTGAGCGATGAGAATGGCCAAGACATCGTGGAATACAGCTTGCTGCTCGTGCTTATCGGCGCTGCCGCGCTTTTCGTCTTGAGCACGATGGGCAAAAGCATCTCCGACATTTTCAGCAAGATTAACAGTCGGCTGACTTCGGCCAACGATGCCATAAGCTAACCAAAACCGACGCGCCCGAAGCTACAAAACTTCGGGCGTTTCTCTATCCCGCTACACGCGAAAGGAGTCCTCAATGCGAAAGTTGATCTTTGTTCTGATTGCCTTGACCGGCAACGCCTTTGCCCAACAGTCCGCCACGCTTGAGGCGGAAATGGCCGCGCCGGTTTACTCCACGCTGGCGCAATCCGGCGGCGTCAATTGGATTGCCTACGGTTATTTGTACCCGCCGGGAACGTTCGCCGAGCGGCAACCGTGCGCGCCAATTGATGGCGTTGCGCCGATAGGCACTTACGCAATTCGCGGGCAATGGGGCAACGTCGCTGAACACGCGGCAACGTATCGCGTCACGTTCGGCAAGGCCAGTGAGGGCAAGCAATTTGTTTTCGCCGGACTGGTCGGCTTTGTAATCGGCGAAACCGGCTTGCCGGATGCGTATGTGTTCGATGGCGTTCGGTTGAGCGGCGGGCGGTTTGTCGAAGATTTTCAAATCGAGTTTACGCCGCGCTCGCCGGATTGCTTTGGCGGCGTCGTTCGCGTCGGCGTTGCCGTCAATGCGCGCGAGAAGCCGGAATAGCATCGCCTGATTTTCTTTTCTTCCGTAAAAACTCTCAACAATTCCACTTCAACAAGGAGCTTTCCATGAAGCATCTTTTCAAGACGCTGGGCATCGCCCTGCTTTTTGTCGCCTTGCTCGCCGACATCCGCGCGCAGACAACGCCGCAGGTGATTACGATGCAGGATGCGGCAACCGCAACCGGCAACGGAACGGCAATCGTTATCGCCGTCTCTGCCGCCGCGCCGGGCGCAAATCTTGGCGCGGTCGGCATCCAGATCACCGGCACGTTTTCCGCCACCGTCACCTTTGAGGCGACGACCGACGGAACGAACTGGACGGCGGTGATGGCGACGAATCTGGCCGATGACGCGCGCGCTACGACGGCAACCGCCGCCGGGCATTACACAATCCTTTACGGCTCGGCAATTCGCATTCGTGCGCGGATTTCCAGCTATAGCAGCGGGGCAGTCACCGTCAAAGGGCGATTGATTCCCGGCCTTACCGCCCGGCTTACGTCGGGCGGCGGCGGTGGCGGTGGCGGCGCGCCGACAGACGCCACCTACATCACGCAGACGCCCAACGGCTCGCTGTCGGCGGAGCAGGCCTTGTCATCGCTGGCGTCGGGCATTATGCGCGTGGCGACTACGACGGGCGTAGTCACTAGCCTGACGGACAGCGCCGGAATTGCGGCCAACATTTCGGATGAGACGGGAACTGGCGCACTGGTCTTTGCCACGTCGCCGACTCTCACCACTCCCACCATTGCCAGCTTCGCAAACGCCGGGCACGATCACAGCAATGCGGCGGGCGGCGGGCAAATTTCGCTTACCAATGCCGTCACCGGCGATTTGCCGTTTGCAAACTTCGTCCAAGCCGGGTCAGCCGGATTTGTCGGCGCAACCGGCGCGGGCGATTACAGCCATCGAACACCAGCGCAAGTTACGGCGGCTCTCGATGCGTTTGTCGGCGATTCGGGCAGCGGCGGAACGAAGGGACTTGTGCCCGCTCCGACGACGGGCGATGCGGCGAAGTACCTGAAGGGCGACGGAACTTGGGCGAGCGTGAGTGCTGCGCCGGGCGGTTCTGACACGCAGCTTCAGCGAAACAACGCGGGCGCGTTCGGCGGAATCAGCGGCTTCACCAGTGACGGAACTAACGTCACCGCCGGAAGTGGCAACTTGCGGGCGACGTTGCCGCAGTTCACCACTGGCATTCGAGATGCCAACGGCAATTTGATGTTCGGCTTTTCGCCGACTGGATCAGCAACCGAATCCATCACCGTTGCCAACAACACCGCGACGAATGCTGTCAGCCTGACCGCGACTTCGCCGACGCAAGGCGCGAGCGCGATTGCCGGGACCGGCTTCAGTCTCACGGCTTCGCCAGCGATTGCGGGAAATACGAATGCCGGAGCGGCGGCGGGCGGCTCGGTGACGATCACGGCGGGGAATGCAGCAAGGTTGACGAGCGGGAATGCGAACGGTGGGGATATAAATCTTCAGACTGGTACGGGAATTGGAACAGGTACACAGGGCAGTGTTATTGTTGGCAGTTCGGCGTCTACTTTGCTGCAAATT
>JACDJB010002526.1_pt1 | contig 13038 bp, 8 predicted proteins | sample 7454121 | NCBI WGS metagenome assembly JACDJB01 (sample SAMN14253290, study PRJNA609438) | sludge metagenome | isolation source: sludge after 25d culture with pyrite | collected 2018-12-20 | reverse complement strand
GGGCCTGGCGCCCGGGATCGGGCTCGAAGACGTCCCGGATGCGGGTCATGGCGGCCACGGCCTGGTGGATGTCCCGGTGCAGGCCCAGGCCCACGGCCAGGTCGATGGCCGCCCCGAGGCCGGCGGTATCGTAGGTGTGGGGGCGGGCCGCCGGCAGGCCGAAGATGTCGGCGGTGGCCTGCATGGCCTGCCGGCTTTGGCTGCCGCCGCCGGAGACCCGCAGCTCGGTGATGGGCACCCCGGTGCGTCGTTGGATGCGCTCCTTGCCCTCGCGCAGGCCGTAGGCCAGCCCTTCGAGAATAGCCCGGTACAGGTGGGCCCGGGTGTGCACGTCGCCGAAGCCGATCACCGCCCCCTTGGCCTCGGGACCGGGGGACTTGAGGCCCGGGGACCAGTAGGGCTGGAGGACCAGGCCCATGGCGCCGGCGGGAACATCGGCGATCATGCGATCGAACAGCTCCTCGGCGGAGACGTTTTCCATCTCCGCCGCCCGGGCCTCCAGGTGGCCGAACTGCTGCTTGAACCAACTGACCATCCAGTAGCCCCGGTAGATCATCGCTTCGAGGCTGTAGCGGCCCGGCGCCGCCGACGGGTAGGGCGGCAGGAGCCGCACCGGCTCCACGTAGCGGGCGCTGGTGACGTTGATGGTGGCCGTGGTGCCATAGCTCAGGCAGCCCACATGGGGTTCCAGGCTGCCGGCGCCGATCACTTCGCAGGCCTTGTCGGCGGCGGCCGCCACCACCGGCAGGCCCGCCGGCATCCCCGTTTCGGCGGCGGCCGCCCCCGTCACCTGGCCCATCACCGCGGTGGGCGGCACCAACTCGGGGAGCAGGTCCGGCGCAACGCCGGTGGCCTGCCACTTCCAGTCCCGGGCCGGCGCCCAGGCCAGACGCTTGTAGTCGAAGGGCAGGTAGGCGACGATGCTGCCGGCGGAGTCCACGAAACGGCCGGTGAGGCGCCAGTTCAGATAGCCGGAGAGCAACAGAAAGTGGCGGGTGCGGGCCCATATCTCCGGCTGGTGCACCCGGAGCCAGTTGGCTTCGGTTTCGGCCTGGAAGTAGGCGATGGTGTCGCTGAAGCCCAGGAGCCGGAAGGCCAGCCCCCAAAGCCCCCCCACCGGTGGCAGTCCGCTGGTGCGGCGCTGATCGAGCCAGACGATGGCCGGCCGCAGGGGGCGGCCGGATTCATCCAGGTTGATCACCGTGCTGCGCTGGGTGGTCACCGCCACCCCGGCAATCCGTTCCCGCAGGGAGGCGTCGTCCCGCCAGAGGCCCCTGCAGGCGCTGCACAGGGCCTGCCAGAAGACTTCCGGATCCTGCTCGGCCCACCCCGGCCGGGGGCTGACATACGGTTGGAAAACCACCTGACGGCGGCCGATGAGCCGGCCGCCCGGGTCGAACACGATGGCCTTGAGGCTCTGGGTGCCGTTGTCGATGGCCAGCAGAAGGTCCTTTTCGGTCATGGTTTCCCGTCGCTTTCAATCCAACCCCAGCGTTCCGCCGGGATTCATGATCCCCTGGGGGTCGAAGTGACGTTTGAGGGCGCGCAGCACCGCCATCTGCGCCGGCCCCAGATGGGATTCCATCCAGGGGGCCATGAGCCGCCCCACGCCGTGGTGGTGGCTCAGGCTGCCGCCGGCGGCGGCGATGCGGGCGATGATGCCCCGGTGAAAGGCGGTAAAATCCGCCAAGTCCGCGGGGCGGGTGATGAAGATGAAGTACAGGTTCGTCCCCTGGGGGTAGAAGTGGGAGGCATGGGTCATGCAGATGGTGCCGGGGCGCTGCTTGATGAAGGCGCGCACCCGGCGATGGACCGCGGCGAGCCGGTCCCAGGGGACGGCGGTTTCCAGGGTGTCGATGGCGATGCCGAAATCGGCGAGGTCTTCGCGCAGGTACGGATCGGTGAACCGGCCATGGGACCAGCGCGTCACCGGGTAGCCGGTGAGGGAGAATCCGCCCCGGCGCCGGGCGATGCGACGGGCCTGGCGCCGGATGTTGGCGGCGAAATCCGCCTGACCGTCGGCCTGGCCAAGCATCAGGCAACGCCGGCCGGCGATGAAGCCGCGCCGGGCGAGGAGTCGGTCGAGCCAGGGGTGATCGATGCCGTAAAGCTTCATGGCCACGTCGGTTTCCTCGCCGTCGGAGATGCGCAGCACCGAGGGAAGGCCGAACTCGCCCTGGGTGATGGCCCGGGCCGCCGCCACCGCCCGGGGCCAGGAGGGGAACAGAAAGCTGAAGCGCCGCCGATTTTCGGGTCGATGGCGAAAAATCTTCAGGGTGGCGGCCACCATGACGCCGAAACAGCCCTCGCTGCCCTTGAGGATATCGTTGACCTTGGGGCCGGTGGCCGTGGCCGGGTAGGGCAGGGTACGGATTTCCCCCGCCGGGGTGACGTAGTGCTGGCTCACCACCAGATCGGCGGCGTCCCCGTAGTACGAGGACTGCTGGCCGGCGCCCAGGGCCGCGATCCAGCCGCCCACGGTGGAATACTCGAAGCTTTGGGGGAAGTGGCCGCCGGTGTAGGGGGCCGCGGCGCCGAAGCGCATCGGGGCTTCGTTGAGCGCCCGTTCGTAGGCCGGTCCGAGGATGCCCGGCTCCACCGTCACCGTTTGGTTGGTTTCGTTGAACGCCAGAACCCGGTGCATGTGGGTGGCCATGGCCAGGGTCACGCCGCCGCCGACGGCCTGAAGCCCCAAGGTCACCGAGCTGCCGCCGCCATGGACCCGCAGCGGAATCCGCTGCTGATCGCAGAAGGCCACCACGGCCCGTACGTCGTCGGCCTGTCGGGGATGGACCACCAGGTCCGGCACTGGGCCGGGATCCTGTCGGCGCAGGCGGAGGGCCTCTTCCAGGGTTTGACCGGTACCGTAGCGGACCCGGCTGAAGTCGTCAGCGGCGATGTTGGCATCCCCGACGATGCGGGCCAGGGCCTCGATCTGTTCGGCCGTGAGCGCCCCGGGCGATGGGCAGTGCACCGGGGTATCGCCGGTGTCCCGGGGCCGGGTGAAATCCCCATCCGTCATCCCCAAACGGGCCTTGAGCAGCCTGTAGAGGCGCGGGTTGGGGTGCTTGAAGGCGTCGGGGGCGCCCCATTTGAAGATCGCCCGGTAGGTGCCCGGCTGGGGCGGGGTGGTTCGCCAGGGGGGGGTGAAGGGGGAAGTGGGGGGCATGGGTTGGCCTTTATGAGTGACTAAAGTTACGAGTGACTAAAGTTACGAGGGACCTATGAGTGACTAAAGTTACGAGTGACTAAAGTGACTAAAGTTGCAAGTGACTAAAGTTTGAGTGGCTGGGGTTGCAGTGGCGAGGGAGGGGGGATCAAGGGAAATGGATCGCCTCTTTCTCGGCCGCTGCGCATCGACTTGGAACGCGCGCCGCGGGGGCCTCTATCCCGGGCGGCAGTACCGGCGCCAGTAGGCCAGGTAGGCCGCCTCCTCCGTCTGCCAACGCGCATCGTCCCAGCCGAGGAGCGGTTGGCACAGACGGCGGATGTCGGGCAGGGCGTCTCTTCCCCCCTCGGGCAGCAGCAGCCCCAGGCGGACCCGGCGCAGCATGAGGTCGGTGAGATGGCGCACCTGTTCGCGACGGGCCCCGTGGGCCAGCTCGGCCCAGAGGGTGGCGGTGGATGCCACCGGTGACAGGTCCGCCGGGGCCGCATTTTCAACCATGTCGAGGGCCGCCGCACCGTAGCGGCCCGCCAGACGCCGCCGGGCCGGCGCATCGAGGCCCGGGGCCTGTTCAGCGTCGATGTGACCCGGTGCCAGGGCCGTCCACACCGAGCGGCGCCGGGAGGCCGGGGGCAGCCACGGGGCGGCGGCGGCCAAGGCGTCCCGGGCCAGGCGCTGGAAGGTGGTCAGTTTGCCGCCGGTTACCGTGACGAGACCGTTGTCGGCCCAGACCACGTGTTGCCGCGATTCGTCCGAAGGCGGACGGTCGCCGCGGCCCACCACCGGCCGGACCCCGGTCTGGATGCTGAGGATATCGTCAACGCCGATGGCGCTGCCCGGTGCCAGATGGTTGATCGCCGCCAGCAGGTAGGCGATTTCGGCGCGGTTCGCGCGGGGTTCGCTATCGAGATCCTGGCGGTGATCCAGGTCGGTGGTTCCCACCAGCACCGCCTTTTCCCAGGGCAGGGCGAACACGCCGCGGTGGTCTTCGGGATGGGCGAAACTCACCGCCGCCGGCAGGGGGAGGATTCGGGCCGGAATGACGAGATGGCTGCCGCGCAGGGGCCGCAAATGCCATTTGGCCCGGGGCAGGGGGCCGAACTGCCCGGCCAGCACGCCGGTGGCGTTGATCACCGCGCCGGCGCGAAACTCCCGTTCGATGCCCACCTCCCGATCCCGGACCTTTAGGGTCGCGACGCGTCCGGTGTGGTGGCGCGCCACGGTTTCCACCCGGCTGTAGTTGAGGGCCAGGCCGCCGAAGGTCCCGGCGGCCTGGATGAGTCGCAGGACCAGCCGGGCGTCGTCGGTCTGGGCGTCTTCGAAGCGGTAGGCCCCCAGAAGGGCGTCGGTTCCGAGGCCGGGGAAGGTGTCGATGAAGGCGGCACGACTCAGGTAGCGATGGGTTCGCCGGCCGGCGATGAGGTCGTAGATGTTCAACCCGATGCGCAGGGCGGTTCGCCCCGGCGGACGGCCCCGGTACAAGGGGACGAAAAAGGGCAGGGGATCCACCAGCCCCGGAACTCTGGCCAGCAGTGTTTCACGGGCCCGCACCGCGGTGCGGGTCAGGGCCAGGCGGCCCTGGCGCAGGTAACGCAGGCCGCCGTGGACGAGTTTGGAACTGCGGCTGGAAGTGCCCCAGGCAAAGTCGCGGCCTTCGAGCAAAAGGGTGCGCACGCCGCGGCGGGCCGCTTCCAGCAGTACCGCCGCGCCGGTGATCCCACCGCCGATGACGATGAGGTCCCAGTGTTCGGGCAGGTCGGAAAGCTTCATCTTGTTCCTGGCGCCCCGAAAGAAAGAGGAAACAAAGCGGATAATTTTTCATACTCGTCCGTCGCCCCGGGCGTCAAGGGCTGTCGAGGCGGATTGGGGCGTGGATTTTGGATTCGATTTCGTCTATGCTCACCGCCCGTGAACACCACCAAACGACAGATCCCAAGAAAGGCCGTCATGACGCTACGACACTTTGAATCGATACTGGTTACAGGGGGTTGCGGATTCATCGGCGCCAATTTCATCCGCTATCTGTTTGAATGCGCCGGCTACGAGGGACGGGTGGTCAACGTGGACAAGCTCACCTACGCGGGCAATCCGGAGAATCTGGCCGGCCTCAGCGAGGGTTTCGGCGACCGCTATCGCTTCGTCCAGGCGGACATCTGCGACGCGGCCGCGATGGCGGAGGTTTTTGCCCGCTGGAAAGTGGACGCCGTGTGCCATTTTGCCGCCGAGTCCCATGTGGACCGGAGCATCGTGGGACCGGACGCCTTCGTGCGCACCAACGTCAACGGGACCTTCGCCCTGCTGGAGGCGGCCCGCCGGCACCGGGCGCATCTGGTGCTGTTTCATCACGTGAGCACCGATGAGGTCTTCGGCTCCCTGGGCCCTGCCGGCTACTTCACCGAGGCCACTCCCTACGATCCGTCCAGCCCCTACTCGGCCTCCAAGGCGGCTTCGGACCATCTGGTGCGCGCTTACGGACGCACCTACGGGCTGCCGGTGACGGTGTCCAACTGCTCCAACAACTACGGGCCGTACCAGTTCCCTGAAAAGCTCATTCCGCTGATGATCCTCAACGCCGTGGAGGGGAAGCCGCTGCCGGTCTACGGCGATGGCGGCAACGTGCGCGACTGGCTTTTCGTCACGGATCACTGCCAGGCGATCTGGGCCGTGATGCAGACCGGGCGTATCGGGGAAACCTACAACATCGGCGGCCGCAGTGAACGCAACAACTTGCAGGTGGTGGAAACCCTCTGCGACCTCATCGACCGGCGCTGCGGGTCCCTCGATGCCCCGCGGCAACGCCTCATCACCTTTGTTACCGACCGGCCCGGCCATGACCGCCGCTACGCCATCGACTGCACCAAGATCGAAAGGGAACTCGGCTGGCATCCGGCGGTGACCTTCGAGGAGGGACTGGCCCAGACCATCGACTGGTATCTGGCCAACACAGCGTGGACACGCCGGGTGCGCAGTGGGGCCTATCGTCAGTGGATCGATCAACAGTACGGACAGGCGTCCGGTGCCCGGGGAATGACCCCATGACCCGACGCCCAGCCAAGGATTATCTCGTCTTCGCCCTGGACGTGCCCAGCGTGGCGGCGGCCGCGCCGCTGGTGGAGCGGCTGGCCGGGGCGGTGGGCATGTTCAAGATCGGCCTGGAACTCTTTGTGCGCGAAGGGCCGGCGGTGGTTGCCCTGGTGCGACGCCACGGGGGAGGGCGGATCTTCCTGGATCTCAAGCTCCACGATATCCCGGCCACCGTGCGGCGGGCCATGACGGCCGTCGCGGCCCTGGAGGTGGATTTCGTCACCGTGCACTGCGGTGAGTCCCCGGCGATGCTTCAGGCGGCGGTGGAAGGCGCCGGAGGACGGGTGAAGGTTCTCGGCGTCACCGTCCTGACCAGCGTGGCATCGACCGACCTCAGCGCCGCCGGTTTGCGCCCCGAGCTGGCGGAAGACCCCGGCCGGTTGGTTCTGAGGCGTGCCGCCATGGCGGCGGAAGCCGGCTGTGACGGGATCGTTTGCGCCGGGCATGAGCTGGTGATGCTCAAGGGGCATTTCGGTCACCGGCTGCTCGCCGTGGTGCCGGGCATTCGGCCGGCGGGGGAGGTGGCCGGTGATGACCAGCGACGGGTGATGTCCCCGGCGGAGGCGGTGGCCGCGGGGGCCGATTACCTCGTGGTGGGCCGGCCGATCCGTGATGCGGCCGACCCGCTTCAGGCCGCCCACCGGATCGTGGAAGAGATCGCCGGAGTGTCGGATCGAGACGAGATGGGCATTTGAGAAAACGCGGCCCGAGGGCCGGATGAGCAGGCCGTTTGGCACAAGAACGGCCTGGGGAGTGCCATGGAGCCGTTTCAGGCGATTATCCTGGGAATCGTCCAGGGATTGACCGAGTTTCTGCCGGTGAGCAGTTCCGGTCACCTGGTGTTGTTTCAGAACTGGTTCGGCCTGCGGGAGCCGGAACTGGCCTTCGATATCAGCGTTCACGTGGGCACGCTGGCGGCGGTGATGATTTTTTTCCGCCGGGACATCGGCGCCATTATTTGGGCCCTGCTCGATTTTTTCAAGCGGCTGGTCGCCGGCCGGGCCGCCGGTGCTGAATTCGCCGAAAACGGCGACCTGAGACTGGCCTGGCTCATCATCGCCGCCTCGGTGCCCACGGCCTTCATCGGCATCGGTTTTCACGAGATCGCCGACCGGCTTTTCGGATCGGTGGCCCTGGTGGGCGGCGCCTTGCTGGTTACCTGCCTGCTCCTGCTGGCCACGCGTCGGTCCACGGTGCGCCAGCACACCATGGCCGAGTTTACCATGACGGCGGCCCTGGCCATCGGGGTGATCCAGGGGTTGGCCATCATCCCCGGCATTTCCCGCTCCGGTGCCACCATCGCCCTGGGGCTGTTGCTGGGGCTGAACCGTGACACGGCGGCGCGTTTTTCCTTCCTGCTGTCCATTCCGGCCATCTGCGGGGCGGCGCTCATCGGCGCCGGCGAATTGGCCTCCGGTGGCGGTCCGCCCCTGGTCACCGTGGCCCTGGGCACCGCCGTTTCAGCCCTGGTGGGCTACGGGGCCCTGTGGATGCTCGTGTACATCGTGCGGCGGGGGCGGCTCCACCTGTTTGCCCCCTATTGCGCCCTGGTGGGGATTCTGGCGCTGGCCTGGGCCTGATCATCCCCTCTCACCGTTCACTGGAGGTTCAATGAATCCGTTGATTTTTCGCGAGTACGACATCCGCGGCATCGCCGACGAGGATTTCACCGCGGCCGACGTTGAAGTGCTGGGGCGGGCCATCGGCACGTTCCTGGCGCGTCGGGGGGCCCGCCGGTTCACGGTGGGACGCGACTGTCGTCTCTCCTCGGATCGCTACGCCGAGCGTCTCGTCGCCGGCCTGGTCGCCACGGGGGCCGACGTCATCGACATCGGCGTCTGCCCGACGCCGCTGCTCTACTTCTCCATCGCCCACCTCGAGCAGGACGGGGGGGTGATGATCACCGCCAGCCACAACCCGGGGGAATACAACGGCTTCAAGGTCTGCCACGGCCTGGATTCGGTCCACGGGGAAGAGCTGCAGCAGGTGCGCGTCATTGCCGAAGAAGCCGATTTCGTCCATGGCGAGGGAAGCCACCGGCGCATGGACCTGGTGCCCGCCTACACGGCATTTTTGACGGGCCATCTCAAGCTGGCCCGGCCGATGCGTATCGCCGTGGACGCGGGCAACGGCACCGCCGGCCCCTTGGCGGTACCGATCCTCACCGCTCTGGGCTGCGAGGTGGTGCCGCTGTACTGCGAGATGGACGGCCGTTTCCCCAACCACCCGGCCGATCCCACCGTGGCGGCCAACCTCGCCGACCTGATCCGCACCGTGGTGGATCGTGGTCTGGATTTGGGCATCGGTTTCGACGGCGACGGGGACCGCATCGGGGTGGTGGACGATGGGGGGCGCATCATCTACGGCGACCGACTGATGATCCTCTTTGCCCGGGAGATTCTCTCGCGCAAGCCCGGGGCGACCTTCATCAGCGAGGTGAAGTGCTCCAAGACGATGTATGACGACATCGAGGCCCACGGCGGCCGGGCCGTCATGTGGAAGACCGGTCACGCCCTGATCAAGAAGAAGATGAAGGTGGAAAAGGCCGAATTTGCCGGGGAGATGAGCGGGCACATGTTTTTCGCCGACCGCTACCTCGGCTTCGACGACGCCATCTACGCCGCCGGCCGCCTCCTGGAGATCCTGTCGGCCACCCAGCAGCCCATCGCCGAGCTGCTGGCCGATGTGCCCGAAACCGTGACCACCCCCGAGATCCGGGTCGATTGCCCCGATCACATCAAGTTCGCCGTGGTGGCGCGGGTCACCGAAACCCTGCGCCGGTCGTATCCGGTCATCGACATCGACGGGGTGCGGGTGCTTTTCGACGACGGCTGGGGGCTGGTGCGGGCTTCCAATACCCAGCCGGCCCTGGTTTTGCGGTTTGAAGCGTTGACCGAGGACCGACTGGCGGAGATCCGGGATCTGGTGGAAGGGATACTGCGGCAGATTCAGGCCGAGTTCGCGTGACGGCGGCTGTTCAGGTTTTCGACTGCTTTTGTTGGATCTTGGCCCAGGTATCCCGCAGGGTGACGCTGCGGTTGAACACCGGGTGACGCGGGCGGCTGTCCTTGGCATCGACGCAAAAATAGCCCAGGCGTTCGAACTGGAAAAATTCGCCGGGGGCCGCAGTGGCCAGCCCCGGTTCCAGGCGGCAGCCGTCGAGGACCGTCAGCGCCTCGGGGTTGACGCGGTCGAGGAACGACTCGCCTTCCGGGACGTCGTCGGGATTGTCCGTCGTGAACAGGTGGTCGTAGAGGCGCACTTCGGCATCGATGGCCGCGTGGGCCGCCACCCAGTGCAGGGTTCCCTTGACCTTGCGGCTGTCCGGGGCATCGCCGCCCCGGGTGGCCGGGTCGTAGGTGCAGCGCAGCTCAAGGATTTCTCCGGTCTCAGGATCGGTGATCACCTCGGTGCACGTGACAAAATAGGCGTAGCGCAGGCGCACTTCGCGTCCCGGCGCCAGGCGGAACCACTTCTTGGGGGGATCGACCATGAAGTCGTCGCGCTCGATGTAAATTTCCCGTCCGAACGGCACCTGCCGAGTACCCGCCGCCGGGTCTTCCGGATTGTTGATGGCCTCCAGGGTTTCGCTGTGGCCTTGGGGGTAGTTTTCGATGACCATCTTCAGCGGTCGCAGCACCGCCATCACCCGCGGGGCGCGGTGATTGAGGTCCTCGCGCAGGCAGTGCTCCAGCAGGGCATGGTCCACCGTGCTCTGGGCCCGGGCCACGCCGATGCGGTCGCAGAAGTTGCGGATCGCCTCGGGGGTGAAGCCGCGACGACGCAGGCCGCTCAAGGTGGGCATGCGCGGGTCGTTCCAGCCGTCGACAATCCCCTCATCCACCAACTGCAGCAGCTTGCGCTTGCTGAGCACCGTGCGCGTCAGGTTGAGGCGGGCGAACTCGTACTGGTGGGGTCGCTGGGGGATTTCCAGGGTGTCGAGGATCCAGTCGTAGATTTCCCGGTTGTTCTCAAACTCCATCGTACAAATGGAGTGGGTGATCCCCTCGATGGCGTCCGACAGGCAGTGGGCGAAGTCGTAGAGGGGGTAGATGCACCATCGGTCTCCGGTGCGGTGATGGGCCACCTTGCGGATCCGGTAGAGGGTGGGATCGCGCATCACCACATTGGTGCTGGCCATGTCGATCTTGGCCCGCAACACCCGGCTGCCGTCGGGAAATTCCCCGTTTTTCATCCGTTCGAACAAGTCGAGGTTTTCCGCCACCGACCGGTCGCGGAACGGGCTGGCGCTCCCCGGACGGGTCAGGGTGCCCCGGGATTGGCGGATCTGCTCGGCGCTCTGGTCATCCACGTAGGCCTTGCCCTTTTTGATCAGGGCCACGGCAAACTGGTAGAGCCGGTCGAAGTAGTTGGATGCGTAAAAGAGGCGGTCCTCCCAGTCGAATCCCAGCCAGCGGACGTCGGCCTGGATCGATTGGACATAGACCATTTCCTCCTTGGTGGGGTTGGTGTCGTCGAAGCGCAGGTTGCAGGTGCCGCCGAACTGCCGGGCGATGCCGAAATTGAGGCAGATGGACTTGGCGTGCCCGATGTGCAGGAATCCGTTGGGTTCCGGCGGAAAGCGGGTGGCGACCCGCCCGCCGTAAGCACCGGCGGCCACGTCGTCGGCCACGATCTGGCGGATGAAATCCAACGATTTTTGATTTTCCGCCTCCGCCTTTACGGAGTCATCCTTGATTGCCACGATTAACGTTCCTTTCTCGGCCCATCGAAAGCCGCCGCAGGCGCGGCGAAAATCGATCCATGCGGGGATCTTCGGGAAAAACGGGTGGCTTTTTCTTTCACATTTCGCTTGGCCGGTCAACCGCGCGCCGGTCCATGGCCGCGTTTCGTCAAGGTCAGGGGATTTGTCTCCTTCCATTTATTGGGCGCTGCTGCACAAGCGCAGGTGACTGCGCACCATCTGGTATTGCTCGTTGACATTTTATTCCACCGTGAGCCTCTGGTGGGCGGATGGTGCCCCACGAGCGATGATCGCCGCAGAGCCCTTGGTATCCGATGGCATGCAACAGGTGGTAGGCGAGCACCGAGATGAACAGGTGCGTGTCGGCACGCTCCTCGTTCTGGTGGAAGTTGGGCTTCAGGCCAAGCGAGGATTTCAGCGATCGAAGGGCGTTTTCCACCCAGGTGAGCATCGCGTAGGCCTGCCAAATTTGTGTATCGTCGAGTTCCGTGCGGTCGGTGCGCTTGACTTCCAGCTTGTATTGCCCCGTGTCACGGATCACATGCATCAGGAAGAGGGGGGGCTATCTCTGCCTTGAAAAAGCAGGCTTGAGAAGGATCACCCCGCATGACCTGCGTCACACTTACGCAACCCTCAGAATACAGGCCGGGCATAGTATCCCTGACGTGAGCCGTCAGTTCGGACACAGTTCCATCAGGACAACCGACAATCAAAGATACTTACTACCACCGGATGCCGGGGACCAAACGGAAGGAGGTGGAAGAATTGGATGGTGACGGGGAATAATCCGCACTCTATCCGCAACGAGCTAATTTAAAGCATAAAAAAAAGGGGGTAGGCATTAAGCCAAACCCCTTGTTTTTCTTGTGGTCGGGGCGAGAGGATTTGAACCTCCGACCCCTTGAACCCCATTCAAGTGCGCTACCAGGCTGCGCTACGCCCCGACACAGAAGACCTTTCTAAGCAATTTGGGCGGCGCTGTCAACTGGATTGTTGCCTCCGGGCAGGGAAGCTCCCCTTTGTTATCCCGAGGAACGCAACGGTGAGGGATCTCTTCGTGTTTCCGGTTGCTTCCTGCCTTATTTTAAACTGTCGATTTTTCACCGCATTCGGAATAACAGCGGGAGAGGCTCGAGGTTTCCTTTTGACTCCGCAGGGGATCTTGGTATGCTTTTAAATCATGACGCTGCATTTTCCATTGGTGTACCCCCCGGCGCTCAAACCCGGGGACCGGGTGGCGGTGGTGGCCCCGGCCGGGGCCTGCCGGGCCGAGACTCTCGCTCCGGGGCTTGCGGTCTTGCAAGATTTTGGGCTGGCGCCGGTTCCTTGCGAGGCCCTTTATCAACGCCACCGGTATCTCGCCGGCGAGGACGATCTGCGAGCCGAGGCGCTGATGGCGGCCTTCGATGATCCGGGCATTTCTGGCATTATCTGTGCCCGGGGCGGCTACGGGAGCCTACGGGTGCTTTCCCGCCTGGATTTTTCCCGTATCGCAGCCCATCCCAAGCGACTGGTGGGCTTTTCCGATATTTCGGCTCTGCTGTGGGCCGTCTGCCGCCAGGCCGGACTTGTCTGTTTCCACGGTCCTACCGTGGCAGGCCTCGCCCAGGCGGATCGCGAAACAGTGGCGGCCCTCCGGTCGGGGTTGATGGACGGCGCGCAAATCAGCCTGAAACTAACAGCGGCACGGGTGCTCAGCGCCGGGGAAGCCAGGGGATACTTGTGCGGCGGGAATCTCACTACGCTATGCCACCTGATCGGCACTGATTTTGCTCCGCGCTTTGACGGGGGGATCGTCGTGTTCGAGGACCGGGGCGAGGCACCCTACCGCATCGACCGGATGTTAACCCAGATGCGCCTGGCCGGCGTTTTGGACGGGGTGCGGGCCGTGGTGCTGGGGGATTTCACCGACTGTGGCAAAGAGGCGGATCTGTGGCGGGTTTTTGAGGACCTCTTGGCGGATCTCGGCGTTCCGGTGGTCGCCGGTTCCGGTATCGGACACGGGCCACGCAATCTCACCTGGCCCCTGGGGCTGCCGGTGCGGTTGGATGCCGCCCGGGCAGTACTGGAAGTCGCCGGTGGC